>Ga0302220_10002918_pt1 | contig 12167 bp, 10 predicted proteins | sample II_Palsa_E1_3_FD_194572 | JGI IMG/M metagenome (GOLD analysis project Ga0302220, IMG submission 194572) | Peat permafrost microbial communities from Stordalen Mire near Abisko, Sweden - II_Palsa_E1_3 | ecosystem: Environmental > Terrestrial > Soil > Palsa > Peat permafrost | place: Sweden... | reverse complement strand
CTACAATAGATATAGAGCCCAAAATCAAGTAATCCAACCACCCGGCCCATCACTCCAATCGGCAGCTAACCCGTTTGCTTGCCCTACTTTGCGTGTAACTAGTTTGCTTGCCATACTTTGGCTATAACCCCTTTGTTTGCCCTACTTTGCCTGTAACCCATGTGCTTGCCCTACTTTACGGCGATTTATGCCCGGCTCACAGGGGATACTTAAGCCGTTAAGCGCAACGCACAGAGCACTTTACCGGGATTTCCCAAAAAAGAGGGGGAGGGGGGTACCCCTAATCCCCCACCCGCCACGCGAAGCCTCCCGCCGTTCGCGCAGGACTTGGACGGTAGACTAGGTACTCTATGACCGAAAGCAAGAAAACCCCGGCCCGCCCAACCCTCAAGGCGGTCCGCGGCACCCGCGATCTCCTCCCCGACCAGACCCCCCTCTGGAACCACGTCGAGGCCACCGCCCGCGCCCTCTTCGCCCGCTACGGCTTCGGCGAAATCCGCACCCCGATCTTCGAAACCACCGAACTCTTCGCCCGCGGCGTAGGCGAAGAAACCGACATCGTCAGCAAAGAAATGTTCACCTGGGAAGACGGCGAGCGATTCGACAAGGATCTCCTAAGGGGTTACTGGTATCAAAAGAATGAGGTACGCATTACGCACGGCCTTGTAAGGCCTAACGATTTCGTCGGCGCATACATCAACGGTTACGCAGATAACACACATGAAAGTGCTACAAGTGAAGCGGTCGCTTTCGCAGGTCAAGCTGATGCAAAGGCAATAAAGCAGCTCGAAGCTGCGGATATCAATCCCAAAGATGAGGACTTTTCAACGCTCAAGTTGGGTAGTCCGATCCAGCTCCGTCGTCTTGTCGTCCCGAGCCCCATTCCAGACAAAAAAGAGGAATGGCTCACTGACACTTTCGTCATTGAGTACGTCTTTGGAAATTTCAACAAGTCGTCTCAATCACTAACCCTTCGCCCCGAATCCACCGCAGGCGTCGTCCGCGCCTACATCGAGCACAAGTTAGGCGAGACCGGCCAGCTCCAGAAGCTCTACTACATCGGCCCGCAGTTCCGCCGCGAGCGCCCCCAGCGCGGCCGCTACCGCCAGTTCTGGCAGATCGGCGCCGAAGTCATCGGACCGCAATCCTCCGGTTCTGAATCACCACTAAGGGATGCGGAAATATTGGAAATGCTAGCCAGCCTCCTCGACGAGCTAGGCATCCGCGACTGGCACCTCGAGCTCAACTCCGTCGGCTCCTCCGAGGACCGCGTCCGCTACAACGCCGCCCTCCGCGAAGCCCTGCAACCCGTCAAGCACCTGCTGTGCGAAGACAACCAGCGCCGAGCGGATACGAATCCCCTACGAGTCCTGGACAGTAAAGAAGAAGCCGACCAGGACCTAATCAACGCCCTACCCAAAATCGCCGACTATCTAGGCCCCGAATCCAAGGCCCACTTCGACCAGGTCCTAGCAGCACTAGACGCCTGCGGAGTCCCCTACAACCTAAACCCCCGCTTAGTCCGAGGCCTCGACTACTACACCCGCACCACCTTCGAGTTCACCGTAACCACCGGCTTAGGTACCCAGAACGCCCTCCTCGGCGGCGGCCGCTACGACGGCCTCTCCGAGATGCTAGGCGGCCCCAAAGCCCCCGGTATCGGCTTCGCCATAGGCGAAGACCGCCTAATCCTAACCCTCCAGGCCCAGGCCGAGGCCGACGGAATCTCCACCGCGCCCGCCAAACTCGACGCCTACATCGCGCCCCTAACTCCAGCCCAGAACCCCGCCGCCCTCGCCCTCGCCCGCGAACTCCGCACCGCCGGCCTGACAGTAGAAGTAGGCGACGGAACCTTCAAGCTCCGCAAGTCCTTCGACATAGCCGACACCCTGGCCCGCCATATCATCCTCCTCGGCGAGGACGAAGTCAGCACCAAGATACTCACCGTAAAAACCTTCGCCACCGGCGAGCAGATCAAGGTTCCCCGAACCGAAGTCGCCAAACACCTTCACAGCTAGACGCGCGCTAAGGCCGCAAATAAACAGTCGGCCCGCGCGTGAAGTCCGTCAACCGTCCGATCACGCCACCAGCAACCAAACCCGCCGTTCCGCCGATAGCGGCATACGCTTCGGTCGACAGCCCCGGGAAAAAGTCGTTCGGCTTCTCCTGCGCATGCCCAGCGATCGCCCCAACACCCGCACCAACGCCCAATCCGATCCCCAACCCGACCAGCGTCGACCGCCCATACCGCGTCAGCTTCACACTCTTCACCTCGGCCCGAGCAAACGACTACTGCGACGTTCCCTTCGAACACCGCAACGTAGCATCATCCACCAGATCGAGCGCGCACGTCTTGCTTTGATTATCGGCAGCCACATGCACCCGCGTCCCCGCCGGCAGATGCCTCACCCGATCCCAACTTCCGCCACCCGAGGCCTGCGCCACAAGCGGAGCAGGCGCTGCGCACAGCAACATAACGCATAACATTATTTTCATGACGCAACTCTAATCGCGTCCAACAGGAAGTCCAGTGACATCTTCTGACAACTCGTGTCTTGATCCAGCGTCATCCCTCATTCAGCTCAGAACTCGCCACCATCCCTGAACTCCGCAAGCACCGCCTCAGACGCATCTATCTAACAACCGCCGTGCAAAATCTCCTCAACCTCTCGACCGACACCACCCTCTTCCCCTGGGCCAGACGCACGCCCACCGACGGCCTGCGCGCCACCATCGCCGTTGCCCTTGCGCTCCTCATCGGCAAGTTCGCCGGTCATCCCGCCGCAGGAGCCATCGCCGCAGCCGCTGCCTACTCCGTTGGCTTCGCCGTCTTCCACGAAGCCCTCGCCTCCACCCTGCTCAGCATGGGCCTCCTCACGCTCGGCATCGCCTCCGCAACCTTGGCTGGAAGCCTCTGTGCCCAGTGGACATGGGCAGTTCTGCTCCTCGCCGTCGTCGCCGCCATCAACTACGCCTTGCTCTCTGACCTCAGCGCGACCGCCGGTTGGATCGGCCAGCAATGCGCTGTCTACGTCGTTGTCGCCAGCTACTTCTCCCAAGGCCTCCACTACGCCGTCGGTCGCACCTCCATGGTGCTCGCCGGCGGCGCGCTCCAGATGCTCGTCTTCACCGTCTTCCACTTCCTTCGCCACCGCGCCGCCGAGGCCAACGCGCCGCCGCTCACCAAGCGCCTGCGCCTACGCGTCGCTCAACTCGTCACCCGCCTCCGCGATCAGCTACACCCTTCGCACGCAACCGCCTCCTACACCCTGCGCCTCGCCATTACCCTTCTTCTCTGCACCGCCATCTATCGTCACTACCATGTCCGCAACGGCTACTGGTCGCCGATGACTGGCCTGCTCGTCCTCAAGCCGCAATGGACTAGCACCCTCAGCCGCGGCATCGCACGCTTCCTCGGCACACTCGTCGGAGCCGGCATCGCCTTCCTGATCGCGCTCTACATTCCCCTCACCACGCCCGTCGTCTTTGTGCTCATCATCGTCTTCGCATGGGCGTCCATCGCGCTACAAGCCGTCAACTACGCGGCCTTCTCCCTCTTCGTCACCCTCTACATCGTCTGCCTCTTCCACTTCGGCGGTTTCTCCGAAGCCTCCGCGGCCCACATCCGCCTCTTCAACACCGCTCTCGGCGGCGCCATCGCCCTCCTCGTCGACGCCACAGGCAAGCTCATCGCACGCCAAACAGCCTCCAGCCGCTCCAGTACGTCCGCAAACTTCGTACAATAGATAGATTGTGACTCTCGACTTTCTAGGCACGCTCCAACGCACGCACACCTGCGGCGAACTCCGCAGCACCAACTCCGGCCAAACCGTCACCCTCATGGGATGGGTCAATCGTCGCCGCGACCACGGCAACCTCATCTTCCTCGATCTCCGCGATCGCACCGGCATCACCCAGGTCGTCCTCGATAAGGAAGTTTCCCACGAAGCTCACGCCAAGGCCGAAGCCGCGCGCCCCGAGTACGTCGTCGCTGTCACAGGAGTCCTCCGCAACCGCGGCGAAGGCCTCGCCAATCCCAACATGCCCACCGGCGACGTCGAACTCGTCGCCCACTCCCTTCTCCTCCTCAACGATGCGAAGACACCTCCCTTCTCGCCCGCCGAAGACGCCATCGCCAACGAGGAAGTCCGCCTCCAGTACCGCTACATCGACCTCCGCCGCGCCGAGATGCAAAAGAACTTCGCCCTCCGCAGCCGCGTGGCGATGGCCATCCGCAACTACCTCGTCTCCCAAGGCTTCCTCGAGATCGAAACTCCCTTCATGACGCGCAGCACTCCCGAAGGCGCCCGCGACTACCTCGTCCCCAGCCGCGTACATCCCGGCCACTTCTACGCTCTCCCGCAATCGCCACAGATCTTCAAGCAGATCCTCATGATCTCCGGCTTCGACCGCTACTTCCAGATCGCGCGCTGCTTCCGCGACGAAGACCTCCGCGCCGACCGTCAGCCCGAGTTCACCCAGATCGACCTCGAGATCTCCTTCCCGCAGATGTCCACCATCTTCGCGGTAGCCGAAGGCTTCCTCCACGCTGCTTTCTCCGCGGCAGGAATAACCCTGCCGAACGTCCCCTTCATCCAGATGACCTACGACCAGGCCATCCAGCGCTACGGCATCGACAAGCCCGACATGCGCCTCCCAGCAATGGTCAATCTCTCCACCGAGCTCACCGCCGAACTCCGCGACACGCTCAAGATCGACCCCACGCTTCCCGTCCTCGGCTTCACCATCCCCAAGGTCGGCGAGATGTCCGGCACCGCGCGCAAGGCACTCGTCAACGAGATCCGCGCCTTCTTCGGCGACTCCGGTCTCGACTTCCTCGACGTCGCCCGCCTCCGTACCAACCCCACCTTCATCCCGCTCGCCGAGACCATCGAAGGCAAGCTCAGCGCCGAGATGTCGCTCTTCAACGGCGCCTCCCACACCTCCGAAGACCTCGCCGTCGTCATCACCCCCAAGCCTGGAACACCCGCGCTCTGGAACTATGATCCGCAGTGGATCTACAAGCGCATCGGCGCCCTCCGCCTTGAGCTAGCAAAGAAGTTCGCCGACAAGCACAAGCTCTTTGAACAAACTCAAACCGCTGCCGACTTCAAATTCCTCTGGGTCACCGACTTCCCCATGTACGAGTGGAACGAGGAAACCAAGACCTGGGACGCCGCGCATCATCCCTTCACCTCACCTCACGAGGAAGACATCAAGTCCGGCGCGCTGGTCAACGACAAAGGCTCCGTCCGCGCCCTCGCCTACGACATCGTCCTCAACGGCACCGAGCTCGGCTCCGGCTCCATCCGTATCCATCGCAAAGATGTCCAATCCGAAATCTTCCGCTCCCTCGGCATGTCCGATGAGGAAGCCAAGGCCCGCTTCGGCTTCTTCCTCGACGCACTCGAGTACGGCACGCCTCCGCACGGCGGCATCGCCCTAGGCCTCGACCGCATCGTCATGATCCTGGCCGGCGCGCAATCCCTCCGCGAAGTCATCGCCTTCCCCAAAACCGCCAAGGCCATCGACCTCATGGTCGACGCTCCCACCACCGTAAGCGACGCCCAACTCCGCGAACTCAGCCTAAGGACCGTCACGCGTTCCTAACGCAGCAGTTTGAAGACCGGCGCAAACGAAGTTTCCCATAACGCCGTTTTCAGAGAGGCGGCTAGGGACATCCCCCAACGATGAGGCTGATGAAGCACGCCGGAAACCAAAAAACCAGCGCGACAGCGGCAACGGACTTTTCTTTATCCCAGATTAGACCAGCGATAGCTCCGAGAATGCTTAGCAGCGCGATGCCTTCCAGAATTTGATCGAACCACCATAACGCCCCGTGACCTTGTGGAGCAAAGCAAAATCTTGCTTCGTACCTACCGATGAAGAAACCAGGCACTGAGCTGCAGAGCAATACGCAGAAGGTGATTGACCGATTTCTGCTTTCATACGAGCGTCCTCTCACAGTCAACAGCCGCAGCGGTTTTGAGGATGCAAGTCTTATCGGCCACAAAGTCGGGTTTTGAGCAACTTTTGCTTCTCAAATCTACAGAACTCGCAATTATTGAGGCTATCGCCAAAAGAGCGATGGGGATAATCTCCAGTCCGAGAACCCCCGCCATCGCGGCGGAGATCGAGGTGAAGCATGTGATAATCCACATCGCGATGGATCCCACTCGACTCCATCTGAAATTAAGTAAGAAGACCGGAAAAGAAAGAACAAGCGGCACAAACGCGATTCCGCCCGTCTTCGGGATGCCGAACTTTAAGATAGCGGCTAAAAAGAAAGCACTCACTATCAAACACAGGAGTGCCCCTATGGCTAACAAGGAGCTGTTCTCGACTGTGGAGTGCGGGTATTTCAAGTGACTGGGATAACCCCCGGCGCCCTCAGCTTCAAAATACACCAAGCTGCTTGTCGAACCTCCTACGAAGTCGGGTTTTCGGAAACGTCACTCATTCAGTTCACAATGACCCTTACCCGAATCCGAAAGCGCAAGACAATCGCTTGTTCCAAGGCATATCCTGTTCTCCCATGCGCTCGTATCTCCGCACCGCACCGCTCTGCTCTCTCGCCCTCCTCCTTGCATCCGCTCACGCGCAGACCCCAGACTTCGGCCCCAATGTCGCCGTCTTCTCTCCCTCCACGCCCACCGCCACCATGCAGGCCGAGATCGATCGCGTCTACGCCGTCCAGCAGCACAACGAGTTCGGTCCGCAACGCAACGCCTTCCTCTTCCTCCCCGGCGACTATCACCTCGACATCCCCATCGGCTTCTACACCGAAGTAGCCGGCCTCGGCGCCACGCCCGACGCCACTCACTTCTCCGGCAACGTCCACGTCGAAGCCGCTTCCCGCCGCAACAACAACAACGCCACCACCACCTTCTGGCGCTCCGCCGAAAACTTCTCCGTGACGCCGACCAGCGGCACGATGCAGTGGGCCGTCTCGCAAGCCGTTGCCCTTCGTCGCCTTCATATCCACGGTGACCTCGTCCTCCATCAGCACCGCGGCTGGGCCTCCGGTGGCTGGATGTCTGACACTCTCGTCGACGGCAACGTCGACTCCGGCTCCCAACAGCAATGGATCTCCCGCAACAGCGACTGGAAAAGCTGGACGGGATCCAACTGGAACATGGTCTTTGTTGGAATCCCCCATCCTCCCGACGGCGATTGGCCTGTCCCTCCCTACACCAAGGTTGAGCTCACCCCCATCGTCCGCGAGAAACCGTACCTCGAAGTCGACGCCTCCAATCACTGGTCCATACGCGTTCCCGACCTCCGCCACGACACCACCGGCGTCTCCTGGAACACCCCCGCTCCCGCACCCGCGCGCACCATTCCCTTCTCGCACGTCTACATCGCTCACCCCGACCGCGACACCGCAGCCACCATCAACGCGCAACTAGCCCACGGCAAAAATCTCCTCCTCACGCCCGGCACCTACAATCTCGACGAGCCCCTCCGCGTCACTCACCCCAACACCGTCGTCCTCGGCCTCGGCTTCGCCACTCTCCATCCCACCCACGGCAACGCAGCCCTCACCACCGCAGACGCCGACGGCATCACCCTCGCCGGCCTCCTCATCGACGCCGGCGAACAACTTTCGCCTGTCCTCGTCCAGATCGGCCCGCACAACTCCACAACCCGCCACGAGCGCAACCCAATCTCTCTCAACGACATCTTCTTCCGCGTAGGCGGCGCCGGCATCGGTCGCACCAACATCAACCTCGAGATCAACTCCAACGACACCCTCGTCGACCACACCTGGATCTGGCGCGCCGACCACGGCGCCGGCGTCGGCTGGGACAAGAACCTCAGCAACAACGGCCTCGTCGTCAACGGCAACAACGTCACCATCTACGGCCTCTTCGTCGAACACCATCAGCAGTTCCAGGTCCTGTGGAATGGCAACCACGGCCGCACCTACTTCTATCAATCTGAGATCCCCTACGATCCACCCAACCAGGCCGCCTACTCCAGCGCCCCCGGCACCGACGGCTGGGCCTCCTACAAAGTCGCCGACAACGTCACCGACCACGAAGCCTGGGGACTCGGCGCTTACAGCGTCTTCACCTACCCCAACGTTTTCCTCTCCCGCGCCATCCAAGTCCCCACCACCCCCAACGTCCGCTTCCACGACATGATCACCGTCTGCCTCCTCAGCAACGGCGGCATCCGTCACATCATCAACAACCAAGGCGAATCCACCGTCTGCGCGCCCCCGAAACGCGTCGACCCCAAACTCACCCTCTACCCAATCCCCTAACTAATACGCACTGGCATCCGTCAACAGCGCCAGCTGCGCCGCAGAGAGCTTCAAGTCCACCGCCGCAAACAATGCCTCCATCTGTTGCGTGTTCGTCGCGCTAGCAATCGGAGCCGTGATCGTCGGCTGCTCCAACAGCCACGCCAGCGACCCTGCCGCCTGCTCCGCGCCCGTCTCCGCGCTCACGGTCTTCAACGCCTTCAGGATCTTCATGCCGCGCTCATCAAAATACTTCTGCACGCGCGTCTCACGATTCTTCCCCTTCGCGTCTTCCGCACTCTGATACTTCCCCGTCAAAAATCCCGACGCCAGCGAGAAATACGGAATCACACCCAGCCCATACTTCTCCGCGACCGGCGCCAGGTCCTCTTCATACCCCTTGCGGTCGTGCAGGTTGTACTCCGGCTGCAGCGTCTTGTACGCCGGCAACTTCTCGCGCTCCGCCAGATCTTCCGCCGCCGCCAGCCGCCCCCCCTTGTAATTCGACGCGCCGATATACCGCACCTTCCCCTCATCAATCAGCTGCGCATACGCCTCAAGCGTTTCTTCCAGCGGCACGCTCTCGTCATCTTTATGCGACTGATACAGATCGATCCGATCCGTCTTCAGCCGCTTCAACGATTGCTCCACCTCTTCCAATATGTATTTCTTCGAAAGCCCCTTCCCACCGGACTTCATCTCCATTCCCACCTTCGTCAGCAACACCACCTCATCGCGCTTGCCGCTCTGCTTCAGCCACTTGCCAATGATTTTCTCCGACTCGCCACCCGCATGCCCCGGTACCCAAGTCGAGTACACGTCCGCCGTATCGATGCAGTTGAACCCGCGATCCACCCACGCATCCAGCAGCTCAAACGAGCGCGCCTCATCCACCGTCCACCCAAACACATTACCGCCAAATACCACCGGGACAATCTCCAGCTCCGTATCACCCAATCGACGCGTCTGCATCCTCACACCTCCACTGTTGCATTGGACACCCTCAGCGCCTCAGAGGATGCTACGGCTAATTCATCCACCGCTTATCATTCGGATCTCGCGGCTTTCCATCCGGATCGACATAACGCCCGTCATCATCCAGGCTCACGTCCTTGCCCTGCTTGCGCATATACACCGTGAACTTCTTCGCCGCGCGCCGCCGCTTCGCGCGATAGTACGAGTTGCGCAGCCCAAACCATCGCTCCGAGATCCCGATACGCACACCCCGTCGCGGCGCCCACACCACGAACGCATACCCCACCAGCGCATTGCACAGTGCCACAAGCGCGCCGAATTTCTCTTTACTCGTCAGCTCGATTGCCAGGTAAAACAGCACATAGATCACGGCGAGATACTTCGCCTTGATCCAAAACAGAAAATTCACTTTTACCGACTCGTTCGCATGCAGCTTGCCATACACAACCATCACCGCCAGCAGGAACGGCCACATCCCCGCCGCCGCCACATCTCTGCCCAGCCCCTCAACCCGGTCCCCCACCGCCAGGCTAATCACCACTGCGATAATCCCGCCGACAACCGTGGTCACCAGGAAAAATTCAAGCAGCCACCGCGATCCTCGCTCCTCTTCCAGCGGCGTCGCAAAGAACCATAGCGAAAGCAGCGAGAGCGCCACGCTGACAAACGCATCCTGCACAAACGGATACGTAACCAGCTGCCAGATCTGCGGATGCAACGCCTCGCTTGCATGCAGGCGGAAAAAATTAATCACCAGCCCCTGGAACAGCTCTGACACCAGCCGCAGCGCCGCCGTAGCAAAATACACGACAACGCAAGTCAAGATGATTTTTCGCGTGACTCCGCGAAACGGCGGCAACATCAACGAGATCGGACTGTCAGACTTAAACGCCATACAAACTCTTTCCCCTACAAGCTACTTCCGTTCGGGCACCGGCGGCACGGCCAGCGATCTGTCTCCCGCCGCGCTCACCGCACGCACCCCAAACAGCACGTTATCTTTACTCACATCCAACGTCAGATGCGTCTCCGCTCCCGCACTCTGGCTGTGCGTCCAAAGATTCTCATTCGTGTCCCGCCACACCACCTCGTAGGTCGTTCCCTCCGGCGCAAACGCCGAAGCATCCCACGCCAGGTTGCTGTAATTATCCAGCTCCTTGGTCACAACCCGTACATGCTGCGGCTCACTCGGCGCCGCCGCTAAACTCGCCATCGTCAGCGCGTTCAACTGCGCCACCTTCACCACGTACGTAAAGTCCACAAACTTCAGCAGGTCGCCATACTCCACGCCATTCTCCGTGCGCAGCGTCTGGTGCTGATGATCGAAGTTCTCCCGCCACTCCGTAAACCGCACCGCCGTAAACCCTTCCCCGTTGAAGCTTGTATGGTCCCCACCGCGCAGATACCGGTCCCGCCGCAAAATCATCACCGGATGGAACGCCGGCACCAGCCGCATCAACTGGCTCCGCGCCCCGCTCTTCAACGCCGCCGGCCGCTCCGTCGTCGGCTTGAAGTACGCCGGCGCCAGCTCCACAATGTGCCGTGCCAACTGTCGCGATGGCGAATCATTCTCCGCGCCCAGCCCCAGCGTCATCTTCTGCTCTTCCGGCGTCGCCGTTGCTGGAATACTCTCGCTGAACACCCGCACCACATCCTTGTCTTGTCCCGTCTGGCCCGGCGTCGTATCGCCGCCCACGATGTCGTTGTTCAGCACCGCCTCCAGCGGCCATCCCTCCGCCTTCGCCAGCTTCGCTAGGTGCGCCGACCCATACAGCCCCTGCTCTTCCCCCGCCACCGCCACAAACACCATCGTGCCCGTCAGCTTCACCCCAGCCTTCGTCAGCCGCGCCATCGCCCGCGCCGACTCCAGCGATACCGCCACCCCGCTCGCATCATCATTCGCTCCCGGCGACGTTAGCTCGCCGTCCATCACGTCCGTCGCGCGCGAATCATAGTGCCCCGTCACCAGCACCCACGGCGCCTTGTCCCCACCCGTCCCATGCAAAATCGCATACATGTTCACCAGCTTCGTCGGCCGCGTTACCCGGCTCCGCGTATCAGTCGACGCCGGCTGCACAAACTCGTCTCGCTTCACCTCCAGGCAGCCGCCGCACTCCTTCGAGATCGCCTCGAACTCGCTCGTAATCCAATCCGCCGCCGCCAAAATTCCTTGCCCTTTCGGCAGCTCCGTGTCCATACTCGACAGCGTGCTGCGCGTCCCAAAGCTCACCAGCTTCGCAATATCGGCCTGGACTTGCTCCGCCGATACTCCCGCCAACGCCGTCTTAACCGCCGGATCTACCCGCAGCGGCGCCAGCGCCCCCGACCCCATTCCTGGCCCCTTTGTCGATCCCGCCGCACCAACCGGCATCTGCGCATGCGCGCCCGCTGCCATTCCCGCTAGCAATCCACAGACTCCCACTATCCGCTTCATCTCTGCCTTCACCTCGCTACATGCACCATAAATACGGCTCCCTGCATCTCAAGGTTGACGAGCCGCCACTGTACCGCTAGAACTAGAAAAGGTGATTGTGGTGCCAGCTCCATGGTACTAGCTCAACCGCACTAAGCATCAAACCGGCTTCGCGCCTGGTTCAGAGGAGATCAATAATGTCAGTCGTTTGCCCGGAGTGTGACAATCCCTTGGACATCGATGTCGACGATGTCGAAGAAGGCGAGATCATTCAGTGCGATGAGTGCGGAACGGATCTCGAAGTCGTCTCCAGCGACCCGTTGGAATTAGCTCCAGTCGATGAGGAAGGCTACGATGATGAAGACGCCGCTCTGCCCGTGGATGAAGAGGATGAATAGCGTTATCTCCCGCCGCAATCTATTTCTTTCCCTAATCGCCTTCGCTCTCCTGCTCGCAGGTCCGCTCGCCGCGACCGCGCAGAAGAACGTTCCTCGCGAGCGCATTGCCGAAGGCAAAGTCGTCAACAAGGAC
>Ga0302220_10002916_pt1 | contig 12178 bp, 15 predicted proteins | sample II_Palsa_E1_3_FD_194572 | JGI IMG/M metagenome (GOLD analysis project Ga0302220, IMG submission 194572) | Peat permafrost microbial communities from Stordalen Mire near Abisko, Sweden - II_Palsa_E1_3 | ecosystem: Environmental > Terrestrial > Soil > Palsa > Peat permafrost | place: Sweden... | reverse complement strand
TCCAGGACCTGACGGGCCAGGAGACCGTTCCCTTTGGCGATGCGGTCGTGGCCACAAAGGACACGTGCGTCGGCATCGAGACGTGCGAGGAGCTCTTCACGCCCAGCAGGTACTTGTTTTTTTTTTTTATGAATAATATTTTATTTATTGTTCTGTTTAGCCCGCACATTTTCATGGGCCTCGATGGCGTCGAGATCTTCACCAACGGCAGCGGCAGCCACCACGAGCTGCGCAAGCTCAACCGCCGCATCGACCTGATCCAGATGGCCACGTCCAAGGTCGGCGGGCTGTACCTGTACGCCAACCAGAAGGGCTGTGACGGCGAGCGGGTGTACTACGACGGCTCTGCCATGATCGTGCTCAACGGGCAGATCGTCGCCCAGGGCTCGCAGTTTTCCCTGAGCGACGTCGAGGTCATCACGGCGTCGATCAATCTCGAAGACATTCGCAATTTCCGTGGGGCCAACAACTCTTATGCGCTCCAGGGCGCGCTCGCGGAAAAGTACCTCAGGGTCAAGTGCGATGCAACGCTCACACGCCACTCGATCCAGTCCGGAATGCAGCCCAGCGTGCCCCGCCCCGCCAAGTACCACACGCCCGAGGAGGAGATAGCCCTGGGCCCGGCGTGCTGGCTGTGGGACTATCTGCGTCGCTCGCGCATGGCCGGGTACTTCCTGCCGCTCTCGGGTGGCATCGACAGCTCCTCCACGGCCACGATCGTCTTCTCCATGTGCACGCTCGTGTGCGAGGCGGCCCAGAAGGGCGACAAGCAGGTGATCGAGGACGCCCGCCGGATCGCCGTTGGCGACCAAGAACTCGACGGCGACGACGCCTACATCCCAAAGGACCCCCGTGAGCTCTGCGGCCGCCTCTTTGCCACGTGCTACATGGGCTCTGCCAACTCGAGCAGTGAGACGCGCCAACGTGCCGCCCAGCTCGCGTCCGAGATCGGCAGCTACCACCTCAACGTGGACATTGACGCGGTCACGTCGGCCCTCGTGTCCGTTTTTGTGCTGGTCACGGGCAAGACGCCCAAGTTCAAGGTGCACGGCGGCTCCAACGAGGAGAACATTGCCCTCCAAAACATCCAGGCACGATCGCGAATGGTCATCGCCTACCTCTTTGCAGGCCTCCTCCCCTGGCTCCGCGGGCGCAAGGGCGCGTACCTTGTCCTGGGCAGCGCAAACGTCGACGAGTGCCTACGCGGCTACCTCACAAAGTACGACTGCTCCTCGGCCGACGTCAACCCCATCGGCGGCATCAGCAAGCGAGACCTGCGCTCGTTCATCCTCTTTGCAGGCAAACGATTTGGCCTGCCGTCTCTCCCAGGGTAACAACTGCTAATACACTTTTGTTTATGCGTTTCCGTAACCAGCATCCTCGACGCACCGCCCACGGCCGAGCTCGAGCCCATCACCGCATCGTACACACAGCTGGACGAGGTCGACATGGGCATGACCTACGACGAGCTGTCTGTCTATGGCCGCCTGCGCAAGATCGAGCACAGCGGGCCCTTGAGCATGTTTTCCAAGCTGCGCTTCGCGTGGCCGCATCTGAGCGCCGAGGAGGTCGCCCAAAAGGTCAAGCGTTTCTTCTACTACTATGCCATCAACCGACACAAGACGACCACGCTCACGCCCTCGTACCACGCAGAGTCGTATGGCCCAGAGGACAACCGCTTTGACCTGCGGCCCTTCCTCTACAATTGTACGACCAAATAAAAAACGATCCTATCTTGCTAAGAATTCTTTGCTTGCCAGCCCGATTTACGTGGCAGTTTGCGAGCATCGACCAGGCCGTGGCCGAGGTGAACGAGAGCGCCTCAAATTCGTCATGCTAGGCCACATTTGGAAGACACGAATATTTTTTTCACTCGGCCTTGAAGAGCATTACAGAAGAAGCAAAAAGTGACACAAGGCCATTTTAGAAAGTGACCCGTCCGTGATCACCTCCTTTTTTCACGCGCCGCCAAAGTACGAAAAAAACGTGGTTTGTTTGTTGTACGCTGTCCGGACCCTTTTCTTCCGATGTCGTCTTCGTCGCCGTTGTCACAGCCCGTTTCGAACGGCAGCACGGACCCGCCCGCACTGAGCAGCAGCAACAAGAGCAAGCAGCGCAAGGCAAAGAGCGTGAATATGGCCTTATTGTCGACCCCGCCCTTTAGCCCACAGCAGCACGCCGCCTCCTCCTCCTCCTCTAAAAACACCACGACGACGACGACCACGACGACGACGACGACGACCAAGTCATCGCTGTCGTCATCATCGCCCGCTGTCAAGACGCCCACCTCGGCCGCGGCGTCCCTGGACACGCCACTTTCCACGCCCGTCACGGTTGTGGCCTCGTCACCCTACCAGCAGCTGGAAGAGACGACGACCCCGGCGGCGGCGGCGGCGGCGGCGGCGTGTGCTGACGACAACAGCCAAGAAGAGGAGCAACAACTCGACGATGCACCGCCCGTGACGACGACGGCCAACAGCCTCAGCATCACCGAGCAGCCCAACCCAGAGGCGGAGGAGGCCCACCTGAGCGCGCTGTCCCTGGAGGACGTTGCGTATCGCCAGGCCCTGGGCGTCAACTATGGCGATGTGTATGACGCCTTTATCGCCACCAATGCTGGCTCGTCGTCGTCCTCGTCGTCGTCCTCGTCCTCCTCGGTTGCTAACACGGATGATTTCGAGTACAAGCTCCACCTCGCATCCAACTTTGACGACGTGTATGACGAGCACCACACTGGCCAATCGTCGTCCTCGTCTGCTGCAGCCGCTGCAACCCCGGCCAAGAAACCAGAGGCGATTTCCACCTTCCTGGGAATCCCCGCCGGCAGCAGCAGCAACGGCTTCATGCTCCCGTCGCCCACCAAGCCCAAGGACGAGGAGGGCACGGCCGAGACCGAGGCGGCCCCCAGCCCCGTCTTCGTCCCCATCCCCGAGCCGCCCAACTCGCTCGCCAACGGCCCCGAGGGGATCGTGCCCGCGATCGAGGCGGCGGTGGACGCGGTCAACCCTGGGCCCATGATCATTGTCGATGTCTTCCGTGACGACGACATGCTCGAGACCCCCATCAGCTCTGGCCAGACGCCCCTCGTGGCCTCTTTCGTCGCCACGCCCTCCACGCCCTCCGCCCCTCGTCTCTTGCCCTTTGACGATATTCAAGAAGAGGATATCCAGGCGGCCCAGGCGGCCCAACCGCAAGAGCAGCAGCAGCAGCAACCGCCACCTCAACAACAACAGCAGCAGCAACAGCAGCAGCCACTGGAGCCCGAACCAAGCAGTAGCACCAGCGGCAGCCCGATCATTAACGACGACGAGAGCAGCGGCGGTGAGAAAAAGCCAAACAAGCAGAGCTTCCCGTCGATCCAAGCACGCCGCCGCATGTCGCTCAACGTGGTCCGTTCCGAGACCAAAACGTGGAGCGACACGCACCCGATCCGACCAATCTTCCCGCTCCTCCGACAGCTGTGCTTCATCCTGCTGCAAAACGGCGTCACTTGTAAAGAAATAATACATCAGTATATGCTAATTTTCGTCTTTCTTCTGCAGGGATTTTCCGATCGATCCGCCTCATTTTGTTTACGCTGTTCCTCTTGCCCGGCTTCCTCCAGGTCATCTTCAGCTACCTGACCTCGACCGACATCCTGCGCAACGTCCGCTACGGCCCCAACCCTCGCAACAACCTCGACATCTACCTTCCCGCAGGCTACGACGCCAAGAAGAAAAAGTCCACGACCAAGCGACCCGTTGTCGTGTTTGTGAGCGGCGGCATCTGGGTACCGTTCTAATGACGTGCTTGCAAATTTGCTAATTATGTTACTATAGACCATCGGCTACAAGGCGTGGGGCTCCTTCTTTGGGCCCATTCTCGCGGCCAACGGCATCGTCGTGGTCATGCCCGACTACCGCAACTTCCCCCAGGGCCGTGTCCAGCACATGCTGGAGGACGTGGACGCCGCCATCAACTGGGTCTCGAACGAGATTGAGCAGTACGGCGGCGATTCCAACGGGATCTACGTCATGGGTGAGCGCGCTTGTTTATGTAAAACATGATAATATTTAATGCTTTTTACATCACTAGGACAATCGGCTGGTGCCCACTTGACCATGATGACGCTGTTGTTCAAGGCCCGCGAGGAGAAGGAGGCCAACGAGCAGGCACAAAACGAGGCGGAGAAGGCGGCATCGTCGTCCTCCTTCCTGTTGTCGCACCGCCACGGCACGCCCACCAAAGCCATCTACAAGCTGTCGCAGATCAAGACGGTCTTTGGCGTGTCTGGCCCGTACGACCTCGTCGGCCTGACCAAGCATTTCCACAACAAGGGCCTGCACATGCCCATGCTCGCAGCCATCATGGGCGGTAGGGAGTTTCTGGGCGTCCTCTCGCCCACTCGCCTCGTCCTCGAGGACCAGATCTACCGCGACCCCGAGTTGATCAAGCTCTTCCCGCCCGTCATCCTCCTGCACGGCACCGCCGACGAGTGTGTCCCCCACCAGATTGCGATCGACTTTGCAAAGGCACTCTTCAACGCGGGCTACAACGCCCAGGTCAAGCTGTACGAGGGCAAGACGCACACGGACCCGATCATCGAGGATCTTCTTTACGCCGAGGAGGTATTGCACTAAATTATTACGCACTCTTTTTTTTTAATTTATATCATCTTCCTTTTCAATCTAGCTCGTTCACGACGATTTGATGGCAGATGTGGCACTGTACGTGGCCGCCATGCACCAAACGGACGAGACGCGCAAACAGCAGCTGCCCAACCCTCTGTCCCCTCGTTCGTCGCGCACCTCGACTGCAACAACGTACGGCGAGTTTGCTGGCTCGTCCGCGTCCTCCTCGTCCTCTTCGATCGAGCAACCGCCGGCCTCCTCGCTGGACAGCGTCATCATCCCAGGCCACACATCGCCGATCAAGCAGTGGCGTCTTTCCTTCAAGGCCCCTGTCCCGCACAAGCTCCACTTTGGTGGTGGTGCTGGCAACGACCACTCCAACAGCGGTGCCAAGAAGTCGCCCTTGTTTGCCACTTCTCCCTCTCCCGGTGCGCCTGCCGAGAGCGTCCTCAACCAGTTTGCCGACTGGATCGCAGAACTGCGCTCAGAGAGCCCCGATGGGACCTCAAGCAAACGCCGCCGCCTCCATCGCTCGATCCTGCCAAAGTTCCTGGTTGATCTGGGTCGCTTCGTCAATCCATTCTAGTCGCTATATAAGAATCGTTTCTCCTTTTCAGGGCCGGGGGTCTTGATGATAGTTTGTTGCACCCGCAGGGATTTAATTTCATTTGTTTCCACGGCTGGCAAAGATTGTCACAGTGAAGCTGCTACCTAGCTAGCGGCAGCATTTCCATCCATGACCCCCAGAGTTTTTAATTACATGTACATTGATTGTGGTTTGCAATTGTACAGCACCCCTCCCGATTGAAAATAGCGTGAAAAAACAGGAATAGAAAAAGAGAATGGAACACTGGAAAGTTAGGTTGCCATCGAGCCCGGCTGGTTTAGCCGTAGTGCTGAGGCGGCCACTGCTTGTGGTCTTGAGGATGCTGCAGATGCTTGTTGATAGGGCGGTGTGGAAAAGTTGGGTGTTGCCATTTGTGGAGCAAACGGCGGCGCGACGGTGCCGTTTGGTGGCGACGGGGGGACAAAGAGCTGCTGCTGCTGCTGCTGCTGCAGCTGTTGCCGTTGTTGGAGCGAGTTGCGCACGAGGTTAGAGTAGTAGCGCTGGAGCGTTTCTGCGTTGCTCGTGAGCTTCCAGTCGAGCAAGAAGAGCAGCTCCAGTTCGAGCGTGTTGAGCTCGTTGAGCGAGATGCCGCCAACCTTGGCATAGTGGACGTTTGTGTAGTAGTTGTCACAGAGCGACTTTGAGGCGACGACGACGGTCGCGATCATGACGCGGTGCACCGTCAGACTCGACACGACAAAGCTGGTCCCCCCGCGGGCGCATATCCGGTCGATGAACACGAGGATCATGAGCAGACAGCACTTTTCCACGTTGGCATAGCGCACGACGCGGCGCAGGTAGTCACGGACCGATATCCCCGGTGGTGCGCGCGAGTGGAACCGTGTCACGCCCTCGGGCAGCAGCGGCAGCTGGTCGTTGTAGACCGTGATGCGTTCCACCATGTCGGCAACAAGGTCCAGCAGCAGCTGCCCGTCTGCCTCGTAAAAGTACAGCGGGATCGCTGGCGCTGTCATCGGCCCTGCCGTTTGTACTTGTGCGTGGTGGTGCTGTTGTTGTTGTTGTGACGGCGCTGGTCCTGGTGCAGGCAAAGGCTGTTGATTTGGCAGCAGGACTTGTTGGAACATCCCTACGTTGCACAGAACAAAAAAAGAGACGGGGGTGGTGGTGGTGGTGGTGTTAGAGACAGTGCCCAAAGACGGCTTTACGGGGTAGCGGGGTTAAGCGACAGGGAGAGAGCCGTCACAAGGCCAACAAACAACGGGTAAAAAAAAAAAAGGAAAAAGGACACGTTTGCCCGACCACCAATGAAAGCAGGGCAATTCCAAACGTGCCGGTTTTGCTCGTTGCGAGACGAAATACCGCAGTGGGCCGGGCCTGGCTAGCCAGTCAGTGCTGTGCTGCCCAGCAACCCTCTCTTCTCTCTCTCGCTCTGTCTCCCTCCCGCCTCCTCTCCCTCCTTCCTCCTCTCGTAACTAATGCACATATGCACAAACACAGGGCCACTGTTCCCAACGACACCCGTCGTCGATGAAGGTACAAAAAGAGCGCGCAGCTAGGACGCATACTAACCCCTCCATCGCCCCACCCCTCCATCGCACCCCTCGCACCCCACCGACGATGCGCAGTTTGGCAAGCACCTGATCAAGCAACAGCTGCCCGAATGGGCCTCGCACTACATGAACTACAAGGCGCTGAAGAAGCGGATCAAGACGGCCGAGACGGCCACGGACGCCGCAGAGGTCGCGCTGGCCAAGAAGGAGTTCTTTGCGCACCTGGACAGGGAGCTGGACAAGGTGAACGAACGAGGCGTTTGCGAGTACTGAACCGCCCCACCACCCACCCACAGGTCAACACGTTCTACGTCGGCAAAGAGGCTGACCTGCGGTCCCGTGTCCAGTTCCTTCTGGTACCACCTGGGAACGATGGGCGCCTTTTCGTAACACGCCTTTCTAAAACAGGAGAAGAAGGGCATCGCCTTTAGTGGCAACCCGAGGCACAACGCCGAGTCGCTGCAGACGTTCTTCGAGGCCTTTTCGTACTTTGAACACGAGCTGATCAAGCTGCAGGTAATGCTATCGACGGACGGGGCAGTCACCCTTATAATAAAAAAACGTGTCTGCTTTAGAACTTTGTCGAGATGAACGCCACGGGCTTCCGAAAGATCCTCAAAAAGTTTGACAGGAGAGCCAAGGCCACGACCAAGGAGATCTACCTGACCAGCCACGTGGATGTGCAGCCGTGTTTCAACCGCGACATCCTGGCCGAGCTGGCCGACGTCGCATCCGTCAACCTGAGCGAGATCAACCACTACATCCGGGACGCAACAGAGGAGAAGCTGCTGTTTGAAAAGTTTATGCACAACGCCGACTTTCTCGAGGCAGACCTGCTCAAGGCCGTCACCGTCGACGACACGACGGCCGTGTCGGAGATCGCGAGCAAGCTCAGGGCGCTCGACGTCTCCAACACGTCGGACTGGCTCAATCGTGCGCTCCGACGCGCCTGCCTAGCAGGAAGGACCAGTGCTGCCGAGCACCTCCTCGTAAAACAGAAGGGATACATAATCATTTAAACAACCTATTTTTTTTCCCCCTAGTCCCTCGGTGCAAACCCGTCACTCATCAACGAGATCTCTGGTCGCAGCTGCTTGCACGAGGCCGCACGCAACGGTCACATTGGCATCGTCAAGCTACTCGTCGCAACAAACAAGATCGACGTCAACATCACCGACATCCAGGGACGACGTGCCCTCCATTTCGCCGTCATGGGCAATTTCATCGAGGTGGTGCAGTTCCTCATTAGCCAGCACGCCATCATCAACGGGATGGACCAGGACGCGTCGTCACCCCTCGTCTGCGCCATTATCAACCGGTACGAGGAGTGCGCTCGCATCCTCATCGAGCACTCGCCCGCAAGCGAGGTCCTTGTGGACGCCATCGGACGCAGCCACCTCGCCCTCGCCTGCCAGTCGGGTAACCCGGCCATCGTCCAAATGCTCATCGAACGCGGCGGCAACATTGCCGACGTCAACACAGAGGGTCTCACTCTCCTCCACATCAGCTGCAGCGGTGGCCAGTACGTCCCCCCTATGACCACAAGGTCCTTAGGAGAGTAACTTTTTTTTTCTATGCAGCACCGACTGCGTAAAGATCCTGACGGCGCGAGGAGCCGACATCCACGCCGTGGAAAAGGACAGCCAGTGGACGCCGTTGTTTTTCTGCGCGTCCGAGGGCCACAGCGACTGCGTCCGCGTACTCCTCGACGCCGGCGCCAATGTTGCAGCGCAGGACGAGTCTGGTTGGACCGCGTGGCAGTACGCCATCTACGCAGGACACATGGAGACCGCTGCCCTGCTCAAGGCTGCTGCATCGGACGCTATTGAGACCACGACCGTCTCGTCCGCCTCTTCTGCTGCCGCCCCCCCTGCTGCCGCTGCTGCTGCGTCCGCAACGACTGCAGCAACCACGGTCCCCGCAACCGCAGTGGACGATGACGATATGCCGCCGCTGGACCTGGACGGCATCCCTTCGCTCTCGCTCCCGCCGCCCATCATCCCCGTCAAGATCTACGGACACAGCTTTTTGGAGAACAAGGTCCAGGTGCAGCTCAAGCTGGGCAATCCCAGTGCGTCCAGCGGGCACGTTGTCCCTCTCTCCCTCACGTGTGTTTTCTTTTATCTTTTCTGTTATTTTCTTTAATTTATTTTTTTTCAGTGGGGCGCACCACTCGTCATCAATCAAAATCAACATCTCGGCCAAGCCCGACCTGGGGATCCCGCACACGGTCACGCTGCCCCTCGAGGACGACCAGGAGACGTTCTCGTTTGTCGCAAACTCGCTCGAGTCAATAACACTCCAGTTTGACATCATGCCCATGTTTGGCAGCAAGGTCATCGGCCGTGCCATTGGTATGAGCACTCAACCTTTTTTTTTCCCTTTCTTTTCCTTATTAAACGCAATGGGCATGATCAGCGCTGCCATCCGCGTTCAAATCGTCGGTTTCAAAGGGGACGGTTCGTCTGCCAGTGCTCGACAACTACCTCGACCTGATTGGCGAGCTTGCGTTCGAGTACATTGTTATCAAGCCGCTGGAGCAAGCCACCCTCTCCGCTGTCGGCGGCAAGGTCAAGACCTACTGGAAGACAACCACCGTACGCCAATCGCCCCGTTTATGTTTGTCCTAAACTGTTCCCCCAACACACCAGGTTCTCTCACCGAAACCACCAACACAACTGCCGCTCAAGCGAGATCTCTCTGCTGTGCCGTCGATGGTGACGGGCTCCTCCCTCGTGAACGACTACATCTTGCTGAATGTGGTCACGACAAGAGACAACGTGCCAGTGATCCTGCCGTCGTGGACCCTCGAAAACTCGCCGTTTGACCTGGCTGTGAACGACCTCACGCTTGCGCAGCTCCAGGGTATCCTCTCGCGCGACAACAAGCGGAAAGCGCCCCCAGAATCAGAGGAGGAGGCTGCTGCCGAGGCTGCCAAGTCATCGAGCCTCGTGACCCTCGAACAAGCCCTGACCACGATCGATCCCAACGTGGGCATCTGTCTCGAGCTAACCTACCCCTCGGACGCCGAAATCTTCCAGATGCGCACGGGAAGCCTGCCCGACCCCAATCTTCTCGTGGACACGATCCTCATGACGATCTTTGCTACCACAGGGACGCTGGAATCGAGGTCGCTCATGTTCTGCTCGGCCAACCCGCAGCTGTGCCTCATCACCAACCTCAAGCAGCCCAACTTCCCCGTCATGTTCCGCACGTTTGCCGGCCTGCACAAGCACCCGACGGACGCGCGCTGCAACTCGATCCAACAGGCCGTGCGGTTCTCCAAGGCGGCCAACCTGCTGGGCATCGTCTGCGAGGCCACGTCGCTCATCGATGTCCCTGCCCTGATCACGACAATGAAGGAGGAGGGCCTGATCGTCGCCAGCTTTGGCGATCTCAACCTCGACCAGGCCAACGTGAAACTCCAGGAGAGCGCCGGTGTCGACGCAGTCGCCGTGGGCAACAAGATCCAGGTCGTCAGGGCTTCCCAGCAGTGGTTCTGACACAAAAAAAAAGAGTTTTGGTTCCCCCCTTTCTTTTTACTTGTACAGCCTGAAAAGAGTAAACTGAATTTCACTGAGACGGGGAAAGCAGACAGAGTACAAGCGCGATAAACAAAGTTAGAAGCGGAAACGGTGGTTGCTGCAAAAGGAACAGATAAATAATTATTTTAATACCAAAACAAATTGTACCAGTAGCCATCGGGGTTCTTCTCGAGGTACTGCTGATGGTAGTCCTCGCCCTGTTCTGTTTTGTCAACGAAAAACCGTTCCTTTGCTGTTGTACCTTCCAGAAGTGCGCAGCCGGCTCGATCGCGGTCACGATCGGCGCACTCCACTTTTCCTGGTACTTGATCTTGGCCTCCTTGGCGAGCCTCTCCTGCTCGGCCGAATGGTAAAAGATCACAGAGCGGTACTAATGCGCGATTTAACCCCCCCCCCCATTAGGTAATCCCGTTAAAAACCTGCGTGCCCGAGTCGTTGCCCTGACGATTGAGCGTGGTGGGGTCGTGAAAGCGGAAAAAGAGCGCGAGCAGGTCCTCGTACTTGACCTTTGCGGGATCGTAGTCGATTTGCAGCACCTCGACGTGGCCCGTGGTGGACTCGCACACCTGACGGTACGTGGGATTGTTGACATTGCCGCCCATGTAGCCCACGGCCGTCGAGTACAGCTTGTCCTTGAACTCCTTCAGGAAGAACTTTTCCGTGCCCCAGAAGCAGCCCGCGCCAAACGTCGCCAGCTCGCCCTTTGTCGTCATCGTGCGATCGGCGGTGTGGGCAGCAGACCTCGAAAAGAACGAAAACATCGAAAATGGATGACGTGACGTATTTAATGTGCAATCAACAGACAGACAGCGCTGTCAGCTTTCCCAAGGTCGAGACGATCCGATCCGTAGTGCACGAGTACGACAACGAGCAGCTCGATTTATAATTATTGTTTTTTTTTTATTCATTCACAACAAGTACAAAAGGAAGGAACAAAAGGAAGGAAAAAAGATAAAACTTTGGAACCGGCCGATTTAGCTTTTCGATTTGCTTTCCTGTTCCCTTTTTGAGTTGTAAGATCCGAAGAGAGGGGGAGAGTAAAAAAAAAAAAAATAATTTTTTGCAGGAAAATAAGAGGAGGGGGGGAGAGAAGAAATACTACAGCAGTCATTTGTGTGTGGAGGGGGTGGAGGGGTGAGAAAAGCGATCGGTCTTAGATCATGTTTGAGCGCGAGGAAGTGACGGCCTTTCCGCTGGAGGCGCTGCGGCCACATCCGAGCTTGTAGGCGAGGTCATCAAAGCAGTTGACGGTGCTGGCGGTGTAGCGGTCGAAAGTCGCGGGCGAGCGGACCTTGATGACGACAGCAATGATGCCACCAAAGACGACGACGGCCAGAACGGCGGCCAGGACAAAGTAGCCAAAGGCCTGGCCGGGCGAAATAGCGTTGGCGTTGTTGATAGACGCAAGGCCGACGGCGGCGGTGACGCAGTTGATCTCGGGGTAGTTGGTGCAGGGCAGGTCAAAGAGGATCTGGTGGATAGTCTGGACGTTGCAGGCATTGTTCATCTGGGTGCAAAAGTCGGAGCAGACGCCACCGGGGGTGGCAACGACCGTGAAGGTCTGGAAGCAAATAAAGCTCTGGTAGATGGCCGGGCAGTTGTTCAGGGTGGGGGTGTTGAACACGAGCGGCGACGCGAGGTTGGCGGTGTACGTGTTCTTGGCAAGGCCATCAATCTCCGAGATGGAGAGGGCGCCAATGGGGATGTCGATGTCCATGCCGTTCAGCATGGTGCAGAAGGTGAGGCCCGAGGCGAGCGTCGTGTCGTCCGCAGGGACTTTTTTTTTTTTTCACATTGATTAGAAAGAAAACAAAAAAATAAAAACAAATTTCGTACTGGTTGGCGCGGGCAGGGTCGGGGGAGCAACCTCGGCAATGGCGACGGTTGTGCATGCCCACCACGACG
>Ga0302220_10002906_pt1 | contig 12211 bp, 10 predicted proteins | sample II_Palsa_E1_3_FD_194572 | JGI IMG/M metagenome (GOLD analysis project Ga0302220, IMG submission 194572) | Peat permafrost microbial communities from Stordalen Mire near Abisko, Sweden - II_Palsa_E1_3 | ecosystem: Environmental > Terrestrial > Soil > Palsa > Peat permafrost | place: Sweden... | reverse complement strand
CAAGGTCGCGGCGGTGACAATGCCCAGGATGCCTTCGGACCCGATCAGCAACTGCTTGAGATCGAAACCACGGTTGTCTTTTTTCAGCGGCACCAACTGGTTGAGCACCGAGCCATCGGGCAGGACAGCCTCAAGCCCGAGGACTTGCGCGCGCATCGATCCGTGACGCAGCACTTGCGTGCCGCCGGCATTGGTCGAAATCAGCCCGCCAACCGTCGCCGACCCTTTGCCGCCGAGCGTCAGCGGAAAGCGCATGCCCTCGCGCTCGGCCGCCTCGTGCAGCGTTTGCAGGATCACCCCGGCGCCGCATACGACCTGGCGATTGGCGGTGTCGATCGGGCCGATCGTGTCCATCCGGCGCATGTTGATCAGCAGTTCATGGCCGCTGGTGTCGGGCGTGGCGCCGCCGCACATGCCGCTGTTTCCGCCCTGGGGCACGATCGGCACGCCGTATTGGCCGCACAGTTTTACCAGCGCGGCGACTTGCGCGGTATCTGCCGGCGTCGCCAGCGCGAGTGCGCGCCCGGTGTACCGCCCGCGCCAGTCGGTCAGCCACGGCGAAAGCACGTCGGGATCGGTGGCAAGACCCTTCGGTCCGAGCAGTTCAGCCGCGGCGGTCATGAATTCGGCGATGGCGGGGTCGCTCGCCAGGTGTGTCTGTATGGTCATAGGCGGAAGGGCTAATCCTGCGGCCGGGGATCGGCAATTTATTTTTGGCGGGGCGCGGGTTAACCGGTGGTTCAATTGCCGTGCGCCATCACGCCCACGATAACGTGAACTGTGGATCGGCCGGGGAGCCGAAACCGGTTGTGCAGTTGCAGGATTGGAAAGAAGCATATGGCGGAATTCGCGCAAGGCTTTGAAATGACAATCACCAATGTGGCCAAAGCCGCGATTTTCGATGCGCGCGTAACGGGTAATTCGTTTCGCTGATGATCCGCAGGCGGCAGATCCTGATTTCTGGCCTGATTGCCGGCATACTGGCGGGGCTTGCCATTCCCGGCGGCGCGATTGCGCTGGGCGCGTTGTACGTGCCCGGCGGCGCAAAGGCCCTTGCCGGCAAGCCCTGGCACCAGATCAGCATCGAGCAGCACATGATCATCCGCATCACGCCCGGCGGCGCGGCGGTCATGCGCGATATGCCGCCGCCTGCGCCCGAACCCCTGCCGATGCGCCTGCATGCCCGAAGGATGCCACCATGCGTGCCGGTCGGGGCGATTGCCGGGGTGCGGCCGCTGGCGGGCGACCGTTTGCTGCTGATCCTGCGCGATCACCGGCTGGTCGGCGCGGACTTGTCGCGGACATGCGCGGCGCGCGATTTCTATATGGGGTTCTACATTACGCCGACCGCCGACGGGCTGTTGTGCGCCGATCGCGACACGATCCATTCGCGCAGCGGGACGACCTGCACGATCACGCAAGTCCACGAAATGGTGCCCGCCAACTGATTGCGTCCGCATTCGTAGTGTAAAAGCCGATTTTCTTGACTTTGGCCGGATTGTCGGCTTAGGGCGCGAGTATCCGGGGCCGCCAGGTTCCGACATGACCGGACCATTGCCTCGCGCATGACCAGCGGTCTGTCCATTTGGCACATGACCGCCTTTACTTTTTTCAACAGGAACACAGCTGCGCATGAAGTTCGCCGATCTCGGCCTGTCTGACGAACTGCTCCAGTCGGTTATCGATGCCGGCTATGACGAGCCGACGCCGATTCAGGCGCAGTGCATTCCTTCGGTCCTGATGATGCGCGACATCATCGGCATTGCGCAGACCGGCACGGGCAAGACCGCGGGCTTTGTCCTGCCGATGATCGACATCCTGGCGCATGGCCGGCGCCGCGCGCTGATGCCGCGCTCGCTGATCCTGGAACCGACGCGCGAACTGGCTGCGCAAGTCGCCGAAAATTTCGAAAAATACGGCAAGAACCATGACCTGAAAATGGCGCTGCTGATCGGCGGCGTGCAGATGGGCGACCAGCTCAAGGCGCTGTCCGATGGCGTCGACGTGCTGATCGCGACTCCGGGCCGGTTGATGGACCTGTTCGAACGCGGCAAGATCCTGCTGACGGGTTGCGAACTGCTCGTCATCGACGAAGCCGATCGCATGCTCGACATGGGCTTCATCCCCGATATCGAAACGATCTGCAGCAAATTGCCGACCACGCGCCAGACGCTGCTGTTTTCGGCAACGATGCCGCCGCCGATCAAGAAACTGGCCGACAAATTCCTGTCGAACCCGAAATCGATCGAAGTCGCGCGGCCTGCCAGCGCCAATATCAAGATCGCGCAATACAAAGTGCGCGTGCCCGCACGCGACAAGCGCAAGGCTTTGCGCGACCTGATCGTGCAGGAAAACGTCTCCACCGCGATCGTATTTGCCAACCGCAAGACGACAGTGCGCGACCTGGCCAAGAGCCTGAAGCAGGCCGGTTTCTCCGCAGGCGAAATCCATGGCGACATGGATCAGCCCGCGCGCGTGGCCGAATTGCAGCGGTTCAAGGATGGCATTGTCACCATCCTGTGCGCGTCGGATGTCGCCGCGCGGGGACTCGATGTCAAAGGCGTCAGCCATGTGTTCAATTACGACACGCCGTGGCACCCCGATGACTATATCCATCGCATCGGCCGGACCGGGCGCGGCGGGGCCAGTGGCCGCGCGATCACGCTCTATTCGGACGAAGACGCCGAAGCGATCGGCAATGTCGAAAAACTGACCGGCATGACCATTCCCGAGATGACCATCGGGAATGCGCCTGCCAATAGCAGCGATGGCGCCGCGCCAGCCGCGACCGAAAGCGAACCACGCCAGGGCTCGCGCCGCCGGGGCCGGGACAAGGCACCGGCTGCAGAACCTGTTGCCCAGACCGCCGGAAATTTGGAGTCCAGGGGCCCCGAACGCAGCGGTCCGCGCCGGGCCTCGCGCAAGGCCGAAACGCCGCGCCAGGATGCACCGCAGCCGGTCGCAGCACCAGTCGTTGCAACGCCGGAACCCGCGCCTCGCGCGCCAAAACCCGCTGCGCAACCTGTGCCGGTTGCCCAGGACGACGGGCCATGGAACGGACCATTGCCGGGGTTCCTGAGCGTCTCTGCGCTGACCGCCGAGTCCTGAACCGGTCACGGGACCGCCAACGTGGCGGCGGGTTCGTGGATCTTTTGTAATGATGCGCGACTGGTGCGTCTTGATCTGATCGCGGGGAGACCCGCGACAGACTATTGGGCCTTGCCGGGCGTATGCCACTGCGATTTTTTGAGAAACGGGCCGCGGCACAAAACGGTTATTGTGACCGTGCTGTAATCATTCGCAGCGTTGTATTACAACTGCGACATCTGCCGCAGGTGTTAAGGCATTTTTTGGCCTGTTCTACGTAGTGTTCCGCTGGGTGCCCCTGGGGAGGGGCAGCGAGGGAGTACTCTTTATGTCTTTTTACAATCGATTGTTTGCACGAATCGCGCGCGATGAAGGCGGCGCTACGGCGATCGAATACGGCCTGATGGCCGCGTTGATTTCTGTTGCGGCGATCACCGCGATGGGCGCGCTGGGCAATTCGCTGTCCAGCACCTTCAACTATGTGTCCGGCCAAGTGACGCAGGCGCAAAGCGGGCAATTGTAGATTCAGGACGGTTTGACGAAGCTGTCGATCACGCGTTTGTGACCGGCAGTTTCGAAATCGATTTCCAGCTTGTTGCCGTCCTGGCTGGCGATAACGCCGTAACCGAACTTTTCGTGAAACACCCGCGCGCCGACGCCCAGGTCGGTGCGGGGTTTCGCGGCAAAGCTCGCCGCGCTGCGCGTGGGTTCCGCGATGCGGCGCGGGATCACGTCGATCGGTGCGGACGCTGCGCGTTGCCAACCGGGGCCGCGGCTGCCGACCCGCGACGGGTTGTTGCGCGCGACATCGGCAAACGGATCGGCGTGTTCGGACCATTGCGCGCGCCACAGGGACGCGCCGCCGCTTAGCGTGGTTTCTTCCTCGACGTGGTCTTCGGGCAATTCCCCGACGAATCGTGACGGGATCGAACTCGTCCACTGGCCATAGATGCGCCGGTTTGCGGCGTGCAGGATCGTGCATCGCTTGCGCGCGCGGGTGATCGCGACATAGGCGAGCCGGCGTTCTTCTTCCAGGCTGGCCAGGCCGCCTTCGTCGAGTGAGCGCTGCGACGGGAACACGCCTTCCTCCCAGCCGGGCAGGAACACCTGGTCGAATTCGAGGCCTTTGGCCGCGTGCATCGTCATGATCGTGACTTTGGCTTCATCGGCGCTGGCATCGTTGTCCATCACGAGGCTGACATGCTCGAGGAAATCGGACAGCGTCTCGTATTCCTCCATCGCGCGCGCCAATTCGGACAGGTTTTCGAGCCGGCCATTGGCCTCGGTGCTGCGTTCGGCCTGCAATGCCGCGCTGTATCCGCTTTCGTCGAGCATCGTGCGCGCCAGTTCCGCCGGGGTCAGCGTCGCGATACTTTCGCGCCAGCGGGCAAAATCGCGCACCAGCGTTACCAGCGTAGCGCGCGCCCGCGCGGGCAATTCATCGGTATCGGCAATTTCGGCGGCGGCACGCAGCATCGGCATCGCATTTGCGCGCGCAAACCGGTGGAGTTTCTCCAGGGTCTTGTCGCCGAGCCCGCGCTTTGGCGTGTTCCAGATGCGCTCGAACGCCAGGTCGTCGGTGGGAGAGGCGATCAGGCGCAGATAAGCCAGCGCATCGCGCACTTCGGCGCGCTCGTAAAAGCGGAAGCCACCGACGATGCGATAGGCGAGGCCGATCTGCAGGAACCGTTCTTCGAATTCGCGAGTCTGGAACTGCGCGCGCACGAGGATCGCGATCGCGTCGAGGCCGCAGCCTTCGCGTTCGAGCCGCTCGATATCTTCGCCGACGCGCCGCGCTTCCTCGGTCGCATCCCACACCCCGATCACGCGCAGGCGGTCGCCGCCGTCGCGCTCGGTCCACAAGGTCTTGCCCAGCCGCTCCGAATTTTCGGCAATCAGCCCCGATGCCGCGCCCAGGATATGCGGCGTGGAGCGATAGTTCTGTTCCAGCCGGATCACCCGCGCTCCGGGAAAATCCTTTTCGAACCGTAGGATATTGGCAACTTCTGCGCCGCGCCATGAATAGATCGACTGGTCATCGTCGCCCACCACGCAGATGTTGCGCCGCTTCTGCGCCATCAGCCGCAGCCACATATACTGCACCGCATTGGTGTCCTGGTATTCGTCGACCATCACGTATTTGAACCGCTCCTGCCACAGTTCCAGCACATCGCGGTGGCGCCGGAAAATGTTGAGCATGTGCAAGGTCAGATCGCCGAAATCGCACGCGTTGATCGTGCGCAACCGGTCCTGGTACAACTGGTAGAAATGCCGGCCTTTGCCGTTGACCCAGGATTCGTTTTCCAGCGCATCGAGATCGGGGGGATTGAGCCCGCGGTTTTTCCAGCGATCGATCAGCCCGGCCAATTGCTTCGCGGGCCAGCGCTTGTCATCGATTGCCTCGGCCTGGATCAACTGCTTCATCAGCCGGATCTGGTCATCGGTGTCGATGATCGTGAAATTGTTGGTCAGCCCGACGAGTTCGGCATGGCGGCGCAGCATTTTCGCCGCGATCGAATGGAATGTGCCCAGCCACGGCATGCCCTCGACCGCCGGGCCGATCAGATGCCCGACACGCTCGCGCATTTCGCGCGCGGCGCGATTGGTGAAGGTAACGCACAGGATTTCGCTGGGCCAGGCCAGCCGCCGCCGCAACAACCAGCCCAGCCGCGCGGTCAGCGCCGCGGTCTTGCCCGTGCCCGCGCCCGCCAGCATCAGCACCGGGCCATCGGTCGTCACCACCGCCTCGCGCTGCGGCGGATTGAGCCGTTGCAGCCAGTCGGGCAGGTCGTCGGGGGCGTTCGGCGAATAGGTTGGGGTCTGTATCACCGGGAACAAGTAGGGAACTTGGGCGCCGGTCGCAACCCCCAGCGCGTCGATAGCGGGCGCAAACCCCCCTTGCGCAATTCGCCTGATGAATTAATCCGCAACGCCATGACCGAGCCCAAAATCCACCCGTTTCGCCAGCACGCCCGAATATTGACGGCGAGCCTCGTTGGTACGTCGGTCGAATTCTACGACTTCTATATTTACGCGACGGCGGCGGCGCTGGTGATCGGGCCGCTGTTCTTTCCTGCGCAATCGCCCGCGGCGCGGACATTGCTGGCGTTCATGACGTTCGGGCTGGCGTTTGTCGCGCGGCCCGTCGGGGCGATTGCGTTCGGGCATTTCGGTGACCGGATCGGGCGCAAATCCACTTTGGTCGCCTCGCTGATGCTGATGGGGGGATCGACCGTCGCGATTGCGTTTTTGCCGACATATGCGGTGGCCGGGCCGATTGCGCCTGCGCTGCTGTGCCTGATGCGTTTTGGCCAGGGTTTCGGGCTGGGCGGCGAATGGGGCGGGGCAAGCCTGCTCGCGGTCGAAAATGCGCCGAAGGGTTGGGAAGCGCGCTTTGGCGCGGCGCCGCAACTGGGCGCGCCTGTCGGTTTTCTGTTCGCCAATGGCCTGTTCCTGGCATTGTCGTTGTCGCTCAGCCCGGCGGACTTTGCCGCCTGGGGCTGGCGCATTCCATTCCTGGCGAGCGCGGTGCTGGTCGGTCTGGGGCTGTGGGTGCGGTTGAAAATCGGCGAAACCGCCGCGTTTCGCGCCGCGATGGAATCTGCGCCGCCGCCGCGCGTGCCGGTGCGGACATTGTTTGTCGATCATACGCGTGCGGTCGTCGCGGGCACGGCGGGCGTCGTCACCTGTTTCGCGATATTCTACCTGGCCACGACATTCGCGCTGTCGTTCGCGACCAAGAGCCTCGGCTACAAGATGCAGAGCTTTCTGGAGGTGCAACTGGTCGCCAATTTCGCGCTCGCGATCGGGATCGTTGTGGCGGGATACTGGTCCGACCGGACGAGCCCCGCGCGGGTGCTGCGGGCCGGAGCGGGGCTGACCGTGGTGGTCGGGCTGGTGTTCGGCAGTGGCCTCGCGTCGGGGTCGGTGCCGATCGCGCTGCTCACTCTGGCGGCCGCGCTGTTCGTCATGGGCTTTGCCTATGGGCCGCTCGGCGCGTGGTTGCCCACGCTGTTTCCGACCGGCGTGCGCTATACCGGGATCTCGATCGCGTTCAATTGCGGCGGCATTCTTGGCGGTGCGCTGGCGCCGTTCGCTGCGAGTTGGCTCGCGCAGACCGGCGGCGTCGCCTATGTTGGCTTGTTCCTGACGCTCGCCGGCGGGGTTACTCTGCTGGGGGTTCGCTTTGCTCCGGCGCTGCCGGTTCGGTCCGTTCCAGTGAGGTAAGGCGCAGCAGGGTAAGCCGCGCCTTGCCGACTTTGCGCTCGGTGTCGACCGTCAGGCCGCGCACATCGACCGCTTCATCGACAGCGGTTTCCAGGCTGATCCAGGTGCCCGTCGAAATCCAGCCGAGCCGGATCATTTTCTCGAGCGCCACTGCGCCTGCGCCCGTGCGATAAGGCGGATCGAGCAGAACCAGGTCGAGCGGCGCGCGCGCTGGCCCGAGCGCCAGCACCGATCCCGCGCGCACGGTCGCGGTCTTGCCGGCATCCAATGTGCGGATATTGGCGCGGATCGCGTCGAGCGCCTTGGCATCGTGTTCGACGAACAGCGCGCTGGCCGCGCCGCGCGACAAAGCTTCGAACCCGAGCGCGCCAGAGCCGGCGAACAAGTCCGCGACCGCGAGGCCTTCGAAGCTCCCCAGCCGACTGACCAACATCGAAAACAGCGTTTCGCGCGTACGATCGGCGGTCGGGCGCGTGGTATCGCCCGCGGGCGCGACCAGCTTTCGCCCGCGCCAGTCGCCTGCAATAATTCTCATGGGATCAGGCTTTCAGCGACTTGCGGAATTTCTCCACATCGACCTGGCGCACTTCATCGGCGGCGCCGCGCGGCAGGTCCATCAGCATGAACGGACCATAGGCAGTGCGGATCAGGCGCGACACCTGCAGCCCGAGATGTTCGAGCACGCGGCGGACTTCGCGGTTCTTGCCCTCGGTCAGCGTCATTTCGATCCACTGGTTGCGGCCGGTGCGGCGCTCCATATTGGCATTGATCGAGCCGTAGCGCATGCCTTCGATCTCGACGCCTTCGCTCAATTCCTCGAGCTTGGGCTGGCTGATGTCGCCGAAAGTGCGCGCGCGATACGTGCGCGGAATGCCGGTCGAGGGCAGTTCCAGCGTGCGTTTTAATTCGCCGTCGTTGGTCAGCAGCAGTAGCCCCTCGGTGCTCAGATCGAGCCGACCGACTGGCATCATGCGCGGGCAACCCTTGGGCAGCGCGTTGACCAGCGCGTTGTAGATCGTCGGGCGTCCGGCGGGGTCACGCTCGGCGGTGATCAGGCCCTCGGGCTTGTGAAACCGGAACAGGCGGGCAGGGGGCGCGGGCGCCACCGGCTTGCCATCGACGGTTACGCCGCGCAGGTTTTTCAAAACGGTCGATGGCTCGGTCACCACTTCGCCGTTCAGGGTGATACGCCCTTCGGCCAGGATCCGTTCGACTTCGCGACGGCTGGCGATGCCGGCGCGCGCCAGCAATTTGGCAATCCGTTCGCCTTCGCGCGGCGGCGCATCGGGATCGGGCGCAGCTTTTGGCGCGGCGGGGGGGCGGGGGAATGGAGACCGCGAGGTGTTGCGGCGCAATTCCGGCGAAGCGGGCAGACGTCGCGTGCGGCCGCTTGCGGGTTTTTCAGGATGTGACATGCGGCGCCTATAGCGCGAACCGGGCTTTGCGTCACCCCCTGTAGGGAAGGGGCTGGCGCTGGCCGGGATCGTTGCTAGGGTCAGCGTGAATTATACGGGGTCGGGCTTGGTGGTGATTGCAAAACAACGCGGCTGGCGGCTGTTGCGGACGGCGCTGTCCAGCCGCAAGGCGGGCACGATGCTAGCGCTCGGTATCTCGTCGGGGCTGCCGTACGCATTGCTGATCGGCACCTTGAATGCCTGGCTCGGCGATGCGCATGTCGCAATGGCCACGATCGGCGTACTGGCGTGGATTGGCCTGGCGTATTCGTTCAAATTCCTGTGGTCGCCGCTCGTCGATCGCCTGGCATTGCCCGGCTTTGGCCGGCTCGGCCGCCGCAAGGGCTGGATCCTGGCCTGCCAGATCACTCTGGTCATCGCGCTGCTCTGGCTCGCTGTCACCAATCCAGTCCTGGCGCTGGGCCGCTTTGCGCTGATCGCGCTGATCGCCGCGCTGGCCTCGGCGACGCAGGATGTCGCGATCGATGCGTGGCGCATCGATGTTGCCGATGACACCACCAGCGTCGAACTGCTGTCGTCGCTGTACCAATTTGGCTACCGCATGGCCTCGCTTGTCGGCGGCGCCTTTGCGCTGGTGCTGGCGGCGCGGATGTCCTGGCCGATGGTCTATGCGGTGATGGCCGCGCTGATCGGCGTGGTCGCGCTGATCACGCTCGGCGCGCCAGATACGCCGCGCCCGGTCTCCGACACCGCCCATGCCATGGCCGATGAACCCGCGCCCGGACTGCGCGCGCTCGCATTGGTGATCGTCGCGCTCGGCTGGGGCTGGGCGATCGGCAGCATCGCCCTGTTTATGGTCGCGATGCTGAACCCCGACATGCCCGGTGTCGCCAAGCCATCGGTCGCCGATTTCACCCGCAGCCACGCGCCGTTTATCGTGCTCGCCACAGTCGGTCTGCCGCTGCTGGTCGCCGCGCTGACCAACCTGGCGCGCAACCGCGCGGGCACGGGCGGCGCGGGCCGCGTTGCGTTCGCCGATCACCTGTGGATGGCGCTCGTCGCACCGCTCGCCGAACTCGCCGCGCGCCTCGGCTGGCGCGTGCTCGTGCTGATCGGCATGATCCTGACGTACACGTTGTGCTACAACGTCTGGGCCAGTTTCGCCTTTCCGTTCTATCTGAATTTCCTGCATTATTCGAAAGACGAGGTTGCGTTCGCGTCAAAGATCTTCGGCATTCTCATGACGATGGCCGGTATCGCGCTCGGCGGGGCGATGTTCGTGCGGCTCGGCCGCATGCCGACGATCCTGATCGGCGCCGTGCTCCCGATACTCGGCAATTTCATCTTCGCCGACCTCGCCGAAGGCGCCGCGCATATCGACGCCTTCGCGCGCGTGACTGGCCTGGCCAACCTGGGCGCCATGCTCGGCGCCGATTCGCGAATGCTGCGCCTGCTGATCGCGATCAGCATGGAAAACATCTCGACCGGCATCGCCGGCGCCGCTTTCGTCGCCTACCTGTCGACCAAAGTCAGCCGTAACTACACCGCCGTCCAATACGCGCTGCTGTCATCGATGACGTTCCTGATCGGATCGCTGGGCAAAGGGATCGCTGGCGATACGATTGATCGACTGGGTTATCCGGTGATGTTCCGCTGGACTGCCGCTGCGGGTCTGCTCGCGGTGGGGTTTGTGTTGTTGGAATGGGTTACGGGGCGTCGGGCTAGGGTTTAAGGGCCTCCGGCGGGCAAGGGCTATTGCCCTTGCATCCCGGGACTGTCTTGGTTTGCGCGCCGATCGGGCGTTTTATCTCGCCGCGCAGCGGCTATAAAGTCTTCCGCCGCAACGTCGGGGATTGACCTATCGATGGCGTACTGACGCGGACGATAGCGGGATCAGTGCCTTCACGCACGGGCAGGTTCATTGCATAACCCATCGTGATGGGTTATGTTCGCTTATGGTCACCGTATTTCGCGCTCATGGCTTGCGGTTCATCATTTTCGTCGATGATCATCTACCGGCTCATGTCCATGTATTTGGTGACGGACATGCCAAGATCAATTTGCTGGGTGACGATGGCGCTCCGCAGATTGTGACTATCGAGGGTATGAAGCGTGGTGATGTGCGGCACGCCATGCAGGTTGTGGCCGAGCAGCAGGACTACCTGCTTTTGCGTTGGAGAGAGATCCATGGTTGATCTGGACGAAGCCCAATTTGCCGCTGCCGAGGCGCGGGGGAGTGCGGCTGCGCTTGCCGAGCCTAGGGCCTTGCGGGCGCGTTATGACCGGCGCCTGGGGCGGATTGTGGTTGCGTTGACCAATGGTTGCATGTTCGCGTTTCCTGCGCGGCTGGCGCAAGGGCTCGAAAACGCCAGCGATGATGAGATTGCTGCGTTTGAGGTGCTTGGGAACGGATATGGCCTGCATTGGGAAAGTCTGGACGTGGACTTGTCCATTCCTGGGCTGCTTGCCGGGCTATTTGGCACTCGGTCTTATATGGCGCGCCAGGCGGGGCAGGCGCGGTCGGAGGCCAAGGCTGCGGCTGCTCGCGTGAATGGGGCCAAAGGCGGGCGGCCTCGTAAAATCGCTGGGGGTTGAGAACAGAAGAAGTGGGGCCCCGGATCAAGTCCGGGGCGACGATATTCTTGTGTTAGCGCTTACTTGCCGCGCAGCGGCTATAACAGCGTCTGACGGAGCGTCAGGGTGCGTCCCAAGCAGAGACGCACCAAGCCCGACAGTAAAGGGATCAAAGGGCAATAGCCCTTTGCCGCCGGAGGCACCTTAACCTTTAAGACCACCCATCCTGCGCTTCCAACTGCGCAGCCAGTTCGCCAATTACGCGGTAGCAATCCAGCACGCTCGCCAGCGAACTGTTCGGTTCGCGGCCTTCGCGGATCGCGGCGATGAATTCGCGGTCCTGGAGTTCGATGCCGTTCATGCTGACGTCGACGTGCGAGACGTCGATCTGGGCGTCGCGGCCGTCGAAGAGGTCGTCGTAGCGGGCGACGTAGGTTGCGGTGTCGCCGATGTAGCGGAAGAATGTGCCCAGCGGGCCGTCGTTGTTGAATGATAGCGACAGGGTGCAGATTGCGCCGGTTTTCGCTTTGAGTTGGATCGACATGTCGAGGGCTATGCCCAGGTCAGGGTGTTTGGGGCCTTGGATCGCGTGGGCGGCGATGATCGGGCCGGACTGGTAGGCGAACAGGTCGATCGTGTGGGCGGCGTGGTGCCAGAGCAGGTGGTCGGTCCAGCTGCGGGCTTCGCCTTTGGCGTTGATGTTCTTGCGGCGGAAGAAGTAGGTCTGGACGTCCAATTGCTGCAGCGCGAATTCGTCGGCGACGATGCGGTTGTGGACGTATTGGTGTGACGGGTTGAAGCGGCGGGTGTGACCGACCATGGCGACCAGGCCGGTTTCGCGTTGTTTGGCCTGGACTTTTTCAGCATCGGCCCAGCTGTCGCACAGCGGGATTTCGACCTGGACGTGT
>Ga0302220_10002902_pt1 | contig 12222 bp, 10 predicted proteins | sample II_Palsa_E1_3_FD_194572 | JGI IMG/M metagenome (GOLD analysis project Ga0302220, IMG submission 194572) | Peat permafrost microbial communities from Stordalen Mire near Abisko, Sweden - II_Palsa_E1_3 | ecosystem: Environmental > Terrestrial > Soil > Palsa > Peat permafrost | place: Sweden... | reverse complement strand
TGAAGACGGTGCATTTGGCGGAGATTCTGGCTGGGGATGAGGGGGTGGGGCGGTGATTGGAGTGATGAGGCTGCGACGGAGTTGGGCGGGAGCGGTCGCGCTCGGCACGATGCCCACATCTCAAAATCGAGATATGGGGCATCCGTATCTATGCTTGATTGAAGGTACACGGTGAGTGGAATGGGGTTGGATCCGAAGACTGCGCCGACTTTTCCGATGGCGGCGAAGGTGATGCTGGGAGATACGCAGCTGCGGAAGAATGTGCGGCATGCAACGGATGTGATCCAGGGGAAGCGGGCACGGGTTGTGGCAGAGATGCCGGATTGGCAGCAGCTGCGTGAAGCAGGCAAGCAGATTCGTCAGCACACGATGGAGTATCTGGATTTTTATCTTGAGCAGTTTGAGACGAACTGTACGCGGGCTGGTGGCGTGGTGCACTGGGCTCGCGATGCGGAGGAGGCTCGGAAGATTATTGTCGGGCTGGTGAAGTTGTCTGGGTCCGATGAGGTGATCAAGATCAAGTCGATGACGACGGAGGAGATTCAACTGAACTCTGCGTTAGAGGCAGCGGGGATTCATCCGTTTGAGACGGACCTTGCGGAGTTGATTATTCAGTTGGGGGAGGATCGTCCTTCGCATATTGTGGTGCCGGCGCTGCATAAGAACAGGCAGCAGATTCGGGAGATCTTTCGGCGCGAGATGAATCTGCCAGAGCTTGGGGAGAAGCCGGAAGATCTGGCAGACGCGGCGCGGATGTTTTTGCGGGAGAAGTTTTTGCGCGTGAAGACGGGTGTAAGCGGCGCTAATTTTTTGATCGCAGAGACGGGCGGGGTCTGCGTGGTGGAGAGTGAAGGCAACGGAAGAATGTGCCTGACACTACCAGAGACGCTGATTACGATTGCGGGGATTGACAAGGTGTTGCCGCGATTTCAGGACCTGGAGGTGATGCTGCAGTTGCTGCCGCGTTCGGCGACGGGTGAGCGGATGAATCCTTACAACTCGGTGTGGACTGGGGTGGATGCTACTGACGGGGCTCGTTTAGGAGACGGTCCCCGGGTGTTTCATATGGTGTTGATGGACAATGCGCGGACGGAGATTCTGGCGGATGAAGAGTCGCGGCAGACGTTGAACTGTATTCGTTGCGCGGCTTGCCAGAATGCTTGTCCGGTGTATCGGCAAACGGGTGGGCATGCGTATGGGAGCGTGTATGCGGGGCCGATTGGAGCGATTCTGACGCCGCAGTTGCAGGAGATGCAGCATGCGCAGTCGCTGCCTTACGCTTCTTCGCTGTGCGGGGCTTGTTATGAAGTGTGTCCGGTGAAGATCAATATTCCCGAGGTGCTGATTCATCTGCGTAACAAGGTGGTGAAGCAGAATACGGCTGGGGTTGCAGGGTTTTTCGATGTTGAGGCTGGAGCCATGAAGGCGATGGCGATGATCTTCCGGAGCGAGCGGCGGTTCAGGGCGGCGCAGCGGTTGGGGCGTGTTGCTGAGAGCCCCCTGGTACGTAAGGACAAGCGGGGTGAGGGTTGGATCGGCTGGTTGCCGGGGATGCTGGGCGGATGGACGCAGGTGAGGGATCTGCAGGAGATGCCGAAGGAGACGTTTCGGGACTGGTGGGAGAGGCGGAGTGCGAATGGCAACTGATGCGGTTACAAATTCGGCTAGAGCTGAGGTGCTTCGGCGGATCAGGGCTGGTATAGGCGGAGCGTCGGATAGTGTTGCAGCGCAGGTTGGGTGGGAGGGGATTGCGAGGGAGTACAGGCGGAGCGGAAGGCGCGAACGCTCAGAGGTGTTGCAGTTGCTTGAGGAGCGTTTGAGGGACTATGACGCGCGGGTGGTTCGTGTTTCGAGTGACAGCGTAGTGCAGAGTGTGGATGAGCTGTTGGCTGAGCGTGGAGTGCGGCGGATAGTGATGCCGGTGGGTTTGCCGGTTGCGTGGTTGCCAGCCTCATCGGGGGAGTCTGGAGTGGAGTTTGTTGCCGATGAGGAGTTATCTGCGGCTGAGCTTGATGGCGTCGATGGCGTGATGACGGGGGCGACGCTGGCGATTGCGGAGACGGGAACTGTCGTGCTGCAAAATGTCGCAGGGCAGGGAAGGCGGGCTACGACGCTGGTGCCGGATTATCACCTCTGCGTGGTGGACACGAAGGATGTGGTGGAGACGGTGCCAGAGGCGATGGCGCGGCTGCAAGAGACAGCAGCGCTGGCGACAACGTTTGTTTCCGGGCCTTCGGCGACTGCTGATATTGAGATGACCCGAATCAAGGGGGTGCATGGACCGCGGTTTTTGGATGTGATCCTGATTGTTTGAAGCTCGAAAAAAATCTTTTGACAAAATGCAGTGAAAAGGCGCAGTCTGCTCGTGTTTCAATAGAGAGTATATTTCTACTTTGTAATTTATCGGATTTGCGAGGGACTGAATGATGGGGAACAACGGTGCAGGGGTGGCGGAGCAGGTTGCACAGAGGGTGTTCAGAGCGCTGGATGGTTTTCGGATTGAGGTTCCATCGTGGGGATTCGCGAATACGGGGACACGGTTTGGGAAGTTTGTGCAGGCCGGAGCTGCAACGACGATTGAAGAGAAGTTCAGCGATGCGGCCCAGGTGAACGCTTTGACCGGAGCCAGCCCTACGGTGGCGCTGCATGTTTTGTGGGATCTGCCGAACGGGAAGGCGGATGTGCCTATGATTCAGAGGCTGGAAAAGAAATATGGGATGAAGTCCGGCTCGATCAATCCAAACGTTTTCCAGAGCCCGGAGTACAAGTATGGGTCGATTGCGAATCCCAGCGCAGAGATACGTGGGATGGCGCTGAAGCATCTGTTGGATTCGGTGGAGATTGGGCGGGAGCTGGGTTCGAAGGATGTGTCGATGTGGATTGCGGATGGATCGAACTATCCGGGGACGCAGAGCATTCGCAAGCGAATTGGATGGATGGAAGAGGTGTTAGGCGCGACTCATGCTGCCCTGGGTGAGGGGCAGAGGATGCTGGTAGAGTACAAGCCGTTTGAGCCGGCTTTTTATCACACGGATATTGCGGACTGGGGAATGGCGCTGGAGCTGGCGCGACGATGCGGACCAAAGGCAAAGGTGCTGGTGGATACGGGGCACCACGCGTTGGGAACGAATATAGAGCAGATTGTGACGTGGCTTCTGCACGTGAAGGAGTTAGGCGGGTTTCACTTCAACGACCGGAAGTACGCAGATGACGATCTGACGTTGGGTTCGATTGATCCTTACCAGGTGTTTAGGATCTTCCATGAGATTTTGAGCGCGGAGGAGACCGAGCGTGAAGATTTAGCTTTCATGATCGACCAGAGCCATAATCTGAAGGGTAAGGTAGAGGCGATGGTGCAGACCGTGATCACGGCACAGGAGCTGTATGCGAAGGCAGCGCTGGTTGATCGAACGATGCTTGCCGGGTTGCAGCAGGAGTGCCGGCTGGTGGAAGCGGAAGAGTGCTTCCGTGGGGCATTCTGGCAGGATGTGCGGCCGATTGTGAAGGAGTGGCGGGCGGCGCGTGGATTGCCGGTAGAGCCTCTGAAGGCGCTGGCCGAGAGCGGATATGTCGAGAAGATTACGCGGGAGCGGGCTGGCAGCAATGCTCGCAGTGTATCGACCTACGCGTGATTGGATGAGATCGGTGTCCCTCCTCACACAACCGTTTGGCCTCCCGTTCAGGATAACCACTTGTGGAAACGATGCCTGCCAGTGATTATGAATTAGAGGGTGGTGGATTCCATTAGCGAAACTTGCGCAGGTGCAGCATAATGGATCGGCTGAGTGGTTGCTCCTCAGCGGGAGACTATGGTGGCACGAAAGACTTCGAAACGGCTTTATCTGATTCCTGTGCTGTCGAAGGCGCTGGACATTCTGGAACTGCTGCAGGCGGATAACCAGCCGATGACGCTGGAATCGATTCACCGGCAGACGCGGATCTCGAAGACGACCGTGTATCGGGTACTGAAGACGTTCGTTCATCGCGGATATCTCTCGCAGTCTCCTGATGGAATGTACCGGCAGGTGACGCGGCCGAAGAAGCTGCGGTTCGGCTTTGGTGGTCAGAGCGCGGATATGCCGTTTTCTGTTGAGGTGACTGAGAGCCTAAAGAACGCGGCGGCGTCGGTTGGGGTCGATCTGCTGATTCTGGATAATCGTTATGACTCGGCGACTGCGTTGAAGAATGCGGAGGAGTTTGTTTCGAGCAAGGTTGATCTGGTGATCGAGTTTCAGGTGGAGCAGGAGGTTGCGCCGATGATCGGCGACAAGATTGCCGGTGCGAAGATACCGCTGATCGCGATCGATATTCCGCATCCGCATGCGACTTATTTTGGGGTGGATAACTATCGGGTAGGGATTGAGGCTGGCGAGACGCTTGGGGCGCATGCAATAACGAGCTGGGAGGGCAAGGTCGATTGGGTGATCGGGTTGGACCTGGCAGAGGCGGGGCAGTTGGTGCAGAGCCGGATTACCGGGGCTTTTGAAGGAGTGAGGAGCGGCCATCCAGAGCTGCCGGTCGAGGTTTTTGTGCGGATAGACGGGCGGGGGATGCGCGAACGGAGTAAGAAGCTGATCTCGGATTTTCTGCAAAGGCATCCGAAGGACAAGCACATCCTGATTGCGGCAGCTACGGACTCAAGTGCGCTGGGTGCGGTAGATGCTGTGCGGGAGCAGAAGCGGGAGAAGCATGTGGCAATCGTTGGGCAGGACTGTATTGCCGAGGCGATGCTGGAGATGCGCAGAGATAAGTCGCCGCTGATCGGGTCGGTTTCGCATGAGGCGAGCTCGTATGGGCCGAGTTTGATTCATCTTGGGCTGTCACTGCTGAGAGGCCAGACGGTGCCTCCTTACAACTATGTGGCGCACAAGATGGTGACGCGGGCGTCGCTTGGCGATATTCCAGTGTGATTTTCTCATTGGAAATAGTTGCCGTATTGGTGTTGTGTGTGGAATGATAGTCGGGGCCTGAATTTGGCCGAGACGACAGAGGTTGACACATGACGGTACAGGGCGGTTTGCAGTTTCTGGAAGATCGTTGGGATGATGCGGTAGCGGCAAAGCTGGATGCACCGGAGCTGCTGAGATACAGGTCAAACCTGTTGGGCTCGGATCTGCGGATTACGAACTTTGGTGGGGGGAATACCAGCTCGAAGCTGGAACAGGTCGATCCGCTGGACGGAAAGACGAAGCAGATCCTCTGGGTGAAGGGGAGTGGCGGCGATCTCGGGAGTATCAAGCGGGCTGGGTTTGCGACGCTCTACATGGAGAAGCTGCTGGCGCTGGAGAAGGCGTATCGCGGGGTGGATCTCGAAGACGAGATGGTGGAGATGTATCCACTGTGCACGTTCGGGAATAATCCTGTGGCCGCTTCAATTGATACGCCGCTGCATGGTTTTCTGCCGTTTGCGCATGTGGACCATCTGCACCCAGACTGGGGGATCGCGCTGGCGGCCTCGGCGAACGGGAAGATCAAGATGGAGGAGTTCAATAAGGAGTTTGGGCACAAACTGGCGTGGCTGCCGTGGCAGAGGCCTGGGTTTGAGCTGGGCATGATGTTGAAGAAAATCGTTGAGGAGACGCCGGGCTGTGATGGCGTGGTGCTCGGCGGACATGGCCTGTTTACGTGGGGGGATACGCAGCGTGAGAGCTACCTGAATACGATTACGATCATCGATCAGTTGGGTCAGTTTATTGAGCGGCATGGATCGGCGGCAGGGCATAAGCACTTTGGTGGCGGGCAGGTAAAGAGTCGTGAGGATCGCGCGGCGATTGCGCTGCAGGTGATGCCGTATCTGCGTGGGGTTGTGTCACGGAGGCAGCGCTGGATTGGAAGTTTCAGCGATCTGCCGCAGGTGCTGGAGTTTGTGAACTCGGCGCAGGCAGAGAAGCTGGCACATCTGGGGACGAGTTGCCCGGATCACTTTATTCGGACGAAGATTCGACCGTTGTTTATTAAGTGGAATCCAGCGGGTGATCCGGTGGAGTTGAAGGAGCTGATTGAGACTTCGTTAGAAACTTATCGCGCGGAGTACGCGGAGTACTACAAGAAGCATGCGGAGAAGGATTCTCCTGCAGTGCGCGACGCCAGCCCTACCGTGGTGTTGGTGCCCGGCGTTGGGATGTTTAGCTTCGGGAAGAATAAGACAGAGTCGCGGATTACCGGCGAGTTCTACATCAATGCGATTGGTGTAATGCAGGGTGCGGGAGCGCTGGGCGCGGGTGTGGATTGCAAGGAGATTCCGCAGGCTGGGCCGGCGGCTTCGGCTGATCAATTTACGGTGCACGCGAATTACGTGGCGCTGCCGCCGAGTGAGGCGTTCCGGATTGAGTACTGGAAGCTAGAAGAGGCAAAGATTCGTAGGCAGCCGCCCGAGAAGGAACTGAGCCGTCGTGTCGCTTTGATTGTTGGCGGCGGGAGTGGAATTGGGCGTGAGGTGGCTTTATTGGCGGCTGAAAGGGGTGCTCACGTCGTTGTTGCAGACCGCGATGTGAAGGGTGCAGAGGCAGTAGCGGAGGAAGTGAAGGCCATTGCCGGGAAAGAGGCGGTGAGCTGGACGAGCATCGACATTCGTGATCGGAAGGCGATCAAGGCTGCGCTTGAGGCGACGATCAAGCAGTTTGGCGGGATCGATATTTTGATCAACACGGCTGCGCTGTTTCCTTCGTCACCAGATGGTGTGATCAGTGATGCGCAGTGGGCGTTGACGCTGGAGGTCAACGTTACGGCGAACTATTTGCTGACTGATGAGGCAGCGAAGATCTTTGCGGAACAGGGAATCGACGCGAGTGTGGTGCTGACGAGTTCGGCGAATGCGGTTGTGGCGAAGCGTGGGAGTGAAGCGTACGACGTCAGTAAGGCAGCATTGAGTCACCTGGTGCGTGAACTGGCGATTTCGCTTTCGCCGAAGGTGCGAGTGAATGGGATTAGTCCGGCTACGGTGGTGAAGGGGTCGACGATGTTTCCGCGTGATCGAGTGATTGCTTCGCTGAAGAAGTACAAGTTGCCGTTTGAAGACTCGTACACAGATGATGAGCTGCGGAACGAGTTGGCGCAGTTCTACGCGACTCGGACGCTGACGCATCAGCCGATTGATCCGAAGGATTGTGCGCAGGCGATTATGTTCCTCGCGGGACCGTTGGCTCGATGCACGACGGGTCATCTGATTCCAGTAGATGGTGGTTTGACTGAAGCCTATTTGCGATAAGAGGGGCACGCGATGAGACGGACGCCAGATGTGCCGCTGGTTCCGCAGGATACGCGGGCTTCGGTGGCGGTAGACCTAGGGGCAGAAAGCTGCAGAGTTTCGCTTCTTCGCTGGGTAGCGGGGAGGCCCGTGATAACGCTGGTGCACCGCTTTGCTAACGCTCCGCGAGAGACGGAGGTTGGACTGTGTTGGGATTTAAGCGCGATTGAGACTGGTTTGGAGCATGGGCTTCGTTTATGTGCGGAGATTGCGACAGAGGGTGTGCGCTCGATTGCGGTGGATGGCTGGGCGGTAGATTATGTGCGGGTAGATTCAAACGGGAGGGCTCTTGCTGATCCGTTTTGTTATCGCGATGAGAGGACGATCGACGCGGAGAGACTGCTTCACGGAAAGATTGCCCCTGATAAGCTGCGCGAGTTGACTGGAGTGCAGCTGCTTCGCATCAACACTTTGTACCAGTTATATGCGGACCGGATACAGCACGTGCCCGAGGGGTCGCGCTGGATGAACCTGCCGGAGTATGTGCTTTCGCGTTGGGGTGGTGCGGAGGTGGCTGAGTATACGAATGCGACTCACACCGGGATGGTGGATCTGAAGGGGCGGAGGTGGTGTGAGGAGGTGTTCCTTGCTGCGGGCCTTGAGTTGTCGCGTGCGTCGAAGCTCGTGCCGCCGGGCACGGAGGTTGGTAGGCTGCGAGGGAAGCTGGCGGAACTGCCGGGGTTTCACGACACGGCGTTGATTGCGCCGGCTTGCCACGATACGGCCTCTGCGATCGCGGGAATTCCTGCGGCGGGGGATGATTGGGCTTATCTCAGTTCGGGAACGTGGTCGCTGGTTGGGACCGTGCTGGAGCAACCGAGAAATCACGAGGCCGCTGCTGCTGAGAACTTTACGAACCTGGGTGCGGTTGGGGGGCGAATCTGCTTTCACAAGAACGTGAATGGAATGTGGTTGATTCGGCAATGTATGCATCAGTGGATGACGGAGGGTAGGGAGTGGACGGTGGCGGAGCTGGTAGAAGCAGCGGAGAAGGTGGCCATGCCGGAGGGTCTGCTGGATGTGGACGCTTCTGAGTTGCTGTTAGCGGGAGAGATGCCGAAGAGGATCAATGCGCAACGGGTGCGAATGGGGTTTACTGCTTTGGATGAAGGGCCGGAGAATGCTCCGGTATTTGCGAGTCTAATCTTTCACAGCTTGGCTGACCGATATGCGAAGGTGTTGGAGCGGGTGGCGTTTCATAGTGGCAAGAATTTGAGGCGATTATTTGTCGTCGGCGGAGGGAGCCAGAACGATTTTCTCAATCGGCTGACGCAGGAGGCTACTGGACTGGAGGTGTTTCGCGGTTCGGCTGAGAGCTCGACTGTGGGGAACTTTGCCGTACAGCTGGCGGTGTTGGAGGATAGCCGCGATGAGGTTACCGGAGCTTATGCAGAGCAGGTGTCGCGATGGGCGGGGCGGTTAGCGCTGTCTTTGGAGCAGTCGGCTACGAAGAGTTGAGCTTCGCGTGGTAGGCTTCCCTTGCATGTCTGCTCATACTTTTGACCTGGTTGCTTCTGCCTCAGCTGAGATGGTTCGCGAAGGCTTTTCTACAGAGTTTCCTGGCGGCAGCGATGCGCAGGTGGCGGCGATTCGCGCGTCTGAGGGAGTGAATGCCGATGCGGATGTGCGCGATCTGCGTGCTCTGCTCTGGTCTTCGATCGATAACGATACTTCGCGCGATCTGGACCAGATTGAGGTGGCAGAGCGTGTGAACGGGAGCGTGCGGGTGAGGGTCGGGGTCGCGGATGTGGCGGCGTCGGTGCTGAAAGATACTCCGCTTGATCGCCACGCGGCAGAACAGACGCAGACGGTGTATACAGCGGTACGGAATTTTTCGATGTTGCCGACGGAGCTTTCGACGGATCTGACCTCGTTGAATGAGGGCGAGGACCGGGCTGCTGTCGTTGTTGAGTTTCTGGTTGATGCTGAGGGTAAGGTGCAGGACTCGGGCATCTACAGAGCGCAAGTGCGGAACGAGGCACAACTTGCTTATAGCCACGTGGGGCCGTGGCTTGAAGGGAAGACGGGGCCGGATGCGAAGGTGAGCGCTTCGGCTCCGCTGCAGGAGCAGTTGCGGTTGCAGGATGAGGCAGCAGTTGCGCTGCGGGCTCAACGGGTGAAGATGGGGGCGTTGGAGTTCAACCGTGTGGAGGCTGATCCGGTGGTGGTCGATGGGAAAGTACAGTCGATTGGCACGGTGTTCCATAACCGAGCGAGCGATCTGATTGAGGAGTTGATGATTGCTACGAATGAGATGATGGCGTGGACGCTGCGGGCGGCGAAGCGATCATCGATTCGCCGGGTGGTGCGATCGCCGGAGAGATGGGCAAGGATTGTGGAGCTTGTGGGGCGGCATGGGACAGTCTTGCCTGCTCAACCTGATTCGGGGGCGTTGAATACGTTTTTGCAGGCGCAACGGCAGGCAGATGCGGTGCATTATCCGGATCTATCGCTGGCGATTATCAAACTGATGGGACCTGGGGAGTATGTGCTCGCCAAGGGCGACGAGATGGAGCAACAGGGGCACTTCGGGCTGGCGGCGCAGGATTATGCCCATTCGACCGCGCCGAATCGGCGGTTTGTGGATCTGGTGACCCAGCGGGTGGTTCGGGCGATGCTGGCTGGAGAGGCCGCTCCGTACACCGATGATGAGCTGAAAGCGATTGCAAAGCACTGCAATGAGAGAGAGGCAGCGGCGCGCAAGGTGGAACGGGCGATGCTGAAGCGAGTTGCGGCTGTAGGTCTAGCCGGAAGCGTGGGTAAGAGTTTCCACGGGGTGATCACGGGGGCGAGCGATAAGGGAACCTACGTGCGAGTGTTCGACCCTCCGGTAGAAGGTAAGGTAGTGCAAGGCGCACAGGGGCTGGACGTGGGGGATATGGTGGACGTAAAACTTCTGCACACCGATCCACAGCATGCGTTTATTGACTTCGGGCGTTCGTGAAGCCGGGTCATCCGAGAAGGCAGGCCTGGAGGGTTGCAACGTTATCAGAAAGACTTTTCTTTAGGTTGCGTTGCGAATGTACTTTTGTTTTGCGCGGAGGAGATCGTCCAGTTGATCTTCACTAAGGATCTGCGAAGAGCCTAGCTGATGGGCGACGAGGCGGATGTGCGCGAGGTGCTCGACGGTCTCCATTTTGAGGAATGCATCGAGGAGCGTTGGGCCGTACGATACCGCGCCATGATTGGCCATGAGGATCGCCGTGTGATGTGGGATAAAGGGTCTTAGGCTGGCTGCGACCTCGTGGGTGCCTGTGGTGGCATACTGGGCCAGTGGGACAGAGCCGAGGGTCATGACAGCTTCCTGGCAAAGCATCTCGTCGAGGGCGCGGCCTGCGCAGGCAAAGGCAGTGGCGATAGGGGGATGGGAGTGAACGACGGCCTCAATGTCTGCTCGCATCTGATAGACAGCGAGGTGCATGCTGAGTTCGCTGGTGACCTTTCTTGAGCCCGCAAGCTGGCGTCCGTCGAGGTCGACGATGACCATGTCAGCCGGACGCATGAGGTATTTGCTCATGCCGGTAGGAGTGACCAGCAGGCGCTCCTGATCGAGCCTGACGGAGAGGTTTCCCGAGGTTCCCGGCATAAAGCCGAGCCGAGAGAGCCATCTGCCGAACTGGACGAGTTCGCGCCGCAATTCAACTTCGGGTCGGCCGATACATTCTTCGATCATCGTTCCTCTTTCGTTGCCATGAAGTGTAATCCCATTCCGGTTTTCAAAGTGCATGTTTCCTCACAGGATTTCGAATGGAGACGGTTTTATTTGGATGATCGGTTTTTGGGACGATGGGGTTTGCAGATTTCTCCAGGCTTTGCCGATCCTGGCGGAGGCCATGAAGAGGTGACCAGCGGTGAGTGGGCCGGCGACGCGATGGTGACCGACCGCTGCCAGTCCCATGGAGGCGATGCAGCCACACTGTTTGCAGTCCGGGGTTCCTCCGAACTGGCAGGGGGTGATCTTGGTTGAGAGGTCTGCAGAGACGGTCATTGTTGTTTGAGCGAAGATACACTCTTCGGGGCTCTTTGGTGGAGAGGAGATTTCCTTGATGACAATATCCGGCATGTCCAAGGCCGGATATTTCTTTCGGAGCTCGTATAGCTCGCTTATAACGACCGCTCGCTGGTCTGATGTGAGGATTTCGGGATCGGTAGCGCCACGTTGCGGGGTGAAGAGGCTGAACCAGACTTTCGCCACTGCAGGCTGGCTGCTCCAGAACTGGAGGAACTGGTCAAGATATCCGGGGCGGTCGGCGATCTGGGAGGTGATAGTGCAGTGGATGGTTATCTTGGCGCCTTGTATGTTCTTCAGGATGCGCTCGTAGGTGGCGGGCTTGCGGCGCTCGTCGTGCTCGGGTTGAAGGCCGTCGATGGAGACGACTACGTTGAGTTTCTTGAACCGTCTCCATTCAACGGGAATGACTCGGAAGGCGCTGGTGACGATCTGGGTGTGGATGCCTCGAGCTTCAATCTGCGGGAGGAGGAGCTCGAGTTCGCGGTAGCGGACCAGGGGGTCGCCGCCGACGAGGGACACGTGCAGGGGCTTCTCTTTGTCGAGGAGAGCTAGTATTCGCCGGACGAGTTCATCGCCTTTGAAGTCGGAGAGCTCGCGAAGCTGGGTTCTTCCGCCGAGGTGAGCAGGATCGAATGCGTAGCAACCGGGGCAGCGCAAGGGGCATTCTTTGGTGATTTCGATAGACAGGGAGGGAGCGCGGCCAGCGAGAATTTTAGCCCACGCATGAAAGACTTCTGATTTCTTCATTGATTCTCCATGATCGGCAAGATGGAAGCAGATCAGTTTGATAGAGGCCGCAAGTGACTCGAAAGAGTGGTGATTACGAGCGCGGAGGGTCTATCAGATTTGGAGCGGAAGATTAATGGAGAGAAGGGAATTACTTCGCCGGAGGTGGTGTTGTATGGGCGTGATCAGGAACGATGCAGAGCTGGGGGATAGATCGGCTGACTGGAAGAGAGAAGAC
>Ga0302220_10002896_pt1 | contig 12251 bp, 10 predicted proteins | sample II_Palsa_E1_3_FD_194572 | JGI IMG/M metagenome (GOLD analysis project Ga0302220, IMG submission 194572) | Peat permafrost microbial communities from Stordalen Mire near Abisko, Sweden - II_Palsa_E1_3 | ecosystem: Environmental > Terrestrial > Soil > Palsa > Peat permafrost | place: Sweden... | reverse complement strand
GGAGAAATGGCAGCGTTACGCCGCCGCGATTCCGCCCGAAGAACGCGGCGAGATGATGGAAGCCTACTGGCGCCGACTGACCTCGGACGATGAAGCGGTGCGACTCGCCGCGGCGCAGGCATGGGGCACATGGGAAGGCGGCAGCATCACGCTGGAAGAAAGCCCGGCGACCGAGGCGACCTTTGCCACGCCCGAGATCGCGGTGAGCCTGGCACGAATCGAGGCACACTACTTTCGCCACCATTGCTGGCTCGAGCCCGACCAGCTGCTGCGTGACGTAGCGAAGATCCGCCACATCCCCAGCACCATCGTGCACGGCCGCTACGACATCATCTGTCCCGCCAAAAGCGCCGTCGATCTCCACGACGCATGGCCAGAAGCGGACTTCCACATCGTGCTCGCCGGCCACGCCGCATCGGAGCCAGCCATCGTCGATGTATTGGTACAGGCCACCGACCGGCTCGCTGATCGCTACTGCTAATACAACGTCACTTGCGACTGGCAAATCGTTTACGCAAAGAAGAGCTAGCAGATCATGCTGGCTCTTCTTTAGTAGGCCACGTATTCAGCCCACCTTTTTTGGGACAATGACAGCCTGCGGAGAGATCTGTTGACACTTGATATGGGTGCAATAGTAATAAGTACATGCTCCGCCGGTGCACACTTGCACCATGCACCCCTGCGGGTCACAGAGGCTACCTCCACTCTGTGGATTCACAGTGTAGGTCCGGCCGAAAGCGTCTTGATACACACTGTCCTTGCTACCCGGCACTGCCTTCAACTGTAGCGCCTGCGGCATATTGTTGATTTGTTCCGACACGGGTGTTACTTGGGCAACCACTGGAGCCCCCATCAAGCAGAGGAACAATCCAAATATCACGGCACTCAGATTAGACCGGAATTTCATACTTCTACTCCTGTATTTGTAGTGCACGGGGGTGGCCCGAGATCGCTGCGGCTCTCATATCCCGGTATCCGAAGACAGTCAGCTACACACTTTGACTGTTGTGCTTCAGAAGTTCACAGCATGCTTCGTATCGGCAGTGGAGGATGTAGGACATGACCTATCCAGCGCGTCCGTTCCCGGCGCTGACAGACCTGGCCCTCCCGCAAGGTAACGTCATGCGATGCCTCACTTTTCGACGAATACTTGCCACCGGTGTTCGCGCAGCGACACCCCTGAGATAAGCGACACCCCCGAGATACATGAGGCGACACCAATTCGAACTAGCTGTCGTCGATGTGGTTCGCGCCCGGGGTGGCCAGCCTTCCTCGTGGTACTCGGCATCTTCTGGTTGATGGCGGCAAAACTACCGCTTTGGGGCTGAGCGTTGATCGCGAGTTGGTGTCACGAAAAGCGAAGTCGCGCAAGAAACGGATAGCGCACCATCGGCGTACGCATCGAGAATGCGACCTTCCTCCCGCACTGGAATGCCGTCCATGCTGACGTTGTTCGACTACCTGCCCTCGCAGAACGCCTGGAAGATTCGCCTGCTGCTCAATCATCTGGGCCGGCCGTATCGCACGGTGCCGATCAGCATTTTCGAGGGTGAAGGCAAGACGGCGGAGTTCCTGCGGATCAGCCCGACCGGCACCGTGCCGGCCATTCAGCTCGACGACGGCCGCACGTTGGCGGAGTCGAACGCGATCCTCGCGTATCTTGCCGACGGCAGCGCCTATTTGTCGGCCGATCCGTTCGATCGTGCAAAGGTGCAGCAATGGCTGCATTTCGAACAAGAACGGGTGGAATCGGTGATCGGCTCGCTGCGCCACTGGACGATGACCGGCAAGCTGGCGCGTCGCTCCACCGAGATGGTCGAGGGCAAGCGCGCCGCGGCAGCGCGCACGCTGGACATCCTGGAGCGCGAACTGGCCACGCGACCGTTTCTCGCCGGCGAAACCTACACGATCGCCGACATGGCGGTATTCGCGTATGGCAGCCGCGCCGAAGAGGCCGGCCTGTCGCTGGAGCCGTATCCGCATTTCCGTGCCTGGATCGCGCGGATTGAGGCGCAGCCTGGCTTTCTCGCCACCGCGCACCCTTACTCGATCGACCCGCATTCGGTCAAGGAATTGTCGTAGCCCAACCTCTGCCATGGGCGGCGCAGGTGGGGGCGGTGGCATACTCGGGGTTTTCCGGTTCGAGAGTCCTCCATGCGCCTTCTGTCCGCCTTCGTCTCCAGCACGCTGCTGTTGCCGTGGCTCGCCCACGCGGCCGAGCCGCACTCTTACGCGCAGCCCGACCAGGTGCTGGTGACCCATCTCGACCTGAACCTGAAGCTGGATTTTCCGCAACGCGAGCTCGATGGCCAGGCGACCCTGAAGCTGGACTGGAAGAATCCACAGGCGCCATCGCTGGTGCTGGACACCCGTGATCTGAAGATTGCAAAAATCGAAGCCGTAGGCACCGACGGCAAGACCACGCCGTTGAAATATGCCATCGCGCCGCGCGACAAACAGCTCGGCAGCAAGCTGACGATCGCCACGCCGACGCATCCGGCCCAAGTGCGCATTGTCTACACCACGTCGCCGGATGCGTCCGGACTGCAATGGCTGACGCCGGCGCAGACGGCGGATAAGAAATTGCCGTTCATGTTCTCGCAGTCCGAGTCGATCCACGCGCGTTCGTGGGTGCCGCTGCAGGATTCGCCTGCCATCCGTTTCACCTACACCGCGCACGTCAGCGCGCCGAAAAATGTGCGCGTGGTGATGAGTGCGCTCAACGATGCGAAACACCCGTTGAACGGTGACTACTCGTTCGACCAGCCGCATCCAATCCCGTCCTATCTGCTGGCGATCGGCGCGGGCGACATCGCGGTGAAGGAAACCGGGCCGCGTTCGGCCGTCTATGCCGAACCTTCGGTCGTCGGCAAAGCGGCTCATGAGTTCGAAGACACCGAGAAAATGATCGCCACCACCGAGCAGTTGTACGGTCCGTACCGCTGGGGTCGCTACGACATCCTGGTGCTGCCGGCAAGCTTCCCGTACGGCGGCATGGAAAACCCGAACATGACGTTCGCCACGCCGACTGTGCTGGTGGGCGACAAGAGTCTCGTCTCGCTGGTCGCGCATGAGCTGGCGCATTCGTGGTCGGGCAACCTGATTACCGCGGCGTCGTGGCGCGACATCTGGCTCAACGAAGGCGTTACCACCTACGTGCAGGGCCGTATCACCGAAGCCTTGTACGGCAAATCACAGGCCGACGAAGAGGCGCTACTGGACGCTCGCGCGCTGCAGAAGGAAATCGGCGCGATGCCCACCAACTCGCAGAAGCTGGCGCCGGATCCGCGTGGTATCGACGCCGACGATTCGTTGTCAGACGTGGCGTATAGCAAGGGCTCGTGGTTCCTGCGCACACTGGAGCAGCGTTTCGGTCGCGCGACTTTCGACGACTACCTCAAGGGCTACTTTAACCACTTCGCATTCCAGAGCATCACGACCGAGCAGATGCTTGCGTACATGAAGCCGAATCTGATCGACAAATATCCCGGCAAGATGAGCATGGCCGAGGTCAACGACTGGGTGTATGGATCGGGCATTCCGAAAGATGCGCCGTTGCCGGACTCGGCCCGTTTTGACGCGATCGACCGCGAACGCGCCGCGTTTCTGGACGGCAGCCTGCCCGCGGACAAGCTCGATGCGAAGGGCTGGAACACGCAGGAATGGATGTACTTTCTCAACCGCCTGCCTGACGTGACGCCGCTAGCCAAAATCCAGCAGATCGACGCGGCCTGGCATCTCACCGGTACGCCCAACGCCGAGATCGGCATGCGCTGGTACACCCACGCGATTGCCGCCGGTGACAAAGCGGTGTGGCCGGCCGCCGCCGATCACATGATGCGCATCGGCAGGTTGTACCTCACACTGCCGTTGTACCAGGCATTGGTGGCGGCGCCGGGTGGCCTGGCCTACGCGGAACAGGTTTACGCCAAGGCCAAGCCCGGCTACCACCCGCTGACCCAGCAAGCGGTGGAAGCGATTTTCGCCAAGGCCCACAAGATCGAAAATTGAAGCTGCTGGACTGAATGGAAGGGCCGCTAGAGCGCCCCTCCCCAACCCTCCCATACGACCGAAGGAAGTCCCTTCTTCGGGGCACGCAGGGGAGGGAGCACATCTGAGTACACCTGAGCACACCCCATGAATTCAAACAAAACCGTCATGCCGCCATCAGCGGGCGCCACCACCATCCCACTCTGGAAACGGATGCTGCTGCGCCGGCTGAAATTTCTAGGCTGGCTGTTCGCGATCCTGATCATCGTATTTGGCGGCAGCTATCTGTTCGCACCCCAGTGGCTGATGCGGGCGAACTTCATGCGCCAGGCCATGTCGGCGAATCTCGAAAAGCACTCCGTGCAGGCCGGCGATACCCACTGGGTCTACTACGAAGGCGGCACCGGCCCGACCATCGTGATGCTGCACGGTTTTGCCGCCAACAAGGAAGTCTGGCTCGATGCGGCCAAACTGCTGACGCCGCATTTCCACCTGATCATTCCCGACCTGCCCGGCTGGGGCGAATCGTCGCGTGAGCCCGATGCCAGTTACAACGTGGATGCCCAAGCCGCGCGGCTGCAAGCTTTCGTGCAGACGTTGGGACTGCAGCAATTCGTGCTGGTCGGCCACTCGATGGGCGGCGCAATCGCCGGCGCCTTTGCCGCTGAACACCCGGAACACGTGAGCGAACTGGCCTTGATCGATTCGTTCGGCCTCAAGTACCAGGAAAATGCGCTGACCCGCGACGCCCTCGCCGGCAAGAACCCGTTCGTCTTCGACGACCATGCCGGTTTTGCCCGCGCCACCGCGCTGGCATTCGAGCATCCGGTCGACCTGCCCGGTCGTTTCGTCGACGTGCTGATCAAACGCAATCAGGCGGATCGCAGCTTCATCGAGCACACGTTCAACGAATTGCGCGATCCGTCGCAGTACCTGGCTCTACAGAATCGCCTGGGCCAACTCACCATGCCGGTGATGGGCCTATGGTGTCGCGACGACAAGATCATCGATATCTCGGCGCTGGACAGCCTGCGCAACGGCCTGGTCCACGCCAGCGCCATCAGTACCAGCACGATCAATGGCTGCAATCACATGCCGATGCTGGAGAAGCCCGCTGAAACGGTGCAGATCCTGACCGGGTTCGCGCTGGCCCACTGAAGGCGGCCATGTTCGAACGGCCAGCCCACCAGTCGGTTAGCTGCGAGTCAGCTGACTGATCTACATCATTGTGATTTTGGGGCAACATGTGACAATGCTGTCATGAGCCCGAAGATAGGCACGTTTTCTTGGAAGAAGTAGGAACTATGCAGCCACCGATGAAGCGAAACCTCGTGCGCGCAGGTGTGGACTCCATCGTGCGCATGTCATCGACCCAGACCAACTACTGGGTCGAGGTCGCTATTGACCTCGTGCTCTGCGTCAACTTCCTGATCGCTGGCTGGCGGCTCCATGTGGGCAGCCCGCTGTTAGCCATGTCCGCCGTCGCGCTGGGGCTGTTCGCCTTCAGCTTCGTCGAGTACTTCTTCCACCGCTGGATGTTCCACACGCGGATACCGCTGTTCGCACAGGGCCATCGCATGCACCACGAACGCCCGCTTGGCTACGACTCGCTACCGTTCTTCCTGCCGGGAGCCGTGCTGCTCATCCTGACCGGTGTGTGTGTGCTGATCATACCCACCGGATTTGCACTTTTGATGATGGGTTCGGTGACTTTGGGTTACATCGCCTACGGCCTGAGCCACTTCACCATCCACCACGTGCGCTTCAAGCACCCGCTCCTGCGCCGCTGGGCCGGCGCGCACCACGTCCACCACTACCACCCCAACAGCAATTTCGGCGTCACCACGCCACTGTGGGATGTGTTGCTGGGCACGCGGTACGTGCGGCAGCCCAGAAGTAGCTGAGACAGCAGGGTCGTTGTAGGACATTCGGCGGATCGAGCAGATCCGAGACAAGTCAGCGCCCGATCGAACGTCAGAGTATTCCGGGCACCAGCGCTTTCACCCGGCGCATGTAGTCAGCGTAGGCATCGCCGAAGTATTCGCCGAGCCAGCGCTCTTCCAGGCGCAACTTGCGCCAGAACGAGATGGCTATGATCGCCAGCGCGAGCAAGGCGCGCCACTGACCGATCATCAGTGCCGTACCGAGAAAGGCCAGCAGCAGTCCGCTGTAGATCGGATGCCGCACATGGCGATACGGCCCGGCCTCGACCAACTCGTGATCCTGCTTGAGCTGCACTACGCCGCTCCAGTTGCGACCCAGGATCGCCCGCGCCCAGCAGGCGAACAACAAGCCAGCGATAGTCAGCAGCAAGCCCAGCCAGACGATCCACAACAGCGACGGTACGAAGTACGCATCCAGCAGCGTGTCCGAAAATATCTGCAGCGGCTGCAGCAGCAACACAGCCACGATGATCGGCAACCAGTATTTGCCAAAACGCGATAGCGCCGATTCCACCCGTGTGGTGCGCTTCACCCCATGCGCGCTCCACGCCCAATACGCCAGCCATAGCAGCCAGGCGGCTACGGTAATGGCCTCGAATGGAATGTGCATGCCGCGATCTCCCCTCAGCGTTGACTGATGATAGCTATGCGAAGAGCTTGCGATCGCAAAAAGCCACGGCAGCGTGGATGCCTTCACCTCAAGGAAATCCCAACCCACTTCATTCCTGCGAAGGCAGGAAGCCAGCGATCTTCGAGGCTGCAGGTCACTGGATCCCTGCCTTCGCAGGGATGACGAGCAAAAAGGGCGCGGCGTTTAAAACTTCGCTCACGGAGCGTGGTGGGAACCGGTTCGGGGGCCTTCCTTGTCTCAGCCAGCGGGAAGCTCGGCGCGAGCGAGTGGTATCGCGAAGCTGACGTGGTTGAACGTCCCGGAATCAATCAGCGACGTCAGCGACCAGCCGATCCAGTTCCGCCTTCAATGTCGCGCCATTCAAACGCAGCCAATCGCGCTGCTCGCGCCAGTCGGGAAACAGGTTTTCCACCTGTGCCCAGAAGCGCGGGGCGTGGCTGCGCACCTTGAGGTGACACAGCTCATGCACCAGCACGTAGCGCAAGGCGGCCGGCGGAGCTAGCGCAAGCGCGAGATCGAGATTGATGCGGTCGCGCGTATCGAGACTGCCCCACAGGCTTTTCATCGGGCGAATTTTCAGCGCGGTCGGCGCCAACCCCAGCTGCGGCACGTAAAAGGCCAGCCAGCGCGACACATCGCGGCGCATCAGCGATTCAAGATGCGAAGCGAGCAGGCCACGGGCTATCGGCAGGGCGCGGGTATGCGGGCGCGGGATGACCAGGGTGAGGCCGGTGTCGCCCGGCTCGATGCGCGGGTACGGGCCTTCGGCCCAGTCCAGTGTCACGACCTCGCCACGCAGCGGAATGTCGGTGGAATAACCCACCCGCAGTGGCGGCAACGGCTTGACGATGAGGTTCAACTCGTCGAGCTTCTGCTCCAGCCATTCGGCATGACTGCGCAGGAACGCGTTGACCTGTGCTGGATGGGTACCCCGTGGATAGGACACTCGCGCACCCTTGGGCGTAACCGTAAGGCGCAGTCGGCGCGCGCGTGGATGGGCGGCTTTCAGCACCATGATGGTGTTGCCGCTGATCGTCGCCAGTTCCAGCCAGTCGCCTTCCAGATGTTGCGCCATGACCCTGCCCGTAGACCTCGGCCTGTTCTGATATAAGGGGAATCCGGACCGTCCATGGACGACCCGGACGCTCAGTATGCAGCGCCGGCGAGCGCGGCGGTGTGCATTTTTCGTTCAGTGCTGACAGAGCCTGCCATGACCAGGCCCCTAGCTGTCGGCAGGGCGCGGCAGGCCGAACCATTCCTCCAATTTGCCCAGCAACCGCTCCAGTTCCAGCGTCAGCAGGGCAAAACTGGCATCCAGCTCGGCGCGGGCGTCCTGCTGGCTGTCGCCCATCTCATCCATGACGACATCCAGGAATTTCAGCTTGCGGATGATCAGATCCTCACCCAGCACGAAGCTGATGCGATCGTCGAAGGTCAGCCCCAGCAGGAATACCTGCTTGCCATTGCGCAGGTGCTCCTTCACTTCCTCGGCATCCAGGTCCTGCCGGCGGCACTTGGCGATGGCGCCGGTGGCGGTGGCCGGGTCGCGCAATTCGCACTCGTCGCCGAGGGTCAGGCCGGCCGGCAGGTTGCCGTTCGCCAGCCAGTCGGTCATCAGCACGCGCGGACCTTCTTCCGGCGCCAGCGGCACCGCGGGGAAGCTGCCGAGCGCCTCGCGGACTTGGGTCAGTGCGTTCTCTGCGGACTTGCGACTGGAGGTGTCCAGCACCAGCCAGCCGTGCTTGGTGTCGACATAGGCGGACATGCGCGAGCTGCGCACGAACGCGCGCGGCAGCAATTCGGTCAGCAGGTCTTCCTTGATCCGCTTGCGCTCACGGCCACCGACCTTGCGGCCTTCCTCGTCGGCGATTTTCTGCACCTTGCGGTGCAATTCCTCGTTGATCACCTGCGCCGGCAGCAATTTGTCCTCGCCGCCCACGGTGAGCAAGGTGCAGTGCTTCACGGTGTGGGTGAGCGGCTCTTCCTCGCCACGCCCGAGTGGCGGCACGAAACCCTTGGTGAACATTTCCAGTGGGCCGCATGGGCGCAGGCGATGCTCGCCGAGCGCTTCATCGAGGCGCTTCAGATCGGTGGCAACAGTGGGGGAAAAACGGAACAGCGTGAGATTGCGAAAAAACATGGATATCCGAATGAGTGCCGCCCAGAGGCGAAGGTTTTTCTGCCGTCATCCCTGCGAGGGCAGGGACCCAGGGCCTTGGCTAGATCGAAGGCGTTGGATCCCTGCCTTCGCAAGGATGACGGATGGAGAATTTAGCGGGACACCGCAGCGACCGCAGCAGCCACCGTATCAAGGTTGGCGTGATTCAACGCAGCGACGCAGATACGCCCGGTATCCAGTGCGTAGATCGCGTATTCGTCGCGCAGCCGGTGCACCTGCGCCTTGCTCAGCCCCGAGTAGGAAAACATGCCGGCCTGCTTGTTGATGAAACCGAAATCCGGCGCACCCAGCGCAGCCAGCTTATCGACCAGACCCGCACGCATCACATGAATGCGTGAGCGCATTTCGCCTAGCTCGTGCTCCCAGCGCACGCGCAGCTCGGGGCTGCCCAGCACGCCGGCCACCAGGCTCGCACCATGGGCGGACGGGCTGGAATAGTTTGCACGGATGGTCTGCTTGATCTTCGACAGCAACCGCGCTGCCTCGTCGCGATCCGCACCTACCATCGACAGCGCACCGACGCGCTCGCCATACAGCGAAAACGACTTGGAATACGAATTGGCCACCACAAACGCCTCGGTGCCCGACGCCGCCAGCATGCGCACGGCGGCGGCATCCGCGTCGATACCCTTGTCGAAACCCTGGTAAGCGATATCGATAAACGGCAGCAGTCGGCGCTCCTGCATCAGCGCGATTACCTGCTGCCACTGCGCCTGATCGAGATCAACGCCGGTCGGGTTGTGGCAACACGCATGCAGCAACACGACGGTGCCCGGCTCCAACTTGCTGAGATCTTCCAGCATGCCGGTGAAATCCAGGCCGTGGCTTTGCGGATCGTAGTAGCGGTACTCGAGCAATTCGAAACCCGCGGTGCGAAACACCACATGATGGTTGCCCCAGCTCGGGTTGCTGATCGCAATCTTCGCACCCGCGCCAGCCACCTGCTTGATCAGGTCCGCCGCCACGCGCAATGCGGCACTGCCGCCGATGGTTTGCGCGGTCGCCACGCGCCCGGCCGCCAGCAACGGGGACTCGGCACCAAACAGCAGCTGCTGGGTCAGCTTCGTATACGCCGGCAGGCCGTCGATCGGCAGGTAGCCGCGTGGCTTGCCTGCCGCCACGAGGGCTTGCTCCACTTCATGCACGGTGGGCAACAGCGGGATGCGGCCCTGTTCATCGACGTAGATGCCCACCCCCAGATTGATCTTGCCCGGGCGGCTGTCGGCCAGATAGGTCTCGGTCAGGCCCAGGATCGGATCGCCCGGAGCCATTTCAACAGATGCAAAGAAGGACACAGTGGCTACTCGACTAGGTGAAGTGGAAATTCAAGACTGCAAAGATACCGAAGTATTCAAGTATGCGTTGCCGCCGTCTCATCCGCTGCGCCCGAAGGCCATGCGGCGATCGTCGCAACGCGAGTGCCGAGCGCCGCGAAATCGAACAGCTCGCGATCGGCCAGTTGCGAGGGTGACACATTGCCCAGCGCCCGGAAGATGTTCTCGCTGCGGCCCGGCTGCAACTGCTCCCACTCGGCCAGCATGCGCTGCACCGCCTTGCGCTGCAGGTTGTCCTGCGAGCCACAAAGGTTGCACGGGATGATCGGAAATTGCCGATGCTGCGCGTACTCGGCGATATCGCTTTCATTGCAATACGCCAATGGTCGGATCACCACATGACGACCGTCGTCCGAGCGCAGCTTCGGCGGCATCGCCTTCAGCTGCGCCTGATAAAACAGGTTGAGGAAAAACGTGGCGAGAATATCGTCGCGATGATGGCCCAGCGCGATCTTCGTGATGCCGTTGCTCGCCGCCCACTGGTACAGCGCACCACGACGCAGTCGCGAACAAAGACTGCACATCGTCTTGCCGGCCGGGATCACCCGCGTCACCGTGCTGTAGGTGTCCTGCTCAATGATATGAAACGGCACACCGCGCGCTGCCAGGTATTTTGGCAGCACATGCTCGGGGAAGTCGGGCTGCTTCTGGTCCAGGTTCACCGCGATCAGCTCGAAGCGCACCGGCGCCTTCGCCTGCAATTGCAGCAGGATATCCAGCATGGTGTAGGAGTCCTTGCCACCGGACAGGCACACCATCACCTTGTCGCCCTCCTCGATCATGCCGAAATCGCCAATCGCCTGCCCCACCTGATGCCGCAGGCGCCTGGCCAGTTTGTCGGCCTCGGCGGCGGGTATGTGGTGGGAGTCGCGCTGCGCGGACATTAGGGTGAATCGGTTCAAACGGAAGCGTCATTGTAGCCCGATGGCCGGCAGCCCTTCGGCTCGGGCCGACTGGTATGTCCGTGGCTCCAGTGACGCTTCCAAGCTCAACTGTGCGGTGGTTTGACTACCTCCAGCCCCTTTTCCGCGTTTCAAATCTTGCCTGGTCGATTCGGATCGCCACCTGCTCACGGTATACCGCTACATCGAGCTCAACCCTGTGCGGGCGGCCATGGTCGAGCTGCCTGAGCCCTACCCATGGTCAAGCGTGCACGCCAATCTCGCCTTGCGGAGCAACCCGGTCGTGACACCAGGTCGCCGGACAGCTACGTCGCCGCGCGACGGACTTCCAGCTCATCTCTCTTCAACAGATGACCAATCAAGATCCCGGACGGGAACGACATCTCGCCCAGGATCTGTTTTTCGTTGGTGCTTGAGTGCGGGGCGCACCGTGCGCCCCGCATTCGCGTTACCAGCTGACGCCGCCACCCACACCGACGGACGATTCCGAACCGGACACCGAGGCGCCGATCGATACGCTTGCGCGATTCGAGTTGAACGCACGCTGGTAGCCCACCGAGAACGCACCTTGGCCGTTGTAGTTGCCGGCACCGAAGCCCACTCGGTTGTCACCGGCGAGGCCCGACGTGTTCGCCGTCATCTGTGACATGGCCGCGCCCATCGCACCGACGCGATCCAGACGCTGATTGACCTGGCTAAACTGGTCATTCATCTGAGCCTGCAGGTTGGAGATGGACTGCTGATTGCCGATGACCGAGTTGGTATAGGCATTGGCTGCTTGCAACGTCTGCTGCGCGCTGGCGTCGGTATACGTCTTGGCTGTGGCCAACGCCGCGTTGACCTGACTGACGTTGGCCGCGTCCGTTGCCTGCACGCCGGCTGCCACGTTGGTGATCTGGCGCTGATTAGTAGCCGAGCCAACCGACACCGTGTTGGCCACGCTGGCCACCGAGCCCTGACCCAGTGCCACCGCATTGGCTGCCGTCACCGAAGCGGCCTGACCTATCGCCGTACCCGAAGCCGTGGTCACCGACGCGCTTTCACCCACTGCGACGGCATTCGTGGCGGCCGTGGCGATCGTGGTGTTGGCACCCACCGCGGTGCTGCCGTCTGCCTTGACCTGGGCGTTGCCGCCCAGCGCCGTATCGTTGGGACCGGCTGCAAAGCTGTTGCCGCCAACGGCGGTACCGCTGGTGCCGCCGGCCGTGGCGTTGTTGCCCACGGCTACACCGTTCGAGCCGGTGGTTACCGAAGCTTTGCTGCTGCCATCCA
>Ga0302220_10002895_pt1 | contig 12252 bp, 10 predicted proteins | sample II_Palsa_E1_3_FD_194572 | JGI IMG/M metagenome (GOLD analysis project Ga0302220, IMG submission 194572) | Peat permafrost microbial communities from Stordalen Mire near Abisko, Sweden - II_Palsa_E1_3 | ecosystem: Environmental > Terrestrial > Soil > Palsa > Peat permafrost | place: Sweden... | reverse complement strand
GCAGCGGGCCCGCAGGCGCTGGTTGCGATTCAGCAATCCGGTCTAACGCTGTTCTTCCTCGGCGTGGCGGTGACACTGATTCCGCAGGTCATCACCTTCGTCTTCTCCTACTTCGTGCTGCGTATCCGCAATCCGATCGAGGCACTGGCCTGTGTCGCGGGTGGCCGCAGCGCCAACCCTGCCTTTGCTGCTTTGCTCGCCAAGGCGGGTAACGCCACGCCTGTAGTTTCGTTCACCGTTACCTACGCCGTAGCCAACGTGTTCCTGACGCTCTGGGGTCCGGTCATCGTGGGCATCATCACTAAAAATGCAGTGTCCTAGCCTAGCGAGGCCCGTCATGTCAGAACAAGATTTTAGTCAATTTTCCAAGCTGAGCCCGTTTGAGCTCAAAGACCGCCTAATGGAAATTGCATCGTCGGATGCGCAGAGACTGATGCTCAATGCGGGACGAGGAAATCCCAATTTCCTCGCAACCTTGCCGCGCTGGGCATTTCTGAGCCTCGGCGATTTTGCGATGCATGAGGCGGAGCGTTCTTATTCGTATCTGAACAGTGGCTTTGGCGGCCTGCCCGAACATGAAGGCATCGTGCAGCGCTTCGAGGCGTATGCCAACCATCATCGTGACACCGACGGCGTCAATTTTTTGCGCACCGCGATCTCGTATGTGAAGGACCAGCTTGGCCTGTCGCGAGATGCCTTTCTCTATGAAATGGTCAGTGCCTTCCTTGGGTGCAGCTACCCTATGCCGCCGAGAATGCTTGCACATACCGAGGAAATCGTCAAAGCGTACCTGACGCAGGAGATGTTCGGTGCGCAACCTCGCGCCGGGGAGTTCTCGGTGTTTGCCACGGAGGGCGGCACGGCTGCGATGGCCTACATCTTCCAGAGCTTGCGCGCGAACGGATTGGTGAAGCCCGGTGACAAGATTGCCATCGGCACGCCGATTTTCTCGCCTTACCTGGAAATTCCGCTGCTGGAGGAATACGGTTTGGAAATCGTCGACATCCGGATGGAGCAGCATGTCGACTGGCAACTGCCGGAGTCCGAGATCGCAAAGTTACTGGACCCGGCAATCAAGATATTCTGCCTGGTCAACCCGAGCAATCCGCCGTCGACCAAACTGTCCGACGCGATCCTCGATCAACTGGCCCTGCTGGTATCGAAGCAACGCCCGGATCTGCTTATTGTGACCGACGACGTGTATGGTACGTTCGCCGATGACTTTGTCTCTCTGTTCGCGAAGTGCCCGCACAACACCCTATGCGTTTATTCGTTTTCCAAATTTTTTGGCGCGACAGGCTGGCGGTTGGGGGCTATCGCACTGCATGAAGATAACGCATTCGACAAAGCGCTGGCGGCACTGCCGGAAGCCGTGAAGCTACGGCTCGATTCGCGGTACGCCTCGTTGACCACTGAGCCACGCAAGTTGAAGTTCATTGATCGCCTCGTCGCGGACAGCCGTGCCGTAGCGCTCAACCATACAGCGGGCCTGTCGGTGCCGCAGCAGTTGCAGATGGCGCTGTTCGCGCTGAATGGCTTGATGGATCGCGATCACCGCTACAAGGATGCTGCGAAGCAGCTCATACGCAAGCGGCACCAGACGTTGTACAGCGCGATGGGCGTAAAGGTCACGCGCCAGGCGAATGATGTCGACTACTATTCCCTGATCGACTTGCAGGAGATCGGCGGCATGCTCTATGGGCCGGAGTTCGAAGCATGGTTTATTAAAAGCAATCTGGGGATCAGCTTTCTGTTCCGTCTTGCACAGGAGACAGGCGTTGTATTGCTGCCCGGTAAGGGTTTTGAGGTGGTCGACACGTCAGCGCGAGTTTCGCTCGCTAATTTGACCGATATCGAATACGCGTCTATTGGGAGATTCACCCGGCAGGTGCTGGATGAGTGTTTCGAGGATTTCAAGAAGGCCAAGGTTGTGTTGTAAGCGACTTCTCGTCACCTCGTGCCACTTCCTTTTTTAACATCTATTTGTCTTCTGCAAGCCCGAGCGGCTCGTCCACCGACCAGCCGCCGCCGAGCGCTTCGATCAGGTCCACAGCCTCGGTCATTCTTTCAGCCTGAACATTGAGCAGCGATTCCTGCGCCGCAAGCGCAGTCGCCTGAGCCGTGGCGACGGTGGTGTAGTCCACAGTGCCGGCTTGGAATTCGTTCAGGGTAAGGCCGACATTTTGCGTGCTATCAGCCGCGGTCACAGCGACAAAAACCTGTTCGTTTTGTAGTACGCGGGCGGCGGCCAACGCATCTTCTACGTTCTGGAAAGCGCTGAGCACGGTCTGGCGATATTGGGCTACTGCCTCGTCATAAGTTGCGCGCGCTTGGTCGACGGCTGCCTTGCGTGCGCCGAAATCGAGCACGGTCTCGGAGACTACCGCACCCAACGACCACAAGGTACTCGGGCCGCTGAACAAAGTCGATAGCGCGGTACTGGCAAAGCCGTAGGATCCGGACAGCGTCAAGTCGGGGTAATAAGCCGCCACGGCGACCCCGATCTGGGCGTTGGCGGCGGCAGTGCTACGTTCGGCCGCAGCGACGTCGGGCCGCCGCTGCAACAAGGTCGATGGTATTTGCAATGGAGTCACGGGCGGCCCTGGCAACCAATGGGCGATCGGCGCTATCGTCAGGTCAGCCGGCGGCAGGCCGATCAGAACGGCGATGGCATGCTCGGCCTGGGTCCGTTGGCGGTCAAGATCGATCAGGCTGGCTTGCGTGGCGCTCAATGTACTTTGGGCCGTCAGCATGGCGCTTTTGGCCGCATTACCGGCTCGATACTGGTTCTCGGTGACGACTAACGCCCTCTGGTAGCCGCTTATGGTTCGTTGCAACAGATCCTTTTCGGCATCGGTCAGGCGCAACTCGAAATAGTCGCTCGCCAATTCGCTCTGGGCTGTCAAACGGGCGTTGGCGAGATCGGCCGCCGAAGCTTGAGTCGTGTCGCGCGCGCCCTCGATTTCGCGCCTTATTTTGCCCCACAGGTCAGGCGCCCAACTTGCCTGCGCACCGACTTGATATTGTCGGGTGACCACGCCGGCCGTCGACAAGGCGGTTGCGCTCAGGCCGCGATTCATGCTGCTGCTGGACCTCGATAGGGTCGGCGAACCACTAAGCCCCACAGTCGGAAACAACAGGGCCCGATCTTCGGCTACGATGGCGCGAGCTTCACGATAAGCAGCTTCGGCTGCGGCGAGCGTCTGGTTTGAGATTTCGACCTGCCGTTCCAAGCCGTCCAACACCGGATCGTCAAACACGCTCCACCATGCGCCTTTGTCGATAGCGTCCGCCGGTCGCGCGGGTACCCAGCCGGCTGCTTCTTTAAATGCAGGTGGAGTAGCTACGCTGGGACGTTGGTAGTCAGGGCCTACCAAGCATGCAGACAAAGTCAACGCTGCGAACACAAAGCTCAGAGTGAGACGTAGATAGCCGGCGCGCACGGGAATCATGACGGTATTTCCTAGGCGCTAGGCTCTGGTTCGGGCGTGGCCGCTGGCTTGCTGCGCAGCCCACGCAGCCGATCGAGATAGATGTACACCACCGGTGTGGTGAACAGGGTGAGTGCTTGCGACACGATCAGTCCACCAACGATGGCATAGCCCAGCGGCTGGCGAAACTCGGAGCCGGTGCCATTCATCAATATCATCGGAATACCCCCCAGCGCCGCGCAGGCAGTGGTCATCAGAATAGGCCGCAGGCGCTGGCACGACGCTTGACGGACCGCTTCCTCGCCGGTCAGTCCCTTCTCGCGCTCAAGACGTAGCGCGACATCGACGATCATGATGCCGTTCTTTTTGACGATGCCGATCAAGAGGATGATGGCGATGATGCCGATCACATTGAGATTCTGGCCCACCGCGATCAGTGCCAGCAAGGCGCCCAGGCCCGCCGAGGGCAGTGTCGAAAGAATGGTCAGCGGGTGCAGGAAACTTTCGTAGAGCACGCCAAGAATGACATACACGGCCAGCAGCGCTGCGCCGATCAGCAGAGGTTCAGTGGCCAATGATTGCTGGAAGGCCTGAGCCGTTCCTTGAAAGGCGCCATTGAGGGTGCGCGGTGCACCCAGCTTGTCGCGTGCATCCTGCACAGCTTGCGTCGCCTGGCTTAGCGCCACGCCCGGGGCTAGATTGAACGACAAGGTTGCCGCTGGATATTCGCCCTGATGGCTGACCGTCAGGTTGCTCGTCATTGTCGGATCGACCTTCACGAACACCGACAGCGGGACGGTCTGCCCGGTAATCGGCGAGAGCAGATATACCGAATTGAACAGGTCGGGGGTGGCCTGCAGCCCGGGTGGCGCCTCCACGATCACGTGGTAGCTATTTTGTTGCGTGTAGTACTGAGTGACCTCATTCTGCCCGATCATTTCGTAAATCGCCGTATCGATGTCCGTCGGGGAGATGCCGAACCGCCCTGCAGCATCGCGGTCGATAGTCAGGCTGACCGCAGCGGCCTGCGATTGCTGATCCGAACTGACATCCGTGAGATCCGGAACCTGTTTTAACGCGGCGAGCAGCTTGGGCGCCCAGGTATTCAATTCGGTCAAGTCGGAATCGGCCAGGGTGTATTGATACTGGGCCTGTCCTACTCGACCGCCGACGTTGATATCCTGTGCCGCCTGGAGATAGGTTTGTACCCCGACCAGCACCGCCAACTTCGGACGCAGTCGGGTAATGACTTCTTCGGCCGTCGCTTTCCGGCCGCTGGCTTTGGGCTTCAAGGCGATGTTCAGGTTCGCCTGGTTGGTGCTCGCCGAACCGATAGAGATGGCTACCCCAGCGACAGCCGGATCCTGGGTCAAGACCTTGGCGACATCCTGTACCTTCTGTTTGGTCTTAGTAAAGGAGGCGTTCTGGGCAGTGATCATGACTCCGCTGAGAAAGCCCGTATCCTGCTGCGGGAAGAAGCCGGTGGAAACCGTGCTGTAAAGCAAGACCGCTGCCGCCATGGTCAACAAAAATACGATCAGCGTCACCAGTTGATGGCGCAGAACCGCATCGAGACCGCGCGCATAGCTGTCTTCCAAATTGCGGAAACCCTTTTCCAGCATTCGGGTAATGAGGTTCGAGGGCGGTTTGGGCGCTTTGAGGAACATGGCGCATAGCATCGGCGTCAAGGTCAGCGAAAAGACGAGCGACAGAAGCACCGCCGCGCTGAGCGTGACAGCGAACTCACGCATTAGCAGACCGACCACGCCGCCCATAAACATCAATGGCGTGAACACCACAATCAGCGAAATTGAAATGGTCAGAATCGTAAAGCTGATTTCACCGGAGCCGGCCAGGGCGGCCTCCATGGGTGTGTCGCCCGTCTCGATGCGCCGCCATATCACCTCGACCATGACGATCGCATCGTCCACCACAAAACCCACGCCAATGGTGAGGGCCATCAGCGAGAGATTATCGAGACTGAAGTTGAGCGGCAACATCACCGCTGCGGTTGCCAATAGGGCCAAAGGGATCATGGCGCTGGGGATCAGCGTGGCGCGGATATCGCGTAGGAACAGGAAGATCACCGCCACCACCAGCACGATGGTGATCAGCAGAGTGGTCTCAACGTCCTTGACCGAAGCGCGAATCGTCTGGGTCCGATCCGCCAGAACATGAATCTCGATAGCCGGCGGAATATTGGCTTGCAGGCCGGGCAACGCCTTCATGATCTTGTTCACCGTATCGATGACGTTGGCCCCGGGTAGTTTGTAGATGATCAGTAGGATGCTCTGGCCGCCCTTCAGGGTAGGATCGGTATTGGCCTTTCCCGGGAACGCCCAGGCGCCGATCTGGTTGTTCTCCACGTCCTGGATGGCTTCGCCCAGATCCTGGACCCTGAGCGCGGCGCCGTTGTGGTATCCGACCACCAACTGGTTCCACGGCACCACGTCCAGGATCTGGTCGTTGGCGTAAACGGTGAGATTCTGCTGAGGTCCGTTGATCGCGCCCTTGGGGGCATTCACGGTACTGGCGACGATTTTGGCGCGAACATTGTCGATCTGCAGGCCCAAGGCCGCGACCTTGCGTGGATCGATCCGGATCCGGATCGCGGGCTTCTGTTGTCCACCGATGGTAACCAGGCCTACGCCGTCGATCTGCGAGATCTGCTGCGACAAGATTACGTCGGCGTAGTTATCGACCTGAGAAAGCGGTAGAGCGGTGGAACTCAGGGAGAGAATCATGACCGGCGCATCGGCCGGATTGACTTGACGCAGGGTCGGCGCGCTTGGCAGGTTGGCGGGCAACTGAGCGCTCGCAGCGGTGATCGCGGCCTGTATTTGTTCGAAGTCCGTATTAATGTTCTGCGTGAGCGCAAACTGCAAGGTAATACTGGTCGAACCGAGCGAACTCACCGAGGTCATCTGGCTGATGCCGGTTATCAGCGAAAACTGACGTTCGAGCGGAGTGGCGACGTTCGATGCCATCGTTTCGGGGCTCGCCCCGGGGAGCAGGGCGCTCACCTGGATGGTGGGAAAGTCGACATTCGGCAATGCCGCCACGGGCAGGCTGAGATAGGCCGCGATCCCCATCACCAGAAATGCCATTGCGATCAGCGAGGTCGCGACCGGGCGCTGAATAAATGGACGGGAGAGGTTCATGCGGCCGGCTTCGCCGCCGGCACGGCCGAGTTGACCTTGACCGCCGTGCCTGCGGTCAAGGACATCTGCCCATCGGTAACCACGATCTCGCCGGGCGTGACACCGGTGGTGATGACTACCGTCGCGCCCTCGGTCCAGCCAATCTTGAGCGGCTGCATCGACACTGTCTGGTTGACGTCGAGCACATAGGCGTAGGGGCCGTTCGGCCCTTGATTCACTGCCGCCGCGGGAATCGTCGTGACGTGCACCAGCGTCTGGAGCGTGAGTTTGACATTGACGAGCTGGCCCGGTAGCAGGCGCTCGTCGGTATTGGCGAAGCGTGCCTTCATTTCGACCGTACCGGTGTTGGGGTCGACACGATTGTCGGCAATGCTCAGTTCGCCGGTTCCCAGCGACGCTCCGGTATCCTGGCTTAAGGCCTGGGTCGCCAAGGGCTTGCGAAAGCCATTAGAGGCCGTCGATAAACGTTGATAGTCGCCTTGGGGCACGGAAAATGTCACCGCGATCGGTTCGATCTGGTTCACAATCACGATGCCGACCGGGTTGGTCGTGCCGGTCGTGCCGCCAGTGGTGCCGGTAGTCTGGCTGACGGTCACGAGATTGCCCGGGTCTACCGTGCGCACACCGGTGCGTCCAGCGATTGGAGAAATAATGCGACACCAACGCAGGTTAATCTGAGCGGTGGCCACAGCGCCTCGGTCGAGCAGCACTAAGCCTTGATCCTGCTTCACCAGCGCGGTTTGGTCGTCGAAGATCTGGTGGGCGATCGACTCCTGGGCGGCCAACGTTTGATAGCGGCGCAGGTCAAGACGGGCACCGGCCAACAGCGCTTGATCGCGCTCGAGCGCTCCCTGCGCTTGGGTTAGGGCGGCGCGATACGGCGTCGGATCTACCTGCGCCAGCAACTGGCCCGCCTTGACATCGGTGCCTTCGGCAAAGTCGACGCTAACCAGCATGCCACTGACCTGGGCGAGAATGATGTCGCTGGTCCAGGCTTGAGCGGCGCCCAGAGCGGTAATCGAAACCGGCACGTCCTGCGCCGTCACTGTGGCTACCGAAACGGAGACGGGTGGGGGTTTGGGCGTGGCGGCAGGTTTCTTGAAGAAAACTTTCCACGCAAAGAGCGCGACAATCACCACGCTCAATGCCACAAGAACCCAGGTCAACCATTGTCGACGTGCCGCCATAGATCAATCTCGCTGCGGCGCGAACAGATGTCGTTCGGTCGATGTAGGTTTTGAATGGGGTTTTATGTGCAAGTAACGTGCCACTTCACGTCGTCCCGCATCAGTTCCGCTCGGGCTTGCGACGAGTCCAGTTCACCAATCCGGCGTGCCGGGACCGAATGACAGACATTCTCCCGGTGCCAATCAAGGGCGTTCTCTCCATCCGCTCGCGAACCGACTTCGGTAAGAAAAGGCGAGGTCGGTAATTCTTACGCGATTGTCGTGGCGCAGTACTTGCGACTTTTACGGATGAGCCACCGGTGTTACCCCTTCATGCAGGTCTAGACGCGCCGCATCGGAGGATTGCAGTATTGCCTTGGCTCGAGTCATCTCATCCGCCGGGCCGTGCGCCACGACGATGAAGCCGTCGGCCTTCACGGCCGCCTCATACCTGATGACGCTATCCTTGGGGACGCCGTAGTTGAAGAGCGCGGCGCCTAAGGCCGAAAGGCCGCCGACTACGACAGCTCCTTCAACCACACCTTCAACGAGAGAAACCACCACGACGGCAAGATGGCCGAGCACGACGACGGGGCCAATGACGGGAAGAGCCAGGAATACCCCGCCGAAAAGAAGGCCCCAAAGACCGCCCCAAAGTGCGCCATATTTGCCCCAGAGCTTCATCCGGTCACCCATGTTGTAGAAACCGATTATTTTTTCCTCGGAATGGTAGCCCTTACCGACCACACTGAAATTCTTCATGTCGAAACCACCCTCAATGAGCTTGCGCACGGCAGCGTCTGCCTTGAGGTGGTCATCGAAGGTTGCAACTACAATGATATGGAGCCATTTTGTTTCCCTTCCTTGGTTACGAGTAAGCGAGCATGCAGCAGATTTTCATAACTATTCTTCAGTGCAGAAAGTTGTGAAATTTGGTCCCGATACATGCTTTGTAGCGCATTGTTGCTGAACTGGAGCGATAGTGTACCCACCGCAATTACGGCTAGCAAAATTGCACCCAGCGAACCGATGACGAGGGTCAAACTGGTGCGAATGCTCATGCTTCGGAACATCGGTTCTCCTTTGCTAAACGGCCTGCACATCTACGACTCTTATCGCGTGCGAGGAATAACTGCCGAGAATGAGTGCACACCCCCATTTCGGCCCTCAACCCTTGAATGCTATGGTTCGAGTAAGTTGTGGTCCATCGACTCGGCCGGCGTAGATCGGGCGTCTCGAACCACCGATCGGGCAGGAACGCCCACCACCGTCATATGTGCCGGGACATCTCTTAGGACCACGCTACCCGCACCGATGCGCGCGTGGTTTCCGATTGTGATATTGCCTAGCAATATGGCACCCGCGCCGATCAATACTCCATCGCCGATCTTCGGATGGCGATCACCTCTATGGTTTCCCGTGCCACCCAGCGTCACTGCCTGCAAGATTGACACCCCGGTGCCGATTACGCTGGTTTCCCCGATGACAATACCGGTCCCATGATCGAACATTGCACCCGGTCCTATGCTGCAAGCGGGATGGATATCAACGCCGAAGTAACGCGTAGATGTTCCCTGAAGCCATCGTGCCAGTTCGACTCGTCCTGTAAGCCAAAGCGCATGAGCAAGTCGATGTGTCGCAAGTGCATGAAACCCCTTCTGGTGGAGTACCACAGTCAGCGCGGAGTCACTTGCCGGGTCACGCCGCAACGTAGCCTCGATGTCACTAGTCGTCGCGTCAGTCAGACCAGACGAACCTGCATAGACCGATTGAAATAATTTGACCAGTTCACACCAGTCAAAATCGGGACGCGCCAGTTCCGCCGCTAGAACGCGTGATAGCAATCCCGCCATTCCATCATCGCCGTCGATGCGTAGTTGCAGTGGCCGAGCCAGCGTAGGTTCGCGCTCCTTTAGCTGCTGTGATTCGTTCCGAATCCGTTCTGCCAGAGAATCCGGTGACATTCGGGCCTCTGTGTACGAGGGCGTCGTCGGACCTGATCGTGCGTTCATGGTGAGCGAATATCAGCGACAAATTTCTGCGCGCGTGGATGCACGGGTGACTGGAAGAAGCTGGTCGGATCCGCTCGCTCAAGCACTTGGCCGTCGGCCATGAACCAGACTCGATCTGCTACTTCGCGCGCGAAGCCCATCTCGTGCGTCACGCAAACCATCGTCATGCCATCTTTTGCGAGCTGCTTCATTACCTGCAGCACCTCGCCGACCATCTCAGGGTCGAGTGCGCTGGTCGGTTCGTCAAATAGCATCACGGGCGGGTCCATCGCTAAGGCTCGTGCTATGGCAACACGCTGTTGCTGACCGCCGGACAGCTGTGCGGGATAGGCTTGAGCCTTGTGGGCGAGCCCAACTTTGTCCAACAGCTCCAGCGCTCGGCTGGAAGCCTCGCGCCGATCTCTATGCAATACATTAACGGGAGCCAGCGCTATATTTTCTTGGACTGACAAATGAGGAAACAAGTTGAACTGCTGAAAAACGAACCCAATTCGACTACGTAGTTTGTTCACATTGATCTGTCGATTGTTTACGTCAGTGCCATCAACGGTTATGGTGCCGGCCTGAATTGCCTCTAGCCGATTTATTGTTCTGATGAGCGTCGATTTTCCCGAACCGGATGGGCCGCAAACCACCACAACTTCGCCTTGTCCGACACGTTCCGTGACATCGTCAAGTGCCTGATAATGTCCATACCATTTTCTTACATGGGTGAATTCGATCATGATGTTACGCTCGCAATATGAGGTTCGGCTGAGGGTATAGCTGTGACGTGTCCGCTCCGTTTGGCGGCGATGCGGCGTTCTATCCCATGCGACAGCCGGCTTAGTGAAAAGCAGATGGCGAAGTAAATCGCCGCCAAGATCATGTAAACCTCGAAAGGTCGAGTAAGCAGTTGGGCATTGATTTGGTTCGCGGAGAATGTCGCCTCGTGCGCCCCGATAATGTATGCGAGCGAGGTGTTCTTCACGATGAGAATGAACTGGTTCATGATGCTGGGCAGACAGTTATAGAGTGCCTGCGGCAATACCACTCGACGTAACGTGGACCAGTAACCTAATCCGAGCGAGCGGGCCGCCTCCACTTGCCCGACGGGCAATGCCGCTAATGCGCCGCGAATCGACTCGCCGAGATATGCGCCTTCATAGATGACCAGTGCGCATACGACCGTAACGGACGCAGGCGCATTGAATCCAGTGACCAGCGGCAGCATGAAATAAGCCCAAAAGATCAACAGCAGCAGCGGTACACCGCGCACGAAATAGACGTAAATTGCAGATGACCGACGTAGGGCTGCAATGGGCGACATGCGTGCAAGAGCGATCCCGATCGCGACTGGAAATGCAAGGAGGAGGGCGGCGATTGACATGAGCAGTGTCAGCGCTATACCGCCGAGAGGGCCCTGCGGATATTGCCCGATTAGAAGCGAAATACCATAGTGAGAAAGAATTTCAAACATCACTTATCTCGCTCGTAAGACGCGAGCAGTTCCGCGTCGTTGCAACCATGCACCAAAAAACATCAATGCCAATGTACAGACCAGATAGAAAATGGTTGGCACCAAAAATGCCGCAAACGTCGCGTATGTTTCCCCATCGATTTGTAACGCGATATACATCAATTCGCCGACACCGATTGCCATAGCAAGGCTGGTCGATTTGAACAAGCTCAAGGATTGATTTACCAAGGCAGGCAGCGCCGCGCGTATAGCCTGGGGCATTAATACGAGTCGCATGGTTTGCAGGTAACTCATGCCTAGCGCTTGTCCTGCTTCCATCTGTCCATTTGGAACTGCACGGAAGCCGCTGCGCAAATCTTCTGATATATATGCCGCCGCGTTTAGGCTCAGTGCCACTACCGCGAAGAAAAATCCGCCCAAATGGTCATTCGTCCAGTCCTGCCATTGGGCCGGAAATATTTGCGGTACTCCGAAGTACCAAACCAGAATCTGGACGATGATAGGTACATTTCGGTGGTACTCGACGAATCCACTAACGAGGAATGACCCTGTTCGACCAAACAGGCGCAAGACTGCCAGCGCGCTGCCAAGTAAAAACGCCACAACCCCGGAGGTAATGAAGAGTTCTACGGTGGTTAATAACGCTTTGGCAAATAGCCATTGCGTATGACGTTCCGTGAGAATCTCGAAAGTTTGTGAGGTAAAAACCATCATGGCTCCATGCGGACGGTGAGGGTGCTACCACTTTCACCGTCCGATGCGTTATTGAAACTGACTAATCGGCGTGACTTTTTTCTCACGTTTAAGCTTATATTCGGTAGTCGGGCCGTACCATTTATCCCAGATCGTCTGCAGGCGTCCTGAACTCTCAAGCTTATCCAGTGACGCATTGACGGCAGCTAGCAACGCGGGTTCGTCCTTTTTCACGCCGATGCAGTCCGGCTCCCAATGCAGAACTTCATCTAGAAACCGTGTCTGCCCGTTGGAGCGATTTCTGAAACCGATCGCACCCCCTTGGGTCAT
>Ga0302220_10002886_pt1 | contig 12268 bp, 9 predicted proteins | sample II_Palsa_E1_3_FD_194572 | JGI IMG/M metagenome (GOLD analysis project Ga0302220, IMG submission 194572) | Peat permafrost microbial communities from Stordalen Mire near Abisko, Sweden - II_Palsa_E1_3 | ecosystem: Environmental > Terrestrial > Soil > Palsa > Peat permafrost | place: Sweden... | reverse complement strand
CGTCACCATCATGCCGCGCGGCACCGAGCGCCGCAGTTCGGCGTAACCCCAATAGTCATCCGGCGGCAGCGCTTCTTCGAGCCACTTCAGACCGTATTCCTTCGCCGCGTGCGCAAGCCGCGTTGCGTAGTTCAGGTCAAGGCTCATCCAGCAGTCGAACATCAGCCAGAAATCATCGCCTACTTTCGCACGCATATCGGCAAGCTTCGCAATGTTCTTCGCGAGCCCTTCCTCCCCTTCCGCGGGTCCGTGCTGCAACGGCATCTTGCCGCCGATAAAACCCATCTCCTTCGCCAGGTCCGGACGTGCGCCGGTTGCATAGAACTGCAGTTCGTCGCGTACCGGTCCGCCCAAAAGATGAAACACCGGCTCCTTGCGAACCTTCGCGAGCAGATCCCACAATGCAAGATCAACGCCCGAGATCGCATTCAGCACAATGCCTTTGCGCCCGTAGTAGAGCGTGGCGAAATACATCTGGTCCCACATCTTTTCGATGTCGGTTACCCGTTGCCCTTCGAGAAACCGCGCCAGATGTTTCTCCACGATAAACGCGCCGATCTCGCCGCCGGTGGTGACCGCGAAGCCGACTGTGCCATCGCTCGCTTCAATCTCGACAACCAGCGACCCGAGCACGTTGATGCCGAACGACTGGCGGCTTTGCCGATACTCGGGGTAACGCCCCATTGGCGTGGAGATATGATCGTCGATCCAGTGATCGGCGCCCTGGTCGTGATAATCGGCGCCACCGCCGCGGACGGTGAACGCGCGAACGTGGCGGATGGTAGGCATGGACATGATCGGACTCCGTTAAGGTTCTAATGTTCAGGACGCTTTGGCACGCTTGTCGTGGGGCTTGTCATACGGAAACACCGACGCATGAGCAGGCCGCACGAACACGATGATTGCCAACGCTGCAAGCACGGCGACGAATCCGAGCAACACGAGGCCGGCGCTCGTCGATACATAGACGCGTTCCGCGGCCGTGCGCACCATCGGCGCGACGAAGCCGCCGAGGCTGCCGAGCGAATTGATCAGCGCGATGGCTCCGGCCGCAGCGGCGCCCGTCAGGTAATGCGTGGGAAAGGTCCAGAACAGCGGTTGTGCTGCGATCAGGCCGCTCGCGGCGAAACACAACGCGATCAGCGAAATCACGGGTTGACCCGCCAGTCCTGATATCGCGATACCCGCACCGGCCACGACCAGCATCAGCACGGCGAGCCATCGATGCTGGCCATGACGATCCGCATACCGCGGTACCACCCACGTAACCAGCACCGCGCACAACCAGGGGATGGCCGTGACAAAACCGACCTTCGCACCCACGTTCGCGCCAAGCAATGCGGCCACTTGTTGCGGCAGATAAAAGATCACGCCGTACACGGACATCTGAATAAGGAAATACACCCCCGACAGGATCAGCACCCGCGGATCAATCAATGCGGCAAGCACGCCGCGCGGCCCATGCGTGGACGCTGCCTGTGCATCCTGCGAGAGCCGCGCAAGCAGCAGTTCACGTTGGGTGGCACTTAACCAGCGGGCCTTGGATGGATCGTTGTCGAGATACCAGAATGCCCATACGCCAACGATGGAGGCAAGAACGCCTTCCACCAGGAAGAGCCACTGCCAGCCTGCAAAACCAAGCGCGCCATGCAAGTCGAGCAACGCGCCGGACAACGGGCTGCCGAAGATGAAAGCGAGCGGCGCGCCGAAATAAAACACGCCTAGCGCCCTCGCTCGCGCTGATTGAGGAAACCAGCGCGTGAGGTAATACACAATACCTGGGAAAAAACCTGCCTCAGCCACACCGAGCGAGAAACGCAGGACATAGAACGTGGTCGCCGTATGCGCGAACGCCATGGCGGCGGAAACAACTCCCCATGTCACCATGATCCGGCACATCCAGAGTTTTGCCCCCACGCGATGCAGCAGCAAGTTGCTCGGGACTTCAAAGAGCGCATAGCCGACGAAAAACACGCCCGCCCCGAACGCAAAGGCCGCATTCGAAAGGCCCGTATCGTGCTGCAGCGCTTTCTGCGCGAAGCCGATATTTGCCCGATCGAGAAACGCCAGCATGTACATCAGCAGCAGGAACGGCAGCAGGCGACGCATCACACGGGCGACGACGGCGTCCTCCGCAGTAGCGGTATCGCTCATGCGTGTCTCCAGATATTTTTATTTGGCGGGCGCGCCTCTTGGAACACCCCAGAGCGGCTTCAGTAGGTCGCGCGGCCACCGGACAGATCGAACACCGACGCCGTGCTGAAAGCGCAGTCTTCCGAGCTGAGCCATAGGATGAGCGACGCCGCTTCCTCCGGCAACAGGAAGCGGTTCATTGGAATCTTGGAGAGCATGTAGTCGATATGCTGCTGCGCCATGGAATCGAAAATCTCGGTTTTCGCTGCAGCCGGCGTCACCGCGTTCACCAGGATGCCACGCGTGGCGAGTTCCTTGCCGAGCGACTTCGTGAGCCCGATCAGGCCCGCTTTCGAGGCGCTATAGTGCGAGGCATTCGGATTGCCTTCCTTGCCTGCGACCGAAGCAATATTCACGATCCGGCCGTAGCCTTCCTTCAACATGTGCGGCACGACGGCGCGGCACGTGAGATACGGGCCAATCAGGTTCACGTCGATCACACGGCGCCATACGTCCGGCGCCAGTTCCCAGGTCGTGCCGTTGCCGCCGGTGATGCCCGCGCAGTTGATCAACACATCAATCTTTCGATGCGCTTCCAGCGTCTTTTGCGTTGCTTGCTCGACCGACGCCTCTTCCGTCAACTCGACCACGGCGACGCTGACCTTGCCGGCCTTTGCGAGTTCGCCGCGGGCTCGCTCAAGGCGTTCGGCGTCGATGTCCCACAGCGCGACTTCAGCGCCGGAGGCGAGCGCGCGTTGCGCCACTGCATAGCCAATACCGCGTGCGCCACCGGTGATCACCACGGTCCGTCCAGCCAGGTCGATCTGGTTCATCGTGTCTCCTTATATGAGTATTTTGCTATTGCATGAACTATACGGGCCGTGCCATAGCATAACAATCCGACTATGCGATGGTGCGATAGCGAAAGCGAATCACTTAAGGGCGCAGCGCTTGCGTCCGATACGCGCTCGAACATCAGGGTTGAATCGTCCATCCCTTGTAACTGGAGACATTTGCCTTCGTCACGAGTGTTGAAGGCACGAGCTGGACGCTGCTCTTCGGCCTTTTTCCGTTCATGATGTCATAGCCGACTTTGACGGCTTGCTGCCCGATAGCAAATGGATTCTGACTAGCGGAAGCTTCGATAGACGAATTGCCGCTCCTGAGCGCGGCATCGACTTCAGGCGATCCATCGACCGATGTGATAAACAGGCCGCGACGGCCGAACTGCTTGATCGCAAGGTCCGATCCAACGGCCTGTGGATCGTTGATGGCAAACATCGCGTCGATCTTGCTGAAGCGCGTTAAAAGGCCTTGCATGACCGCCAACCCGCCTTCACGGGATGCCTTGCCGTTCTGGTCGTCCGATAGGATCTTGATGTCGGGATGCTTGGCGAACACCGATTTGCAACCGTTCACACGATCCGTCACACCGGAAAGTTGTGGGCCGTTCTGAATGATTACGTTGCCTTTTTCATGGAGTTTGTCGGCAATATATGCGCAAGCGATTTCCCCCGCCTGGACGTTGTCGGTCTGGACTGTTGCATCGACCTGATCGGCGCGGGCATCCACCGCAATCACAATGACACCGGCCGCCTGCGCTTTCTTGACCGCCGCGCCAATGACCTGAGGGTCGACAGCATTGATCAGAATGAGATCCGTGCCGGCCGCGATAAAGTTGTCGATCTGATTCACCTGTTTCGCGAAATCGTAATCCGCTGAAACCGCTATAACCTTGACGGTAGGGTTGATGGATTTTGCTTCCTTCTCTACACCTTGAGTCAGCGCAACAAAATAAGGATTACCAAGCGATCCAAGCGTGACACCAATCGATTTCAGATCGCGCGCTCCTGCGACACTTGTAAACAGCGCCAGAGCAAGAACAACCAGTGACTTTTGCTTAAGCATCATACGTTTCCTCTATTGCGTGATTTTGGCAAAATTGATGCCGCGGATCAGGTACGCGCGTTTTCCCTCAGACGGTAGCGGTCCAATGTCACGGCACCGATGATCACCAGCCCTTTGATGATGTATTGCCAGATGTCGGACACGCCGATCAGGATCAGGCCGTTCGAAAGGACTGCAATGATCAGCGCCCCCACAAGCGTGCCCCAGATCGAACCGACGCCGCCAACAAAACTTGTTCCGCCAAGAATGACCGCGGTGATCGCATCCAGTTCGTAGGATTGACCTAGCTGCAACCCGTTTGCGGCATAGAGACGAGCGGCGGACATTGCGCCGCCCAGACCGGCGAGCAGACCCGAAACGGCATAGACGAAAAGCAGCACGGCCCACGGCCGGATCCCGGAGAGCCTCGCCGCATCAGCATTGCCGCCCACCGCGTAAATATGAATGCCAAGCACCGTTCGCTTCAGGATGAACCAGCTCACGAGAACAACCGCGAGCGCGATGATCGCAAGATAGGGGACGGAAAAAACGCCCGGTATGATGGTCAGGGAACCGTTGCCCAAAAACGCGAAGGGCAGCTCTGCGTTGAAGACTGTTGCGTCACCGCCGACGAGCCGCGCGATACCGCGTACGGCCGTCAGCGACCCGAGCGTCACAATAAAGGGGGGAAGGCCGAAGAATGCAATGAGCGCGCCGTTGCAAAGACCAAGAACCAGGCCCGCTGCAAGCGCAGCGGGAATGGCCATGGGTCCCGCATGCAGAGAAACGATGAGCGCGACCATCGCGGCGGCGGAGAGGATGGACCCTACGGAAAGATCAATGCCGCCTGTGATAATGACAAATGTCATTCCTGCTGCGAGAACGACATTGATCGCCGCCTGCTGCGCGACAATCCCCATATTCTGGCTCGTGAGAAAGCTGCCTTCTCCCGTCACGTAGAGTGTCACGACCTGCATGAGCACGCCGAGAATGACCAGAATAGGCAGCATTCCAAACCCACGCAGACTCAACCTCGCACACGCTGCTTTTATGACGCCGTTACTTTCGATTGCACGGTTCATCAGTTCGACCTCCCCTGTTGTGGCATGCATCCCGCGCCTGTTGCGAGCGCAATGATGTTTTCCTCGGTGATCGCGCGGTTGCCGCGCCCGAGCGACCCCGCAATCTCGCCCTCGCGCATCACGATTACGCGGTCTGCCATTCCGATTACCTCAGTCAGCTCGGATGAAATGACGAGGACTGCGACTCCCGCTTTGGCAAGGTCGTCCACGATCCGATAGATCTCCGACTTGGCGCCGATGTCGACGCCGCGCGTGGGCTCGTCCAGAATCAGGATCTTTGGTCGGGTCTCCAGAAGGCGTGACAGCAGCACTTTCTGCTGGTTGCCACCCGAGAGCGTTCCAACTGGGGTCCGCGCGCTCTTGACACGTATGAGCAAGGAATCGATGGCTTGGGCCGCACGCTGCCGCGCCCTCTTCCGGTTGAGGATCCATCCGCCGTATGCGTCACGGCCGCAGATCCCGAGATTGATGTTCTCGGAAACCGTCATGTCGAGAAACAGGCCAAGACCCTTTCGATCTTCGGTGAGGTAGGCAATGCCTGCATCCTGCGACTGCCGCGGCGTCCTGAAATCGACCCTGCGTCCTGCTACGAGCATCTCCCCCGACGATCTCGTGCGTGCGCCGCAGATCAAATAAGCGAGTTCGGTTCTTCCCGCGCCCATCAGTCCCGCAAGTCCGAGCACTTCGCCGCCATGAAGCGCAAAAGAGCAACCGCGCACCCGGATACCGTCGCTTATATAGCGTACTTCGAGCGCGGGCACAGGGTCGCGGGCCGGCTTGTGTTCTTTCTTGTAAAGGGACGACAGGTCACGCCCAACCATCATCCGCACAATCGCTGCGGGTGTCGCATCCTTGCGCGCGAGCGTGCCGACGTACTGACCATCACGCAGCACGGAAACGTGGTCGGCAAGTTCGTACACTTCTGCCATGCGATGCGAGATGTAGATGATCGCAACTCCGTCGTCGCGCAGTTGCCTCATCAGGTCGAACAACCGGTCGGCCTCCCGCGATGACAGCGTGGTCGTGGGCTCATCCATGATGATTATCTTCGAGCGCGCGTGTAGGGCTCGGCCGATCTCGACCAGTTGGCGTTGCGCAAGAGAGAGCTCAGCAACCGTGGTATCGGGATAGAAGTCGGCGCCAATCCGCGCCAACACGTCCCTGCATTGATCCGCCATGCACTTCTTCAGAACGACACCGCCATGCGATGCTTCACGTCCAAGGTAGATGTTCGCCGCTACCGTCAGGTTGGGTGCGAGCGCCAACTCCTGGTAGATGATGGATATGCCATGTTTTCTCGCGGATAGGGGCCCGTCGATAGACACCAGTTGACCGTCAATGCGTATCTCGCCACCGGGATCGGCCGTGTACGCGCCTGCCAGGATCTTCATCAAGGTCGACTTGCCCGCGCCGTTCTCGCCCATGACTGCGTGAACTTCCCCGGCGTAGACAGTGAGTTCGACGTCTTTCAACGTTTTTACCGAACCGAAGGTCTTCGATATATTCGACATCTCGAGAACCATCCGACCGCTTCGTGTCTGCGTGTCGCCGGATCTGCAGCGAGGATCGACATCGGTGACGCCTGTTGACCTCTCGGAATCCTGAACGTGCATCAGACCGGGCATGCACGCGAGGGGGGAGTCTTTAGACAAATTCATTTGCAATCCTTCGTATTGATCAGCCACTGAGAGGCGCGATGTGCAATCGCCATAGCGGGGGCATTGGTGTTGCCACTGACGATGGCAGGCATCACCGAGCAGTCGAAGACCCGCAAACCCTCTACACCGCGTACGCGCAACTTTGAGTCGACTACGGCCAGCGGATCGTTCTCGTGACCCATGCGTGCCGTTCCCACGGGGTGATAGTTGGTCTTGACCGTTTGCTTGCAGTGGTCGTGGAGTGATGAATCCAGGGTCGCCGTGGGCCCGGGAAGAATCTCGCGGGCAATTTTTTCGCGCATGGGCGAGTATTCAAGAATTTCACGCGCGTAGCGCAGACCTGCGACCATCAACCTGACGTCTTCGGGATCACGCAGAAAGCCGCCGTCAATCAACGGCGGTGCTGATGGATCTGCTGACGCGAGACGGACGGTTCCACGGGAGCGGGGTCGCAGCAGGCATACGGTCAACGTCACGCCGTCACAGGGTTTGATGGCGGTGACGTCCCGGTCGAGATACACGGTCGGAACGCAGTAAATTTGCAGGGATGCGTCATCTGTCGCGGAATCGGGATTGGTGAAGACACATGCTTCCACACCAATTGTTGAAACCGGGCCGGACTTGAACATCAGATACTGGAAGCCATTGCGGATCATGTTCCAGCCGCGATCCTGGCCAAAATAACCGTGGCGCCCATTACTGGCTGCGACGACCGGCACTTCGCAATGGTCCTGAAGATTTCGCCCGACGCCGGGAAGGTCCGCGACGGTTTTGATGCCATGCGCCGCCAGGGTATCCGCCTCGCCTATGCCTGACAGCATCAGGAGCTTTGGCGTGATGTAGGTTCCCGCGGTGAGGATAACCCCGGCGTCTGCGAAGGCAGTTCTGCTTTCCCCCTTGTATGTATATTCCACCCCGACCGCCCGGCCGTTTTCGATACATACGCGAGATACCGTAGCGCCTGTCAGCAAGGTGAGACGCACGTCCGCCAAAACTTGTTTCAAGTAGGCGTCGACTGCGCTGCATCGCCGTCTGTTCGAGCCAATCGTACTCTGCATGAAGCCAACGCCGCGCTGGCGACCGCTATTGAAGTCCGGATTAAAAACCTCCCCCATTCCCTGCAGAGCACTGACGAAAGCATTGGTCATGGGAGCAAGATGATAGGGCGATGAAACCTGCAGTGGACCATCAATCCCATGCGCCGCGTCATTCAGATGATCGTTGCCCTCCATTGCTTTGAAATGGGGGAGGATATCTGCATACCCCCATCCCTCTACACCGTAGCTGGACACCCACCGGTCATAGTCGGCGGGTTGGCCGCGCATATAAACCATCGCGTTGACACTGGACCCTCCGCCCAACACTCTTGCTTGCGCAACGGTGATCTCGCGATTATCAATCTGCCTTTGCGGCTCCATTTGGTGCAAAGTGAGATAAGTGTCCCGGCTCAAATATTTCATGTACCCCGCGGGCATACTCATAATCGCACTTGTTTTCCTACCTCCCGCCTCGAGCAACAGGACTCGCGCACCCAACTCCCTTACCAGCCGTGTTGCAGTGACGCAGCCTGAAGAGCCACCACCAACGATAATATAATCGTAGTTCACTTAGTTAGGACTCTATATAAATAGTCTGGTTCGATACATTCAAACAAACTGGTACGGGATATGGGTGGGATGGCGATCCGCGTGCGCAACCGCATGGCTGCGGTCAAGCACGCATTGCCTGAGTTACTGATACAGGGTCCTCTCTACCTTCGTATTCGGCCCTTGCAACAGGCCCGCTTTGGTTTGCCTGATCGAGTTACAACTCTACCGGTCAGGATAAATCTCGGTCAACCTATCTGTAGGCATCCTTATATATGAGATCAAGGGGTGCACTTTTGTAAATAATTGTCGACGAAACGCTGCACTTAATTGCTGAAGGCGGTGCCCGCTTAGCGAAACCCAGGTCTAGGCAAGGGTAAAACATATGCGATCTAACGGTATCTATGCACCTGCGCGAACAACGCGTATGGTCTATTTTCTATAAATATGTAGGATGACTTATTTTTATAGCACGGCGCGGCGGCATGCATGCGCCATCGGCCCCATATTCCTGCTTGCTCGAGAAGGAGCCGTGGGTTGCAGTTCGTCAAACCATCGATCGGTCCGTGCCTCTGCGCCGGTTACCCGATGCCGAACGGGTCGCAGCGACATTCAGTTCGGCTGGCCAGATCGATCTGATTCACCGGGCCGCTTTGTGTCTACGAGGACTTATTGTTTTATGCACATACTGATTTACAAATAGACGTTCTTTATGGGCTCTTCATGGCAAAAAATCGAACATTTGACATTCCGATTGCGGAAATGGATTTCAAGCCATTAGAGGCACCGTTCGAATTCGGGTATAGCCGGATGACGGCCGGCGGCGTTCAGTGCAAGCTTGGTGAATCGGTCGTTCTTGCCGCATTGGCCCTTCCGGGCACGCTGCTTGCTCCAGCCGAGAGGCCCATTGATTCAGGGGGAATATGGACATCACCTAACCGGGGATGCCTCCCGTAAATATTGTCATCACCATGCCGGTAGCCTGCTACGCGCATTTAACCTGACGGAGAACGCTATGGAACCTGTTTCGCACGGAATCATCTTCTGGCTGATCATTGGCGGAATTGCCGGTGCGCTCGCTGGCCGAATCGTTGATGGAGGCGGTTTCGGAATTTTTGTAGACATCATCGTCGGCATTGTCGGCGCGTTCATTGGCGGGTGGCTGGGCGGCGTGCTCGGCCTGCACCTGGGCGGCGGCATCATAGGGTCGCTGATCACTGCGTTGATCGGCGCCGTGATCCTGCTGGCGATCCTGCGACTCTTCAGCCGAGGACGAACCGTTTAGCCGCGGACACACCAAGCCGGCAGGTTTATTACGCCGGGTGACAACAACGGCAGTTCGTTTGACCAAAATCCCGTGCAGGCGAGCCGCCTGCGCGGGATTTTTCTTGGCTTCCTCAAGTTTAAAACTTCCAGACCTGTAAGGTATCCTGATTAGTCAGGTTATAAGCTGATTGAAAACCAGCTCCCGTCCGGGATGGCCAGTCTGTTTTCAGCAAGCTTCTCAGCGCCAACACCAATGGTTCGGAACCGAACCTTCTGTCATTCTCAACATGGATTCCCTGCGAAGCATCAAAGCTCCGCAAGGCTGGCACGCCCAAGAAAAAAACAATGATCGGATTGAAAGGTCCACGCTGGGTTTTACACCCTTCATTCATTGCGCGGAATTTCATTTGACATGTATAAGGACGAAAATACAGAGCGGCTTCGTTCTTCCCTGAAAACGCATGAAGCGTTCAGGAGACAAGTGCTCGCCATACTGGCCGCACTGCTGACCAGCGCCGCGTTCTGTACCCCGGCGGCGGCCGATGTGCCGTCGCTTAAGGGCAAGCGGATTGGCATCTCCGTCGCAGGAACCGAACACTACTGGGACTTGAAGGCCTATAAGGGACAAATCGATGAAGTGAAGCGACTGGGCGGCACACCCATCGCGCTGGACGGCGGCCGCAAGGATAGCCAGCAGATTGCCCAGCTTCAGGCGCTGATCGCGGAAAAACCCGACGCCATCATTGAGCAGCTTGGTACCGCGGCTGTGCTCGAGCCCTGGCTCAAGAAAATCCGCGAAGCGGGCATCCCCCTATTTACCGTCGATACCACCAGCCCCTCGAGCATCAACGTAACCACCTCTGATAATTTCTATATCGGCGAGCAGCTTGCATTGAAGCTCGTCAGCGACCTGCATGGCGAAGGCAATATTCTCGTCTTCAACGGCTTCTACGGCGTGCCGGTCATGGCGATGCGCTATGACCAGCTGCGCGAGGTGCTGAAGTGGTATCCGAAGATCAGGATCATTGAACCGGAGTTGGTCGATGTGATCCCCGACACCGTGCAAGACGCGTACTCGCAGGTGAGCGTGTTACTGAGCCAGTATCCGATCGGCACTGTGCAGGCTATATGGGCAGGGTGGGATATACCGCAGATCGGCGCGACGCAGGCAGTTGATGCAGCGCATCGCCTGGAGATCAGGACCTATGCGGTAGACGGCAGTCCCGACTTCGTCGCGCTCGTCAAGAATCCTCGATCCTGCGCTGCCGCTGTGGTAGCCCAACAGCCTTATTTGATCGGCAAGACGGCAGTCGATAACGTAGCGCGCTATCTGGCAGGCGATCGCACCTTACCTCCTGCCACCTATGTGCCGTCGATTCTTGTCAGCAAGGACAACGCTGCGGAGGCGCAGAAGACGCTCGGCCAGGCCAATGCCAAGTGAGCGAGCGCTCACAGGTCGTTCCGGGTATCATAAGGATAGCGAATCAACTATCCTTTAATCGCGAACCTCGGGGATCCAGGCCGCCTTGGCCACATCTGCCCGCCTGAAGTCCACAAACCGGGACTCAAGATCCGCAATCGTGCGGATATCATTCTTGACCAGGTCGTCGCGCGTGATCAACGCAGGTTTTATTTCGATCCTGTGCCCTGGATCCTGGCCCGCCACCAGCAGCGCAGCGGCTCGCACCGACACCGCTCCCACTACGGCCGGATTAGTCGCGGCAGTGGCAACCCACGGACTCCCGGGCGCCCGGATCGCCTCTATATCAGCCGTCGATATATCGGCGCTATAAATCCGGACCTTCGAAGCAATACCCGCCTCGTCCGCAGCCAGCTTTGCGCCGCGAGCGAACTCGTCATAGGGTGCGAACACCACACGCACATCGGGATGCGCCCGATAAGCCGCCGCAGCCTGATTGGCCACGGACTGCGCAATCGGATTATCCACCGTGCCGAACCGCGCCTCCTCCCTGACCTTCGGATGCGCTGTCTTGAACGCCTTCCAGACCGCGTCGCGCCGGTCAAGTGGAGCAAAACCCGGCACATAGACATACGCGGCGGCAAACGCATCGCCGTTATCTTTCACTGCCTCATCGAGCAACAATGTCGCGAGATCGTGGTCGCTCTGCTCGATCTGCGGAACTTTCGGATTGCCGAGGTCAACGTCAAACGCGACCACCTTGATGCCTTTATCGAGCGCCACTTGCACCACGTCCTTCAAGGACTCCGGCAAACCATGATTCACGATGATCGCGGAAACGCCCAGATTGATCGCCTGCTGGATCTGGTCACGTTGCTGAGCGGCATCCTGGCGACCCTCGTAAATACGCAAGTCGATGCCAAGCGCCTTGGCCTGCTTTTGCGCACCCGCCTCATAGGCCTGGAAGAAGTCGCCGGTCGAAAGATAGTTGACCAACGCGATCCTGACGCCGCCTTTATTGAAAGGCGCGGGAGCATTGGGTAAGCCGTCTGCTGCATAAGCGGAGATGCTGCCGGCAAGCAATGCGGCGGCTAACAAACGGCCGATAGGTTTAAGCATGAAGGATGGTTTCCGTTTCCGTGGGGTGAAAGCATGGGGACAACGTCAGACTGAAAGCGTGCAGCCGTACGACTTGGCAGACGATGCGTAACATCGCTGTTTATCGACGGCCTGGTT
>Ga0302220_10002881_pt1 | contig 12289 bp, 10 predicted proteins | sample II_Palsa_E1_3_FD_194572 | JGI IMG/M metagenome (GOLD analysis project Ga0302220, IMG submission 194572) | Peat permafrost microbial communities from Stordalen Mire near Abisko, Sweden - II_Palsa_E1_3 | ecosystem: Environmental > Terrestrial > Soil > Palsa > Peat permafrost | place: Sweden... | reverse complement strand
GCTTTCGAGTTCGAGGGCGTCACGTTGTGCCTGCCGGAACGCGCGCGCTTCGGCCGAGGCGCGCTTGATCAGTTTTATCATCGGAATGCTCAGAAGTCGCGGGCGCCGCGCCCAGCGTCGGCGCCACGCCCAATCAGCGCCACACGCGCAATTTTGTTCGACCGTGAGCATAGCATTCACGCGGCCGAACTTGCGTGCACTTATTGCGCCAGAGCGGGCGGGCTCGAGCGGCCCATCTAAGGGATTTCCACTATGGCGCGGCGCACGAGGGCCGGCGCACCATTCACTCAGTAGCGCATCTGCGCTTTTTTTAAATTCGCAAATGGAACCGGTTCCATTATCAAAAAGGGATAGGTTCCTAGGGTCAAAATCCGCTCATGCGGTCTACCGCACGCAGCGCCAACGAGGATGAGGCGGAAATGAAATCAGGAAATAAAGCCACGCCGGAAGTCGTCATCGTCGCCAGTGCGTTCGGCATGGACGCGGTTAGACGCGAAGGCCACCGTGCGTGGCTGGCAATCGCGGCTAACGCGGGTGCAGCCGGGTTTGAAGTGCGCCGCGAGCTGTTCTCGTCCGAAGCACAAGCATCGACCGAAGCATTGAACCAACTGGGCCAGGCCATCGCTCAAGCGGGCATGTGGCCGGTATATTCCACGCCCGATGCACTCTATGGCGCTGACGGCACGCTAGACAGCAGCGCGCTCGAACGTGCGCTGCGCGAGGCTACGGCCCTCGGCGCGCGCTACGTGAAGCTGCAACTAGGCGGCTTTAGCGAGCATGCCGCCGCCGCTGAGATCGCCGATCGCCTGCGCGGCGCGACGGTGCGGCTGGTCGTCGAAAACGGTCAATTGAAGGAAGGCGGCTCGCTCGCGCAGTTCGTCGCCCTTTTCGAGGCGCTTGCCCGCGAAGGTCACGAACGCTTACTCGGCATGACGTTCGATATGGGCAACTGGCGCTGGCCGGGCGAAGTCCCGTTGGACGCCGCCCCCCTGCTTGCGCGCTACGTCGAATACATCCATTGCAAGGCGGTGGTGGGCGAAGGCATGCGCTTGTTTGCCGTCGCGCCTGAGCCCGATGATGCGCAGTGCGCGGCGCTTTTCGCCCTGTTGCCCGGCGATGTGCCGCGCGGCATCGAATTCCCGTTCGACGCCAGCCGCCTGGCCGACGACGCGGCTCGCTACGTCGAGTGGCTAGCCACGCGCTGAATGATGAAAGGAAACACCATGACCCCCACTCTCGATATCCTCACCTACGGCGAAGCGATGGCCATGTTCGTCGCCGCCGAAACCGGCCCGCTTGCCGCAGTCGGGCAATTCACCAAACGCATCTCGGGCGCCGATCTCAACGTGGCGATCGGCTTGTCGCGGCTTGGTTTCAAAGTCGGCTGGATGAGCCGCGTAGGCAACGATTCGTTCGGCCAGTATGTGCGCGACACGCTGGAGCGCGAAGGCATCGACCAAGCGTGTGTGAGTACCGACGAACGCTATCCGACCGGCTTCCAACTGAAGTCGAAAAACGACGACGGCAGCGACCCTAGCGTCGAATATTTCCGCAAGGGTTCGGCTGCGAGCCACTTGTCGTTGGCCGACTATGTCCCCGCCTACGCGCTCGGCGCGCGACACCTGCACCTCACCGGTGTTGCGCCGGCGATCTCCGCGTCGTCGTGCGAACTGGCATTTCATCTCGCCCGTGAAATGCGCGCCGCCGGCAAGAGCATTTCGTTCGACCCGAATCTGCGCCCTACGCTTTGGCCGACTCAAGCCGCCATGATAGAGACGCTGAATGCCCTCGCTACATTCGCCGACTGGGTCCTGCCCGGGATCAGCGAAGGGCTGATACTCACAGGGCACAAGCGCCCGGAAGACATCGCGCGCTTTTATCTGGAACGCGGCGCGCGCGGTGTGATCGTCAAGCTAGGCGCGGCCGGAGCTTATTACCGCACGGCGGATGCCGAGGGTGTCGTTCCCGCTCAGCCGGTGGCCAAGGTCGTGGATACCGTGGGCGCGGGCGACGGCTTCGCGGTCGGTGTGGTCAGCGCCCTACTCGAGGGACGCGCACTGGTTGACGCGGTCGCGCGCGGCCACCGCATCGGCGCGCTCGCGATCCAGGTGATCGGCGATTCGGAAGGGCTGCCGACGCGCGCAGAACTCGACGCGCTGGAACAACAATCGAACCCACCATCGAACGACGCAACGACGAACGACGCAGCCGCGACACCATCGGCCCTCGTCAACACAGCAACCCCAGTTCAACCCCTAAACCAGATGCCGGCAAGCGTTATACCCAACGCTTGACCGCACGCCCCGCGCGCGCCATCAACCGGCGCCGCTCATCCCCACCCAGGAGACAACCATGAAATCAACGCTCGCGATACGCCGCTGGTGGACGATCATGCCGATCGTATTCATCACCTATAGCCTCGCTTACCTCGATCGCGCCAACTACGGCTTCGCCTCGGCCGCCGGCATCAACCGCGACCTGGGCATCAGCCAGGGCTTGTCGTCGCTGATAGGCGCGCTGTTTTTCCTCGGCTACTTCTTTTTCCAGATTCCGGGCGCGATCTACGCGGAACGCCGTAGCGTTAAAAAACTCGTGTTCGTCAGCCTGGTGTTGTGGGGCGGCTGTGCTGCGCTGACCGGCATCGTGAGCAACATCGCCTCGCTGATCATCATCCGCTTCGTGCTCGGCGTAGTGGAAGCGGCGGTCATGCCTGCGATGCTGATCTTGATCAGCAACTGGTTCACCAAGAGCGAACGCTCGCGCGCCAATACCTTCCTGATCCTCGGCAATCCGGTGACCGTGTTGTGGATGTCGGTGGTGTCCGGCTACCTGGTGCATTCGTTCGGCTGGCGTCACATGTTCATCGCGGAAGGCGTTCCGGCGATCATCTGGGCCGTGTGCTGGTGGTTCCTGGTGCGGGACAAGCCCGCTGAAGTCACGTGGCTGTCGCAACCGGAGAAGGACGCTTTGGAGGCCGCACTGCGCGCCGAGCAAGCCACCATCAAACCGGTGCGCAACTACGGCGAAGCGTTCCGCTCACCCGCGGTCGTCAAGCTGGGGGCACAGTATTTCTGCTGGAGCATCGGCGTGTACGGCTTCGTGCTGTGGCTACCGTCGATACTCAAGAACAGCTCCACGCTCGGCATGGTCGAGACCGGCTGGCTGAGCGCGCTGCCCTACCTCGCCGCAACGATCGCCATGCTGGCCGCGTCGTGGGCGTCCGACAAGGTCGAGCGCCGCAAGATATTCGTCTGGCCGTTTCTGTTGGTGGGCGCCGTGGCGTTTGCGGCCTCCTATGCGGTCGGCTCGACGCACTTCTGGGTATCGTATGCGCTGCTGGTGATTGCGGGCGCATCGATGTATGCACCGTATGGACCGTTTTTCGCGATCGTGCCAGAATTGCTGCCCAAGAACGTTGCCGGCGGCGCCATGGCGCTGATCAATAGCATGGGCGCACTGGGTTCGTTCGTCGGTTCGTACGTGGTCGGCTACCTCAACGGCGCGACCGGTTCGCCCTCGGCGTCGTACGCGTTCATGAGCATCGCGCTGATCGCTTCTGTGATTCTTACGTTGGCCGTGAAACCCCAACCCGTACAGGCACCGGCGCTGGCAACTGGAATGCAGGGAAAATAATCTGATGAAGAAAACCGTCGTTGCTTATAAACCGCTGCCGCCCGACGTGCTTGAGTATCTGCGCGCGCACGTCGAGGTGGTGCAAGTCGATGCCGCGCAGCCTGGCGCACTCGCGGCCGCGCTGAAGAATGCCGACGGCGCAATCGGCGCGAGCGTCCCGTTCACGCCGGAGATGCTGGCTGGCGCCGGGAAGCTCAAAGCGTTATCGACGATCTCGGTCGGCTTCGATAATTTCGACGTGGCCGATCTGACGCGTCGCGGCATCGTGCTGACGAACACACCGGACGTGCTCACCGAGTCGACGGCGGACACGGTGTTCGCGCTGATTCTGGCGAGCGCACGGCGCGTGGTCGAGTTGGCACAGTGGGTCCAGGCCGGTGATTGGACGCATAGTGTGAGCCCCGAGCGTTATGGCGTAGACGTGCAAGGCAAGACCCTGGGCATCGTCGGCCTGGGACGCATCGGCGGCGCCGTCGCGCGGCGCGCGGCGCTCGGCTTTCGCATGCGCGTGCTCTACACCAACCGGCACCCCAATCCGCAGGCGGAACAGGCGTACGGCGCACAGCGCGTGGAACTCGCCGATTTGCTGGCGCAAGCCGATTTCGTTTGCCTGCAGGTGCCGTTCACTCCCGCAACGCATCACCTGATAGGCGCGGCCGAGCTGGCTGCGATGAAGAAAAGCGCGATCCTGATCAACGCGGCGCGCGGCGCCATCGTCGACGAAAACGCGCTGATCGAAGCCCTGCGCGCCGGTACGATACGCGGGGCTGGGCTCGATGTGTTCGAGCAGGAACCGCTGCCGGCAACGTCTCCTCTGCTGGCTATGAGTAACGTGGTGGCGCTGCCGCATATCGGCTCGGCGACGCACGAAACGCGCTATGCGATGGCGCGCTGCGCAGCCGAAAACATCGTCGCCGCGCTCGACGGCACGTTGGAACACAACATCGTCAACCGCGAAGCCCTCACCCGCAGCGCCGGCCAGTCATGAACACCAAGCCATGAGCACCGAACTCACCGCGCGGCGCGCCACGATCAACGACGTCGCGCGCGAAGCCGGCACGGGAAAGACCAGCGTCTCTCGCTACTTGAACGGCGAGCTGGAGGTGCTTTCACCCGATCTGCGCGAGCGCATCGCCGACGCGATCCGCCAACTCAGCTATCAGCCCAATCAGATGGCGCGCGGGCTCAAACGCGGCCGCAACCGGCTGCTCGGGCTGCTGCTCGCCGACTTGACCAATCCCTATTCGATCGGCGTGCTGCAAGGCATCGAGGCCGCCTGCCATGCGCTGGGCTATATGCCCATCATCTGCCACGCGGCCAATGAAGTCGAAATGGAACGCCGTTATGTGCAATTGCTGACCACCTATCGCGTGGAAGGCGTGATCGTCAATGCGCTCGGCGTCAAGGAGCAGACGCTGCGCCCGGTTGACGATGGCGGTATCCCCGCCGTGCTCGTGGACCGCGCGGTCGAGCGGCTCGGCGCGGATATGGTGGGGCTGGACAATGACGCGGCGGTGCGACTGGGCACGCAGCATCTACTCGAGCAGGGCTTCGACGAAATTCATTTTGTTGTGCAACCGTTTGAGCATGTGAGCTCGCGTCGATTGCGCGAAGCGGCGTTCCGCGACGTCTTGCGGACCAGTCCAGCCATCCTGGGCGACACGCTGGTGCTTGACTTGGATGACGACGCCGAGCTCGAACGTGCGCTGACCGTGCTCGACCAGCGGATCGTGGCGGCTCGCGATGCAGGCAGGCGCATTGCGTTTTTTGCAGCGAACGCGCCGGTCGCGCTACGGATAGCGCTGCGGATAGCGCCACCTATTAGGTCACGTACGGGGCCGCATATTGCGCTGCCCGAGAACAATCGTAACGGCGCCAACGGGCAAGCCGATGTCGCGCTGATTTCAATCGACGATCCGGAATGGGCCGATCTCGCGGGCATCACGACGATACGTCAACCGACGTACGACATCGGCTACCGAGCCGTGGAATTCCTGCATGAACGTATCGATGGGGCCAAGCACGCAGCGCGTGAGTGTCTGCTGCCGGGCGAGCTTATCGTGCGCGCATCGACTCGCGGATAGGCGTGCTGCGCTGATTCGCGGATAGACCTGCGATTATTTGTGAATAGACCTGCGCTTATTTGTGAATAGACCTGCGCGTGTTCGAGGCTAGACCTGCGCTTATCTCTGAGGTAACCAACTGCGCAAGGCCTGCCACGCGCTGAGCTTTTGCGCATAAGCCAACGTATGAGCCGGACTGCTGGAAGGCAACGTTATCAACTGAATCTTGCCGACATCCTGCCCCAGCGCCCGAATGCCGAGCTTGGCCGCTGTACCGCCGTTGAACGCGATCGCGGCGAGATTGGGCAAGGAGCCAACAAGTTCCAGGAGATCGTTACTCGCGTGCTCGCGTATATTGCTGTCGAGACTGCCGACACGCAGCGCCTGCGCCACCACATCCCACAAGCCGATGTGATGCTTGAGCAACCCATCGAGCCGGGCCGGATAGTCCATGCCAACCAAATCCTGTTCGATCACATTGCCGACAAGCGACCAAAATTTGTTTTGCCGGTTCGCATAGTATTGGCCGTGGGCTAACGACACCTCGCCCGGCAGGCTGCCCAGAATCAATATCCGTGTGTTGGCGTCTACGACCGGCGGGAAACAACGCTTAAGCGTCATGAGCGACACCTTTTGCACGACATGCGTAGCCATGCGCCCATACCGTCATGGCTTAATGCGCCAGTGCTAGCTCGGGAAAACGCAGTTTATCCATGAATTGGCCGACAATGGGTGACCACACGTCTACGCCTTTGCCAAACAGGTAATGCCCATTTTCTCCAAATGGGGGGAGCAGATGAAACTCGGCATTGCCGCCCGCCTGAACGAATGCGGTATGCCAGGCTTGGCTAGAAGCCGGGCCGAAGAAAAGATCGTTCTGCGCGTAGAGCCACAGCATGGGAACTTTGGTGGTCGCACCGAAGCGAGCGTACATGTCCTCGAGCCGATTACCCTCGCACGGGACGCCCGGATGCTTCAAAGGATCGCCGCCGGCACCGCCAGCAAAATTGATGGCGGCAATCAGACCCGGCGGATTCTTGGCCGCACTTGCCGTTGTCGCATAACCGCCTACCGATACACCGACCATGATGGCTCGCTTCGGGTCCACATAGGGCAGTTGATCTGCGTAGGCCAATACCGCCAGTATTTCAGTGCTGGCCGCTTCTGCGGTCACCTGGTAGTACCGGTTATTGCAGGAGCCGCTATCCTCCGGATCAAACGCCGTTCCCATCTGCCCGTAACCAATACGGGTTGGCACAAAGACCGCAAAGCCGCGGCGCAGGAAAAAGCGCGCTTGCTCAATGTACGAGAACTTCGGTGGGTTGACACGATCCGAGCCGCGTCCGTGATTGATGATGACAATCGGGAAAGGGCCATCGCCATCCGGTTTGTATTGGGTGATGAGAACCTTATGCGTTTCCTGCGTGGCGAAGCGGTCCTTCACCTTGACGTCGATGGAAACCTCCGATTCATGCATATCTTGCGGAATTTCTTGTGCCAGTACGCTGGACGAAAACAGGTAACAACACAGCAGTAGGAAGTAGCGCATGGATTTTTGTTTTAAGTAGGAAAGCGATACGGACAACCCGGCTAACGGCTTCGAGACGAGCCGTCGTCACTGTATGGGAGACAGCGCTTATTCTATCCGCTTATGCGACCAGAGCGTGGGCAGGAAGCACTCCGTCACCATCAACGGGGCGCCTGCGCGCATGAAAATCGAGCGCCGCGCAACGAGTCGCGGATGCGCATACGATCGGTCGTGCGATGCCAACGCCGCCTGCGCGCAGCGATAAAGCGGCGCGCGCGCCGTCAGCAGGCAACTGACCAGCGGCGAACGGCTGACGGTCGGGTCGGCGTACAGCAGCTCTGCGAGCGGACGCGTACCCAGCGCCCGCATCGCGCGCCACACGCCATAGCTCGCCGGCAACGGCGCCACGCTATGCGCTGCGACGAAGGGCACACCATCGACACTCAACACGACCTCGCGCACCCACACTGGCTCGCGTGCCGCCAGCCCCAGGCAAGCCGCCTCATCGCGCCACGCCAAGTCGACCGCCTCGCGCACCACCCGCACTTCGACCCGGCCCAACGTGCCTAAATGCCGAGTCAACGAACCGGAGCGCGTGAGCCAATCCTTCTGCGCACGGGTGAGCAGCGCTTTAGGGCGCACGCGCCAACGCGCGCGCGCCGCATCGTAAGCGTGCCGCATGTGTTACGCGACGGCGCCCAGCAACAGGGTATTGGCCCGCTTCACGTAGCTCGCCGGATCTTCCAACGTGCCGCCTTCAGCCAGCAATGCCTGTTCGTAAAGCAGATGACACCAGTCGTCGAAGCCATCCTGACCGGCCTTCAGGCGCTTCACGAGCGGATGCTCGGGATTGACCTCGAGGATCGGCTGCGCTTGCGGCGCATTCTGGCCTGCAGCCTTGAGCATGCGCTGCAAATAGCCGCTCATGTCGCCGTCGTCAGCCACCAGGCACGAGGGCGAATCGGTCAGACGGAACGTCAAACGCACGTCCTTCACGCGACCCTTCAAAGCCTCTTTCATCGATTCGACCAGCGGCTTGAACGACTCACCCACTTCTTCCTGCGCTTTCTTCTCTTCGTCGTCCAGCGCGCCCAGGTCGAGGTCGCCGCGTGCCACGCTGGTCATCGGCTTGCCGTCGAATTCCTGCAGGAACGACAGCATCCACTCGTCGACGCGATCGGTCAGCACCAGCACTTCGACGCCCTTCTTACGGAACACTTCGAGGTGCGGGCTGTTGCGCGCAGCCTGCCAGCTTTCGCCGGTCACGTAGTAGATCATCGTCTGACCTTCTTTCATGCGGCCGACGTAATCCACCAGCGAGACAGTCTGCTCGGCACTGTCGACGTGCGTGCTGGCAAAGCGCAGCAACTTCAGAATGCGCTCGCGATTGGCCTGGTCTTCGCCCACGCCTTCCTTGAGCACTTGCCCAAACGCCTTCCAGAACGTGGTGTATTTTTCCGCCTGGTTTTCCGCCAGATCTTCGAGCATCGAGAGCGTGCGCTTGCCCACGCCATCGCGGATCGCCTTCACATCACGGCTTTCCTGCAGGATTTCACGCGATACGTTCAGCGGCAGATCGTTGGAGTCGACCACGCCGCGCACGAAACGCAGATAGGTGGGCAACAATTGCTCCGCATCGTCCATGATGAAGACGCGCTTGACATAGAGCTTCAGCCCGCCACGCTGGCTGCGGTCCCACAGATCGAACGGTGCGCGTGCCGGCAGATACAGCAACTGGGTATATTCGCTGCGCCCTTCGACCCGGTTGTGGGTCCACGCTAGCGGTGCTTCGTGGTCGTGGCTCAGGTGCTCGTAGAAATGGATGTACTGGGCATCGTCGATTTCACTTTTCGAACGGGTCCATAGCGCGCTCGCCTGATTGACGGTTTCGTCCTCGTCCTTGAGCACCTGCTCGCTCTTTTCCGCGTCCCATTCTTCTTTTTGCATCAGGATCGGCAAGGCGATGTGATCCGAATACTTCTGGATAATCGACTTGAGTTTCCAGGTGGACAACAACTCGTCTTCGCCTTCGCGCAAATGCAGCGTGATCGCCGTGCCGCGTGCTGCGCGTTCGATGTTCTCGACCGTGAATTCCCCGTCGCCGCTGCTTTCCCAGCGCACACCCTCGTTTGCCGGCAAGCCGGCGCGGCGCGATTCCACCGTGATGCGATCGGCAACGATGAAGCCCGAGTAAAAGCCCACGCCGAACTGCCCGATCAGGGCCGCATCTTTTTGGTCGTCGCCGGAGAGTTTCTGGAAGAATTCGCGCGTGCCCGAGCGCGCGATCGTGCCCAGATGCGTGACGGCGTCGTCCAAGCTCATGCCGATGCCGTTATCGGTAATCGTCAACGTGCGTTTCTCGCGATCGAAGCTGACGCGAATTTTCAGTTCCGGATCGTTCTCGTAGAGTGCGCCGTTGGCGATCGCTTCGAAGCGCAGCTTGTCGGCCGCGTCGGAAGCGTTCGATACCAACTCGCGCAGGAAAATCTCTTTGTTGCTGTATAGCGAGTGGATCATCAGGTGCAGGACCTGCTTGACCTCTGCCTGAAAGCTCATTGTCTGTTGCGACATGGAACGGACCTCTTCAAGTCATCAATGGAAATGGGGAGCTAGAGCGGCGCGCTGAATCCCGCGCCTAGCCCTGCGCTGACAGTGCAAATGGGGGCGGCGCGGCGATTTTCAAGAGGGCTGCGGCGCCAAGAGGGCCGCCGCCGGGCGAGGCGCGATTTTCGCCCGTCTACCGGTTGCCCGCAGTTACCCTTAATCACGCACGGTCTAGCTGACGTGCCAGGAATGCTAACAGACCGGCGTCGCCGCAATTGGCGACATTGAACCGCATCCAGGTCGAAACGCTCTGCTGCGGCGAAAACAGGCTGCCCGGCGCCAGAAAATACCCTTCTTCGTGACCGGCGGCGACCATCGCGGAGGTATCGATACCCGCGTCGGCCCAGATGAACATGCCGGCGCCCGGCGAGCCAAACAGCCGGAAACCGAGCTTCTCCAGCGCGCGAGCGGTCTTGTCGCGCACCAGATCGAGCCGGCTGCGCAAGCGTTCGACGTGACGCCGATAGTGCCCTTCCGTCAGCACTTTGAACACCACCCGCTCGTTGATTTCGGGCGAAGTCGCGCCCACCAGCATTTTCTGGTCGCTCAGCGCCTTGATGATTGGCGCCGCGGCCGCCACGAAACCGACCCGCAAATTGGAAGCTAGCGTTTTCGAAAAGCTGCCCAGATAAATCACCCGCTTGAGTTGATCGAGACTGGCCATACGGGTGGCGGCATAACCAGGCGGGCAGAGATCGCAATAGACGTCGTCCTCGACCACAATCATGTCGAACTCCTCAGCCAATTGCAGGATGCGGAACGCCTGGCGCGCCGTAAGCGATGTGCCGGTCGGGTTTTGCAACACCGAGTTGAGCACCAGCATTTTGGGCCGCCAGGTGCGCACCAGCGACTCAAACGCTTCGAGATCCAATCCGTCCGGCGTATAAGGCACGCCGACCACGCGCGCGCCCTGCGAGACGAAGCGCCCGAACATCTGGAACCATGCCGGGTCGCCGACCAGTACGGTATCGCCCGCTTGCACGTATAGGCGTGCGATCAGGTCGAGCGCCTGGGTAATGCCGGAAACGGTCAAGATCTGCTCCGGCGAGACACCGATCTCCAGCTCGGCGAGCCGCGTCTGCAATTGTTGCCGTAGCGGGAAAAAGCCCTGCGGCGTGCCGTGCATCAGCAGTTGGGCGCCGGATTGTCGCGCCAGCGCGCGCAGGGCGTTGGCGAGCAATTCGCCGTCGAGCCAGCGATTGGGCAAAAAGCCCAGGCCCGGCCCTTTTTCCGGCGTCGCGGTATGCAGCATGTTGCGCAACAACCAGAGCACGTCGATGGCGCTGTCCACCGGCGCCAATCGCGCCTGATGCGTCACCGGCGCCGCACGTTCGCGCACATAAAAGCCTGAGCCGCGCCGTGAATCCAGATAGCCGTGGGCGACCAGACGCTCATACGCTTCCACCACTGTGAACCGCGAGACGCCTTTATCCTCGGCCAATTTGCGTATCGACGGCATACGCATGCCGGGCCGGAACACACGCTCATCGATGCGCCGACGCCCCCATTGAACCAACTGGTCAACAAGGGTCAATTGCGCCGATTCGACTGGCGCCGGAATTTGATCGGTATTTACTGACATGGCTTACACCCCTTGCCGGCCGGATAACTGTACTGAAAAGTATTTAGCAGATTGTACCGTTACTGTTCTGGTCGATCCCGGTAAATTCAGTCTTGGCAGAATCGAATTGCAGCGGTTCGTGCGGCCTGCTGCAGGATGGCAAACTTATGTTAAAAATCACGCAGTTTCGATCGAACTTTCGAGCGCAGTTTCAATAAACGGCAGATCCAATAAAAAATGACGTTATTTTCCGACGCCTCGCAAGCCATCCAATTTGATCATCTGGTCGTAATCGCCGACACGCTGGACGCCGGCGTACGCCACGTGGCCGACGCATTACAGGTCGAGCCCGTGCCCGGCGGACAACATCCGGGCATGGGTACGCACAATCAATTGCTGAACGTAGGCGGTGGCCTCTACCTGGAAATAATCGCGATCGATCCGCAGGCGGCGGCACCGCAGCGTGCACGTTGGTTCGGACTCGATCAGCCTGCGGTGCAAGCGCGCCTTGGGAGCGGTCCGTTTCTCGCGCATTGGGTGGCGCGGGTACAACGGCCCAAACAGCTTGCACGCTGGCAAAGCCAATATCCCGGTCGGATCGCGCCAGTGCTGCCGATGACGCGCGGCGATTTCACGTGGCAGATCAGCGTTCCCGATGACGGCAGCCTGCCCGGCGACGGTCTGCTGCCGACGCTGATCCAGTGGCAAACGCCTCTGCATCCGTCCCAGCGTCTACCCGAAGCTCAGGTGTCGCTGCGCAGTCTGCGCGGCTTTCATCAGCGCGCTGCGCAATTGCAAAGCGAACTGGTCTGGCTAGGCGCGGCGCATCTGCTCACGATCGAGCCCACGCTGGTCGAGTCCAGCCTGGTCGCCGAATTCGACACGCCCAGCGGCGTGAGA
>Ga0302220_10002878_pt1 | contig 12309 bp, 10 predicted proteins | sample II_Palsa_E1_3_FD_194572 | JGI IMG/M metagenome (GOLD analysis project Ga0302220, IMG submission 194572) | Peat permafrost microbial communities from Stordalen Mire near Abisko, Sweden - II_Palsa_E1_3 | ecosystem: Environmental > Terrestrial > Soil > Palsa > Peat permafrost | place: Sweden... | reverse complement strand
GGCGATCGCGGGAACCCCGACGTCCAGCGCTCGCCGGCACGCCCCCGTCATCGACGCCTCGCCCGTGGTGTCGTACGACCACTCGGAGTGCACATGGTTGTCGGCCGGCACCACGCACCTATCTTTCCATGCCAGCGGCCTGAAGGAGAATTCGGCTCCGCGGGAGCCGAGGCAGGAATTCACCCAAGTCCGGCAGAAAATCCCCTGCTGCCCTGCGAAGCCCGCATGCCACACTCGATGCCATGGAGCGCCGGTTCTGCCAGGTTGATGTGTTCGCCGAAGAGCGGTATTTCGGTAATCCCGTCGCTGTCGTCCTCGACGGCAAGGGCCTGACCACCGAGGAGATGCAGCAGTTCGCGAGCTGGACGAACCTGTCCGAGACCACGTACGTCGTCCCGCCGGAAGCTGCCGGCGCCGACTACCGGGTCCGGATCTTCACCCCCAGCCGTGAGCTTCCGTTCGCCGGTCACCCGACGCTCGGTACCTGTCACGCCTGGCTGGGCGCGGGCGGCACACCCCAGCGCCCGGACGTGATCATCCAGGAGTGCGACGCGGGCCTTATCGAACTGCGGCGGATCGACGGCGCGCTGGCGTTCGCGGCGCCGCCGCTGCTGCGTTCGGGGCCGGTGGACGAGCAGACGCTGGAGCGGGTCGTGGCCGCGCTCGGCATCGCCCGGGCCGAGGTGATCGACGCGCAGTGGGTGGACAACGGCCCGGGCTGGGTGGGCGTGCTGCTGGAAAGTGCCGACGCGGTGCTGGCGCTGCGGCCTGGCCTGGCCGATCTCGACATCGGGGTGGCGGGGCCGCACCCGGCGGGTTCACCGGTGGCGTTCGAGGTCCGCGCCTTCACCCCGGCGCTGGGCGGGATCGGTGAGGATCCGGTGACCGGGAGCCTCAACGCGTCCCTGGCCGGCTGGCTGCTGGCGGCGGGCCATGCCTCCGCGCCGTACGTAGCCAGCCAGGGCACGGCGCTGGGCCGCCGCGGCCGGGTACGGATCACCCGTGATCCGGACGGCACGATCTGGATCGGCGGCAGCACCACGACCGGCGTGACCGGAACCGCCGATCTGTAAGGAGCCGGTCTATCAGGACCGGACCGCCTGCGGCGGGCGCTCGAAGCCGATCTGTGTCTCGGTGTCGGCGAACCCGACGGACCGGTAGACACGGATCGCGCTCGCGCCCGGATCCGCGACGATGACCAGGGTCCGCGCCGCGAGCTCAGCCAGCGCCCAGCGCCCCGCCCGCCAGACCAGCGTTCCGGCCAGGCCTTTCCGGCGCCAGGCTGGGTGGGTCTCGACGTTCTGGTAGCGGGCGATCCCGCTGCCGTCGGAAAACACTCCGAGCTGGGCCACCAGCTGGCCGCCGTCGAATGCGCCGAACCACGCGCCGTCACCGTTCTCGGTCAGTCGGCGGGCATCGACCGTGCGCTGCTGGTAGAACGCCCGGGTCATCGCGGTTTCGCTGCCGTCGTCTGCGGCCAGCCGGAGTTCGAGCGAGCTCCGCCAGTCCTCGTCGCCGGCCAGCGGCCGGTAGTCGGCCGAACGGTCCGGGTACGGCGGCTCAGTCAGTCTCGCGGCCGTCAGCACGATGCTCCGTTCGATGCGGAGACCGGCCTCGAACAGGCCCGAACGGTCGGCCGCGTCCGGCTGCGTGGCGTCGATGCCCAGCGCCACGTGTTCCGCGGCGGGGAAGAGCTCGCCGAACCGCGCCAGCCAGCGCGGGGTCTCCCGAGGCTGCGGAGCCGCCGCGAGCAGCAGGAAGTTGCCCCACCAGTACGCCGGGTGCGCTGGGCTGCGGACCACGATGTGGTCGCCGCAGTCGGTGACCTCGCTGCCCTCCATCGCACGGACCATCAGATCCGTGCGGTAACCGAGGGAAACGACGTTCACGGCCGCAGCATAACGGCGGGGCCGGGCCCGGCCCCGCCCCCGCCGCCCAGCGCGGCGGACGGCGGGTGCGGTGCGGCTCACCGGTGGGGCCGCCGGGGGGCCGCCGACGTGATGACGTACACCTGCTCGGCTCTTTTGTCCGGCGGGGGCGGAGCCAGATCGGGAGCGGACGGTCCCTCGTGCGCCGGGCGCGGTGAGGAGACCTGGGACGGGCGGGATGGCTTGCGCTGGTCGTGCGGTCCCGGTGCCTCCCGGCCCGGCCGGGTTCCGTCCCTGTCAGCCTGGCCAGTCCCGCTCGCCTGGCCAGTCCCGTCAGCTCCGCGAATCTTGTCCGCCCCGCCAGTGGCTGCCCCGCCGGATCCGTTCCCGCGGCCGGGGGTACCGTCCGGCACTGCGCCGGCCTGCGGCCCGGCCCCCTCGCTGTCCGGCCTCGTAGTGTCAGCGATCCGGTGCCAGCGGTCTTCCCATTCGGCGACGTCGCCGTCGCACGCGCGGACGTACGCCGCGGTCACCGGGAGCGTCGGCAACGTCAGGCCGCCTGCGGCGGCCGCCAGCGTCTTCATCGTGTAGTGCGAGAGCTCTGCCATCTCCGGATAGCCGAGTCCCGCCTCGGTGCGCAGCTCGCGAAGGTCCTTCGCGAAGTCCGCCAGTTCGTTCCTGGGGCCGGTGGCGGACCGCTTGGCCGACGGCTCGTTCCGGAGGACCAGCGCGGTTCCCGGCTTCGACGGTTGGCCCGTCCGGTCTGGTGGTTCGGAACGTCCGGACGCAGGCGCCATCCGGGTCCCAGCCGCGGCGGGCTGCGCGGCCGGCTCGATGGACCGGCTGCCGGGCGGCCGGGGCGGAGCCGCGCCGCGGCCCCCGGGTGGTGCACCCGCGCGGCCGTTCGCAGGCGCGCCTGCGTGGCCGTTCGGGCGCGCGGGTGGGTAGCCGCCGAACGCCCCAGACGGGCGCCCGGCAGGCGGAATGGGCCGTCCCGGTGATGAGACCGGGCGCCCCGCCAGGACCGGGCGCGGGCCGGAATCTGATGGGCCAGCCGGGCGGCCGGGCCCTCGGCCGGGCCGGTCCGCCTGCGGGCCGTAACCACCGCCGGGACCGTAGGCGCCAGCGGCCCGGTAGCTGCCGCCGGACGCGTATCTGCCATCCGCCTCATGGACGCCCGGCCCGTAGATAACCTCGGCCTCCTGGCGACCGTTTGGCTCATATGCCGCGTCTGAGCCGTAGGCAGCGTCTGAGCCGTACGTCACCCCCGCCCCGTATGCAACCTCTGAGCCATAGGCGCCGTCAGGGCCGTATGAGTCTTCTCGCCCGTACGCGGCATCCGACCCGTACATGAGTCCCTCGGCCCAGGGCTGCCGCTCCCGCATCGGACCGGACCCGCGTCCTGCCGCATCTCGTGGTCCGGGCCCGGATGCCCTCCCGGGCCCGCGCCCGTAGCCGTTCCCTGCCCCCTGCTGATATTCCGGATCGCGCCGATGGCCGTAGCGGTCTTCCGGTCCGGGTCCGTATCCCGGTTCGGGTCCCCGGCCGTAGGCGTCTTCCGGCCCGCGCCAGTGTCCTGGTCCAGGTTCATGGCCGTAGGCGTCTTCCGGCCCGCGCCAGTGTCCTGGTCCAGGTTCATGGCCGTAGGCGTCTTCCGGCCCGCGCTGATAGCTGGGCTCGGGGCCGTAAGCATCGCCTCGCCCAGGCCCGTAGGCCGGTTCAGGGCCCCTCTCGTGGGCGTCTTCGGGCCCGCGCCAGTGTCCTGGTCCAGGTTCACGGCCGTAGCCGTCTCCCGGCCTGTACTCGTAAGCCTGCCCGGCATCGTGGCCGTAGCGGTCCTCGCCACCCGGGCCATAGTCCTCGCCGACAGGGCCGTACCCGTAGCCCGGGTCACGGGCGTAACCGGCTTCCGGCCTCGGCCCGTACCCCGCTTCCGGCACCCGGTCGTAACCGTCCGATCCGGGCCCGTACGCTTCGTCTGCCTCTGGCCCGTACCCTTCGTACCGCCCGTACCCCGGGCCTGGCCCGCGCCGGTAGTCCTCGGTCGGCCCAGGCCGATAGTCTTCACCTGGCCCGCGCTGGTAGTCGCCTATCGGCCCGTGCCCGGCCTCGGGCCGATAGGCCCCCGGCCCGTACCCATCCCCCGCTTCCTGGCCATCTGTATAAGGCGCTGCTGGATAAGGGGTGCCGGGGTACGGGGCCGCCCCTGGCCGCGGACGTGTCCTGCCGCGCGGCTGTTCCGGTCCGGTCCCGGAAGGCCCCGGCCCGGTCCCGGAAGGCCCCGGCCCGGTCCCGGAAGGCCCCGGCCCGGTCCTAGGCATCCCGGGCCCTCGCCCAGGCATTCCCGGCGGAATTCGCCGGCCTCCCGCGTATCGGGCCCGGTTCGCGTCCGTCGGCTTTCCCGCGCCGTCGGCACCGCCCTGGTATCCGGCTCCGCCGCGCGGGTGTCCGGCCGAACCCGGGGGCCGCTCCGGCCCGACCGCAGGGCGGGGACCCTGGTAGCCCGGGTGGTCACCCGGACCGGGTGCCCGCTGCGGGCGTGGGACCCGGGAGGGGATTCGCGACGCAGGAGCCGGCCGCGGTTCCGCCCATTCCGTGTCCGACCAGTTCGGATCCGGCCATACCTCGCGCAGCGGGACCCCGTTGCCTGGGGAGCCCCGGTCGCGCCAGGGGCCGCCGTCACCCCGCGGGCCGCCGTCACCCCGCGGAACGCCGTCACCCCGCGGGACGCCAGGGCGTTTCCACTGCCCCTGATGGTCCTGGTCCGGCCGGGGCCTGCGCCGCTCCTCGTGGCGTTCCCGGCTCGGGCCGCCGGCCGGGGGCCCGTCGTATTCGTATTGGTACTCGGGCTGATGGCCCGGATGCCCGCTCCGGTGGTGCGCGGGACGGCCATCTACCCCGTACCAATCACGGTCGGGTGCGGCGTCACCACGTTCCACCGGGCACCTCCTGGACACTCTGACTCAGACGCGCCCGCCCATTGCGGCATTCATCCTGAAAAAAAGTCTAGGACGGGCGGAATACCCGATCAGTGCGGAATGCATATTGTAACTTTTATGCGAAATTAGTACGTTCGTACGCTTTTCGGAGCCTAGCGTGCTTCCGAGGCTACGGTGAGCCGAATCGCGGCTCCGTGATTGGCCACACAGTCTGCGAAGGCTAACAAGTGCGGTATGCAGCCGCCGGAGTTACCCTCGAAGCAAGGCCTGAGCGGCACGCCTGGGCCTAGGCGGACGGTTCGGAGCGGAGTCGCCGCTGTAGCTGCGGAGCTGTGCGGAGCGGCCATGACCTGGATCATCTGGCTGATCTTGGCGGCCGTGCTCGGCGTTGTCGAGCTGCTGACCGTGACACTCACCCTTGGGCTGATCGCGGTGGCGGCCGCCGTCGCGGCCGTCGTGGGTGCGCTGGGTGTCTCGGTGCCCCTGCAAATCGTGGCTTTCGTGCTGGCGGCCGGGGCCGGCCTGGGCCTGGTCCGGCCCATCGCCAAGCGCCACCTCAAGCAGCCCCCGCCGCTGCGAACCGGGACAGCCGCGCTGGTCGGCCGGAGTGCCCTGGTCCAGCAGGAAGTCAACGGACACCATGGGCGGGTCCGCATCGGCGGCGAGGAGTGGTCCGCCCGCTCCTACGACGAGACCCTCGTGATCCCGGTGGGAGCTACCGTCGACGTCATTCAGATCGAGGGTGCGACCGCCCTTGTCTACCCACGGGAGTGATTATGGCCCTCGCGGAACTCCTCATCGGCGTCATCGTCGCCGTGCTGCTGATCCTGGTGGTGGTCCGCTCGGTGCGCGTCGTGCCCCAGGCGCGGGCCCGGAACGTCGAGCGCTTCGGACGCTACCGCAAGACGCTGCAGCCGGGAATGAACTTCATCATCCCGTTCGTGGACCGGGTCAAGCCGCTCATCGACCTGCGTGAGCAGGTGGTCTCCTTCAAGGGCGCGCCGGTGATCACCGAGGACAACCTGGTCGTCCTCATCGACACGGTGCTGTTCTTCCAGGTCACCGACCCGCGCGCGGCCGACTACGAGATCGTCAACTACATCCAGGCCATCGAGCAGCTCACCGCTACCATGCTGCGGAGCGTGATCGGCTCCATGGACCTTGAGGCCACCCTCACCTCCCGGGACAAGATCAACAACATGCTCCGCGGCGTCCTGGACGATGCCTCCGGCAAGTGGGGAATCCGGGTGACCCGCGTGGAGATCAAGGCCATCGACCCGCCGAAAACCATCGTCGACGCGATGGAGAAGCAGATGCGCGCCGAACGCGAGAAGCGCGCCGCCATCCTCAACGCCGAGGGCGTCAAGCAGGCCAAGATCCTCACCGCCGAGGGTGAGAAGCAGAGCAATATCCTGACCGCGGAGGGCGAAAAGCAGTCGGCCATCCTGCGTTCGGAGGGCCAGGCTCAGGCCATCGGCACGGTTTTCCAGGCCGTGCACCGCAACGATCCCGATCCGAAGCTGCTGGCCTGGCAGTACCTGCAGACCCTGCCGCAGCTCGCCCAGGGCCCCGGCAGCACGTTCTGGGTGATCCCGAGCGAGGTCACGTCCGCGCTCAAGTCGATCACGTCCGCGTTCGACGGGCGCAACGGCACCGACAGTTCCGGTGCCAGCCGCGACGCCGCTGCGGCCGGTGCGCCGGAAGATGACAGCCGGATAGTCCCGGCAGATTCGCCTCCCCCGGCCGGTGCGCTCGGCCCCGGGGGCCCGGCCGGCGCCTTGGTCCAGGCCGTCAACGGGTTGGCCGCCCTGACCGGCGCCGAACCCGCCTCGGGTGTGCCGAGCAACGGCGCGGGTTCGCCGGACGCCGAGACGACGGACGCCGAGACGACGGACGCCGAGACGACGGAGGCAGAGACGACAGGCGCAGAGACGACAGGCGCGGCAGCGAACGGCGGGCCGGCGGATACGTCGGCCGGGGGACAGGCCGCGATCTGCCTGCCTCTAGCCCCGGCCCCGGCGCTCGCCCCGGCGCTCGACGTGATCCCGCAGCCCCGGGCGCTGGCGGCGGAGCCGCCCATGCCGCCCATGCCGCCCATGCCGAAGGCGGTTCCGCCGATCGTCCCCTGACCCGAGTCCAGCGGGGCGGAGTTACCCTCGGTCCCAGCGGCCGTGCGGTCAGGAGGCTAGTGCCAGCCAGATCAGGGCCGCGACCAGGGCCACCGCCAGCACGATCATGACCGCGGCCATGATCGTTCGCCCTGAGCGGCTTTCCGGCGCCGGGGGCGCCTCCGCTGAGTGCAGCGGCCCGGTGGTCTTCTGCGCCGCCGGAGCCCGGTCATCCCAGACGTCCGGACGCGCTCCGGTGTTCCCGTCCTGCGCTCCGGTGTTCTCGCCCTGCGCTCCGGTGTTCTCGCTCTGCGCTCCGCTGGCCCCGCCCTGCGCTCCGCTGGTCCGTGGCTGGGGGCCGCCCGCGGACTCGGGGCGGCGGAAGGCCGGGCCACCCCGCTGGGGCCCGCCGCGCTGGGGCAGGGCACCCCCCGAAGCCGACGGGGCGAAGCCCGACGGCGGTGTCGCGGACGGAAGACCAGTCGGCCGGGGCGCCGGAGAGAACTCCGTGGGCGGACCCGGGACGCGGGAGAAGCCCGAAGTCCCGGACGGCGGAGCCTGCGCGAAGCCGCCCGGGGCGGCCGGCGAGACCGGAGCCGACGGGGCAGCCTGCCCGGCCTGACCCCACGACGGTGCGGAACCACCCTGCCGGTCCGGGCCAGGCTGCCGGTCCGGGCCAGGCTGCCGGTCCGGGCCAGGCCGCCGGTCCAAGCCAGGCTGCTGTTCCGGGCCCCACGTTTCGCGCGCCCCTGGCCGCCACGTCGTCAGGCTGTCCGGCATGGACGAGGCCGGAGAAGCTGGGGCCTGGGCGGCTGGAGCGGTCGGAGCCGACGGGTACGAGGGTGGCGGGGTGCTGGCCGATTCGGGCTGTTCCGAGTCTGCCCGGCTGAACCAGGAACTCGTCCCGGCTCCGGCCGCGCTGAGGCCGGCCGCGACCCGGGCCAGTCCGAAGCCAATGGCGGCCTGTTCGGCTGGGTTGACCGAGCCCGTACCTACGGCCGCCCCGAACGGCCCGACCGGAGCCCGGCTCACGGTGGGCGCGCGGGAGGGCAGCGCCGTCTCAACGTCGGGATCCTGTGTCAGGCGGCGCCATCGGTCTTCCCACTCGGCCGAGCCCGCGCCTGCGCCGCATCCGCGCACGTAGGCCTGCAGCACCGGAAGGCTGGGCAAGGCCGGGCCGGCTTCGGCGCTGGCCAGCGTCTCCTCGGGGAAGTGCGCCCGCGCCGCGAGTTCCTGGGGCCGCAGCCCCGCCTGGTCACGAAGCGCCCGAAGATCACGCAGGAAGGCAGCCCGCTCTGCGTCCGCCCCGCTGGGCGGGGCGGGACGGGGATGCGTCATAGAACCCCTCCCGATCGTCGCCATACCTGCGTGTGTCCGGCTGTGCAATCGATGATCGCCACTACGGGGAAGCGTAAACCCAAACATTTCTCCACGTCGCAGCATTCGTCACGATTCCCAGCTCACGCCGCGCCACGAGCGTCCCGCCGCTGCACCAGGAGCGGCCGCCCGCACGGGAGAACGGCCTGCCCACGCGCAAGCTACGGCCCGCTTAGAGGCGGACGGCGAGGCCGATGGTAAGGGCGGCGCCGAAGGCCAGCTGCAGTCGGCCGGTCTGCCCGAGGGTCCGGATGAGCGCGGGCCCCGCCGCCCCGGACCGGACGGCGCGGATCGGGCCGAACGCCAGCGGCAGCGCGGCCAGCGTCAGCGCGGCGAGCGGCCGCACCGGGGTGATGGCCAGCGCCACAGCGAAGGGAGCCAGCAGGCAGGTCAGGTACACCGCCCGGCTGCGCGCGTCGCCGAGGCGGACCGCGAGCGTGCGCTTGCCCACGTCGGCGTCCGAGCCGATGTCCCGCAGGTTGTTGATCATCAGCAGCGCACAGGACAGCAGCCCGGCCGGTACCGCGGCGATCAGGCCGAGCCAGCTCAGCGCGGACATCTGCACGTAGGCGGTGCCGGCTACCGCGGCGAGCCCGAAGAACACGAACACCGCCACCTCGCCCAGGCCCTGATACCCGTACGGGTGCGTCCCGCCGGTGTAGAACCAGGCCGCCGCGACCGCGGCCGCGCCAACCAGGATGAGCCACCAGGAGGTGAAGATCGCGAGCACCAGGCCCGCCACGCACGCGCAGAAGAAGCACCCGAACGCCGCCGCGCGCACCTGCCGGGCCGGGGCCAGTCCGGCGGCGACCAGCCGGACCGGCCCTACCCGGCGCTCGTCCGAGCCGCGGATGCCGTCGCTGTAATCGTTCGCGTAGTTGACGCCGATCTGCAGGAAAAGCGCCACGACCAGGGCGAGTACGGCCCGCCAGGCGGAGAACCGGCCGTATCCGATGGCCACCCCGGTCCCGATCAACACGGGTACGACCGCGGCCGGCAACGTCCGCGGCCGGGTGCCCGCCAGCCAGTCTCGTGGCTGCGCCACGACCGCTCCTTGTGCGCTCAGCACGTCCTCCTCGTGCTCAGCCGGCCGGGGCGGCCAGCGCTACATGCAGCCGCAGGATAGGGACGCGAACGCCCATGTCCAGCTCACTCCGCGCGCCGTCGGCGGCCCAGCCCGCGGTTTCCAGGAAACGCCGCGTGTCCGTATCGGCTTCCAGCACCCAGGCGGACACCTCGGTGAAGCGGTCCTCCGCCAGGTTATCGGCGACAGCGTTGAGCAGCCTGCCGCCGTGGCCCTGCCGGGTCAGCCCGGGCGCGACACGCAGCTCGTACAGTTCGGCGTCGGTGGCCGGCCAGCGGTCAGCGTCGCCGGCGGGCCCCATCGAGGCGAAACCCACGGCCGCCCGGTCATGGGTGGCGACCAGCACCCGGTGCCTACTGGTCGGCGGCTTGCCGATCGCTTCCGTCCAGCGCTCGCACCACTGGCCCAGCGCATCGTCGCTGGTCAGCTCGGCGAGTACCGCGTCCGGGATGAGCCCCGTGTATCCGTGGCGCCAGCAGTCGACCTGGATGCGCGCCACGTCGGCGGCGTCGGACTCGCGCGCGGCCCGGACGAAGTCCTGCGTGCTCACCGGCCCTCGGGGGGCCCGGCCAGCGCGCTGGTGGCCAGCTGGCTGACGTCCCGCGCCGCGCCGGTCGCCGCGGAGGTCGTCATCGCCGCGTAGGCCTGCAGGGCCGCGCTGACCGGCCGGGACCGGTCGGCGGGCCGGTAGCCGTGCAACCGGGCCAGCACCTGGTCCCGCCGCGTCGCGAGCTCGGTGTCGGAGACCTCCAGCCTCAGATCGCGGCGCGGGATGTCGATCGTGATCCGGTCGCCGTTGGCCACCAGCGCGATGACCCCGCCCAGCGCCGCCTCCGGCGCGACGTGGCAGATGGAAAGGCCCGACGTCCCGCCGGAGAACCGGCCGTCGGTGATCAGCGCGCAGGCCCGTCCCAGGCCTTTCCCCTTGAGGAAGCTGGTGGGGTACAGCATCTCCTGCATGCCGGGACCGCCGCGCGGGCCCTCGTAGCGGATCACCACGACGTCGCCGGCGCTGACCGCGCCGCCGAGGATGCCGTCCACCGCGTCTTCCTGACTCTCGAAGACCCGTGCGGTGCCCTCGAACCGGAACAACTCCTCGGGCACGCCGGCCGTCTTGACGATCGCGCCCTCCGGAGCCAGGTTGCCGTACAGCACGGCCAGGCCGCCGTCGGCGGTGTAGGCGTGCTCGATGTCGCGGATGCAGCCGCTTTCGCGGTCGGTGTCCAGGCTTTCCCAGCGGGCCGACTGCGAGTACGGCCGGGTGGTGCGGACTCCGCCGGGGGCCGCGTGGTATAGCTCGACGGCCTCGTCGCGGACTGAGCCGGAGCGCAGGTCCCAGGCGTCGATGAAGTCCCGCAGCGAATCGCTGTGCACCGTGCGGACGGATGTGTTGAGCAGACCACCCCGGTCCAGCTCACCGAGGATGGCGGGGATGCCGCCGGCCCGGTGCACGTCCTCGACGTGGTAGTTGCTGCTCGGCGCCACCTTGCACAGGCAGGGCACCCGGCGGGACAGCTCGTCGATCTCCTTGAGGCCGAAGGCGACTTCGCCTTCGTGGGCCGCGGCGAGCAGGTGCAGGATCGTGTTGGTCGACCCGCCCATGGCCACGTCCAGGGCCATCGCGTTCTCGAACGCTTCCCGGTTGGCGATAGCCCTGGGCAGCACGGACTCGTCGTCATCGGTGTAGTAGCGGCGGGTCAGCTCGACGATCGCCGTCCCGGCCCGTTCGAACAGGCCGCGGCGGGCCGCGTGGGTGGCCAGCGTGGTCCCGTTACCCGGCAGGGCGAGGCCGATCGCCTCGGTCAGGCAGTTCATCGAGTTGGCGGTGAACATGCCGGAGCAGGAGCCGCAGGTCGGGCAGGCGGATTCCTCCATCTCGAATAGTTCCGCGTCGGACACCGACGGGTCCGCCGCGGCGACCATCGGGTCGATCAGGTCGAGCTTGCGCCCGCCCGTGGTGAGGCCGGCGACCGGCTTGCCCGCTTCCATCGGGCCGCCGGACACGAACACGGTCGGGATGTTCAGCCGCATGGCCGCGATGAACATGCCGGGCGTGATCTTGTCGCAATTGGAGATGCAGATCAGCGCGTCGGCGCAGTGCGCGTTCACCATGTACTCGACCGAGTCGGCGATCAGCTCCCGGCTCGGCAGCGAGTACAGCATCCCGCCGTGGCCCATCGCAATGCCGTCGTCCACCGCGATGGTGTTGAACTCGCGCGGGATCGCCCCGGCCGCGCGGACCGCGTCCGAGACCACCTGGCCGACCTCACGCAGGTGGACATGCCCGGGCACGAACTCGGTGAAGCTGTTGGCGACCGCTACGATCGGCCTCCCGATGTCCTCGCGGGCGACGCCCGTAGCCCGCAGCAGGGCGCGGGCACCCGCCATGTTTCTGCCGTGTGTGACAGTGCGAGACCGAAGCGGTGGCATGGCCGGTCATCTCCGAATTCAGCCGAGGAACGCAGGGAAGCCCTGCTCGCAAGTATTTTTCTCAGCCTACCGGAGTGCGCTGGGCGCCATTGTTGAGCGGCAGCACCCGGGCCGCGGCGGCGTAGACCTGCTCGATCTCGCCCGCGCTGAGCTTCGGCCGGTCCGTTATCGTGGCGTTTCGCCGCAGGTACTTGCGCAGCCGGTCGCCGCTGAACACGTCGACCTCGCGGATCGTGGCCACTAGCCAGGGCACCTTCGGGCCGTAGACGGCCAGCACGGGCCGGGCGTAGACCGGGGTGCCGAGCTCCTGGCTCAGCCGGTCGCTGGCCTGCTGCGCCTCCCAGCGGGCGTGCTCGAGCCGGTCCTTCATGGTGAACGGCCCGTGGTAAAGCTGCCGCGCGTTCCGGGTCCGGATCGGCAGCCGTTTGTCCCAGGATTCGGAGTCGATGGCATAGGCGCCGGTCGGCCCGACCACGAAGTGGTCGATGGACTCCCGGCTACCC
>Ga0302220_10002876_pt1 | contig 12310 bp, 12 predicted proteins | sample II_Palsa_E1_3_FD_194572 | JGI IMG/M metagenome (GOLD analysis project Ga0302220, IMG submission 194572) | Peat permafrost microbial communities from Stordalen Mire near Abisko, Sweden - II_Palsa_E1_3 | ecosystem: Environmental > Terrestrial > Soil > Palsa > Peat permafrost | place: Sweden... | reverse complement strand
GAGGACGCTGCCAGCGTGTTAGCCATTGCGCAAAATGTGATCACCTCGGTCTCCTTCATCTAATTATTTTGTGATGAGCGGAATCGTAGGTCCAACGCTGCTAAATGTAAAATACTTGATTAGGGCTTTGTCCATATTATAAAAATATGGGTCATACGCGGCAATGCGAGTTGAATCCGCGCGTGCGGACCGCATGCGCAGACAAAAGGGCGCAGACCGCAGAGCGATGGCTCAGCCCGAAACCTGTAAGCGCCGTCCATTCGGTGGAATAAACAGATCCTGGAAGTACATCGCATCGCCGCGCCGGTCGTAGCCAAAGATCTCCATCACGCAGCCCGACGTGTCGGGTTCGACCTTGATCGCCTTGCAGACATATGCAGGAAACGCGCGCACCGACAATTGCTCGGAGAACTTTGTGAGCGGATGGTGAAACTCACGTGCCAGCAGATCCTTGAAGTTGGCGCCATTGAGTTTTTTGGTTTCCAATGTGGTCAGTTTGGGGAAGAGTGCGCCATCGAAGTACAGGTGCGTGTAGATGACGAACTCGTTGCCGATCGAAAACAGTCGTTCGATGCACACCAGGTGCGGGCTCGCCAAATGCGCCGACCACGGTCCGTTTTCCTTGATTGAGCGACGACGCACCACCTTCGAAAAGATCGGCAGTAATTCCCCCGTCGCTTCATCGACAAACCGGCAGTGCTGAAATGGGGCATGCATGATCGCTTGCCCCTCGGCGACGAAGGTGCCAGTGCCGTGTTTGCGCACCAAGCGCCCCTCGTCGACCAGCATGCGCAGCGAGCGTTGCACAGTGCCCAAGCTGAAGGTGGTCATTTCCGCTAACGCATCTTCGGGCGGTAGCTTGGCCCCGGCAGCCCATCTGCCGTTGGCAATTTCTTCCAGCAGGTAATTGCGCAGCAACTGATATTTGGGCACGCCGTTTTGCTGGGCAACCCGTAGCGCGGTTGCCATGCTCTGATGACTTTTGTCTTCCATATGTACTCGCAACAACGTGTCGTTCCCGCCACCGGGATTCATAGTCCGAATTCTAACGTCAGTCGGACTAGGTGAATGCCCTTGGTTGACATTCCTCACGGCCAAGAAATACTATGTCCTATATAGGACTATAGCTCTATAGAACTTATACCAATTATATCAGACACCCTAACCAGAATTCTAATGGGAGAGATGCATGATCATTGAGGAGCGCATCTACACCTGCTACTGCGGCAAGGCACAGCTCTACGTGAAGATGTACGAGGAGCGGGGGCTGGCAATCCAGCGTCCCATCCTTGGCAACCTCGTTGGCTATTTCACCAGTGAGCTGGGGACGCTGAACCAGGTGGTGCACCTGTGGGCCTATGAAAACATGGAGGACCGGGCGACGCGACGCGCGCGACTGTTGCAGGATCCACGATGGAAGCTCTATGCGGCCGAGGTCCAGCCTTTGGTTCTGAACCAGGAAAACAAAATTCTCATTCCCGCGCCGTTCTCGCCTTGGGCGAACGGCGCGGCCTATTCCAATGCCACCAACGCTAATCAATAAAGGTCGTCACGGGTCCACTATGAAGATTACCGAAGTCATTGCGCATCAGTTGCTCGTCAACGTGGACGAGCCTTTTACCTCGTCGCGCGGCTGGTTCTACAAAACCAAGGGCGCGTTGGTCGTCGAGATCCGTACCGACGACGGCACCGTCGGCTGGGGCGATTGCTATGGCCCGGCGGCAGTCAATCGCGCCATCGTCGAAACGGTGCTGCGCCCGGCGATCATCGGGCGCGATCCCTTCGACGTTGAAGTGTTGTGGGAAGAGCTCTACAACAAGGTCAAGGATTACGGCTTGACGGGCATGACCATCGCATCGATCAGCGGTATTGATATTGCGCTGTGGGACATTATCGGCAAATCCACCAACCAGCCGATCCACAAGCTGATCGGCGGCAGTTTCCGTACCTCGCTGCAAGCCTATGCGACCGGCCTTTACTTCAAGAACATGGATCGCCTGAACGAAGAGGCGGTCGAGGAAGCGCTCCGCTATAAATCGCAGGGATTCAAAGCGATCAAGATGAAAATCGGCCTGGGTTCGATGAAGAAGGACCTGGATCGGGTTGCCGCTGTGCGCGACGCGATCGGCTCGGACATTATGCTGATGGTCGACGCGAATCATTGCTTCAACGTGCCCCAGGCGATCAACATTGGCCGCGAGCTCGAGAAGCTGGACGTGCACTGGTTCGAAGAGCCGATTTCGCCCGAGGATCTCGATGGCTATGCCGAAGTGTCGCAGCGTCTGGACATGGCGGTAGCCGGTGGGGAAAACGAATTCACCAAGTTTGGCTTCCGGCGCATCCTGGAAAAGCGCGCGATGGACATCGTCCAACCGGATGTATGTGCTGCCGGCGGTATCACAGAGTGCAAGAAAATCGCCGCGTTGGCGCAAGCCCATTCGATCCAGTGCGTGCCGCACGCGTGGGGCACCGCGATCGGCCTGGCCGCCACCATGCACTTCCTCGCTTCGCTGCCTTATACACCGCCATGTCTGGTGCCGACCCCGCCGATGCTTGAGTACGAGCAGACCTTTAATCCGTTTCGCGACGAACTGAGTTCCACCGACCTGACACATCACGAAGGCATGGTGCAGGTTCCGACGGGACCGGGGCTCGGTATCGAAATCAATCGGGAAGTGCTAGAGCGGTACCGGGTCGCATGACGGGCCACATGACGGGTCACATGAGAATCCATGCCATGAAAAAACCAACTGTCCTGTGCACCTTGGCACTCGACCCCGCGGGTCTGGAACTGCTCGAGGGTATCGCCGATGTGGTGGTTGCCCCCAATCCCGGTGCGCAGACGCTGTATCGCATGATAGGCGACGCCGATATTTTGCTGGTGCGCAATCTGTTGCCACCGGATTTATTCGAGCGGCCTCATCGTTTGCGTGGCGTAGTGCGTAACGGCACCGGGCTCGATTTCATTCCTGTGGCATCTGCAACGGCACAAGGGATACCCGTGGCAAACGTGCCCGGGGCCAATGCACAGGCCGTAGCCGAATACTGCATTGGCAGTTTCCTGTCCTTGTCGCGGCGCTTCAGCGCGATGGATAACGCGTTGCGCTCGAAGGGTTGGGATGCTGCGAGAGCGCTCACCACGATGACCGGCGAGCTGGCCGGCAAGACGGTGGGTATCGTTGGGCTAGGTACGATAGGCACGGCGCTGGCGAAAGCCTGCGTGTTCGGCTTCGGCATGCGCGTACTGGCGTATCGGCCACGCGCCGAAGGTATGCCGGATTTTGTTGAGTCGGCGGATCTGGAGACGCTTTTCGCGCACAGCGATTTCGTCTCGTTGAATTGCCCACTGAACGCGCAGACGCGGCATCTGGTCAACGCGGATCGACTGCGAAGCATGAAGCGCACTGCGGTGATCGTCAATGCCTCGCGCGGTCCGGTCGTCGACGAAGATGCATTGGTCACGGCTTTGCGCGAAGGCTGGATCAAGGCTGCGGCGCTTGACGTCTACAACGAACAGCCGATACGACGCAATCATCCTTTCCTCGAACTCGATAACGTCGTGCTGACACCGCACGCTGCCGCCTTGACCTGCGAAAGTTCGGCGCGCATGAGCGCAGGCGCGGCGCGACAGATCGTGCAATTGCTGAACGGCCAACGCCCCGATCACCTGGTCAATCCCGAGGTCTGGGGCGGTTATCGGGAACGCACGCTCCTGTTGGACGCAACCCATACCTCCGGAGGCTCGCAATGAGCACCTCGTCTCAAGACTTGCGCATTGCGCGGATCCAGGCCTTCGCCACCTCGGTGCCGGTCAAAAACGGCGTCACGCTGGGGATAGGGCGCGCGGTCAAGCGCGATTGCGTGATCGTCAAGGTGCAAACCGAAGGCGGGATCGTCGGCTGGGGCGAGGCGCACCACGGACGTTGCCCCGGCGCTGTGGCGCACTTGCTCAACACCACACTCAGTCAACTCGTGTGTGGGATGGACGCCTCGGATGTGGTCGGTGTCTGGTCGCGTATTTATTCGAGGCAACTGGCGAGCCACGGTATGGGCGCAGCGAGCGCACTCGCGATGAGCGGTATCGATCTCGCGCTGTGGGACATTCGCGGCAAGGCGGTCGGCTGGCCGGTATATAAGCTGCTGGGCGGTTCGTCCAAACCGATACCGGCCTACGCGGGCGGTATATCGCTAGGTTTCCAAGAGCCACGTGAACTGGTGGAGGAAGCGCGGGCTCTGGTCGAGCAGGGCTATCGCACGGTCAAGCTGCGTGTGGGCGATACGGTGAAGCGCGACCGCGAGCGCTTGATCGCCGTGCGCGAGGCATTCGGCGACGAGCTGGGCATCATGGTCGACGCCAACACCGGGTACACGGTCGATGACGTACGTATGATCATGCCTGCGCTGGAGGCTTGCAACGTACTGTGGCTAGAAGAGCCTTTCCCGCCGCATGATCATCGCAGCTATCGCGAGGCAAGCCAGATGGGGCGGGTGCCACTGGCTGCCGGGGAGAATCATTTCACTCGGTTCGAGTTCAACCGTGTGATCGAGGACGGCGCGATCCGGATCTTGCAGCCGGACCTGTCCAAAACCGGCGGCATAACCGAAGCGCTGCGCATCGCGGCCATGGCTTCCGCCTACAAACTGTCGATCAACCCACACACGTCGGCCAGCGGCCTGAATATGGCTGCAAGCATTCATCTGCTTGCAGCGTTGGATAACCCTGGCTATTTCGAGGCGGACGTTGCCAAGGAAAACGCGTTCAGGGATCAGCTCACGAATCGTCCTGATCTGCTCGACGCGCAGGGTTGTGTGCGACCGAGCGACGTGCCTGGGCTCGGGATTGAAGTGGATGAGGCGTTTCTCTTAGCTCATCCGGTCATCGAGGGGCCGGCCTACGTGTAGAAGTGCCGGGCAACACGGCACCGCACAGCATTCCAAACGAGGAGACACAATGCAAACGATTTTGAAAGCCATCCTGGCCTTGAGCTTGGCGACGCTGCTAGGCACAGCCGGTGCAGCACCGACGACCTATCCGACCGGGACGATCAAGATCATTGTTCCGTATGTGCCCGGCGGCTCGACCGACCTGGTCGCGCGTCTGGTGGCAAAGCAATTGACCGCAAGCTGGGGACAGCCTGTGGTGGTCGAGAATCACCCCGGCGCCAACGGCATCATCGGCGCCGATCTGGTGGCCAAGGCGCCGGCAGACGGTTATACGATAGGCATTGCCTCGCCCGGAACGCACGCCGCGAACGCCAGCCTATACTCGCATCTGCCATACGATACGATCAAGGATTTCACCCCGGTGACGCTGGCGGTATCGGCGCCGCTCGTGCTGCTGGCGCATCCCTCGCTGCATGTGAAGTCGGTTCAAGAGTTGATTGCGTTAGCCAAGGCCAAGCCGGGGCAAATCAGTTACGCGTCGGGCGGCAACGGCTCTTCGCAACATCTTGCGATGGAACTGTTCGATCAGATGGCCGGTATTTCGATGGAGCACGTACCTTACAAAGGCTCGGCCAACTCCTATACGGATCTGCTCAGCGGTCGGGTTTCCGTGGAGTTTGATGCCTTCACCGCCGCGATGCCCTATATCAAATCCGGGCAGCTTATTGCGCTGGCCGTGGCGAGCAAGCAAAGAATCGCAGCCTTCCCGAACCTTCCTACGGTGGCGGAATCGGGGGTGCCGGGCTACGAATCCGCGTCGTGGTACGGATTCGTCGCGCCGGCTAATTTGCCCAAGGACATTCTGACCAAACTCAATGCCGGGATCGTCGCGGCGCTCCATACGCCGCAAGCGCGCGATGCGCTGACGGGCGCCGGGCTGGTGGTCGTGGCCGATACACCCGATGAGTTCGGTAGTTTCATCAAGGCGCAAATGGTCGACGCGGCAAAAATCATCAAATGGGCCAACATCAAAGCCCAGTGAAATGGCGCGATATGACGGGCATGGGTGGGTTCACCGCGGCTTTCCTACCCATGTCACGCGTTCCCGCCATGGCCCGTTGACAACCAGTTCGTGGAGCGTTTCCTGCACGATGTCCGACATGACGCGCACCAGTCGCGACGCGCGGTGCTCGCGCAGGGTGGCGAGCGATATCGTCGAAGTAATCGGTGGGCGTTCTATCATATGAGCGCATAGCTCACCGCGCTCGACTTCATCCTGAATGGCGGTGTAGGTCAAGAACGAGTAGCCCAGGCCGCGTCGTACCAGCGCCTTCGTCAGGGCCACGCTGTCGACTTCGAGCACCACCTGCAAATGCACGCCATGCTGCACGGCGGCCTGTTCCAGCATACGTCGGTTCGCGTGCGGAAAGCCCGGGACGATCATCGGTAATTCCGCCAGATTACGTATCCTCAGCGGCTTGGCGCCGAGCTCGAGCGAGCCCTGGCCCGCGGGCGGCCCTACGATCACCATCGGCTCGGTGCACATCGGTGCGATGTCGAGCGCTTCCAACGGTGGCTGGTTATACACAATCGCAAGGTCGACGCGCCGATCCAGCACCCATTCCTGTAGCGAGCCGCTCAAGCCTTCGCGCATGTGCAATCTGACCGCCGGCCAACGATCGCGGAATGCCTCGGCGATCGGCGCGCAAACCCGCACGCCCACTGCCGGCGGCAAACCCAGCGCCAGATTGCCGGTTAAACGATCGGTCGACGCGCGTACCTGTTCGCTGGTCTCGTTGACGAAATTGAGGATCATCTCGGCCCGCTCGAGCAACTGCGCGCCCGCGTTGGTCAGCCGTACGCCTCTGCCGTAGCGCACGAATAGAGGGGTGCCGAGTTCGGTTTCCAGTTTGTGTATCTGCCGGCTGAGTGCCGGTTGCGCGATGTACAGTTCGGCCGCGGCGCGGCTGACGCTGCCTGCATGTGCGATATGAACGAATGACCGCAGTTCGCGAATTTCGATGGTACGTGCTCCACGTCGGTTGTGATGCGGGCCTAGCCATGCTTTAGCGGCATAGCTTGCCATCGTGCAAAAGCTTTTGTCAATATCTCGCCGCGAGTGCAAAGTGCTGCACAGGAGACAAAACTGTGGATAAAGCTCTGAGCGAGACGGCGTCGCGGGCACCGGGCGAGTGCATCTCCGGGTGGATAGAGGCGGCCGGCGTGAGTCTGCGCTATAGATTATCGGGGGCTGTTGCCGCGGATGCCGCGAGCGCCGTATTGATACACGAGCTGGGCGGTAGCTTGGCGAGCTGGGACGCGGTAGTCGCGGAACTCGACCCGGTACTGCGCATCTTGCGCTTCGACCAGCGCGGGCATGGCGAGTCGGAGAAAACCCGGACCGCCTACACGCTGGACGATCAGGTCGCGGATCTGCGCGGGCTGATTGTCGCCGCGCAGTTGCCGCGCCCTTTTTGGCTGGTGGGAGCCGCCGCCGGCGCCGCCATAGCGGTTGCCTACTGCGCAGGCTATCCCGACGAGGTTGCCGGCATCGTCATGTGCGCGCCGGCACTCGACGTCGATCCGAAACGCCGCACTTATTTGCGGGAACGGGCTGAACGAGCGATGCGTGACGGCATGCGGGCGATTGCCGACGCCACGCTGGCGAACTCCTATCCGCTCGTGCGTGGCTTCGACCCCGTCGCGCAAGCGACGTACCGCGCGCGTTTTCTCGCCAACGATCCGGTCTCTTATGCGCTGGCCAATCAGGCTTTGAGCGAAATCGATTTATCCGATGCGCTCGCGGCTTTGCGCTGCCCCTGCCTGCTGCTGGCGGGGCACCACGATATACAAAGGCCCGTGGCGCGTGTGGCGCTGCATGCCGCGACGCTCGCCGATGTGGAGATGCGCATGATTGGCGGAGCACATTTGATGGCGGTCCAGGTGCCGACCCAGGTGGCTAGGCATATCCTCGATTTCTGCACGCGTCGCTCGCAGGCCGCGGCGCAGATCGCGAGGCCCAAGACCATCGCAGGCCAGGAGGAAAAATGACAACAAATCGAGGTCTTCTGCTGGTGATGATGGAGCCGCCAGCCTCGCTTGAAGAAGAATTCAACGACTGGTACGACACCGAGCATTTTCCACAGCGTAGCGCCGTGCCAGGTTTCGAATCGGCATCACGCTGGGTCTGTCTCGACGGATGGCCACGCTGGCTTGCGATTTACGACCTGGCCACGCTCGATGTCCTGCTGTGCGATGCTTATCGTGAGATGTCGGGAGCGAAATCGACGCCGTGGAGCCGGCGCATCCTGCCGCGCACTGTGGGACGCTCGCGCATTGCAGCGCTCGGCTTGACCGGCAACGCGCCACTGCAGGCGTCGCCATTAAGCACGGCGCGGTTGCTTTTGGTCGGCATACCGGCGGCATCGCAGCAACGTGCCGAGGCGATGGCGAGTCACGTGCGCGATGCTTTGCGTGACTGCCCGCACCTGATTCAACTGCGCGGTTTTTTCATGCCGGATGGCGACGTGCCGACCGCGTGGTTGATTGCCTCGTTCGACGCGCCGGTGCAGAGTGCAGAAATTGCGCAAGCCATAGGCCGCCCTGGCGGCTCAGGGCCGACCACGTTCAACCTCTACGCCCCTTATCGGCGCGGCGGATAAAAAAAATAACAAGGAGACATCCATGGCACAACTAAAAAAACTCCATATTCAGGTTTTGATCGCGCTGATCGTGGCGGTGGCGCTGGGCCTGGCTGCGCCGTCGACGGCGCTCGCGATGAAACCGCTCGGCGATGGCTTTATCGCTTTGCTGCGCATGCTGCTCGCCCCGATTGTGTTTTTTACGGTCGTGCATGGACTCTCGCACGCGCAGGACCTGAAGCGGCTTGGGCGCCTCGGTGCCCGCACGCTGCTCTATTTCGAAGTGCTCAGCACAATTGGGCTCGGGTTCGGACTGGTGCTGGTGAACGTGTTCAAACCGGGCGTCGGGCTCCATGCGGTCAATCTGGAGAGCACGGCGAAGATCGCACAAGTCGCGGCCACGGCCGCGCATCTTACCGTGGTCGATTTCCTGCTCGGCATCATCCCGCATACGATAGTCGGCGCGTTCGCGACAGGCGACATCCTGCAGGTATTGCTGATCGCGATCCTGACCGGTATCGCGCTCAATCTCGCCGTCGGGCGTGACTCGGTGCTCCTGCGCGGCATCGACGAAGGTCAACGGGTCGTGTTCAGGATCCTCGGCTTTGTCATGAGGCTTGCCCCGATCGGCGCGTTCGGCGCCATGGCCGCGGCGGTGGGCAACTACGGCGGCGTGACCCTGCTGTACTTGATGAAACTGGTTGTGCTGTATTGGGTGGGTTCGATCCTGTTCGTGGTGGTGGTGCTGGGCGGCATCCTCATGCTCTGCGGCATTTCTCCACTGGCCGTGTTGCGCTTGATTCGCGAAGAGCTATTGCTGGTGTTCGGAACCGCGTCGGGCGAAGTGGCCTTTCCGCGGCTGGTGCAAAAGCTACAGGAAGCCGGATGCGACGAGATGGTTGTCGGTTTCGTGCTGCCCGCCGGCTATAGCTTCAATCTCGACGGCACCAGCATCTACATGGCGATGTCGGTCGGCTTTATCGCGCAGGCTACCGATACGCCATTCTCGCTGTGGCAGCAACTCGGCCTGCTCGGCGTGCTGAGCCTCACGTCCAAAGGTGGCACGACCGTGGCCGGGGGTGCTTTCATCAAGCTGGCCGCAACCATGGAGTCGGTGCGCGTGTTGCCGTTGGGTGGCTTGGGTTTGCTGTTCGGCATCGATCGGCTGATGGCGACCGCGACCGCGTTGACCAACATGGTAGGCAACACGGTTGCTGTGTTCGCGATGTCGAAATGGGAAGGCACACTCGATACCGCGAAACTGGCCGCGTGTCTGGATTCAAAGCGGAATTCAAAGCCGGACCCGAACGAACATTCAGCGCGCGACGCTGTGGGGCAGCCGCGCATCGCTGTGGCACAACCGCGCGATGCTTCGAACACGTAACCAGGAGCGAGAGAGCCCATGAAACGTATTGCCGATATCGATCCTACCGACATGAGCGACGCGCAGCGTCGCGTATACGACGCAATTGCGAGCGGGCCTCGCAAAGGTGTGCGCGGGCCGCTCGCGGTGTGGCTGCACCGCCCGGAACTGGCGCAGCATGCGCAGGCGTTGGGCCGTTATTGTCGCTACGAGACTGCGCTGCCGCCGCGTTTGTCCGAACTGGCGATCCTGACGCTCGCACGAATCTGGAGTTCCGAATATGAATGGTATGCGCACAAACCGATTGCGCTTGCCGCGGGCGTGACACAGGACGTCGTCGACGCAATTCGCTTGCGCCAGCCGCCGCCACTGACTCAAGACGATGAGGAACTGGTCCACGCGTTCGTGACGATGCTGCATAGAGACCGGCGTGTTTCCGACTCGCTCTACGCCCGTGCGGTCGCCACGCTGGGCGAAGACGGTGTGATCGATTTGGTCGGACTCGCCGGGTACTACACCTTGATTTCGATGACGATCAACGTCTTTCAAGTTGCCGCGCCCGAAGGCACCGTGCCTGAACTAGGAGATTAAAGTCCGACCAGGCGCGTTTTGTCACTGGCACCGAGATTGTCGTCGATGGCGGCATGACGGTGCGTTGCGATTGAGGTAGACCATGTCTGATCAGACGAATCACCCGTCGGCCGTAGCCGCCGGCCTGCCGCCGCATGCGAATCCACGGGTGCCCTCGTTGGCGCTGCCCGCGGGCAGTTGCGATGCGCATTGCCATATCTTCGGGCCGTTCGAGCGCTTTCCCTTACCCGCCGATCGGAGCTTCACGCCGCACGAAGCACCGGAAACGGCTCTGCGAAAATTGCATGCCCGGCTCGGTCTGCAGCGAGCGGTTATCGTGCAAAGCCAGGGGCATGGACACGATCATCGCCCGCTGCTCGATGCGCTGGCCGCGGGTGACGGGCGCTATCGCGGTGTGGCGCTTGTCGGACCTTCTAATTCTGCCGAGCAACTGGCGGCTTTCAACGAGGCGGGCGTATGTGGCGCACGCTTTAACTTCCTTGCACATCTCGGAGGACGGCCTTCGCTCGATACGATCAGCGCAGTCATCGATAAGGTGCGGCCTTTTGACTGGCACGTGGCGATACACATCATGGGCCAAGACTTGATCGAGTATGCCCCGTTCATTCGCTCGATCGGAGCGCGCGTCGTGATCGACCATATGGCCCGGCCTTCGGCCGACGAAACCGTTGGCAGTGCCGTCATGAGTGAATTGCGCCGCCTGATCGATACCGGCAACGTTTGGGTCAAGCTCAGCGGCGCCGATCGTTTGTCCCGGACGGGGCAACCGTTCAGCGACGCGTTGCCTATCGCACGCAGTCTCGCCCGACACGCGCCCGAGCGCGTGCTGTGGGGAACCGATTGGCCTCATGTGAACCTGCACGGTCCGATGCCTGACGATGGCGATCTAGTGGATCTGATAGCGGAAATCGTACCGTCGCAAGACGGCCGTCGTCGTTTGCTGGTCGATAATCCAACCGAATTTTTCCGGTTCAAGTAAGTGAGTAAGTAGGCAGGTCGTCGTCACAGACCTACACGTTGGCCGTCTCGAAGAGGCTTCTGAGCCACTGCGCAAAAACGCGCACACGCGCCGAAAGCTGTCGATTTTGCAAATAGAGTACGGACACCGGCAGCGGCGGAGGTGGCGTATCCGGCAATATCATCTTCAACCGTCCGCTTGCGAGCTCGTCGACCACTCGATAGCGCGGTACCTGAACGATGCCCAGGCCCGCGATGGCCGCTGCGGTATAGAGTTCCGCGCCCGTTACTGACACGGTTGCATCGGGTTGCATATGGGTCGCTGTGGCGGAGCCCGCCACCATGAATTCGAGCGGCACCGCCTTACCCGTCGCGCTCGACAGATAGTTGACCGCGCGATGCGTCGACAGGGCGTCGATACTCAGCGGCTCGCCGTACTTCGCCAAATAGTCCGGACTGGCACAGCTCACTTGCGGCAGCAGCGCAACGCGCCGTCCGACCATCGATGAGTCCTGCAGCGTACCGGCACGCAACACGCAATCGACCCCTTCGCGCACCAGATCGACCAGCCGGTCGTCTTCGCCGATTTGCAGTTCGAGTCCAGGGTACTGGGTAAGAAAGCCCGGCAGTGCCGGCATCACGAAGTGCCGCGCCAGCGTGCCTTGCAAATTGACCCGCAACAAACCCTTGGGCGCTACGTCGCGAAACGAATTTTCGGCTTCTTCGATATCCGCCAGCAGGCGCACGCAGCGGCGGTAATGAGCATCGCCGTCATGCGTCGGCCGGACCTGGCGCGTGGTGCGTTCGAGCAGGCGCGTGCCCAACCGTTGCTCCATGCGCTTCATGGCATTGGTCACCGTCGCGCGTGGGATCT
>Ga0302220_10002870_pt1 | contig 12319 bp, 7 predicted proteins | sample II_Palsa_E1_3_FD_194572 | JGI IMG/M metagenome (GOLD analysis project Ga0302220, IMG submission 194572) | Peat permafrost microbial communities from Stordalen Mire near Abisko, Sweden - II_Palsa_E1_3 | ecosystem: Environmental > Terrestrial > Soil > Palsa > Peat permafrost | place: Sweden... | reverse complement strand
TCATGTCGTTGATGCCGGACGTTGGCACCCCGCGCAGCTCGTAACGTATATGTGCGTCGCCCGATGGAAAGAGCACGGTTGAAACGCGTACCAGCTTGTTCAGTGCGGTGAGGAATTCCGGGTCAACAGTCAGCGCGCTGGAGTTTGCTCCTTGCACTGGTACCCACTGGTCGCCCTGGCGTTCAACGATGCCTCCAAGTTGCGAGGTCACGAACTGCGTGATCACGCCATTGTCTAGCCGCATGAACCGCGCCATTTCCGGCAACGACGCGTCGTTGTCGGAGTCTGCAAACGGGTACCGGCCGCCGAAACGCTTGTCCCAATCGGCGACGATCGCCGTGCGCCATGTCTCGTTCAGGCTAGCCGCGGCCGGCTGAAGTACGACCTGCCAGGTCTGGTCGAGTGGCTGTTCAAAGAGATCGCCGAAGCCGGCCCACTGCTCGCCCAGACTTGCGGACACGCGGCTCGCGTAGTCGCGGCTGTCGGCAATATCGGACGTCTTGCCCTGCAGCACCGCCTGCGCCGCAGCACGCGACATCGCATCGGGGTCGCTGCTCATTGTGATCTGCTGTAGTTTCAGGCGCATCGCTGTCACGCGTTCCAGGAAGCGCGCGAGACTGAGGTCTCCGGTCGCGGCTATCTGCGTCTGCGTAGCTGCATTGCCACTGCCCGAATTGCTTGTGGCCACATCGCTGCCCACTAGCCGCAACAATGGGCCGAATGCGGAAGCGAGCGGTGCACTGTTCTGCGACCGGGCGATCTTCGAAGGATCCTTCTCGTCGGCGCCGACGAACTGTTGTGCCTTAGTGACGAGTGTGTCCGAAATCGACTGTGTGGTCGCACCGGCCCCCGCCTGATACACGACGACATGCATCAACGCGACAAGCGGCGAGCGCTGTGGATCGCCCAAGAGCGTCAACTGGTCGACCGTACCGGACAACGTCGGCGTGGGCTGCCAGCGGATGCCGTTCAGGAACTGCTGCCAGGCACTGGCATAGTCGTTAAAATAGCGCTGCCGCAATTCGGCTTTTAGCGATGCCGTCGACGCGGTGCCGGTCTTCGCATCCGACAGCACCCAGTCGCCGGCAACGTTGCGTTGTTCACTGGCTTCATCGATCGCCGACGAGATACGTTCGTCCCATGCGGCGCGCGTGAAAACGCCCGGCACGGTCGCGCTTGTGGTGAACAGGCCTCGGCTACTGGCGCCCCCGAAGAAAGCTTCCTGCGGAGCGTCGTTTAACAGTGTCGCGAGTGAGACCGGCGGATATTTCGACTTTGCGTCGTTGAGAATCTGCTGGTAAAGCGCGTCGGTCGAGTTTTGGATGCCCTTCACGCCGATTACCGTCTCGCGCGCACCGCTGACGAGAGATGCATCGGGGATGATCGCAAGCGAGGTGCCACCCGCCATCACGCGTTGCCCGAGGTGTTTCGCGTAGAACGTGATCAGTTGTTCACGCAGATCCAGCCATGCGCCCTCGCGCAGGGTGGAATTGATTGGGCGCACGGGTGCGGCTGTTGCTAGTAGCTGGGGCGTCAGAAATGCTGCGTCGGCGCGCTCGGGCTTCGCAAGCATCAGGTAGGTCTTGAGCGTGTCGTAAGCCGACTGGAACTGCGCTTCGCCACCGCTTGCGATTTCCGCGTCAGACAGGGACGCGAGTTGTCGCAGACGCTCTTCGAGCTTTATGCGGATGGGGTCGACTACAATGCGGTTCACCCCACTTTGGTAGCTCGACCACAGCGTGGCGAAGAGTGCTGCATCACGATTCAAACCAAAGCGTGAGTTCCATGCAGCGCCGTCGTGTAGCCGGTACTCGAGCGTGTCGAGTTGCTTTTGCAGGCTGTTCAGCGCGAGTGTGGCCTGTGTTCGGTCCTGCGCGCTTGAGAGTTTCGTCAGCGTATCCGTCGCGTTCTGGATTGTGGCGCGGTTCGTGAAGCCGGAGAGTACCGTGCCGGCAATCCACAGGGCGGACAACGCAGTGACGAGCCACGCAGCGGAGTTCGAGTATGAGAAACCGAAGCGACGACCGTGGATGCTGCAACTGTGCTCAGCCACGGTTTGCCATACAGTGCGCTGCGCTGGGGCATTGGATTCATGCGTTTCCGCCGGAGTGTCTTCCTCAGATGCAAAGCGCTCCTTGAGCAACGGCGTGAAGAGCACCCCGTGCACGGCGCTACGCCACATACGTGACTGACCGATCTGATTGACGAGTTCCGAGAGTGCTCGACCGTACTGCTCGATATGCTTCGACAGTTCAGCGGGGTAACGGTCGGTTGCGTCTTTCGTCAAGCGAACGACACCTGCGTCTGCCAGGTCATACGAGAGATCGCGCAATGAACCGTCAACCTCTTCAAGCCGAGTCCGCGCGTTTGACCATGTACAGCCGATCGCTTCATCGGGATCTAACGTCTCACCGCCGAAGTCGGTCATGTTGAGCAGATACACCGGTGCGGTCCAGCTCAGAGCACGAGCGTGCTGGAGCAAGCGCCGTGAGGTGCGCTCGATGTCGAACGACTGCTTGTTGGCACTTTGCGTCCGCACTAGCGCGACAACTGCGTCGACGGGACGACGACGGCGTAGGCGTCGGATCTGTTCGAGCCAGACGGGATCTACGCGGTCGCCGGTCTCGCTTGCGTACAACAGGATCGTGTCTCCGGTGATCGCGTAGCCCGATTCGGTCAACCCAGGTGCCAACCGCTCAACAAGTGGCGCCTCACCCGCGACGACCACCCAGCGATCACGATAGCGCCACCGCGGCCCATGACGTTGCTGCAGCGCTAGCTTCAGGTTCTCGCAGCGATGCGCAATAAGATCACCGTGCGCCGGCTTCGCCCCCCCCAACCTGGCTGCAGCGTCCCGTTTGTAGCGTCCTGGCTTGCGGCTCGGCGCATAATGAGCGGCAATCCTCCATGCAGCGACGAGGGCGGGGTGAAACAGCAATAGCACCGCGCCGCCCAGCAAGACAACGAGAATACGAAAGGCCGGCGATGCGTTGATTTCCTCGCCCTTGAAGTAAGCGACGCAAACCATGAATAAGGTGCCCAGTCCCACCAAGCGCTCATAACCCGGAAATTTTCGTTCATTCATACCTTAGATTCCACTTCAATTGCTTTCATGGGCGGTTGTGCGACGGCGAGACGAAGCGATCCTTCCCGCCATGCGATCAGTTGCGGCTTACCGCTTTGTGCCGCATGCTCAATCGCTAGTGCAGCAGCGAGCCATCCGGCGGCAACTCCGGAATTACCCAATGCCCTGTCGATATCGTGTATGCCGGAAAGGTTCACTGTTTGCGAGATCCCCAGTGAGAGGTCAGACGTACTTTGTATGAGCGCGGGCTTATCCTCCTTTTTCAGACCCGCTTGCCACAGATCGCCGATATGGGAAGCATTCGTCTCGCCCCAAAGCAACGTCATGGGTATCGCATCGTTCAGCAACATTGACTCAGCTTCGACAGGACGATGTAGGAATGCGAGTGGCTTCATTCCACGCCGTCCCGCAAGTGGCGCCCAGCCGAGCAACAATGCAGCTGCGGCTTCTGCGCTGTTCTCAGGCGGGATGTCGTGAAGTTGCACGGAAACAAACAGGATGCATTTTTCAAGCGAAGGCCCGCCCGGGACGTCGAGCCACTCGTCTAGCGTCATCAATCCCTGCGCCGGCGGCAGCAGCTTCGCTTTGGCGCGCCGAAGCCCCTTTTTTTCCCAACACTCATGCCATGTGGCCAGCAGGCTGTGCTGATCGGTATCTGCGGGCAAATGCAGGCGCACGCCTAGTGGCACGTTGCGCGGTACTGCAGCCACCGCCTCGGCCATTAGGTCCAATATTTTTGTAAAACAGGGACCGTAACGCCCGCGTCCTTCCTCGGCATCCAGCAAAACCAAGGAGGTATGACGGACGGCATCACTGCTGGGGTGCAAGGACTGAGCGCCTAATGCAGAATCGCCCTGGACTATCTTGCCGGCCACTTGTGCGCTGCCAGACGCACTCAGGTAGGCACAGCCCAACACGGCAAGCGGCTCCGCAGCGAACTGCACGGCCTCTTCACGATCCTCTTGATAGGTCTCCTCTTCCGCGCGAACGCGATTGATCTCGCTGTCGTAGCGGCATTGACGTAGCGAGAACGTAATGCACGCCCCTAAGGCGGGCAACACGACAATACGCGCCCAGAACCATGCCGAACCGGTCGGCTCAATTTTAGGCCAGGTCAGCAGGCCACCAATCACACCGACTAGCATGACGACGAGCGACAATCCCAGCCAGACGACGGTGCTTGGCAAGGGAGGATCTGTTTTAGACGATCCGGAAAGAGGGAGTTCTACTGGCATCGTGCTCGCGTCACGTCAAACTCGAAATCAGACGGCAGCCACACATGGCCCGATGCCCTTGCCTGGCAACGGGCACGCCGTGGTCCATGATTTTTTCGTCACCGTCGATAATCAGATTCGGCCGGATATCGTGCTTCGGACACGACACCATGTCTCCTTTGCGGGCAACGGCGCGGCGATGGCAACTCATGGTCGACGACGCGCTGATAACCTTGCCGCCATGGTCGGTGGCATCGCCCAAACGAATTAGGTCAATCATGTTCTAGTCCTGTTCAATGTTAGTGAGACCAAAAAGATCGGAGTCAGACGGGCCAAGCGCCAGAGGATCGGGGTAACGCTGCGAGCCTTGACTCCATGTCCCGGCGTCCTGACGCTTCTTCAGTGAATCTCGTCGGATCCGGTCCACGTCCGGAGGGACTGATTTGACGGCATCCGTCCCTTTGTCCGTCAACTGGTCCTTGTGACTCTTGTCCTCGATCTCGCGCAGCGTCAAAAACACGCCATCGCCAAACGACATGTTGTTGAGTGGGGTGATGCTGTTATGGACGAAGTTGTCGAAAAACGCGATCACTTCGGGCGACAATGCAATGGGCTTCACCCATGCGGTAGCCAATTCCCGAATGGTCGGGTCGGTGATGTTGTCCACGGAGCGTCTGTCGCCGTTGAGATTGGCCGGTATCGTTCCGGCAGACACGTCTTTGTAGTAGTCCGCCCTCGCTTCGAAACCGGAAGTCGGAGCGTCGCTAAATATCGCGTTGTAGACGTCGGTATCAACCTCGTTGACGAATAGGTTGTTGCCGCTGCTGGCTGCATGGGTACGGTCATGGATGGTGCGTGCCCACGAAATGAACAGCTTCTGGTGCGCGAGTAGGTGATGTTCGAGCGTACCTTGTCCGGTAGGCAGCAAAGCTGTGTAGGCACGGAACAGGTCATTGACCGTTAGGGATTTTCCGCCGACAACACATTGCTTGTTAAACGCGAAGTGCTTTAATGTATCAAGGTCGTCAGCGGCTTTCATTTCTTCTGGTCGACGCACTGGCACACCGTACGCCCAAGCCTGATCAAGCATGTTCCGCGCAGAAACGCGGGCCAGTTCGGCCGATTTTCCGTCCTCCCCTTCGACAAAGCCTCCGCCCACATCCGATTGGCTGCCTGGATAAACGATCTCCGTCAGGTTCCCCGTTTCGTTTGAATTGCGCGGTGAATCAAGCAGCTTATAAAAGCGCAATTCCGTCGACGCCACGTGGTGCACGACCTTTCTGAATTCGCCCGGCGTATCGAATTGGCCCAATGATTTTTTCGCCAGCGCGATGGCCATCCGCAACCCCTTGGTCCCAGCGCGGACGGCCCATCCATCGCCGGGCACGAAATTGAGAGCCGGTTCGAGAATCTTTGCGAAGAATGCATCACCGTAGGCGCTCGATACACTATCGAACAATCCCATGAAATCGAAGATCACCTCGACGTCCTGATCGTCGTCCTGATATATGACCTTTTCACCGATCTTCTTGCATTTTTTCTTGATGAGCTCGTTTGTAAATTTTCGCGCGATGACTGCGCCCCGGTCGTAACCGAAGACAGCCACTCGAATGGTCTTCAGAGGCCGGGCGCCGTCTAACTCGGTGATGATCTCTGCGAAATCGTTCAAAGCGGCCTCGACACGAGAATCAAACCCCGTCCCCAGATATGCGGCCGCAATTTCGCTATCGCGAATAGCCGGAAACACGTTGGTGACAGTCGAAATGGCCGTCGAGATAATGAAGATCGGATCTTTTAGGGTGGACGCTACGCTTTTTGCAAGAGTACCCGGCCTGTAGGCTTCCTTAAGGGATTCGGTGACATGGAGAATGGACGACTTGGCAGCAGATACAACACCGGACCCACGCGCCTCGTCAAAAATTTTATTGGCTGCTGTCTTCGCGGCATTTTTTCCTGCTTCCTCTAGCTTATTCCCTGCTAATTTCTTCGTCTCGCCGTAAGTGTTTTTTGCTAAGGCGGCGGCAAGCCCGACCCTCTCTGTCGCAAGCTTTCGGCCCATTCCTTCGTAGTAGATACGATAAATCCCCGTATCGTTCTTCGTCTCTTTATGGGCAAGATATAAGCGCCCAATATTACTTTGCTTTTCCCCATCGTCCAGGCTATGTCCAAATCCATCAAAAAAGAAGCTAATGTAGATTTCTTGGTCACAGCGGTAGCAACCATTGGGAGGCGTTGATGGTTGGGACAGCGTGACGCTGATGGCTTTTTTTAGTAAGTCACTTCCTGATGGGCCCGTCTCGCTGCTGGCGGAAGCCGATATTGCCGTCGCGTTCTTGCTCATACGTTCACCTTATTCAGTGGCGTTCGGGATATGCGGTGTTGTTGGAAAATCGACCCACTTGGCCTCGATCTTTCTTTCTGGCAAAAAATGTACTTCGATGTAACCGCGGTGCTTGTCTTGCAATTCCGGAACTGGAATATCCGTTTCGAAAGTATCGTTGGGAAGATCTTTGTCATACTGCTCTTGCGTCAAACCGAGTGCCACCTTGAAGTGCAAGGTCTTCGCTTTTTCCGGAATGGTGAAGCAGCAGACGATGCCGCCACCGCCTCCGGACCGGTGAGCATTTGAATTACCTGCCCCAAAACCGTCGATATTAAAAAGAGCGACGTTCCTCTCCGTATAGTTGTAGCCAATGACGTGGTACGGGCCGTACGTTTCATTCGAACACGCCTTACCAACGGTCAGTACGACAAGAAACACCAGCAGGAGCAAGCTCTCCGATCGCTTCGAAAATTTCGTCAAAAATAATTACCTCCAGGCGGTACCCACCAAAATCGACTCAATCAACATGAGGACAGAATGCAGTCCAACGTCTCGGTCGGAAATGCTTCCACCGTCGCCCCATGGATCAACAGCAATACAAGGCGATACGCCGTCGTCCTTTTGTTCGCCTTACTCAGCGGCGTTCGGGATATGCGGTTTCGTCGGAAAATCAACCCACTTGGCATCGATCTTTCTTTCTGGCAGAAAATGTACTTCGATGTAACCGCCGTGCTTATTTGGCAATTCCGGAACTGGGATATCCATCTCAAATGTGTCACGAGGAGACTTCCTTTTGTATTGCTCTTCTGTCCATCCGTATTCAATCTTGAAGTGCAGCGTCTTCGCACTTCGCGGAATTTCAAGGCAGCAAGTTATGCCGCCCCCTCCGCCATGTCGATGGGCATTTGAATCCCCTCCCCAGGTATCATTCACCCAAAAACTGAAGATACTGCGATCAATATAGTTATAGCCAATCAGGTGATACGGGCCATACGTTTCGTTTGAGCACGCCTTGCCGATCATCAGGATCGCGAGGCATCCAAGAAGAAATAAATTCTCCCAGCGCATTGCAGGCTTTAGCATGCTCACGCTCCATTACTTAGCCGAGGCTGGAGGCAGACGAGCCGCCGCCAACAGTTCGTCCCATACATTCGCCGCCAACGATGAGAACACGTCCCGCAACGGCATATCACCGCGCTGCTGCGGATCAAGTCTCGCTGCGACAGCAGGATGCGCATCGAACATCTGATTAATTCTTAAACCGACAAGCGCGAATAACGCCAACTCGTCCTGCTTGTTCAATCGATGTCGTTGCACCGCGCGATCTACAAGATTGCGTAACTGTTCGACATGGACCCGCCTGTCTACGTCAGACGCCGGGGCCAACGGTTCTTTCCAGAATTCGTGATAGACAGTTTCGGCTAGAGTAGCCATCGCCAGTCGATCCTGCTGCTCTACCGTCAATGTCATACCGTCTTCGGACACGGAAGGAAGCACGGAGAGATTGGTGCCAGCCACCGTGTGCCACCCATCGCGCCAATACCGCAATTCGCGGAACGGCACAAGAAACTGCTCGTGCTGCTCGGGCGTGAAGACACGGAGCAAGATTTCGAGAATAGAAGAATCGTAGTAGCGAAACAGCGCACGCCTGCCGTCTGGCAGACCGACTTCGGCGTATTGATGAAGATACGCAGCGAGTTCAGCAATCGGCTGTCGGGAGACCACCCAGATCACAAGGTTCGTATCCTGGGTACGTCGCAAAAGCGATTTCATCAGGGCCGCGTGTTCAGGTTCCTCTGGCATCAGGGCAACCAGATACGGGCCGTACGCAGGCGACGCTGCCTCCAACATAGTCGCGGGATACAGACTACGCCAAGCCGCTTCCCGTTGATTGACAAGGCGGAATATGTCTTCCTCCAATGCACCGTCTATGAGCGCATAGATCCGAGGTGAACTCTCGTAGTCCTGGCGCAGGGCCTCGTACCACTCGATTAATTCCGCGAAGCGCTGGGACTGGAATAGATTGCTAGACATGTCCCGATCCCTATGCGCGAGGCATCGTGATTATTTGGCTGCGCGCCGCGCCCACTCTGCAGTCCTTGCAGACGCCCTGTGGTAAATCAGGCATCGGATACTTGTCGCTAGCCGCTAAGGCTATGTCCCACGACGCGCATTTTTCGACAATGTCCCCACGGGTTCCGTTCTCGATGCCGTTCGGCGTAATCTTGATGTACGAGCCGCCGGCGCCTATCCACACCTCTTTCTCAGCTGCAAGAACAAGCTTGCCATCGGTGCTAGTGATCGTGAGGTTCTTGAACGCCGTGAGTGCCATCTCATCGGTCTGCGCCTGAATTTCCACCTTGCCGCGCGCGGCAAATAGCTTCATGCCGAGTTTCTGCGCGAAAAGCGATATCGCTTCGCCGGCTGCGACAGTGAATTTCTTCAGCACGCCGACATCCCCCGATCCGCCCACGTTGACCGTCAGGTTGCGCTGAGCCGCAAGCTGAAGATGATGCCCGCTTGTCAGCGCCATGCCGTCAGGGGCAGATGCGAGAAACACCAGCTTCTGCAGACCGTCAAGACGCTGCTCAAGGAACTGGCGTTGCTGCTCGATTTCAGCCGCGTATGCGCGTGCTCGCCGCGCGCTATCGGTAAGGTCTCGCATCAACGAAAGAGCGTCGTTGAGTTGGACCTTCGCGTCGGGCATATCAAGCTGCTTGCCCGTGGCGCCAGGCTGCGCTTTGGCCGAAATCAGGATTCCCTTGCCCCCCCGAAGCGCCATATGTTCGTCGGTACGCAGCTCTACGCCTTGTCCGCGCTCCTTGCCGTTCACGTCGACCATATGCCCGAGGCTTAACTCGCTGGTCTGAAACGGTGTCGTCAAGCGGATGTGCTCGAAGCCGTCCCGATCCTCCATTCGCAGTTCGTTCTGCGCAGCCGTGCGAATGAGGTTGCGAGTGTGATTGAAGTTATTGACCAGATCCCGGTGCTGACTGTCGTGCATGGCCCCGATAATGACGGGCCTATTGGGATCGCCGAGAGTGAAGCTGATGGCAACCTCCGCGCCGTCGATCAGCGGGAAGTGGTGGCCATAGTTGTCGCCGCTGTACGGTTTCGCGAACCGCACCGGTCGGCTTGTGCCACCTGGGCTCCAGGCGTCCAAATCGAACGGCAGTTTGATCACATACCAGCCTTCCGGGGTCAGGTACGCACGTTGGTAATCACCGGGCGAGGTGATGCGCGCCGGCAGGATGCCTTGAACTAGCGGTTGCGCACCTGCATTGATCGGCGTGCGCCAGACGCGGTCCGACGGAATCGCCGTGAATGTATTCCAATACGCTTCCCTGCGCCCCCCGCTCGACTTGACCGATACGATGAACAGACCGTGCCGTGCATCGACAGGGTTGCGATCAAGTTTCAATACCTCGCCTGCTTCAAGCGCAAACGCATTGCCCTTGCCTTCGAAGGTAAGCTGCTGCGCCAGATGCGCCTCATGGCGCAACTGTGCAATGCGCTGTCCTTCGTCCGGTGTCTTATAGTGCTCGCCCCAACGCGAGTCCACAGCATTCGTGGTCGTATCGTTGCGCGCCGCGTTTGCCTCGACCAGCAGGGACACCCCCGCCTGCCGATGGTTGTAATCGTTCAACTGAACCGATTCGGGCACCCGCCGCATGTGGCACTCAAGCGACTTGATGGCCTCCGCGCCCACGCTTTCCAGACCGGACTCGCTGCGCAGCGGCACCGTTCTCTGATAGCGGGCGTACGCATCGAGGTCATCCCCAAAAATGATGACCTCGCGATTCTTCACCTGCTCGAAGCGAAACCAAATACCTTCGTCCGCCGCGATGCGCTGAATAAACGCGAACGTGCTCTCGTGGTATTGCGTGATGTATTCGTGACGCTTGTACTGCGCGCGTAACTGAAACTTGAAGTCGACACCATCGCCGTAGCCGTAATGTTGCAGCGTCTCAGTGATGATTTCCTGTACCGATTGCTTCTGAAACAGGCGGCTCTTCTTGCCGCGTGCGAGATCGGCCGTGCGCGGTTCAATCACCAACTTGTACCGTGTTTCGTCGGCCGACGTCTCGAACTTGACAAACTGCGTGACGACGCCATGTATCGTCCGCGCAGGCGGCATGTCGCTGAATTTTTCTGCGTTCTCGCCAAACATGTGCCGCAGATACTCGGCGTTTGGATCGATCGGGTCGATGATGAATTTTGCCCGCCGCCCCAGCACCTGCGCCATCGGGATATCGGCAGTCGGGCTCGTCAGCTCAATTTCATAGCGATACAGTTCGCTAACCGCATCGTATCCGCTGAACTTCAGCACCGAGAACGGCGCCGGCTGCGGTGCCAGCTTCACCTCATATGCCTGTGACGGCAAAACCATCGATATCATGAACGCGATTTCCCTCGAATACATCCGACGTCAAAGACAACCAATCCGAGACGCCTATCACCACGTCTCCCCCGCCACATCACGTAACTACCGATCACCCTTTGCCCTAGGCATCTGCGACACCAACGACAATTCAACGTCCATCCCCTCCACCTGAAAATGCGGGACGATGAAAAGCGTGATACGGAAGAACCCCGGGTTATCCTTAATGTCATCGACTGCAACCCTCGCCTCACGCAACGGATGCGATGACTGCAACACATCGCCGGGGTTCTTCATCTCAGTGACGAGCCCCCTGATCCACTTGTTCAGCTCAAGCTCCAGCAGACGTCGGTCCTTGGTCGTGCCAATGTTTTCACGCTGGATAAGCTTCAAATAGTGCGCAATATTCGAGAGCAAAAGGATGTACGGCAGCCGCGCATTGATACGGCTGTTCGCGCTCGCCTCTTCGCTCTCATGCGTCACAGGCTTCTGCGCCGAGTTGGCCGAATAAAAACAGGCAAAATCGTGGCTTTTATAAAACGACAACGGAATGAATCCCAATTCGGCGAACTCGAATTCGCGCGTCTCCGGAATCAGCACTTCGGTCGGAATTTTCAGCTGGGCGCCGATACCAAGCTCATACCGGTGGGCAGGCAGACCATACACATCCCCGCCTGCCCGCGGCCCGCGGATCTGCACGCACCAGCCGTTGCTGGTAAAGCTGCGCACCATATTGAGTGCGAACGCGAACGACGCGTTAACCCACAAATAACAGCTCCGGTCCGCGCCCCTCACCGTCTCTTGATAGTTAAACGCATGCACAGGCGGTGTATGCACGCCATACGGCAAACGGCCCAGCACGCGAGGCATCGTCAGTCCAACATAGCGAGCGTCGTCCGTGGCCCTGAAACTGTTCCACCTGACGTACTCAGGACGATCAAAATAGTCATCGATGTTCCGGATCGCGACCACGTCTTCCATCGACTGCTTGCCGAAGAACGCCGGCCCCACGGAGCCGATAAACGGCATATGTGCTGCCGCAGCCACCTTCGAGATATTGCGCAGCAGTGACACGTCTTGCGGCGAGTTCGTGAACTCGAAGTCGCTGATGATCGCGCTGATCGGCTGGCCGCCCGGCGTGTCGTACTCCTCAATGTAAGCGAGACGATACAAGCCGCTTTGAGTGATTTCTGGCGCGTCCTCAAAGTCACGCATCAGCGCATCTTTCGAAACATCCAGCACTTCGATGCGCACATTCTTGCGAAAGTCCGTTCGCCCCACCAACATCCAGAGACCGCGCCAGCGTCCCTCCAGAG
>Ga0302220_10002862_pt1 | contig 12343 bp, 6 predicted proteins | sample II_Palsa_E1_3_FD_194572 | JGI IMG/M metagenome (GOLD analysis project Ga0302220, IMG submission 194572) | Peat permafrost microbial communities from Stordalen Mire near Abisko, Sweden - II_Palsa_E1_3 | ecosystem: Environmental > Terrestrial > Soil > Palsa > Peat permafrost | place: Sweden... | reverse complement strand
GCGCGTCCTGCGAGCGCGAGCGAAAACAGGCGCCTGACCTGCTCATGCGGATCGTCCGGCGTGCAGCATGCATTCGCCAGCCCTGCGTCGTTCAATTCCTTGTTGACGCCGTCCGTGCACAGCAGGAACTGCATGCCCGGTCGGCTGCCGGCCACGACCCAGTCGATGTAGAGCGTCTCGTCGACGCCGACCGCCCGTGTCAGCACACCCGCTCCTGCGCCAGGAGGAGCACGGCGTCCGAAATGGGTTACGTCGACCGGTTGGCCGTGCACGTGGTCTCGCGTGAGCAATGTGAACGCGCCATGATCGTCGACATAGACGCGGCTATCGCCAACCCAGCCGCACAGCACGAACTGCTGGGCGTGGACCAGCAGCGCGACCGTCGAGCCGATCACATCGACCTGTTGCTCGATAGCGGCGGCGCGCAGTTCCTCGTTGACCTGCTGCAGGCTGTCCTCGATCGCTGCAACGAACGCGTACACATCCCCTTCGCGCCTGAGCAAGCCGAGCCGCTCGACGATCAGCGAGCTCGCGAGGTCGCCTGCCGCGTGACCGCCCATGCCGTCGGCGACCACCCACAAGCCGAGGTCTTCACGTAGCAGGATCGCATCCTCATTGCGGCGTCGCACCTTGCCCGTCTCGGTGTGGCCAGCGGAGCGGCAACGGGTCGTCATGCGTCCACTCCGATGACCGCGAGCGGCCACAGCGCCGACCGGCCGCTGAGCCCCGCGCAGACGGCCAGATGAAGGCGAGCGTCGTCGTGACTGGACAACGCGAGCGCTTCAGCAAGACAGGTGCGTGGGAGTTGAACCAGCTCACGCGTGACGAGCAGCACCAGACGATCGCCGTGCTCCAGCAGGATGTCCGCCTCGTCCCAATCCGGTTCGCTCGCCGCGCCGATGCCTGGCATGTCGATCCACGTGTCGCCGAACAGCAGATCGTCGAATTCGCCGCCCGTGCCCACAGCCCGCTCGACAAATAGCGGCTGCAGTTGCCCATGCCGCCAGAGCCATGCGCTTGCCGCACCGATGCGCAGCAAGCGCACCGCAGCACCGTCGAAACAGGCGATCAGCGCGGCGCCGTTTTCCGCCGCCGCATGGCGTGACGCCTCGCCGCGCACGCGCAGTTGCGCGTGCAGCGCCATCAGCGCTGAGCGCAACCGCGCCAGATCAGGCTCACCCGCCAGCGCGGCTTCACGGATGCGGCGCGCAGCGAGACGGCCGGGGATATCACGACCTTCGTCAGCGCACAGCACCAGCATGCGGCCGTCATCAAGGCTCAGCATCGCCGGTTGCATATCAACGGCAACTTCGACCGAAACGTCGACGTCAACGTCATGAAGCAGTGGCAGGTCGTGTGGCAGCGCAGGCATCGTGTCGCGCATGGTCGGCCCGGTGCGACGAGCGGTCACAGGGTCTGCGCCGAACCCATCAAGGACATCGCCGATCACTGCAGGCGCAGATCGAACCAGATCCTGCAAATCGAAACCCGGCTGGCTGCCGGAATCAGCCATGCCTGACGAGGCAGTTTCGTCAGGCCTCCCCGCACCTTGCTCCAGCAGCGATGCATAGCTGCGCGGCAGGCCGCGTGTCGCGAGCAGATTCGTCCCGTTCGCCGTCCACCACAAGCACCATGGACCCTGGCGCAGACTCAACTGCGTCCACGTTTGCGTCAGCATGATTCCGGCTGCCGCGCCGGCGGACAGTGTCATCTGCCATTGCCCGCTGTCCCAAGGCAGCGCGCGCCAGCTTGCGCTAATGGCCGGCTCGTGTGTCGACGGACCGGCCAACGCGGCGACCCGCGCATCGAAGGTCTCGACGCTCACGGCGTCGTAGAGCGCGCTGCGATAGACGCGCTCGAGCGCATCGAACCACGCCTCATTACCGAAGATGGCGCTGACGTCACCGCTACAGGGCGCCGCGAGCACGAGCGGGAACGCCCGACCGAGCCGGTCCACCGCCGGCCCAACCAGTCCGCACCAGGCACCCTGACCACACGCTTGAGCAGGCAGCATGAAGCGCCACGCCGGACCCTGCTTCCAGGCCTGCGTCCACCGGTCCCCCAGTTCCCGTCGTCCGGTTTCGACGGCGTGCTGGAAATGGCCGTCCCAGTCATAGACGAAACTCGGGGCCAGCCGTCGCTGGACAAAATCGCCTGCACCCGGCAGCTTGCCGTAAAAACCGACGCCGCCGGTCATCGCGGACACCTGAATTCCCGTACCTCGTCGTTGAGGAACGGGTTCTCGAGGCTCGCCGGCTGGATCGGCAGCTTTACGGTGTGGCCGTCGAAATCAAAACTGGCGAGATAGCGCAGATCGCCCTGTTTCTGCAGATGCGCTGCATCGAGCGCATGAAAAAAGGCCCAATCGCCGTCGTACTTCAACGGTGCACCGACCGGCTGGCCAGACGTATCGAATGCCGTCACGACTACGTGCCCAGGCTGCGGACCGGGCCACGTCATCGTCATGCTGGCCGCACCGTTGGCGGAGTAGTCGTACTTCTGGCCGTCGATCTCGATCGTCAGCTTTGCGATCGCCGGATCGAGTTGCGGCGCCTGCAGCGTGAAGCCGACCGCAAGCTGCGCACCGTTGCGGAAGTAGATCTGGCGGATCGCGTCGGCGGCCTGCGCTTCGCTCAGCACCGAAGCAGGACCGGGCGGCACGCCGGGTTTCCAGCGCCATGCACGCCCACTCGTATCGACGAATTTCGCGAGCGTCGACTTGAAGAAGCTGTCGAAGCGTCCGCCATTGCTGAACAGATCGGTGAAGTTCTGCAAGGGAATGTCCGAGGTGCCGTTTGCCGCGAACGGATAGCGTCCATCCACCATGCGCGCGCAATCGTTGCCGGCCGCTGCGCGGAACTGGTCGGCGAGCGCCGCACTGTTGCCGCTCGCAACGAGCGATGCACTCTTCGTCGCCACGCCAGACACCAGCGCAGCCACTTGCGGCGGCAGTTCGCCCGTCTCCTGGCGCGCCGCGAGGACCGCGGGGTTGTTCTGCGTGGCGGGGTCGCTGAGATCGGACATCGATAGCAAGCTCTTGCTCAGTTGGTCGAGCACGCCGATCGTGTGGTCGAGCGGTGTCGAACCGGGGGTGCCGGCGCTCAGCTCGTTCAACTGCGCGAAGTGCGCCTCGATGGCGGCGCCCGGCCGAGTGCCGGCCGTCCCGCTCGCCCCGTTTGCCGCGGCAGCAGGCGCGCCGTTGGGCAGCGTGGCGCCGGCGCCGCGCAACTCGCCGGCGAGGCGCGTATTGAGCGCCCTTCGCGTCGCGAGGTTCTCGCCCACCGTCTTCGCCTGGGACGCGACTGCGGCCTCGGCCGCACCCGACGCGGCGTCGTCGTGCGCCGGACTACGCAGCATGTCGCTGGTGTTATCGCGCACCAGTTGCAGCAACGCCTTGAGCGGCGAGCCGGGGCCAGACAGTTTCGCAGCCTCGGCACTTGCGCTCTGGATGTCACTGACCGGCTGAAGTTGCAGGTCATCCAGCAGGGCATCCCATGCCTTGATGTAATCCTGCTCGTACAGTGCCAGCACCTGCTGCGCATAGCGCGAACGCGCCAGCGGTTCGACGTGGCCTGCATTGAATACCCAGTAGTCCTTGACGAAGCTATCCACTGACTGATCGATCCCGCCGTTCACCTCGGCAGCGAAATACGGCTGAGTGAAAAGCGCCGGCAACGGCTGCGATAGCGGCGCACCGCTCTTGCGGCGAAACACATTGCCGAGCAGCCCGAGCGTCTGATCGAGACGCACCGGCGGCACGCCCGAGCGCGCGGCGTCGAGCTGGACGCTGCCGTACACGAGGGTGGCCAGATCGGCGGTCTTGAGCGTCGCACGCGCCTGATCGATCAGTGCGTTGTCGAGCGTCAACGCACGCGGCTTCTGCGGATCGTCGACCAATGCCGAGAAGTGCCGGTCGAGTGCGCTCTGGATCGCGGGATCCTGCGGGAACAGGCGCTGCCATTCGATGCTCGCGAGCGCCGCGAGCTCACCCGGATCCAGATGCTGCGGCTGACCCAGCATCAGATAGCCCTTCAGATAGTCGTAAAGCGACTGCGGGTCGTTGGCGCTGGCACTGAGACCTTCGCGGAACCGGACGCCGACACCTGGCAGCAGCGTGCCGTTCAGCTCGCGCAGATACGCACTGTGCACCTGCGCGTACAGCGCATGTCCTTCGAACAGGCCGAAGCGCATCAGCAGCGGAACGTGCCCCTGATACTGACCCGCGACGTCCTGCGCGCCCGCAATGACCTCGAGATGGCCGAGCGCGCGGGCAAACCAGGCCTTCAGATCCGGCGCGCCGGCGAGACTGCTGCCGGGCGGCAGATCCTTCAACTGATCCTGCACCTCGTCCACGTAGAGGCGGTTGCGCTCGTAGCTGGTCGCGAAGCCCATCACCAGCAGCGCCGTCAGCAACGCGATGCCGGCATAGAAGGCTGCCTGAATCGCGATTTTCTGCCGCTCCAGCCGTGGATTGGTGCCAGCGAGGCCCGACTCGCGGAACAGCACGTCCTTGAGCAACCGTTCGACGAAAAAGGTGCGGCGTTGCGTCGAGCGGCCTTGCACGCGGCCGGCGTCCACGCCGAAGGTGCGTGCGACGGCGCCCAGCATACGGTCGATAGGTGCCCCCTCCTGGGTGCCCGAGGTCAGGTAAGCGCCACGCAGCAACGGCGTCGCGCCGTATTGAGAATGCCCGAATGCGCCTTCGACAAACTGCCTGGCGATCTCGCGAAACGCACCGAGTTGCTGCGGAAAACTGAGCACAGCGGCGCGGCGGCCGCGGTCGCGCTGGGCGTGCAGACGCTCGATCACGCGTGTATTCAGATGCTCCAGCAACAGGTCGAATTCGCCGGTAAAGCGTGTGCTGGCGGTGCCGTCGAAACTCGAATCGACCGGGAAGGTCATACCCCAGACCTGACGGCGCAGATCCGGCCCGAGGTCGTCGAAGAACTCGCCGAAGCCCGCCACGAGGTCGCACTTGGTGAATACCAGATACACCGGGAACGCCACCTTCAGATGGTCCGATAGTTCGTCCAGACGGCGGCGCACCGCGCGGATATGCTGCTGGCGGGCGTCGTCGTCGAACGTCAGCAGGTCCGACACGCTCATCGTCACGATCACGCCGTTTAGCGGGCGGCGCTTGCGGTAGCGGCGCAACAGCCCGAGGAACGACTGCCATGCCGAGCCATCGGCGAGCGCATCGGAATCCTGAGTTGTGTAGCGGCCGGCCGTATCGAGAAAGACCGCTTCATCGGTGAACCACCAGTCACAGTTGCGCGTGCCGCCAATCCCGCGGATCGCGTCCTTGCCAAAGCGCTCGGCAAGTGGGAAGTCCAGTCCGGAGTTCTGCAGCAGCGTGCTCTTACCCGAGCCTGGCGGCCCGATCACGACATACCACGGCAACGCATACAGGTTGCCGCCATTGCGCCGCGTTTTACGCAGGGTGTCGACCGCTTCGCGAAAGCGCTGCTGCAGTTGCGCGCTCTCGGCGACACTGCGCTCGTCGCCAGCAGACGACGCGTTCTGCCCGGCGAGTTCTCCGGGCAGCTGTGCCGTCTTGCGCTGCGCCCGCCACTGCATCACCTGCATGCACAGCAACCAGATCAGCACGAGCGCCAGGATCAGGGCGACGCGCGACGCGGCGCTCGCGAGCGGCTGCAGCTCGCCGATGCCGAGATACGGACCGGCCAGCCAGATCAGTGCCGCGATCAGCAGCATGCCGGCTGCGATCGCAAACCATCGGGACGTCGCCCAGGTTTTTAGCGAGTTCATGGGCTCAGTTCTCCGGGATGTAGAGGATTTCGACGCGCCGGTTGCGCGCCCGGTTAGCGGGCAAATCGGCCGGCATGGCGATCGGCTGCGACGAACCTGCGCCGTTCGACTCGAGCCTGCGCGGATCGTCAAGCCCCTGCGCGAGGATCTGCGCGGTGTTCTGCGCACGCGCCGTCGACAGCTCGAAGTTGTCCTTGAATTTCAGGGAGCGCACCGGCTGGTCATCGGTATGGCCGACCACCACCACCCGGCCTTGCACCTGGTTCAATGCCCAAGTAATCCGGTGCAGAAGCGGCACGACCTCGGGGGCGATATCGGCACCGCCGGACGGGAACAGTTCCGCTGCGGCCAGCCGCACGGTGTCGCGGCCGTCGGCCTGCTCGTCGACGCTTAGCTGTCCTGCCTGCTCCTGCGGCGCAAGCAATTGCTTGAGCGTCACATGCACCGCCTTGGGCGTCGCGACCGCTTGTGGCGGCGCGGCCTCCTCGAGGCCGATCGCGGCGAGCTGCGCGCTAACGGGCGCCGTAAGTGCATTGAGGCGCGTGAAGAAGAACAGGAACGTCCCCAGCACGATCAGGAGCGCGGCGGCGCTTGCCACCCATAGCGGCACATGACGCATCACTGGATTGCGCCGGTCTTCAACACCACGCCAGTGCGGCGCAAGTTCGTCGGCAGGCGCTTCGCGAAGCCCGCGAATACGGCGATACAGGTCATCCTGGATGTCGGCCAGACGCGCGAGCCCGCCCTGCTCCACCAGATAGCGGCCGCCAAAGCCCAACGCCAGGCAGATGTACATCATCTCGATCAGATCAAGATGACGCGAGAAGTCCACGCTCAGGCGATCGAGGATCTGGAAGAACTTGGCGCCGCCGTAGGTTTCGCCATGGAAGGTCACGAGCAAAGTTTTCTGGGTCCAGCCGCTCTGGTCGCTCCACGGCGCGTTGTTCACGGATTCGTCGAGCATTGTGCAAAGCACGTAGCGCGCGGCCATGATCGTCTGCGTGTTGATTCCCGTGTCTTGCGTGTAGCGTTCAAAGCTGCGCACGTGCGCCACGGCCTGCTCGCGCAGACGGCCGATGTCGACCGGTGGCGCCACGCTGTGCCGCAGTTGCACGGCGAGCAGCAGCAGCGGATTGGCCGCGCGCACGAGAGGATTGGCGACGCCGCTGAGGAAGTCACCGAGTTCGGCGCGCAGTGCCGCCCGCCTGGACGGTTGCGCAGATTGCGCGGGCTGTGCGGTTTGTGTGCTTTGGGCGACACGCACGGTCTGCGGGCGCGGCGACATGATGCGCGTCACGTCGTCGGTGTTGCCTGCGCCGGTCATGTCCTGCTCGTCCCGCGGACGCACGAGGGTCGCGTCGGCGCGCACGGTGTCATTGGAGCGGTTGCCGGAATTCATGTGCGCACCGCCCATAGTTGCAGATCCAGTTCGGCAAAACCGCTGCCGAAGTGCATAGCGATGCCGCCGGATGTCTTCAGCATGCGCCACATCGGCGAGTTCCTGTCGCACTCGAAGTACAGGAAGCCAGACGTGTACGGCAGTTGGCGCGGCGCCACTGCCATCGGCGAAACGCCGATGCCTGGCAGTTGCAGATTGACCAGGTCGCGGATCTTTTCGACCGGACCGATCTTCGACTGCGTCGGCAACTGCCGGCGCATATCCTCGGACTTGAGATCCGCCTTCGCCGCCAGCACAAAGGTGGCTGTATCGAGCAGCGTCGGATCGGGCACGACACCCACCCAGACGCCGTATTTGCGCTGCTGTAGCGGGATGGCCACCGCGTTTTGCTCGAGCACCGCGCTCAACGCGATGCGCAACGCCGCAATCAACGGATCGAAGCTCTCGCGCAACGCCTCGTGACGGTATGGCGGAAACGCCTGCACGCGCTTGCCCGGCGACGTGAAGGTGGCAAGTTCCCCCGCCAGTTCGAGCAGCTGTCCGAACAATGCCTCGGGGTGCAATAGCGGCGCTTCCGCCAGATGCGCGACGAGCGGCTGATAGCGGTTGATGACCTGCAGCATCAGGAAGTCGGCGATCTCCGCCGTGCCACCACGGTCGGTTTCGGCGACGCGGCCCGCGAGAGCCTCGCCGCGCTGATGCAGCAGACCGAGCAGCTCGGACAGGAATGTCACGAGCCGCCTGGCTGCCTCGGTGTTGAGTGCGCTCGGCATGAAGCCGTCATCGAGGATCACGCGCCGGTCGGCCCGGCACTCGACCACGCGGGCGAGCGGAATGCTCATCAGGCCTTCGGCGGGCTGCGACTCGGGCAACAGACGCGTGCTCATTCCCGCCACTTCCAGCGTCGTGCCCCCTTCCATGCTGCCGGACGCATCGAGCACTTCAGTTTCGCGCACACGATAGCGAAACAGCTGGTCGGAGCCCGTGTCGGGCCACGCGCTGTCGGGTTGGGTCGGCGAGCGCAGCGGCAACGTTAGATGCACGACCTGGTCGCGCCAGTTCACGTCGATGTCGAGCGGCGGCGGCAACGGGTCGTCGCCCGGCATCGCGAACGGCGTGCCGTCGGGAAACACGCCTCGCGCGCGCTTGATGCCGAGCTTGCCGATCGCGAGCAGCTCGCTTTCGAGCTCGAGCTCCTGGAAGCCCCAGCCATGCGGACGCAGCGCGCCAGTGCGCAACTGCACGTAGCGCTCGAAATAGCGCTCCTGCTGCTGCATGTGCTGCGGCCTGAGAAACAGGCCTTCGCTCCATACCACCTTGTTGTTCTGGGTCATGTCGGGTGTCAGGTAATGGTTCTTTATGCGTCGCACGCAATCGGTCGCTCACGACGGCTGGTGATGGCTCGGAATGGCTCGTATTGCGTCAGGCGTGCGAGCGGCTTTCAGTTGCGCCGGTTTTTCAGGCGCCCGAGCTGCTCTTCATAGGCACGGGCGAATTCATCGCCAAACAGCCTTCGAAAGCATTCGTCAGGATTCCTTGTGACTGCCTCGAACTCTTCCTTGTAACGTTCCCAATGTCGGGGGCGGCCACCAAACGGCAGCCGTCGTGTGCCGCCTTCGTTAAACTGCTCGATGCGTGCCGGGTCGAAGTGCGCCAGCATCGAATCAAAAGCGGAACGTACACCGGCTAGCATCGCCATCTGATGGTTACGGATGTCGTCGGCGGCATCGGCGAGAGCGGCGCTGCCCGAGAGAAATCCGCCATCGGGCGGCGCGAGCAGGCGCTTGACCGCCTCCTTCGCGGTCGGTGCGAACTTCAACGGATTGTTTTCCGAGCGCTGGATCAGTGTTGCGGGTAGCCGAAAGCTGTTTTTCAGTTCTGCGCGGGCACGTAATACGTCCATCATTGCGTCCACGGCGATCTCGAACATGGCGTCGAGTTCGGGTGTGGTTGGCGGCGTGGGCGTGGTCGGCGATGTCGGAGCCGGTTCGCTTGGGGTCTCAGCGATGACGGGCGCGTGCGGTGGCGCGTCTCTGTCCGTCGTACCCACGCCTTGCATCGGCGCGGCCGGGGTGGCCGGCAAGGACGGTGCGGACACTGATGATTCCGTCGCCGTTTGCAATGCCACCGCACCGGCTTCGGTAGCTGGAGCTTTATCCTGCAACGCGAACGCCATCTCGCCCGACGCGGGTGCGGGTGCGGGTGCGGGTGCGGGTGTCGGCGTCGCCAGCGCAAACATATGCGTAGGAACCGGCGTCGGCTGCGCCTGCACATCGGCAACGGATGACTCATGCTGCTGGGACGCACGCCCTACCGCAGCAGGGCCTGCCATCGACACATCCCCTTGCCACACGCTCGCCGCCGCAGCATGCGCGGCGGCCCGATAGCCGGTTGCGTCCCAGTCTTCCGGCAGCATCGGTCCATCGACGCGCGCAGCTTGCGGCTGCGGCGGACGAAAACGGTCAGCAACCGAGGGCGTGTGGTTCCAGTCCTGAGCCGTCGACGCAAACGGCGGCGGTTCATCCTGATACGACGACGGCGCGTCGAACAGCGCCAGCGGATCGAGGCTCGCACCGGGAGCAGGTCCATCGGCCCCCGGAATCAGGCCTTCGGCTTCGCTTCCATGGTCCAACGCACCACCGTGCGACGGACGAAGCAGCAGGCTCATGTCCAGCGGATCCCTGTTTTCGTCCGCGGCGAACGCAGGACGCGCGAGCGCCGCGGATGTGGGTCCAGGCGCAGGCGTGTCTGTCTGAACGGGCGACGCTGCGGGCGTCGCCAAAGCAACCTCGCCCATTCCACCAGGACGCGTTTCATCCTCGCGGCTCAAGCGCACGCCCACCTCGAAGGTATCGATCTGCAACCGGTCGCCCTCCTTCAGTGCAGCCGGCTCCCCTCTGCGCAAAGGCGCGCCGTTCAGCAGCATGCCGTTGGTGCTCCGGTCCTCGATGAAGTAGATGCCATTCAGGTAACGCACGACCGCATGAAGGCGCGATACGCCTTCCGAGCCAAGCACCCAGTCGCATTCTTCGGAGCGGCCAATGCTGCCATCTCGGCAGTCGAACAGCTGTTCACGGCGACCGTCGAAACGCTGCGTGCGTTCGCCTTCCAGCGCGAGGATCAAGCCAGGCGCGACACTCATTGCAACCCTCCATCGATTCCATCAGGAATGCTCAGCAGATTCAGGGCATCGCGCACAAATTCGGCGCGGCGCGCATCGAACCGCGCCGGTTCCAGCGCGGCCATATAGGCGACCGCCGCGCTCGCCGCAATCGCGCTCAGATGCGCAGGCGGAGGAGTCGGCCGCTCATGGTCCGGATTCAGATTGCCGCCCGACCAGCCCGCGGCGGCAGCAGTCCACGCACCGATCGTCTGGTAGCGATGCGCTTTTGCGAAGGCGAGCGCGGCGCCCTGTTGTGACTCGGCAGGCTCGCGCAGCCACGCCTCCGCGAGCGCGAGACCGGCCAGGTCGTGCTCGTTCAGTGGCTGGCGTCGCCCGCACTGGCAGGCCCACGCCACAGCGTATCGGCGTGGCAGCAGACGGGCCAGCAGCCTCAGTGCATCGGCCTGGTAGCCGCCATCGAGGAGTGCCTGCACGGCGGCACGCGCAGACGCGACCGGTCGCACGCAGCTGATCGCCTCTTCGGAAAGCCGCATTTGCCGGGCCGCATCGAGGATTGCAATCATGGCTACAGGATCATCGGAGCTGCACCGCCGAGCACCGCGGTCGCGGTCCCGATCAGTTGCAGGTTGGTGGACTGAACGAGACAATCGGCTTCCGACATGATTTCCATCGCCGCGACCGAACTCATGTTCAGGTTCGCCTTGGAGTTGATCTCCATGGCGAGGTCCGAGGTCATCGTGACGTTCATATCGCCGTTCAGCGTGAGATTCGTGCCCGAGATGACGATCTCGCCAGAACTGTTCATCGTGATGCTCGCAAGCCCGGTGACGAGCCTGATCTGGCTGGCCGCAGTGAGCGTGTAGTCGTTGCCCACCTGCAGGTCATGGTTGTGTTCCGATTCCTCGCGCAGATCCTTCTGTGCATGGATCAGCACCTGCTCGCTGCCCATCCGGTCCTCGAAGCGGATCTCGTTGTAGTCCTCACTACCGCCGCCCTGGTGGCTGCGGCTCTTCACGCCGCTCTGCGTCTTGTTGTCGGGCAAGCTATACGGCGGCATGTTGTCGGCGTTATAGACACTGCCGATGATGAGCGGCCGGTCCGGATTGCCATCGAGGAAACTGACCACGACTTCCTGCCCCACGCGCGGAATGAACTGCGCCCCCCAGCGCTTACCGGCCCACATCTGCGCCACCCGCACGGGACACGAGTTTTGCGCATTGGGCTTGCCCGGACGGTTCCAGAAGAACGTCACCTGCACGCGACCGTATTTGTCCACGGAGATGTCCTCGGGCGTATCGCCATAGACCACCGCCGTCTGCAGGCCCGCGATCACCGGGCGCGGCGTGGACGGCATCGTGCGAAACGGCTGGCGGCTGCGGATCGCCTTGAAGTCGCACTGGAACGGCTCTTCACCGTCGTCACCTCCGCCACCCGACGCATAGTCCGGTTCGACGAGGCGCGTGGTGGCGTCGATCACGAGGTATTCCTGGTTGGCTTGCGCGAGCGGAAAGTCCTTGAGCCTGAAAAGCGCACCGGTCGCAAGACCACACGCATCGGTGCTGCCCACACTCATTGCGAGCGGCACGTTTAGCGCGTCGGCTCGCACCTGGGCATAGCGTTGTCCATCGGAGAGACGCTCGTCGTAGCCGACGTAGTCGTATGCGTAGTCGTAGATATCGAGGCCGCTCACGTTGTGCACGTCTTCCGTGTCGGTCAACTCTTCGGTGGCGAGCAGCGAAGCCTTCGGCTTCAGGTAGTCATAGTCGTCAATCTGTACCTTCGTCGTGTTCACCGCGTGCGCGGTTTCCCAGTCGCTGATCGACGCCTTCATCCGCTTGCCGCGCTCGATCGGCGGCGCATACGGTATCTGCTCGAAGCCGGGCACGGTTGAGTGCGCGCCGAGCGCGTCGGCGAGCACCATCGTGTGGATGCTCTGCGTATGCGTGAAGAAGTAATAAATTCCTTCCTGCTCCATCAGCCGGCTGATGAAGTCGAAATCGCTTTCGCGGTACTGCACGCAGTAGTCGCGCGCCGGATAGTTGCCGCTCAGA
>Ga0302220_10002861_pt1 | contig 12343 bp, 12 predicted proteins | sample II_Palsa_E1_3_FD_194572 | JGI IMG/M metagenome (GOLD analysis project Ga0302220, IMG submission 194572) | Peat permafrost microbial communities from Stordalen Mire near Abisko, Sweden - II_Palsa_E1_3 | ecosystem: Environmental > Terrestrial > Soil > Palsa > Peat permafrost | place: Sweden... | reverse complement strand
GCTATTCATGGCTCGATCCCTCACACATGTAAGCCAGCCAGTGCTTGTACTGGATTCGGGAGACGAACTCCGACGTGCCCAGGCCTCTCCAGCCCCCCTCTTTCCAGGGTTCTTCGGTGCCCATGTGTCCAGCGAACATGACCCATTCATTCGCGCCGGTAGAAAGGCCACGCTGGGCTCTTTCGAAAATTTCCACATCGTCGGTCTGGATCAGCGAGGCCGCCGAATGCGTTGCGGCTATCGAGCGTATCGCGTCGCGGTTCATTTTTTCCGGCGCGCCGTCAAGCCATACCGGGTAGATGCTCACCTCCGTCCGATCGACCGCAATGGGCCGCACCACACGAATATGCTGGCCGAAGGCCTGGAACGTGAGACTCGGATAGATCACGCTATTGAAGCGATCGTAGTTGAGGATGGCTTCGGTCTGAGCTTTCCCGTGCTTGGCTTCGAGCGACGCGACATACGCTTCGTACACGGGCCCGGACGGCAGTGTTTCCACCGGGGGGCGCCCTTGATAACCGTGGCCGAAATCGAAACCGACCACGCCGAATGCTTCCCAATCGATCGCCCGCCGTTTGCCTTCCATCAGCCGCGGACCACCGCCATGCCTTGAGAATTGTCGGCCATCCTCGTCCAGCGTCGAGGCATGTGCATAGCTGGCGTGATGCAGGTCGACGCCGTTATCGATCTGCATTTTCCAGTTGGCGCGCACGGTGTAGCGGCTCACGCCACCGCGAAAGGAAACGGTGCCGTGCGGCGCGCGATCCGCGAGGTCGTCCAGGCTGTGCTTGATGCCATTGAGGTAAGTCGGCAAGTCCGGACCCTCCGTACTCAGGCTGGCAAATACAAAGCCGCGATAGCTGTCGACCCGAGGCGCACGCCGCATCGACCACTGCGGGTCGTCAAAATCGAGGTCCTGCGGATAGCTCTTGCGTTGGGGTATCGCCGCAAGCGCGCCCGAGCTTCGGTAAGTCCAGCCGTGGTAAGGGCAGCGGAACAGCCGCGCGTTGCCGCTCGCCGCACTGCAAACTTCGACGCCGCGATGCGCGCAGCGATTGAATATGACGTGCAGTTGGTTGTCCTCGTCGCGCGTGAGCAGCACGGGCTCGCGGCCGAGGGTGGTCGCGAGGTAGTCGTTGGGCTGAGGCACTTGCGATTCGTGGCCGACGAAAATCCAGGCGTGGCCAAAAACGCGCTCCATTTCGAGTTCGAAGATAGCCGGATCGACGTAAGCGTAGCGATGAACCCGGTCGGGTTGCACCAACGCGTGGATCTGGTCGTCAGTCCAAAGCGTCTGCGGTCGGCGCTGGATTTTGATAGTACTGAGCATTTCGACTCCTTAAAGTATCGACCGTCGCTACGGCGCCTGCACCTGATTCCATCGCGTCGAGTTCGAACAGGATTGCGTGGTCGGGCTTCCAGCAGAGATGAATTTCATCGCCTTGGGCCGGGCCGGAAGGCCCGGCGCGACTCTCGACAGTGACGCGCAACCCCGCAGCGAGCTCGATCACCAGGTTCACGAAGTTGCCAACGAAAATGCTTTCGACCACGCGGCCGCGCACCACGTTTTCTCCGGGCGGCGACTCGCCTGCGCGCACGACACGCAAGTGCTCCGGCCGAACCGCGAGAGTCATCGGATGTCCATGCGAGTGAGCGGGCGCATTGTCGGGCGCCGTGACCGGCACCCCCGCGAGCGCAATGGCCTGCCCCGTACCGGAATGCACCACGGACACCGGCAGGAAATTGATGCGCCCGACAAACTGCGCGACGAAGCGCGAAGCCGGTCGGAAATAGATGTCTTCAGCACTGCCGGTCTGTTCGACCCGGCCTTGGTTCATCACGACGATACGGTCGGACATGACCATGGCCTCGGTCTGGTCGTGCGTGACGTAAAGCGTCGTGATCCGCAATTTTCGCTGTATCGCACGCAGCTCATGCTGCATCGATTCGCGCAGTTTGAGGTCGAGCGCTCCCAGCGGCTCGTCCATCAACAATACCTTGGGCGGATGCGCAACGGCACGGGCAATGGCGACGCGCTGGCGTTGTCCGCCCGATAACTCGGCTGGGTAACGCTTTTCGGTGCCCTGGAGCTTGACCAGCTCGAGCAACTCGGCCACGCGCGTGCGTTGCTCACTTTCCGTGGCCCGACGCTGCTTCATAGCAAACGCAATGTTCTGAGCCACCGTGAGGTGCGGGAAAAGTGCGTAGTTCTGGAATACCATGCCGATTTCCCGGCGGTTCGCAGGTACGTGCGTGACGTCGTTACCATCCATCATGATGCAACCGGCACTCGGCTCGACAAAGCCCGCGATCATGCGTAACGTCGTCGTCTTGCCGCAGCCCGAGGGCCCGAGCAGCGTCAGGAACTCGCCGTCATCGATGTGCAGGTCGAGCGCCGCGAGTATGGTGGTCTCGCCATAGCGCTTCTCCACCTTGTGCAGGGAGACCTTGGCCTTCGTGGTTGCGTTCGCTTGCATCACCGTGCACCTATCTTCCGATTCCACTTCTGCACGTAAGACGCCTGATCGACCTTGGAATAATCGATCCGGTACATGCCTGCGATCGCTTGCGGCGTCAGCTTGAGATAGCCGAGCGACTTGTCCTGTTGCAACTGCGCTAACGCCGCCCGGCTACTGGGAATCTGTCCGCCCTCGGTCGACGTGGCCAGTTGCATGGGCAGCGACAAGAATTGATTGACGATCCAATCGACCGCCGCAGATTGCTTGGTACCTTTGATCTTGACTAGATAGCCCTGCTTGAGCACGCCAACTTTGCCGTGCACGGGCATATACGCCATGCCGAGCGGGACTTTGCCTGCGAGCCGCTGAACGTTCCCGGCCTGCGCGGCCGCCGCCCACACGTCGCCGTCGGTCAACTCGGTTTGCAGATTGGACGACGACGACCAGTAGCTCGCCGGCGCGATGGCACCGATCAAGTCGAGTGCAGGGGCGATGTTGGATTCACTGCCACCCGATTCCCAAGCCATGCCGACGATGGCGGGAATCGCTCCCCCCGCGCTGATGTCGGGTATCGAAACCTTGCCCTTCAGTTTGGGGTTTTCCAGATCCGCGTATTGGGTCGGAGCCGGTATCCCGGCTGCCTTGAATTTGTCCTCGTTATAAACGATCCCTTCTTCCGTCGCCCAGATCATGACTTTGCCCGGGTCGTAAGCATCGGCGGGCAAACTGCTCGTGTTGGGGATCGCTTTCAGATCCAGCGGCTCGACAAAACCTCCGTCCGCCAGGATGGGCAGGAAGTTGTCCATCGTCTCCATGATGTCGAAAGGCGCCGGTTGACCGCGTGCCGCAATCAGCTTCGCCATGTTCTGAGCGGGCTGACCCAGCACATATTCGATTTTTCCGCCTTGGGCCTCGAAGGCTTTCCCGACGTGCGCCTCGACAATGTCGCGCCAATTTCCGCCGAACGTCGCGAGCCTGACCGTCACCCCATCAAACTGACCGGCGAATGCCGGCATCGATCCCAACATGAGGGCGCTCGCCAGCAGCAGCGAAGGCGTCCATCCGGCGACATATGGGCTTTTCCGTTTCAAAGTGTGCTCCAGATAGGTTTGAGATGTCCGCAGGCTCTCATCAGTCGGCTCCGCCAGTCTTGACGAACACGTCGAGCCCCACCATGCGCTGAACCAGCAGTACACAGGCCAGCGACAAAACCGTCACCACGGTGGAGACCGCCAAAATGGTGGGCTCGAAGTCAAACTGCATCGCGTTGAAAATCTCGACCGGGAACGTCACGTGGTCTGGGCCAGTCAGGAACACGCCGATCGGCACATCGGTAAAGGAAATCATGAACGCGTATAGCGCACCGGTGAATAGTCCTGGCTTGAGCACAGGTAAGGTGATCTGCTTGAAGGTTCCCCATGCACTCGCTCCGAGAGCCAGCGCCGCCTCTTCAAGGCTGCTGTCGAATCGCTGCAGCAACGCTACGAGCGTACCGATCACAAAAGGCGTCGCCGCGAACGTATGGGCGATCGCCAATCCCCAGAACGTGCCGGTCGCATACCAGCCCGTGGTCGCGCCGATTGCGTAATAGGCTTGCAGGAACGCCAGCCCGGCGACCACGCCAGGAATCTGCAGGGGTACACGCAGCAGCGCCAGCAGAAACGACTTGTAGGGCAAGTTGGAGCGCACCAGTCCCAACGATGCGGGAATGCCGATCAGGCAGGCCATAGCCGTGCAGGCGACTGCCACCTTGACTGAAAACCAAAGCGCTTCGAAATATTTGAGTGGAATATGTCGGTACGCGTCCAGCGTGAAGTGCTCGGGCGGAAACACCACATAGGCGCGCTGTCCATAGTCGAACGAAGCCAGCGCCACGAAGAGGATCGGCCCAAGCAGGAACAGATAGGCGAACGTCAATATGCTGCCGTTGATCAGGTGGCGGCTCAGGCGATGACGGACGTGTTGGAAGGGCGTCACAGGATCAGCCCTCGGCGGATTCGCGACACCACGGCTACCGACGCGAGATTGATGACCAGCACCGTGATGAGCAACAGCGCAGCCAATGCGGCCGCCGTGCCGTAATTGTTCTCGAGCAGCATGGTTCGTTCGATAACCACCGGTATCGTCAGGACTTTGCCGGCGCCGATCAATGCGGTCGACGTAAATCCGCCCATGCTGACGTTGAAGATGACCAACGCCCCGCCGACCAGCCCGGGCAGGCACATCGGCAGAATCACTTGCCGAAACACTCCGGCGCGGCTAGCCCCCATGCCTTGTGCGGCCTCTTCCAGCGAGCGAGGCACGGTAATGACCACGCTATAGAACAGCAATACCGCGAAGCCCAGCGAGTAATGCATCAGGCCGAGCACGACCCCCGTGAGCGTGCCGATCAGCGAGACCGGTGCATCGATCACGCCCAGGGCGATCAACAGCTTGTTGAACGGACCGTTGGCGCTGAAGATCAGAATCAACCCAAGGACTTTGACGACGATCGACACAAACGAAGACACCACTACGGCCGCCAGCAGCGCCAAGCCCCAGCGCGACTTCATGCGGGCGATGATGTAGGCGACCGGAAACGCCAATAACAAGGTCAGTGCCGTGGCGATCGCCGATACCATGATCGAGAGCTTGAGCGTTGTCAGATAGTAGCTATCGGACGCAAGCTCAGTGTAGTTGTCCAGACTCAGCGTGTGAGCCAGACGCCCCATGCCGAGATCGCGGTGCAAGCTTCCCGTCAGGAATACGAACTGCGAGGTGCCGAGCAATGCCAGAGAAATCAGCATCGCCGGAAGAAGCACGAGGTCCCAGCGCAGTTTCATGGTCTTATGCCTCGACCATCGAAAGCCGCACTGAATGGGGCATCGAACTCGCGGACGTCGAAAACACGTCTGCAGCGGTCACGACCCGCCCACCCCGAACTACCCGATTCAATTCGCCAGCCGACATCACGCACCCTCGTTAGAGAGACACCGTTATAAGGCACCTGCTTCTTGAGCAAAACGACTCGATTGGAATATGGTTATGACAGAGTGCGTCTTAACCTTGCGATCGTCTTGGTCCAGCATGTGTTGCAAGCTCCGTGCCAGAAATTGTATCCAATTGTCCGGTTGGCGCTCGGCGTTCTTAAATGGTGCTTCTCAAGCAAGGACAGCTCAGTTCAGCGAAATAACCAGGTCGATCTAAGCCAAGCTAGGAGAAATAGCGCACTGATTTGGGTACAAAATGTGCGGCGATCTCCCAACGTGGTGCGTAACGTTATCCAAATAGCGCATCGGCCAAATCGACCTCATCATCCACACCGCCCAGATTCAGAGCCCCTTCGATGTGGTGGAGGTGTTCTATGGTCAGCGCTTCCGCGCGCCGCAAGTCGCCGGCTTCAATGGCGTCCACCAAGCGGGCGTGCTCGTCGTTGGGACACGCCGCTACTGTCGGCGCCTCGAAGGTCAAAATGGCCAGGCACGTCAGCGGGGTCAATTCGCGCATGATGCGTCCCGAGATGCTGCTGCCCGAAAGATCGGCAAGCAGAATATGGAATTCGCCAGACAGGCGTACCGCTGTACGCCTGTCGCCGCTTTCCCGGGCCTGCTCCTCGCGTGCGACCATTGCACGCAGTTGCTTGACTGCGCCCGGCGCCTTGCCTGCGCCGATGCGCTTGAGCAAACGCACCACCACGGCAGGTTCCAGCGTGCGACGAACGTCCAGTACGTCATGCGCTTCTTCGGCGGTAGGCGTTGCCACAAAAGCGCCGCGATTGGGAATCAGCGTGACAAGCTGCTCGACGGCCAAGCGCTGCAGTACCCCGCGAATTTGCGTGCGGCTCACCGCAAACAACTCGGCGATCCGTTCCTCGGTAAGCTTGGTGCCGGGTAGTAAGCGATGCTCGACAATCGCCTTGTAGATGCGCTGATGGATGTCCGCTTTGGAGACAGCCTTCAGCGTGGCGGTTAGTTGCCGCTCCGCGCGCGGTGGTGTGGCCTTCGGGACTTTGACTGAGGTCAACTTGTTTCCTGGCATGGACATGCGTAGCTGGATGGATAGCGAGCAAAATTCTTGCCATCGCGGCTTAAGCTGAATGAAAGCATTGGATACTATACATTCAAATATCGTATCCAATTAATTGTCGTGACAGGGTCGCTCGTCTTTCAGTCGATCGATATTTCCAGAGCGCGCGGCCCGGACGCAGCATCATGAGGCGCCGTTTCGCGCGCATCGACCAACACCCAGCAAAGCACCGTGGCCGCCAATGCAATGATAGCCGCTGTCAGCATGACGCCTTGATAACCGTAACCGAGACTCTGCTTGGCAAGAGAGGTAATGCCGTTGTGCGACGCGATGATAGCCGCGGCTGACGACACATTGCCGTCGGCGACCGCACGCGTGATCGCAAGCCGATCGACGCTCGATAGCGTAGGCATCGCCAGTGAAATGACGGCGTCGATGCGCTGAAACAAGATGGCGCCCAGTGCGGCAAACCCGATCACGATCCCGCTGAAACGCATCGTTCCGGAAATGCCCGACGCCATGCCCGCGCGCTCTACAGGGATGACTGTCATCCCGACCTTGGCAATCTGCCCGTTTAAAATTCCCGCGCCGACCGATGCCACCAACATGCTCGCGAAAATCGCCATGTAGCTGAACAGCGCAATTCTCATCGACGTGACAAGCAGTCCAATGCCAATCAAGGCAAGGCCAACCGATAACAATGCTCGCCCCGACAGACGGTGATCGAAATAGACAGAAACGATTCGAGGCACCACAAACAGCGGGGCCGCGAGCGGTAACATCAGCAGGCCGGCCGTCAAGGGTGAGTAACCCAAGGCGCTTTGGAAGAAAAATGGCAAGTAAGTCAGCATGGTCAGGAAAGCGACGGCAAATGCCACGCCGGCGACATTCGCTCCGAAATACGTCGCTCGAAGAAAGTAGCGCATTTCGATCATCGGGCGCTTTTGCTTCAACTCGACAAAGACGAATGCAACCAGCAACAACGCTGAGACAATGAGTCGCGAAACGATTGCGTGGCTGAGCCAGCCTTCCCGATTCCCCGAAATCAAGGCCCAGGTCAAAAGGCCAAGAAACCCGCTGAAGGTCGCAACACCCGCGATGTCGATCGTTTCCGTGTGCGGATCCCTCGATTCCTGAACAGCGTAGACGCTCAGCGCGATCATCACGATGCCTATCGGCAGGTTTACATAGAAGGCCCACTCCCACCCAAACAATTGGGTGATGAGCCCGCCGGCCACCGGTCCGAGCATGATCGCCACGCCGATTACCGAACCCCAAAACGCAAATGCCTTCGCCCGCTCTTTGCCGTGGAACCCGTGCGACAGAATGGCCAATGCCGCGCTCAATTGCAGGGCGGCGCCTACCCCCTGGAGGGCACGCGCCCAGTTCAATACCATGATCGTGGAGGCACTACCGCAAAGCCCCGACGCGATGGTAAAAACGGCGAGTCCGACAACCAGCAATCGCTTGCGGCCATAGCGATCGGCAAGCGCCCCGGCGGGCATGACCAGTGTTGCAAACGCCAGCGTATAAGCCGAGATGACCCACTCGATCGCGGCAAAATCGGCATGCAGGGAGTGCGATATCGAAGTCAGCGAAACAGCTACGATGTTGGCATCCAGATTGATCATGAATGACGGTACTGACACACATAGCAACAATAGAAAATTCTTCGACATGCCCTACTCCCATACTTTTGTCACAGCCGCTGCGCGGCGCTCGAGCGCAAACGCCAGGAACGTTTTACTTTGCAAATTTTTCGCTGAATGAACCCGATGCAAGGTGATCCAGCAACAAGCGCAACGCGCCGGCCTTTTCCCGGCCTAAGACGGTTTCGAATCGACCCTGTACCGGGCTTTGCAGCTTGGCAGCTTCTTTCAGCTTGGCGGTGCCTACCGGCGTCAGCGCGATGCGTCGCTTGCGTGGGTCGGTCTCGTCCGGCAGGGTCGCCACGAAGCCGTCCCTGATCAGCGGCTTGAGGGTGTGACCCAGTGCTGAAAGGTCCATCACCAAATCTGCCGCCAACTGGCTCTGGCTCGCACTCTTGAGCCGCGCTATCGCATTTAGCAGACTATATTGCGCAGCGTTCAACCCGCACGGCGCAAGAGCCTGATCATAGAGTTGCCCGATACCGCGGGTCGCGCGACGCAGGGCGGCGTAGTTGCACACGCTGGGGGTCAGTAGCGCTTCGCTCATGGATGTACTCCTTCTAGTTGCTTGGTCTCGTCGACAATCAGAACATCGATTTGATTGCCCGCCAGAATCCTCAGTCTATACAAAAATACTGGCATATGCCATATAAGCACCGTTATTAATGGCATATACCTGTATTTTGAGTTGCGGACCGCCTGTGCGAAATCCAATGGTAGCCATCGAAAGCGGCATTGCGGACATGGTTGTCCTGACTGTTTCAAAGCTCCGCCCTCTACCGCCCCGACCTTAAATCTCATAATCTTCACTCCATCGATCGACCGCAGGCAAACGAGTTCCACAGCCCAAGGTCGACCCACTGAAACTTACAGCCGCGTTGAGGCTACAACCCGCTACAACCCGCCCCAACCGGCCATAACCGCATATTGAGGAAAATCATGTCCAAACTCATGTCCACCGTTAAAGTCGGCCCTTACGAGTTCTCCCACCGCGTCGTGCTGGCGCCGCTTACCCGCATGCGCGCTGAAGAGGGCGCCATTCCGGGCCCGCTGATGGCCGAATACTATGCCCAGCGCACCTCCAAAGGCGGTTTGCTGATCGGTGAGGCGACCATCGCCGCAGCCAACGGCAACGGCTACCTCGGTGCTCCCGGCCTTTACGACGACAACCAGATCGCAGGCTGGAAGCAAGTTACCGACGCCGTTCATGCCAAGGGCGGCCGCATCTTCCTGCAGCTGTACCATGCCGGCCGCCAGTCGCACGCCGACGTCCCGCCCAACGGTGCCACGCCGGTTTCCCCTTCAGCAGTAGCGCACGGCGGCGTCGCCTACACGGCGACCGGCTGGGTCTCCAGCACGCCTAGCCGCGCGCTTGAAGTCGGCGAAATCGTAGATTTGGTAGAGAGCTTCCGCAAGGCCGCTGAACGCGGCGTCGCTGCCGGCTTTGACGGCGTCGAGATTCACGCTGCCAACGGCTATCTGTTCGATCAATTCTTGCAAGACGGTAGCAACAAACGCACCGATGCTTACGGTGGCTCGATCGAAAATCGCAGCCGGTTCCTGCTCAACGTCACCAACGCCCTGATCTCGGTCTGGGGTAGCGACCGCGTCGCAGTGCGCATCGGACCGAGCGGCTCATGGGGCGACATGCATGACAGCAATCCCGAGGCGCTATTCAGCTACGTGGCCCAGCAGTTGGACAAACTCGACCTCGCCTACATCCACCTTATCGAGCCGCGTGTGCTGGGCAATGTCGACGACGAGAGCAAAGATCAGGCCCCGGTTGCCGCGCAACTGATACGCAAGCACTACAAGGGCACCATCATTGCCGCTGGCGGCTTTACGGCAGATTCGGCAGAAGCGATCATCGCCGCGGGCGACGCCGACCTGGTCGCGTTCGGTCGTCACTTTATCGCCAACCCCGACCTGCCCGAACGCTTTCGGAATAATTGGCCCCTGAACGCCTACGACCGCCCGAGCTTCTTCGGCGGCAACGAAGCCGGCTACACGGACTATCCGGTCTATAACGCCGAACTCGCAGCAGCTTGAGGTAATCACCGTGGCAGGACGTCGCGACAAACGATCGGGCGCCCCGCCACCGGATAATCGATCAACGAGCCGGCAGTTTCGTTTTACGCCGATGCTCGCTTGATCGAAGGTGCCGCAACGCCCTCGATCATGATGTTCACACAGGCCGGCAACTTGGATCGATGGGCTTCGGTCACCGCCGGCAGCACTTCGCTCGCGCTCGTGACAAGTTTTCCAAAGCCCCCAAACGCTGCCGTCACATTGTCATAACGCGTGGGCAGCAATTCGCAGCCGATCAATCGCTCCCGCCCATAATCGCGCAGTTGAATTTGGTACTCAGCATTCCATCGTGCGTCGTTGCCCACGACCGCGACGAACGGCAGCTTGTACCGCACTGCCGTGTCCATTTCCGCGGTATGAAAACCAAATGTACCGTCTCCCATCACCACGACGATCGGTGCATCAGGACGGGCCACTCGTGCCGCAAGAGCGAACGGCAATGCGGAACCGATCGCGCCCGCCACGCCATTGATGATCCGGTCGGGTGCGTGCAGGCACGCTTGTGCCCATTGCCCGATCTCGCCACCGTCCGAGATGAAGACCGCGTCCGGATGGCTGTCGAGTAGTGTCTGAATCGGTGCGCAGGCCTGAACCGGGTGGATGCGCCCATCGATCGCCGAGGTTGCGGTTTGCCAATGCGAAGGCCGATAGTCAATCGCTGTTCTCACATCGCGTGCCCACTCCTCGTGCCCCGAGGACGGGTTCGGGCACGCCGCGACGAGCGCATCGATTGCGGAAAACGCGTCGGCAATCGCCGTCTGTGTCAGTCGCTCACCGACCGCGCGATGCGTGCGCGATACTTCCGCCGGCTCCGCGTCGATTTGAAGGAATGTGCAGGTCTTGTTGATCGCTGGCGCTTGGCCGAACTTCAATGTGAAGTCCAGGCGTTTCCCGAGCAACATCACGCAGTCGGCCTGCGCGAGCACTTCGGCGAAAGCGCCTAGGCTTGGGTCGCCAATGCCGCGCGGACTTTCCATGCCGATCACCGGAATACCGCTCGCTGCGGCAAGCCTATCGGTACGCTTGCGGCCGGCTCGGGTCATGCAGGCGGGCCCCGCGAGGATCAGCGGACGTTTTGCAGCAAGCAGGCGAGCCACGAACGCGCGCGCGAGCCCGGTCTCAAGAGGCTGCGTTACCGGTGCGTACGCATCTTTGTCTTGGTTGCCGTCGCTGGATTCACTACAGGCGTCTTCAAGCGCATCGGTAGGCAAGCTTAGATGGACAGGTCCCGGTCGCCCTGAGCGCGCCACGCGGATCGCATAAGCGAGTTCCGAGGCGAGGCTTCCGGCGCTTTGGGCTGTCGATGAGGCTTTCACGAGCGGCGCCGCGACATCCGCCTGACGCATTTCCTGGAAGGCCCCCATACCCAGTTGGTTGTTCGGCGCATGGCCCGATAGGAACACCACAGGCGACTCCGCCATTTGCGCGGTGTAGAGCGCCGACACCGCGTTCGCATGGCCCGGACCACCGGTAACCAGGGCAACACCGACGTTGCCGGTCAACCGAGCGTAGGCATCCGCCATGTGGACAGTGGCGGCCTCGTGCCGTGTGTGGATCAACTCGATGTCGGCGTCCACGCAGGCGTCGAAGATAGGCATGATGTGATTGCCGGACAGCGTGAAAATATGTTTGACTCCCGCGTTCGACAAAGTCCTCACCAGTGCGTCGGCGCCGCGGTATGTTTTCGTCATGAACTTCTCCTGGTTAAATATTACGTCGCGCTACGTAGAGCTCGTTGTTATAAATCGTGTTGCCTGCCGATTGTCAGTTCGCGGACAAATGGCGGTTGCGAACCACCTGCTGCCATTTCAACGACTCAGCTTCGATATTGCTTTTCAACTGTTGGGGGGTGTCGCCCTTCGTCTCCATCCCCAGGGCGGCGAACTGCTTCTGCGTATCCGCGTCCATCAGTACCTTCACCGTGTCTCGCTGCACTTTGTCGATGATATTCTGGGGCGTACCGGCCGGCGCGACAAGTGCAAACCATCCCGTGACGTCGAATCCCGCCAGTCCCGCCTCGTCGGCGGTCGGTACATCGGGCAGCGCGCTGGAGCGATGCGTGTCCGTGACAGCAAGGGCCTTTACCGTTTTGCCTTTGATAAAAGGCAGCGCTGCGACAATGTTGCTCAGCACGACTTGCAC
>Ga0302220_10002860_pt1 | contig 12346 bp, 12 predicted proteins | sample II_Palsa_E1_3_FD_194572 | JGI IMG/M metagenome (GOLD analysis project Ga0302220, IMG submission 194572) | Peat permafrost microbial communities from Stordalen Mire near Abisko, Sweden - II_Palsa_E1_3 | ecosystem: Environmental > Terrestrial > Soil > Palsa > Peat permafrost | place: Sweden... | reverse complement strand
CATCGGCGGCGTGCACGATGGGACAGGTTGCGTGCGTGACCCAGTCGACCAGCGTCAACGGCGGACGCTTGCGGTTCAATTCGGTGAAGTAGCTGAGCATGCCGCCGCCGAGGCGCAGCGCGGGGAACACGCGCCGGGCCGCCAGGTACACCTCGTCGAGAGGTGGACAGTATGGGCTTTGACTGCCAGGCGGATTCGACTGCTGGTGCACAGCAGGACTCACCACGATCCCGCTGAGTGTCAGACCAGCCTCGCAAATCTGAGCGGCGATCGTTTCCAGTTCTTGCAGCGGCGCGGCGACGCCGGGCAACGCGCATTCCAGCACCGCCGGAATCGCACTGACGCGCTGCAACTGCGCGAAGCGCGTCAGCTCGTGCGTGCCATGGCCCGCTAGCGGATCGAAGTGCAGGCTCAACTGCTGTGGTCCAAGTTGCGCGAGCAAATCGAGGTTGGCGAGCGCGGCGTCAACCTCGTCAGGCGCGATCGCAATACCTAACGCTGGCATCGATTCGCTGCCTTCGGCCAGTTCGATCACGCTGGTGTCGTCCACACCCTCGCCTTCGTCTGGCCCGGTGGCGATAGAAGGCGCCACGCCTGATTCAACCGTTGTCACGCGAAGCTCGACCGACTGTTCGTTGCGCGTGTCCGTCTCGATCACATACGGCCATGGCAATTCGAGGGGGCGTGAGTAGGTCTTGAACGACGCGTCCGACCAGTTCCGCTGATCCTCCATCTCGAACGTATCGCCCGTCAGCGCGACGCGTATCGAGAGCCCGCAAGCGAGCCAGTGTTCGATCGCGCGGATATCCTTGAACGGCTGCCACGGGTCGATCAGTTCCGGAAACTTCGAATCCTCCACCGCGCCGTTGCTGTGCTCGACACGCGCTGGCGCGCCAGCGACGCCGTCGATTGGATGCAGTACGCAAAAGCCGCAACGTGTGGTTAGAAAATCGCTAGCCGCCTTGCTCGTCGCGCGGTACGCCAGCGTGCCGGACGCATCGCATTGAATCGTGGCGTCGTAGGCCACGCGCTGCCCGTCCGGGTTGGTGCAAAGCGCGGTGTAAGACACGCGAAATGCATTGGCATCCTGATCGATTTTCATGCCGCCCGTTTGCGGCACACAGGTACCCCAGTCCTTGTCGCGCACGACGTAGGCAATCGAACGGATCACTTCGATGCCGCCAAAGCGGATATCGCGCAAAGCACCGTCAACCAGCAGGGCAGACCACGGCCCTGCCCTCAGCAAGCGCTCTTCGGGCTGCGTTTGCGTGGTGCCGTAGAGCAACCCGGCGAGCGTGGCGGCGCCGTTCATCAGTGCGCCACGCCCGCAGCAGACCCACTCGAGGATCCGGTTGCGCCGTCATCCGGTGCCGTTCGGCGCATCTCGTCCAGTGTTTCCAGCGCAATTGTGCGGCCGCTTCTGGCGGACTCGTAGGTCGCCTCGACGAGCTGCAGCGTTTTCAGATTGTCGCGCCCAGAGGTGGCCGGCTCGACTCCGCGACGCAAACACTCCACCCAATGCGCCTGGATTTTGGCAACGCTGTCCTGGATCGCCTCCCACGGTGCGGCCGACCAGCTATGGTGCTGCGGCAGCGCGGTTTCGTGCTGCGTCCCGGCGCGCGTGTGAATCTCCAGGCGGTAATCGGTGAACAGGCGTAACGTGCCTTCGGCGCCGTCGATCTCGAGCAGCGTCTGCGGAAACCGTTCCTGCGGCAGACGCGACGCGTAGCTGCAATCCACCACGCTCGTGACACCAGACGCGTGACTGAGCAGGATCGTCGCCACGTCTTCGCCGGCAATCTGCGGATTCACACGCGTCGTGGTCGCACTGAGCCGCACGGCGTCGCCAAACAAAAATCGCGCGATGTCCAGCGCGTGAATGCCGAGATCTTCGACAATGAAGCGCTCGTTCTGGGCCAGATACGGCTGGCCGCTAAACACGTCGAACGCGGAGCGAAACGATACGCGCCCCCAGAAAGGCTTGCCGATCCGCCCTTCGCGCAACGCGCGACCCGCAGCCTGGATGGCGGACTGCCAGCGGAAATTTTCATGCACCATCAGCGGCACGCCGGCACGCTCGCACGCCGACACCATCGCCTCGCCGTCGGACAGGCTGAGAGCAAACGGCTTCTGGCAAATCGCAGCCACACCCGCAGCAGCGGCCAGTTCCACAAGCGTGCGATGGCTCGCAGCCGTGGTCGCGATATCGACGAAGTCCAGACGCTCGCTGCGCAATAGGTCCGCCGCATCCGTGTAGAGGCGTTCGACGCCGAACTCGCGCCCTGCTGTCTGCAGACGCTCGGCGTCCGCATCGCACAGCGCGATGATCTCAGCGCCCTCGATCTCTTTACAGGCATGCAAATGGTTGCGAGCAAAGAAGCCGCAGCCGATCAGCGCGCCTCTTGGCGTCGCGCGGTGGCGCGGTTCCTCCGGTGTTTTCGTTTCGCTCATTCTCAGGCCCCCGTCGCGGCCTGCTTTTGCAGGGCGAAGCGCTGCTGGACACGTCGCTGGACCTGATCGACCACGACCGCCGCGACGATCACCACGCCCTTGATGACGGTCTGCCAGAACGCGCTGACGCCCATCATCACGAGGCCGTCCGAAAGAATGCCTATCACGAACGCGCCCACAATCGTGCCGCCTATCTTGCCGCGCCCGCCTGACATCGACGTGCCGCCCAGCACCGCTGCAGCGATCGCGTTCAGCTCGAAGGTTTCGCCGCTCATCGGATGGGACGCGACCAGCTCCGACGAGATGATCAACCCGACGATGGCCGCGCAGAAACCGGAAAACATATACACCGTCATCTTGACGCGATTGACGCGCACACCCGAGAGCTGCGCCGCGCGCTCGTTGCTGCCGATCGCGTAGATCTGCCGTCCCAATGGCGTGCGAGCCGCCACATACGCAGCGAACAGGCCAATCACCACCAGCAGCCAGACAGGGCCTGGCACGCCGAACAAAGTTGCGCTGCCAAGCAGCGGAAAGCCAGTAGTCCCGTAGTCCGGATTGCCGGTCAGATTCGGGAAGGTCTCACCGCCCGAGGACAACAGCGCAGCGCCGCGCGCAATATAGAGCGTGCCGAGCGTAGCGATAAACGGCGCCACGTTGAGTCGCGTAATGAGGACCCCGTTCAGTGCGCCGATCAGCACGCCGGCCGCCAGCGCGACGAGAATCACGACCGGTACGCTGAGATAGAGCGTGTACCCGCCAAGCGGTATGCCGTGCAAAATCAGGCCGCCTGCGACCATCCCCGAGAGCCCGACGATCGAGCCGACCGACAGGTCGATCCCGCCTGCAACGATCACGAAGGTCATGCCGATCGCGAGAAATGCGTTCAACGCGACGTGCCGCGACATGATCAGCAGGTTTGCAATGCTCAGAAAGTTATGCGCCGCGAACGAGAAGAAGATCAGGACCGCAAACAATGCGATAAATGTTCTCAGTTTCAGCAGAAGCAGCAAGGGCGCTTCGCCGATGCTCGAAGCAGGCACCACGCTTTTGATGGCAACCGTCATATGAAGGGTCTCCAGTGTATAGATCGCAGACGAGGCGAACGGGCTATCTCGCTCACGCTGCGGCGAGCCGGTCATGTCCGTCGTGTCCGTCTTGTCCCGGCTGCGGTGCCGTACCGTGCCCAGTACGATGCCCCACTGCCGAGGCCGCCACGAGCGCGTTATCGGATGCCTCGGCCGCATCGAATTCGGCGGTAATCCTGCCGTTCGACATCACGAGAATCCGGTCGGACAGCGCCTTCACCTCCTCCAGATCGGACGTGACGAAGAGGATGCCGAGGCCTTTGACGGCAAGATCGCGCATGACCTTGAAGATGTCCGCCTTCGCGCCGATGTCGATCCCGCGGCTCGGCTCGTCCATCAGCAATACCTTCGGCGAGGTCATCAGCGCACGCGCAATCACGACCTTTTGCTGGTTGCCGCCGGATAGCGAACTGACCGGCAGCCGCCAGTCCGCCACCTTGATCGCGAGATCGCGGATGTAGCTGAGGATCGACGCGCGCTCCTGCTGTGTGCGGATATCGAAGCCACGTGCAAACGCCGCCAGATTCGACAGCGTCATGTTGCTGCCGACCGAGAGAATCGGCAGCAGCGCGTCGGCCTTGCGATCTTCCGGTATCAGTGCGAGGCCATCGGCCACGCGTCGCGCGATGGGCTTGCCGGCCAGCGATTGGCCCGCCAGCACGATCTCGCCACCGGCATGCGGATGACAGCCGAGGATGCACTCGAACAACTCCGAGCGTCCCGCACCCATCAGGCCGTAGATGCCGACAATCTCGCCTGCGTGCAGCGTCAACGAAACGTGATCGACCAGAAAGCCGCCGCCTTTGCGCGGCAACGAGACGTTGCGCGCAGTCAGCACCTCGGCACCACGCTCATGTCCAATGGGCCGCGAAAAATCCTTGGTATCGCGGCCCACCATCATGCGCACGATCCATGGCACGTCGACCTGCGCCATCGGCTGATGACCGGTGATGCGGCCATCGCGCAATACCGTGATGTAATCGCCGATGCGGATCAGCTCCTCCAGCCGGTGCGAAATATAGACAATCGAAACGCCCTGCGACTTCAGGTCGGCGATCACCTGAAACAGCACCTCGACTTCAGCGGCGCTCAGCGCCGAGGTCGGTTCGTCGAGAATCAGGATGCGGGCATCGTGAGCGAGCGCCTTGGCGATTTCCACCAGTTGCTGCTGGCCGATGCGCAAGTCCTCCACCAGCGTGTCCGGGCTCACGTCGAGTTCGAGTCGCTTGAGCAGTTCACGCACTTTCGCCCGTTGCGCGTCGGCGTCGATATCGATGCCGGCACGGGTGATTTCATGGGCAATAAAGACGTTCTCGGCAATCGACAGGTTCGGAAACAGGTTGAGTTCCTGGTACACGATACCGATGCCGTGCCGCAGCGCCTCGGCGCTGCTGGCGAGTTCGACCGGCACGCCGTCGAGCAGCAGGCGGCCCATGCTCGGCTGTTCTGCGCCGGCAATGATCTTCATCATCGTCGACTTGCCTGCGCCGTTCTCGCCCACCAGCACATTCACCGCACCGCGCCGTACGGCGAAATTCACTTCTTTTAGCGCGATCGTGCCGGGATACACCTTCGTCACGCCCTCGACGCTGAGAATCACGTCATCGAAGCCGGCGTCGTTGTCGTGGCGGTTGCTGTTGCTGCCCGGCGCGTTCATGGCTTATCCCCAAGCGCGATGGAGACGGGCACGACTTCCGGCTGGTCGCTGGTGCCGTCGAAAGAGAACGTGCCGGTTACCGTTATCTGCTGGCCCTGCAGACCCTGACGCGGCAGCGGCGTCATTACATGCGTCACCGCGTAGGCGTTCAACGCAGTGCCAAAGCGGGCGTAATCGATCTGGTTCTTGAAATCGGAAAACGACACGAAATCGAGCGAGTCGCGCAAAGCGGTACCAAGCAGCGTCGGACCGATATCGACGATGACATCGGCCTTGCCGCTGCCGCTCGTGTCCACGCCTAACGTCCCCTCGCTCGAGGACGTATCGACCGAGACGATCTTGCCGTGCAGCGTGGTGGGGAAATTCCACGGCGCGCCGTCGTCCTTGCCCCGATAGCCGTATTTCTTGCCCGCGGCGTCCGCATCGGCGCTCACGGCATCGCGCAGCGTGCCGTAAGCGGTGGCGCGCTTTTCGATGTCCGGCACGATCTTCGTTGCCCACATCGACGCGACTGCGGTGTTGGGGTCATACGCCGATGTGTAAGGATCCGATGATCCCTGAGCACTCGCGGGTTCGTTCTTGACGAGTTTGCATCCTTGCAATCCTGCAGTCGCGGCCACGACGAGCACCGCGCAAAGCGCACCTCTCATGGAGGACCTCCCGGTGGGCCGAACGATGATCGGCATTGGCCGGGGCGGTATATGCCCCGGCTGCGCCAACTCAGCGCAACGCGAACATGTCCAGCTTCTTCGCATTCATTTTGGTAATCAGCGAGCAGTCGATCAATTGCTTTTCCGGCTTGCCGGTGGAACCGGTCTTCAGAAACTTGTCCGCCTGGTCGACCGCTTCAGTCGCGGCCAGCGCAGCCGGTTGCAGAACGGTCGCGCGGATATCGCCGCGCACGATGGCGTCGCGCACATCGTTGCTGCCGTCGAAGCCGACCACGATCACGTCGTCGCGTTTGGCGGCCTTCAGGGCGGCAGAAGCGCCCATAGCCATCGTATCGTTGCCGGCAATCACGCCCTTCAGATCAGGATGGCTCTGCAGAATGGTCTCCATCACGGAATACGCTTCTGTCTGGCTCCAGTTGGCGGACTGGCGCTCGACCATCTTCAGGTTCGAAAACTGGTCGATCACGTCGTGATAGCCCTTCGAGCGAATGGCGGCGTTCAGATCCGCCTCACGCCCGAGCAGCTCGACATAGTTGCCCTTCTCGCCCATCGCCTTGACGAAAGCGCGGCCGCCCAGTTGAGCGCCCTGGTAGTTGTTCGAGACGATTTGCGAGACCGCGATACCTGTAGCGTTGATCTCGCGGTCGATCAGGAACGACGGAATGTGAGCGGCCTTGGCTTTCTGGACCGCGGAGATCGACGCTTCAGAGCCGGCGTTGTCCAGAATGATCGCCTTGGCGCCGCGAGCGATGGCCGTATCGACCAGTTCCATCTGCTTGTTGGCGTCGTCGTCATGCGAAAGAACGATGGTGTCGTAACCGAGCGCCTTCGCGCGGGCATTGGCCGTATCGGCTTCGGCCTTGAAGAACGGGTTGTCGTGGGACGGGGTGATGATCGCGATCAGATCGGCCGCGCTTGCCGCACCGCTCGCGGCAAGGGCGAAGGTCGTCGCGGCGACGGCTAACCAGCGCTTTGAAGCTTTCATGTCTGTCTCCATTAGGTTTTTTGCACCTTTACGGCCGCCGGGGGCGGACGAGCGCTGTTTTTTATCGCTTCAAACACTGACTTCATCACTCATGCGCTCATGATGTCATGATACCAGTCGGCACGTGTTTGGAAAGGGCTTGATCGCCAGGGTTTTCGATAGGGATGGTGGGGTGCGGTGGTGATTGAAGGGCGGGTGAAAATTGTTGTAGACGACTGGTCTACTCCGGGGTAAAGTCCTCCCATGGCAACCGCAAACACATCCGAAACCATCGACGTCCGCGAGAACATCATTGCCGTTGGTCAACGGCTGATCGGCGCTAAAGGCTTTTCCGCCGTTGGCCTGAATGAGATTCTCTCGGAGGCCGGCGTGCCGAAGGGGTCGTTCTACCACTACTTCGGTTCGAAAGATGCGTTCGGTGTAGCGCTGCTCGAGAGTTACTTCGAGGAGTATCTGGACGACCTCGACCAAACGTTCGCTCAGGCCGGTCTGAACATGGCGCAACGGTTGATGAACTACTGGCGGATCTGGCAGGAAACCCAGTCGTTCTACGACTGCCAGGGCAAATGTCTCGCGGTCAAGCTGGGCGCCGAAGTGGCGGACATGTCGGAAGCGATGCGCGCCACGCTGAATCGCGGCACGGCGGGAATCGTCAGCCGGCTGGCGCGGGCCATTGAAACCGGGGTGGCCGAGGGCTCGCTTTCGATCGAGGGCGATCCGCAGAGCGTCGCGCAGAGTCTTTACCAACTCTGGCTGGGCGCCAGCATCATGGTCAAGATCGTTCGCAACGTGGCGCCCTTCGAAATGGCATTGATGACAACGCGGCAGATGCTCCACCTTGCTCCCTGAAGAATCGGGTGGGCAAGCGCACTTCTCCGGAAGTGCTTTTTTTGGGCCCAAGTACTATACGACTGGTCTACTATAAGCAAACGATTCACTGACCGATTCACTCGCCCGACGGAGAAGCAACATGAAAGTACTGATGGTTCTGACCTCGCATGACCAACTGGGCAACACAGGCCGCAAGACGGGTTTCTGGCTTGAAGAACTTGCCGCGCCCTACTACGCGTTCAAGGACGCCGGTGTGGAAATCGTGCTGGCGTCACCCAAGGGCGGCCAGCCGCCGCTCGACCCGAAGAGCAACGAGCCGGCCAATCAGACCGAGATGACGCGCCGCTTCGAACTTGACCCGGAGGCTACGGCGCAACTTGCTGCCACGGTGCAGCTCGACAGCGTCTCACAGGCGGACTTCGATACGGTCTTCTATCCGGGCGGTCATGGCCCGCTGTGGGATCTCGCTGAAGACAAGAACTCGATCGCCTTGCTCGAATCCTTCATTGCCGCCGGCAAGCCCGTCGCGCTGGTCTGCCACGCACCTGGCGCGCTGCGCCACGTCCGCACGCCGGATGGCGCTCCGCTCGTCGAAGGCAAGAAAGTCACCGGCTTCACCAACTCCGAGGAAGCCGCAGTCGGATTGACCGACATCGTGCCGTTCCTCGTGGAAGACGAGCTCAAGGCCAAAGGTGGCATTTATTCGAAGACCGACGACTGGGCGCCTTACGTCATCGCGGACGGTCTGTTGATCACGGGACAAAACCCCGCGTCCTCGTCGCCAGCCGCGGCCCTTCTGCTTAAGCACCCGGCGCTTTCCGCGAAGTGAAAACCGCGCGCCGTTGAAGGCGCGCGGCGATGAACACCTCTGACCGACAAACAGCAGATGGAATCGGTCGCGGCCACCGTCGTCGCCGATTTCGGCAAGCTCGACGTGCTCATCAACAACGCGGGATTGATGCCGATCCGCCCGATGTCCGAGGTGAAGACGGACGAATGGGATGCAATGATCGACGTCAATCTCAAAGGGACTTTGTACGGTATCGCGGCGGCACCGCCGCGCTTCATCGCTCAGGTCGGGAACCGCGAAGGAAACCGTGCTACGTCAAACCAATCAGGAGTTTTGAAGACCGGGGGTGCGCAATCGAGGTCAGTATTTCGGGCTGCGCCAAGGTGAATGTGTTGCGACAAGGCCGGAGGTCTGAGCCGTGTTAGCGCGCGGCTTGCAACCTCGCGTGGCAAACGCAAGGCGACAATCTAACTTTTCGCCGATGACAGATCGATGCGCTTGCGCTGCAGGAACCGGCGCACGGCCGGATCACGTTCGAGTCCGATCGCGAGATCGTACGCGCCGAGCGCTTCGACGGTCGCGCCGGCACGTGCGAGCAGATCGGCGCGCGCGGCCCAGTACGGCTGGTAGTCGACCAGCCGCGGATCGTCCGCATACGGCTCGAGCGCGTCGAGCGCCACCTGCGGGCCGTCCCGTTCCGCCAGCGCGAGCGCGCGGTTCACCGCGACCACCGGCGACGCAGCAATCGCGAGCAGCGCATCATAGAGTTGCACGATCTCATCCCAGTTCGGGCGATGCGTGCGGCAGCGGTACACGTGCGCCGACTGCAGCGCGGCCTCGAGCTGAAAGCGTCCGATTGCGTTGCATGCGCTCGCGCGCCGTAGCAGTGCGTTTGCTGTGTCGATCATCGGCGTGTTCCAGGTCTGCGGATCCTGAGCCGACAGTGGCACATAGTCGCCAGCCGCATCGCGTCGAGCATCGCGCCGCGCCTGCGCATACAGCATCAGCGCAAGCAGACCAAGCGTCTCTGGCTCCCCGGGCAGCAGTTCGACGAGCAGTTGTGCAAGAAACAGCGCCTCGCCGGCGAGATCGCGCCGCACGGTATCGCCGCCGACCGGGTCGGTCCACCCTTCCGCATACGCGGCATAGACCGCTTCCAGCACTGCAGCGAGCCGGCCAGGCAACTCCTCGCGCTCGGGCACGCTGAAGGGAATGCCCGCTTCCCGGATCTTGGTCTTCGCCCGCACGAGGCGCTTGGTCATCGCGGCGGGCGACATCAGGAATGCGGACGCAATAGTCTTCGCTTCGAGCCCCAGGACCACCTGCAGCATCAGCGGCGTGCGAATTCCGGCATCCAGCGCAGGGTGCGTGCACGCGAACAACAGCGCAAGCCGCCGGTCGGGTAACGCGCCTGCTTCACGCTCGTCGATCTCGTCGGCGAGGATCGTGAGCTGGTTCGCCACTTCGTCGCCGACGTAGCGATGGCGCGCGCCGTCGATCGCCCGGCGGCGCGCAACCGTCATCAGCCACGCTTCGGGATTCGCTGGGCAGCCGCGCTCCGGCCAGTCTGCGAGCGCGGCTGCAAACGCGTCGGCCAGCGCGTCCTCGGCCGCGGCGACGTCGCGCGTGCGCATCGCCAACAGCGCGACGAGCTTGCCGTAGCTGCGGCGAGCAACCGCCTCGGCAACCGAATGCGCGGCAACTTCAGCGCCGCGCTCGCCGCCGGACGGACTCATGCAGCAGATGGCGCGTCGTACGGGGCAGTCCAGACCGGGCGCACTTCCATGAGGCCGTGGGCGGCACCGGGACAACGCGCCGCCCACGCGATCGCCGCGTCCAGATTGGGTGCGTCGATCAGGTAGTAGCCGGCGAGCTGTTCCTTCGAATCGGAATACGGTCCGTCCAGCACCTGTGGCTTGCCGTCGACGAGCCGCACCGTAGTGGCCGTGTTCGTCTGCTGCAGCCGGTTCGCGCCCACCAGCACCTCCGCCTTCTTCAACGACTCGGTGTACGCCTGATACGCGGCGACCCCTTGCTGCCGCTCGCTGTCGGTCAGTTGGTTCCAGCCATTTTCTTCCGAATAGATCATCAACAGGTATTGCATTTGAGCCTCCGTCATGGGGTTGAGGCGGGTCAATTACATTTGGGCCGCCATCACAATGACGCGCGGGCAGCATGCTGACGGACAGGTAGCCTCAAAAAAATCGTGGACGGCACTAAAACCCGGTTCACGCAGGTATCGCGACAATCTCGACGAGGATATCTGACTTTCAACTGCCCCAGCTTGATGCCCACAAAAGTTCGGGAAGAAGCACTCGTCTTCTCCAACGATCGCTCCCTCGATGACCTGCTGAGTCACTCGAAGGAGTAAATGACTACGCCTTGAAGCTGTCGATTAGGTGGCACCCGGCCCGCGGCCCGCGGCCTGTTCAGGGGCCGAAGCTTCGCATACGCTTGCAGCGCGAGCTCATATTCGCGCCGCCGCCAAAGTGAAGATCGCCCGCCAGAACTTTTGGCGAGCCTCAACCATCGCCTTTTATCAGGCGAAATCCGCCGACTTTTGGCAATGCGCTGACAAATATTCGGCCTGCAAGTGCAGCGCGTGTACCATCATTTTTTTAAAGCGCCACATATGTAGCCATGGCCACCCGGTGAGAGTGTTCTAACGCGGAATGTCTTCTGGGAGCGTTGCATGCGCGTACTGCTCGTCGACGACCACGCACTCTTCAGAGCGGGACTGAAACTGCTTCTGAAAGAGCTGTATCCAGATGTCGAACTGCTTGAGGCGAGCACGTTGTCGGATGGCGTCAATCTCGCAGTCACGGAACATCCGGACATCGTCTTTCTGGATCTCGAACTTCCCGACGGCCACGGATGCGACGCGCTCAGCCAGTTGAAAGCCGCGTGGCCCGCTTCGCCGGTGGTAATTGTATCGGCCGACGAGACGGTGGAGACTGTCGGCCGATGTATCGAACTCCGCGCAATGGGCTACGTACCGAAATCGTCTTCGCCGAAGGCGCTGCATGCCGCGATCGTTGCGGTACTCTCGGGAGGCGTGTTCCTGCCCGCGGCGAGCATCGTCGGGCTGAAACGCGCAGTAGGCACGGACGAGGCACAGGCACGCAAATCAGGAAAAGCGCAGCTGAACGACAGCGCTGAGCCTTGGGATGCCCCGGGACTGGGACTCACGCCCCGTGAGTTCGAAACGCTCGCGTGGCTCGTGCGCGGTCTGCCTTCCAAAGTCATCGCGTCGAAGATGGGGCTCGAAGACATCACGGTTCGCAAATACATAAGCCATCTGCTCGCGCACTTCAACTTGCGGCGCCGCACAGAACTCATTGTGATGCTGGCAGAGAAGGGCATTACGTTCGGGACGCTTTCAGTCACTGATCGCTCGCGAGATCGAGATTAATCTTCCGCCGAGCGGTCACGTAACGGCTGATCTCCGTCAGCAGGTCTTCGGGGGCGGAGGACTTGCGCAATAGCACGAACGGTTCGGGGAAATCGCGAAGGACGTGATCGGACAGCAACTCGCCCGTGATAAATGCGACGGGAATAACGCCTGCCCACGCGAAGTGACGCCTGATCCGATCAGCAACCGCCTTGCCTGTGGCTCCTTCGCGCAGACGGATATCGGCGACGATGAGATCGGGAATGCGGCTGTCATCGGCAAGGATGGCTTCGAATCCAGCCATCGACTCGGCAGCTTGCACGAGCGCGCCCGCGCTTGAGAAAAGACGCCTGAGGCCTTCGAGGACAGTAGGTTCATCGTCGCACAGGAGCATGAACGTGCCAGTGAGATCCGGCGTGTAGACGTTGCCATCCTGAGCATTTGCCCCGACGGTCGGGATTGATGCCGAAACCGTGGCGTAA
>Ga0302220_10002853_pt1 | contig 12362 bp, 15 predicted proteins | sample II_Palsa_E1_3_FD_194572 | JGI IMG/M metagenome (GOLD analysis project Ga0302220, IMG submission 194572) | Peat permafrost microbial communities from Stordalen Mire near Abisko, Sweden - II_Palsa_E1_3 | ecosystem: Environmental > Terrestrial > Soil > Palsa > Peat permafrost | place: Sweden... | reverse complement strand
TCTTGCAGCCTTGGCGACGACCCGGTGCCGCCCCGCGCGAACCTCGCCATCAGAGTTGCGAAGTCTTGTCTTTCGCTTCGACGTCAACCGTGTTGGCGCGCGGCAGTTCGCGTGCTTCAGGCGAAGTCGCCGAGGTGGGCGTTGCCGTCGGGTTGCCGTCGGCGTCGCGCATGCCTTCCTTGAACCCTTTGACCGCGCCGCCCAGATCCGTGCCGATGTTGCGCAGTTTCTTGGTGCCAAAGACCAACGCCACGATAACCAAGACGATCAACCAATGCCAAATACTAAATGAACCCATTTCATTCTCCTTGTCTGCTCGCCCCAGCGCGTATCGATAACGGCATAGCGGGATTGCAGTCTGATCACTCAAAATAATTTTGCACACCGGTAAATCACGTACTACCCCATCCGCGACCAGGGCCTGGCTCCGGCCAGTATGTGTGCATGTAAATGATAGACCTCTTGGCCGCCGCCCGGCCCGACGTTTACCACCGTACGAAAACCCGTGTCACCACCGGTGTAGGCGCACCCGAGCTGTTCCGCCAATTTTGGAATCAATACCATCATTTTACCCAGCAATGCGGCATCTGCCGCGCCACAATCCGACAGCGTCTCGATATGCTTGCGTGGAATCACCAGCACATGCGTCGGGGCGGCAGGCTTGATATCGTGAAATGCGAAAAAGTCTTCGTCTTCGTAGACTTTCTTGCTGGGTATGGTTCCTGCCGCAATCTTGCAAAAAATGCAGTTTTCTTCGGCCATCAGCTCACCTTTTTGACGATTTAAGGGCATTGCGCGCTGCGCGCACTTCAACCTTCCGCATTTTCACCTTCGGCACGTTCGCGTTCGCGCGATTTACGCAAAGCCTTTTCTTCCAACCCCGATAAACCCTCGCGGCGTTCCAGCTCGGCCAGCACATCGGCTGGTTTCAGATCGTAATGCGACAACATGATAAGACAGTGAAACCACAGATCGGCCACTTCGCTTACCACCTTGCCGGCATCGCCGCCGTGCTGCGTGTCCTTGGCTGCCATCACCACTTCAGTGGCCTCTTCGCCGACCTTTTTAAGGATCGCGTCGTCGCCTTTGTGAAACAGACGCGCTACGTACGACTGCTCGGGGTCGCCGCCGCGGCGCCCATCGATTACGGCGCCCAGACGCGCAAGCGTGTCGTTGCCGGTGGGAATTGCGCTCATTTGTAGATGTGTTCCGGGTCTTTAAGCACCGGGTCTACCGTGACCCAGGTGCCGTTTTCAAATTTACGAAAAAAACACGAATGCCGCCCGGTGTGGCAGGCGATGCCCGACACCTGGTCGACTTTCAGTATCACCACGTCGGCGTCGCAATCGATACGCACTTCATGCACGTTCTGCACGTGTCCAGACTCTTCGCCTTTGAACCAGAGCCGATTGCGCGAGCGCGACCAATAAACGGCGCGTCCGAGTTCCAGCGTTTTCTGCAGCGCTTCGCGGTTCATCCACGCGAACATCAGCACGTCGTTGCTGCCGTTCTCCTGCGCGATCGCCGGCACCAGGCCCTTGTCGTCCCACTTGATCTCGTCAAGCCACTGCCCCGCGGCGTTACCCTGCGCGGCGCTCATTGTCGAATCCGTCATGTCACATCCTCACCGAAATGCCCTGCCCGGCCATGAATTGCTTGGCTTCGCCGATGCTGTGCTGGCCATAGTGAAAAATGCTCGCTGCCAATACCGCGTCCGCATGCCCTTGAGTAATGCCGTCGGCCAGATCCTGCAGGCCGCCCACGCCGCCTGACGCAATCACAGGCACCGACACGGCGTCCGACACCGCGCGCGTGAGCGCCAGATCGAAACCGCTCTTGGTGCCGTCGCGATCCATGCTGGTCAGCAAAATTTCGCCGGCTCCCAGCCGGGTCATATTGCGCGCCCATTCGATCACGTCCAGTCCGGTCGGTTTGCGCCCACCATGCGTGAACACTTCCCAGCGCGGCGGCTCGCCGTCGGCCGAAACCCGTTTGGCGTCGATTGCCACCACGATGCATTGTGAACCGTATTTGGCGCTGGCCTCGCCCACCAGTTCCGGGCGGCTCACGGCCGCCGAGTTGATGCTGATCTTATCGGCGCCGGCATTGAGCAGCCGGCGCACATCCTCGACCGCGCGCACGCCGCCACCGACAGTCAGCGGAATGAATACCTGTGAAGCGACCGCCTCGATAATGGGCAAAATCAGATCCCGATTGTCAGAGCTGGCCGTGATATCGAGGAAGGTCAGCTCGTCGGCGCCTTCGCCGTCGTAGCGCCGCGCGATCTCAACCGGGTCGCCCGCGTCGCGTAGCTCGAGGAAATTGACACCTTTGACGACGCGACCGGCGTTGACGTCCAGACAAGGGATGATGCGTTTAGCGAGAGCCATGAGATGAGCGCCGTATATCAGTGCGGTTCAGTGCAGTTCAGTCGAGTCGGGAGCCGTTGCCGCTTGGCCGGTATCTGCAGGCCCGGCGGCGCTTGCACGTAGCCGGGAAATTCAGCCAAGCGCGGCGCAGCTCGCGGCAGGTAGCGGGCAAGCAGACCCGCCCACCGCGCCAGGGCTTACGCCGGATTGAGCTCGTCCGCGCGGGTTTGCGCGGCGGTGAAATTAAGGTCGCCCGAGTAAATGGCCCGGCCGCAGATCACGCCTTCGACACCATCATCCTCGACGCCGCACAGCGCGTCGATGTCGGCCAGGTTCGACAGGCCACCACTCGCGATCACCGGGATCTTGACCGCCTGAGCGAGGCGCACGGTCGCTTCGATGTTGATGCCTTGCAGCATCCCGTCGCGGCCAATGTCGGTGTAGACGATCGCTTCGCAACCGTAATCCTCGAACTTGCGGCCGAGATCGATCACTTCATGCCCTGTCAGCTTGCTCCAGCCGTCAGTCGCCACTTTGCCGTCCTTGGCGTCGAGACCCACAATGATATGGCCGCCGAACGCCGTGCAGGCGTCCTGCAAAAAGCCGGGATTCTTGACCGCGGCGGTCCCGATGATCACGTAAGCGAGGCCGTCGTCGAGATAGCGTTCGATCGTGTTCAGATCGCGTATCCCACCGCCGAGCTGCACGGGAATTTCAGCGCCGACCTCTTCAATAATCGCGCGTATGGCCGCCTCGTTGCGCGGTTTGCCGGCGAAAGCGCCGTTCAGGTCTACCAAATGCAGGCGGCGCGCGCCCTGATCGACCCAGTGACGGGCCATGGCAGCCGGATCTTCTGAGAATACCGTCGCCTGGTCCATATCGCCTTGTTTCAGGCGTACACAGTGACCGTCTTTGAGATCGATGGCCGGAATGAGCAACATAGCAATCGTGCTTTTATCGGAAGTTATTCATTCGGAGAACAGCGCTTGCCGTCTAAGGGCAAGACACCTCTCCTCGCTTGGGAACGCCCGTTCATTATACGTGCGTGCACCGGTTCCGGTCGCAGGCCGGTGCTCAGCAATATCCCTCAGGGGCGCCATTGAGCGAAATTACGGTATAGACGCAATCCCGCCTCGGCGCTTTTCTCGGGGTGAAACTGCGTTGCAAAGATGTTAGCGTGCGCCACCGCCGACGTAAAGGCGGCGCCGTAGACCGTTACACCCGCAGTATTGCTCGTTTGCGCGGGCGCGACGTAATAACTATGCACAAAATAGAAAAAACTATCGTCGGGGATGCCTTCCCACAGCGGATGAGACTGGACTTGGCGCACTCGGTTCCAACCCATTTGCGGCACCTTGAAGCGTGAGCCGTCGTCTTGAACCTGGCCTTCGAGCTCGAACTTGAGCACTTTGCCCGGCATCAGGCCCAAACCCGGGGTGTCGCCCTCGGAGCTCCAGTCGAACAGCATCTGCTCGCCCACGCACACCCCGAGCATCGGCTTGCTGCGCGCGGCCGTCAATACGGCTTCCTGCAATCCCGATTCGCGCAGGCAGCGCATGCAGTCGGGCATGGCGCCTTGGCCCGGCAGCACGACCCGGTCGGCCGCATGAATCGCCGCCGGATCGCTGACGATGGCGACATCGGCGTCGGGTGCAGCGTGGCGCAGCGCTTGCGCCACCGAGCGCAGATTGCCCATTCCGTAATCAACAATTGCGATTGAAGTCTTCATTTGATGCTCATAACGAATTTGATGCTCATAACGATTTAGCCAAGAATCGGTAACAGCGCTTTAAGGCCGTCGACCATGAACTCCACGGCCAGAGCCGCCAGCACCAAGCCCATCAACCGGGTGGCGATGTTGATGCCGGTGCGCCCGACCCAAAGCGCGATCTGTTCGGCCAGATGCAGCGCGCCGTACACGACCAGCCCCAGGGCTACGCCGATCGCCACCAGGCCGAACGTTTGATACCAGTGGGCGGCCTTCTCGGAATAAATGATCACCGTGCTGATGGTGCCCGGTCCGGTGAGCAGCGGAATCGCCAGCGGCACGACCGCAATGCTGTTCTTGAACTCCGCCTCGGTCTTTTCCTCAGCAGTCGCGCGGGTATTGCCGACCTGCGCGTTGAGCATGTTGATTGCCATTAACAGCATGATAACGCCGCCGCCCACTTCGAGTGAGCCCACAGAAATGCCAAAAAATTGGATGATCTCCTGGCCCAGCAGCGCCGATATGGCCACCACGCAAACCACGGAAATCGAAGCAATCTTGATCGTGTGCTTTTGCTCGGCGTCGGTCATCGAGCCGGTCAGGCTCAGGAATATAGGAATCGCGCCGATCGGATTGATCAGCGCCAACAGCGATACAAACGTTTTAACGAAATCCATCGATCGGCACGAAGAGGCAGGCAACAGGCTCGACTACGGCGTCATTCAGTACCCGTGAGCACCAACCGCACCAGTAGGTACGAAGCAATACAAAGCGGTATGAACGACGTCTTGGTAAAACGGACCCGACATGCAGCGGGGCTGCAGCTTCATGCCGCGCTTCTCCGCACACCCGGCTGCACGCTTAAAGCGAACCCTTGGTCGAAGGAATCTGGCCCGCCGCACGTTCATCGATCTCGACAGCCATGCGCAACGCACGGCCGAAGGCCTTGAACGAGGTTTCGAGCTGATGGTGCGCGTTGATGCCGCGCAAGTTGTCGATGTGCAGCGTCACGGCGGCATGGTTGACGAAGCCACGGAAGAATTCGATGCTCAGGTCGACGTCGAAGGTGCCAACCCGGGCGCGCGTAAACGGCACGTTGAATTCGAGCAGCGGCCGGCCGGAGAAGTCGATCACCACGCGGGTCAGCGCTTCGTCCAGCGGTACGTAGGAATGCCCATAGCGCACGATGCCTTTTTTGTCGCCGACGGCTTTCGCCACGGCCTGGCCCAGCGTGATACCGACGTCTTCAACGGTATGGTGGTCGTCGATTTGTACGTCGCCCGTGGCTTCGACGTCGAGGTCGATCATGCCGTGACGCGCGATTTGGTCCAGCATATGGTCGAGGAAGGGCACGCCGGTGTTGAGCTTTTGCTGTCCGGTGCCATCCAGATTCACTTTGATCCGAATCTGGGTTTCGTTGGTGTTGCGAACCACTTCCGCTATGCGCATCTCTTTACCTTGATAGTGCACTCAATTATTTCGATTGCCCGCATTTCGATTTCCCGCAAGCCTTGCTACGACCCGATCTGCAGTGCCGCGCGCAAAGCCGCCAGCATTTGACCGTTTTCTTCAGGCGTCCCCACGGTCAGGCGCAGGCAATTTGCAATCAATGCATGCATTTTACTCACGTTTTTGACTAGAATCCCTGCCGCGCGCAATGCTTCGAACGCGGCGCTCGCGTCGGGCAGGCGCACCAGCACGAAATTGCCGGCGCTCGGGAATACCGTTACGCCCGGCAATTCGGCCAGCGCAGCCAGCAGGCGCTCGCGCTCGGCACGCAACGCGGCGGCCTGGGCATCGAGGACGTCGATATGGTCGAGCAGGAAATCGGCGGTCGCCTGCGTCAGCACATTGATGTTGTAAGGAGGCCGCACTTTATCGAGTTCCGACACCCACTCGGCGCGCCCAGCCAGATAACCGAGCCGGATCCCGGCCAGGCCCAACTTCGACACAGTACGCATCACCACTACATTGGGGAACTCAGCCGCGCGCGGCATCCAGGTGCGCGCGGCGAATGGCTGGTAGGCCTCGTCGATCACCACCAGCGCGTCGGGCGCGGCGGCAATCACCTGTTTGATCGCGGCATCGTCGAATAAGGCGCCGGTCGGGTTGTTCGGGTAGGCGAGGTAAATCACGGCTGGCCGATGCGTGGCGATTGCCGCGAGCATCGCCGGCATATCGAGTTGCAAGTCCGGGCGCACCGGCACGCCGACAAATTCGACGTTCGCAAACTGCGCCGACATCTGATACATCACGAAGCCCGGCAGCGGCGCGAGTATCTTCGCACCGGGTTTGGCGCACGCGACCGAGATCATGCTGATGATTTCGTCCGAACCGTTGCCCAGCAAAATCTCGCATTGCGCAGGCACCTGCATGACGCGCCGGATTTTCTCGATCAGCGCAGCCGGCCGCGGCTCGGGATAACGATTCAGCGCGACATCGGCCAGACGCTGCCCCAGTTGCGCGGCAAGCGGCGCCGGCAGCGTGTAGGGATTTTCCATTGCGTCGAGCTTGATCAGGCCGGTAGCGTCGGCAACGGCGTAGCTGGACATCGCCAGCACGTCGGCACGGATGATTTTTTGCACAATACTCATTGCGGGCTCGGTTTATCGATACTCCTGCGCGCATGTCGACGGATTTGGCCGGATTTCACCAGCACTCGCCGCAAGCGCGCAAGGCTAAAACAGAATTGAAGGCCCATGAAGGGCCGCGGCTATTTCAACCGGAATTCGGCGCTGCGCGCATGCGCCTGCAAGCCTTCGCCGTAAGCCAGTTCGATGGCGATTTCGCCCAGGGTCTGCGCACCTTCGGCGCTGACTTCGATCAAACTGGAGCGTTTGATGAAATCGTACACGCCCAGCGGCGACGAAAACCGTGCGGTGCGCGAGGTCGGCAGCACATGGTTCGGGCCAGCGCAATAATCGCCCAGGCTCTCGCTGGAAAAACGGCCGAGAAAAATCGCGCCGGCGTGACGTATCCGTTGCAACCAGTGCTGCGGATTCAACGCCGAAATTTCCAGATGTTCCGGTGCAATATCGTTGACGATCGCGCAGGCCTCTTCCATGTCGCGCACCTTGATCAGGGCGCCCCGGTTTTGCAGCGAAGTGCGGATCACTTCGGCGCGCGGCATTTCGTCGATCAGCGCGTCGATCGCCGCCTGAACCTGTTCGATAAAGGCATCGTCGGGGCACAACAGGATAGACTGAGCCAATTCATCGTGTTCGGCTTGCGAGAACAAATCCATCGCGACCCAGCGCGGATCGGTAGTGCCATCGCAGACCACCAGGATTTCGGAGGGGCCGGCAATCATGTCGATCCCGACGGTGCCGAACACGCGGCGCTTGGCCGATGCCACATAGGCATTGCCAGGCCCGACGATCTTGTCGACCGGCGGAATCGTGTCCGTGCCATAAGCCAGCGCGCCAACCGCCTGTGCGCCGCCGACGGTAAAGACCCGGTCGACGCCGGCGATCAGGGCCGCAGCCAGCACGAGTTCGTTTTTGACGCCATTGGGCGTGGGCACCACCATGATGATTTCGCGCACCCCGGCCACTCGGGCGGGAATCGCGTTCATCAACACGGACGACGGATACGCTGCCTTGCCACCCGGCACATAAATGCCGACGCGATCGACGGGCGTCACCTTCTGGCCCAACAGCGTGCCATCCGCTTCGGTGTAGTGCCACGAGTGCGTGCCGCACTCGAGTTTCTGTTTCTCGTGATACGCCTGTACGCGCGCAGCCGCCGCCTCAAGCGCCGCGCGGCGCTTGGGTTCTAGCCCATCCAACGCCGCTTGCAGCTCTGCCTGCGGCAGTTCGAGCTCGGCCACGCTGTGCGCTTCAAGCTTGTCGAAGCGACGGGTGTAGTCGAGCACGGCGGCATCGCCGCGCGTTTTCACGTCGGCAAGAATCTGCGCAACCGAGCGCTCGATGGCTTCATCCTCGCTCGCTTCGAACGCCAGTACCGCTCTTAGCGCCGTATTGAAACCGTCGTCGCTGGAATCGAGTTTTCGAATTTGAATAGTCATACGGAAATCCGTTGGCCATACGGCCCAGTGTGCTGCCGGAACCCAGTCCAGACACAGCGATGCGACTGATGTACGCGACTCCTATCAGTCAGTGGCTTATTTCTGCTCCTGTCCTTGCCCCTGCCCCGCCGCCCGCCCAAACGCATCGAGGAACGGCTGCAGCGCGTCGCGCTTGAGTTTCAGCGCCGCCTGATTGACGATCAAGCGCGAAGAAATTTCCATGATCTGCTCGACCTCGACCAGGTTGTTTGCGCGCAGCGTGCCGCCCGAACTGACCAGATCGACGATGGCATCGGCCAAGCCGACCAATGGCGCCAGCTCCATCGAACCATACAGCTTGATCAGGTCGACGTGCACGCCTTTGGCGGCGAAATGCTCGCGCGCGCACTGCAAATACTTGGTGGCAACGCGCAGCCGCGCGCCCTGCTGCACCGCACTGGCGTAGTCGAACCCGCGCTGGACCGCGACCGACATGCGGCAATGCGCGATATTCAAATCGATGGGCTGGTACAGCCCCGCGCCGCCGTGTTCAAGCAGCACGTCCTTGCCCGCCACGCCGAAATCGGCGGCGCCGTACTGAACATAAGTCGGCACGTCGCTAGCACGCACCACGATCACGCGCAGGTTCGGCGACGTCGTCGGCAAAATCAGCTTGCGCGACGTCTCCGGATCCTCGGTCACTTCCACGCCGGCCGCCGCCAGCAACGGCGCCGTCTCTTCGAAGATGCGCCCTTTCGACAAGGCCAGCGTCAGCGGCACACCCCGCTGTACACCCCGCGGCCCATCCCGTAGCTCATCCAGTAGCTCACCCAGGACTGCGCTCATGCATCGTCTCCCGCGTTGATAGTCGTGTCGCCATGCACCCTGCGCACCTGCGCACCGACGCCGCAGAGCTTCTCTTCCATGCGATCGTAACCGCGGTCGAGGTGATAAATGCGGTCGATCAGGGTTTCGCCGTCGGCGACCAGGCCCGCGATCACCAGGCTCGCCGAGGCGCGCAAGTCGGTCGCCATGACTTTGGCGCCCGACAGGCGTTCGACACCATGCACAAACGCCGTGTTGCCGTCGATCAGCACGTTGGCTCCGAGCCGATTCAATTCCTGGACATGCATGAACCGATTTTCGAAAATCGTTTCGATCGCCTGCGAAGTGCCGTCGGCAATGGCGTTCAATGCCATGAACTGCGCCTGCATGTCGGTCGGGAACGCCGGATATTCAGACGTGCGAAAGCTGGTTGCAATCGGCCGCTGGTTCATTGCCACGCGGATCCAGTCGTCGCCGAGCGTGAGGCCGACGCCGGCTTCGCGCAATTTTTCCAGCAACGCTTCGAGCAAATCGGGGCGCACATTGCGCAAGGTGACGTCGCCCCCGGCCGCCGCTACCGCGCACAGGAACGTACCCGCTTCAATGCGATCGGGAATCACCGAGTGCGTAGCGCCATGCAGGCGCTCGACACCCTGGATCGCCAAACGCGCCGTGCCGATGCCATCGATCTTCGCGCCCATCGCGACCAGCAGGTTGGCGAGGTCGGTCACTTCCGGCTCGCGCGCGGCGTTCTCGATCACGGTCTCGCCATCGGCCAGCGTCGCCGCCATCAGCAGGTTCTCGGTTCCGGTGACGGTGATCATGTCGGTGACAATCAAAGTGCCTTTGAGCCGCTTGGCACGCGCTTCGATATAGCCGTGCTCGATCGAAATCTCGGCGCCCATCGCCTGCAAACCCTTGATGTGCTGGTCAACCGGGCGCGCACCTATCGCGCAACCACCGGGCAGCGACACCCGCGCGTGACCGAAGCGCGCCAACAACGGGCCCAGCACCAGGATCGAGGCGCGCATGGTTTTCACCAGCTCGTAGGGCGCGACCGGGTCATTGACCTGGCTACCGTCGAGCGTGATCTCGTGACCGCTCGCTTGCGCGCGCATGCCCATTTGGGTCAGCAGTTTGAGCGTTGTGCGCACGTCCTGCAAATTAGGCACGTTGTTCAGATGGACGAGCTCGCTCGTCAAAAGACTCGCGCAAAGGATAGGCAACGCGGCGTTTTTTGCGCCGGAGACGGTGATTTCGCCTGCCAAGCGCTGCCCGCCCTGTATAACCAATTTATCCATGAATTGTTTCGCTTCTGCTACCGTTTGCGGCGCATGCGCAGCCGCGTTTGTTGCAAGCGGCCCCATTGCCGGGCCTGCGCCTGCATCTCGAATACTTTCTGTAATTCTCACCGTACGCCTGACTTACTGTTGTTGATACTTTACTTGTTTTGCCATTCGGCAGGAGTCAGCGTTTTCATGCTGAGCGCGTGGATTTCGGCACGCATCCGGTCACCCAGAGCGCCGTACACCAATTGATGCCGCTTGATCAGCCGCTGCCCCTCGAAGGCAGGGCTCACGATGGTCGCGTAAAAATGCTGGCCATCGCCCTCCACTTCGACATGGTCGCACGGCAAGCCGTCGGCGATATAGCGCTGGATTTGCTCCGGGGTCGGCAACATGTTGATTCCTTGAAATTAATGACGCAGCCTTAGTGACGTAACTTATAGCCGCGGGCGAGCATGCGTATGGCAAGAATCGCCAGTACGACGCAAAAGCTCGCCACAATCGCCAGGCTATGCAACGGGTCGATGTCGGACTGGCCGAAAAAACCGTAGCGAAACCCGTCGATCATGTAGAAAAACGGATTCAGACGCGACACTTCGCGCCACACCGGCGGCAGTGTATGCGTCGAATAGAACACGCCCGATAAAAACGTCAGTGGCATGATCAGGAAGTTCTGAAATGCCGCCAATTGATCGAATTTTTCCGCCCAGATCCCGGCAATCAAGCCTAGCGTGCCGAGAATCGCGGCACCCAGCACTGCAAACGCGACGATGTAAAACGGCGCGGCAAAATTCAGCGGCACCAGCCAGACAGTAACAAAGAACACGCCGAACCCGACCGCCAGCCCGCGCGTGAGCGAACCCAGCGTATAGGCGAAGAAAATCTCCCAGTGCGACAGTGGCGGCAACAGCATGAACACCAGGTTGCCGGTGATTTTCGACTGGATCAGTGACGACGAAGAATTGGCGAAGGCATTCTGCAGCACGCTCATCATCACCAGGCCCGGAATCAGGAAGCTGGTGTATGCCACGCCCGGATAAACGTCGACGCGCGTTTGCAGCGCATGACCGAAAATCGCCAAATACAGCAAAGCCGTAATGATGGGCGCCAGGACGGTCTGGAACGCGACCTTCCAGAACCGCAGCACTTCTTTGTAAAAGAGTGTCTTGAAACCGATCATGCGAGCCCCTCGATAACTTCCGTGCCGTTCATGATCTGGACGAATACGTCTTCCAGGTCGGCCTTGCAAATATCGATCTCGTCGAACTTGCAGCCGGCCGACCGGCATAGCGCCAGGATCGGCTCGACGTCGTCGTAGCTATTGAGCCGCAGCGTATGCCGCTGGCCGTTCACGTCGGTCGGGTCGGACGTCAGCGCGCGCAGCTCGGCCGGCAATACCCCGGCGGACAGGCCCAACACCAGTTGCATGCCAGCAAAACGCTGCAGCAAGGCATCGGTGCGCTCCAGCGCTACGACTTCGCCACGGCGCAGCATCGCGATCCGGTCGCACAGCGCTTCGGCTTCTTCTAGGTAATGCGTGGTCAGCACGATGGTATGGCCCTCGCGATTCAAGCGCGAGATGAATTTCCACAGGGTTTGGCGCAACTCGACGTCGACACCGGCGGTCGGCTCATCGAGCACGATCACCGGGGGGCGATGCACCAGTGCTTGCGCGACCAGCACTCGCCGTTTCATGCCGCCCGAGAGCGCGCGCATATTGGTGTCGGCCTTTTCGGTCAAATCGAGGTGTTCCATCACTTCATCGATCCACGCGTCGTTGCGATTCAGGCCGAAGTAGCCGGACTGAATCCGCAGCGACTCGCGCACGGTGAAGAATGGGTCGAACACCAGCTCTTGGGGAACTACGCCCAGCGAGCGACGGGCCGCACGGAAATCGGTGACGACGTCGTGCCCGAGCACCGAGATACTGCCGTGATCGGCGCGAGTCAGGCCGGCCAGGATGCTGATCAGTGTGGTCTTACCGGCGCCGTTGGGACCCAGCAAACCGAAAAACTCACCTTCTTGTATGGTCAAACTGACGCCCTTGAGCGCTTGCAGAGCTTTATAGCGCTTCTGGACGTTGCGGATTTCTATGGCTGGCATCGCAGCGAGCAGCGCGTGAGGCTGCACCTTATGTTGTTGATCTGCACGCAGACCGGGAAACCTGC
>Ga0302220_10002852_pt1 | contig 12364 bp, 11 predicted proteins | sample II_Palsa_E1_3_FD_194572 | JGI IMG/M metagenome (GOLD analysis project Ga0302220, IMG submission 194572) | Peat permafrost microbial communities from Stordalen Mire near Abisko, Sweden - II_Palsa_E1_3 | ecosystem: Environmental > Terrestrial > Soil > Palsa > Peat permafrost | place: Sweden... | reverse complement strand
CGACTAGAGATAGTCTTGACTCCTCCCAGCCGCCCCGACGTCGGGGAAGGAGTTAATCGTGAAACACATCATTTGCAATGGGGTCGCTCTCACGCGGCCACTGGAAGGTCCGCTCGCGGCCTACATCGCCTCGTTTGCCAGATCGATAAGCGAGCAAGGATACTGCGCGTGGTCGCTAGATCGACAAGTTCGGATTGGTGCCGGTTTTAGCCGGTGGCTCAAGCAATCACGTATCGACCTGGGTAGTGTCTGCTCTGATCATGCGGTTAGATATTTTCGTTATCGCGCTCGGCATGTTCGACTTGCTCGAGGAGATCGCGCCGCACTCAGACACCTCATCGACTTTCTGGATCATAAGGGATTGATTGCTGGACAGAAGACGCCGGAGCAGCGACCGACCCCAATTGAATGCTGTGTGCAAGCTTATGAGAAGTATTTACGAGACGCACGGGCTCTGGCCAGAACGACGATCATCAACTATTTGCCGTTTGTCCGTGATTTTCTTCAAGCCTGTTTTGGCGATGGGCGCGTTACGCTCTCTCGCCTGCGTGCTGTGGATGTCGTGAGATTCGTACAGCAACAGGCGTCGCGCATGCGTCCGAAGCGAGCGAAACTCATGACCACTGCCTTGCGATCTTTTCTACGCTACGCTCGTTATCGCGGAAGCATTACGCTAGATCTGGCTGCCGCCGTCCCGAGCGTTGCCAACTGGTCGATGTCGTCGATTCCTCGTTCGATTCCAATTGAACAGATACGGCAACTGCTGGCCAGCATCGATCGACGCAGCGCAACTGGTCGTCGCGACTATGCCATCCTGTTACTGCTCGCGCGACTGGGATTGCGTGCGGGTGAAGTAGCGTTTCTCGAACTCGACGACATCGACTGGAGCGCCGGCCAATTGAGTGTGCACGGCAAGAGCGGCCAACGCAGCGCTCTACCGTTACCAGCGGATGTGGGCAGGGCGATAGCGGAATACCTTCGGCACGGGCGTCCACCTAGCCCATGTCGTCGGGTATTTCTACGCGCCAAGGCTCCCATCACGGGGTTTCGGGGGTCAATTGCTGTCAGCTCGCTGGTGCGCCATTGTATTCTGCGTGCGCGGGTTAGTGCCCCAACTACCGGAGCACATCAGTTCCGTCATGCATTGGCCACGGAGATGCTACGCCACGGTGCGTCGCTTGGCGAGATAGGTGAGCTGTTGGGACATCACCATCCCGATACCACGACGATCTATGCCAAGGTCGACATTAAAGCATTACGCAAGCTGGCTGTCCCGTGGCCGGGAGGTGTGCAATGAACACACTTCGGCAGGCCGTTCAGGAGTACCTTGCCCTGAGGCGCGCCTTAGGATTCAAGCTGAATGAGGCAGATAGAGGACTACGCGACTTCGTCACATTCATGGAGCAACATAAAGCGCCATATATTACCCAGGAACTGGCCCTCGCATGGGCACAACAACCCATACACTATCGCCCCGCGAGTTGGGCCGCACGGCTAGGATTCGTGCGTTGTTTCGCACGTTATCGCAGCGCCACCGATCCGCGCACGCAAATCCCCGCACTCGGATTACTCCCGTTTCACACGAAACGCGCTCGACCGTACTTGTATTCTGACGGCGAGATTCGCAAGTTGCTACATGCCGCACTCCAGATCCCTTGCCGCTGCAAACGGGATGAACTCAAGCCATGGACCTATTATTGCCTGTTGGGGCTGCTGAGCGTGTCCGGCATGCGCCTGGGTGAAGTGCGCAACCTCGAGTTTCAGGACATAGATTTGGTAGCGGCTGTATTGACAATCAGGAGTACCAAATTCGGAAAGTCCCGCCTCGTTCCGTTACATGCGTCGACCTCCAAGGTGCTTGCTAACTATATCACTCTGCGCGAACGTCGTTGGATTGGGCAACCAGTTTCATCCTACTTGTTCGTTTCCAACCGGGGCAATCGTCTGGACGCTTCCGAGATTCATCGAACTTTCTATGCGCTGTCACGGCAAATCGGTTTGCGTGGCGAGTCCGATAGTCACGGCCCGCGTCTGCACGACATGAGGCACGTGTTCGCAACAAATACTCTCTTACACTGGTACCGGTCCGGACAAGATCCGGAGCGCCGTCTGCCCATCCTGTCAGCCTATCTTGGTCACGCTCACGTCGCAGACACGCAGTGGTATTTAAGCGGCTCACCGGAATTGATGCGTGAGGCAATGCGCCGACTCGAACAACGTTGGGGGAACCCATCATGACCACTCCCGCCGACTTTGCTCCGCTGTTGGAGCGCTTCTTCACGCAACGCCTGATGCAACAGCGCCAGGCAAGTCCTCACACGATCAGTTCCTATCGCGATACTTTCCGTCAACTAATGAAGTTCGTACAGCAGCGGTTGCATAAACTGCCGTCACAACTGCACCTCGAGGAGATTGATGCGCCTTTAATTGTCGCGTTCCTGGACCAACTTGAGAAGCAACAAGGCTTAAGCGTTCGAAGCCGGAATCTACGTCTCACCGCGATTCATTCCTTCTTTCGTTACGCGGCTCTTGAAACGCCGACACATTCCGCACAGATCCAGCGAGTGCTTGCCATTCCCAGCAAACGCTTTACCCGCACGCTGGTCCCCTTCCTGACGCGACCGGAGGTCGACGCTTTGCTTGCCGCACCCGATCTACGTACTTGGTCCGGTCGGCGTGACCACGCCTTTCTGTTGGCCGCAGTGCAAACTGGCCTGCGCTTGTCCGAAATGACCGGGCTTAAACGCGAAGACCTCATCCTCGGTGTCGGCGCTCACTTTCGCGTGATCGGCAAGGGACGCAAAGAGCGCTGTACGCCAATCGCCAAATCTACGCTCGCCGTATTGAAAGCATGGCTTCGAGAACCGCAGCGCGGCGATGGCGATGTACTGTTCCCAAACGCGAGGGGGGAACGCCTCACGGTCCATGGTGTGCAGTATCTGCTGAACAAGCATCGCGATACGGCCTCTAAAGTTTGCCCTTCGTTGAATCAGAAACGGATTACCGTTCATCGATTGAGACACACGATGGCGATGGACCTTCTGCAAGCCGGAGTAGATCGTTCTGTGATTGCTTTGTGGTTAGGTCACGAATCCGTGGAAACCACGCAGATCTATCTCGAAGCGACACTAGCGATGAAAGAGCAAGCTCTTGCGCAGACATCTCCGCCACGTGGCAAGCCAGGACGCTATCGGCCAACGGACCGGCTCCTGACCTTTCTGAGTAATCTGTAGTTGGGGAAACTATGTCGAGTGATGAACGGGCTGATTTGCCGCACAACTCGCGGGCATCGGACGGAAGCGGAAGGTCATTTTGTGACTCGACATAGTCGGGCGGTCGATATAGTGACGCCTATGTCTTCAACGACATAGGCGACACAGCTTTGCCACCCATCTACTCGAGCAGAAGGTCGATATCCGTGTGATTCAGGTCATGCTCGGCCACAAGAAGCTGGAGACCACCGCGCTCTATGCGCAAGTCGCCACCGACATTCTGCGCGAGGTGACCAGCCCACTGGAGAGTTTGCATCCCGCGTAGGTCGCTGTCGTGGCGCATTGCGCGCTGGAAGTGGCTGACGTCTTTCGATCCCTGGGGCCACGGTGGCGCCAATCCGTGAACCTCAGCCTTGGTCAATTGAAGGTCGTGTCAGCGATCGAGCAGTGCCGTAGCGCGGCGCTGGGAGGGCATGTGTTGCGCTGCGAAGGGTGCGCGGCTGTCGAAGTCGCCTACAACTCGTGTCGCAACCGACACTGCCCCAAGTGCCAGGCTACTGCTGCGCGACGGTGGTTGGAAGCACGTCAGGAAGATCTCTTGCCCGTCGAGTACTACCACGTGGTCTTCACACTGCCGGCCGCGATCAGCGAGATTGCGTATTACAACAAGGCGGTGATTTACGGGCTGTTGTTCGATATGGCGGCCCAGACGCTGCGCACCATCGCAGCGGATTCCAAGCACCTCGGGGCGCAGATTGGCGCGACTCTGGTTCTGCACACATGGGGCTCGGCGCTCACGCATCATCCTCATGTGCACGGAATCGTTCCAGGTGGTGGCTTGACACCTGACCGAAGCCGATGGATCGCTTGCAAGCCAGGCTTCTTCCTACCAGTGCGCGTACTCTCGCGGCTGTTCCGGCGACGTTTCCTCGAAGAGCTGGAGGCCACATATCGCCGTGGTCAACTGCGGTTCTTTGGTGAATGCGCAACGCTCGCCGATCCGACCGTCTTCGCCGAGTGGCTTGCCCCGATGCGTACGTGTGAATGGGTGGCGTATGCCAAGCGACCGTTTGCGGGACCGAAAGCGGTGCTGGCCTATCTATCGCGGTATACGCACCGGGTCGCGATCTCAAACCAGCGACTGATCGCACTCAACAAGCGCGGCGTCACCTTTCGTTGGAAAGACTATCGTGTGAACGGACGCACGCGCAACAAGACAATGACGCTTGCGGCGGATGAGTTCGTGCGTCGGTTCCTGCTGCACGTGCTGCCCGCGGGCTTCCACCGTATTCGCCATTACGGCCTGCTGTCGAATCCGTCGCGGCGCGACAATCTCATGACGATACGAGAATTGCTGCGCGTACCGCCTGCTGCCAGCGCGCCCTGCGCAGACGTATTGTCATGCGTCGGTCAACCGAGCTTCGTGTGTCGACATTGCGGATCGTCGATGATCATCATCGACATCCTTCAACGCAGCAGACCGATCCGAGCACCACCTGTGGAGCACTGTCACGCGTGAATCTCATCGCGCCACATTGCATCAATCGACTGTCGGCTCTTCGGCGACGAAAGCCGCTAGGAGACCTTTGCGCCCACTCCCCAAAATCGGTCAATCAGCGCCCAATCGAGCCCGCGAAACAATGCACAACGGCAGTGTCGTTGCGGCGTTCGTGCCAGCATCTGCCGGGACTCCCACGGGCTTATCACCACTCCAGAACCGACGCCACCGATCGAATCGCCATAGCGGCGACTCATTCGGCCCGCGTCTGAGCACTCCGCGGTTTCCTCCCTCGAGGATTGTTGGACGCCTGCCCGCCGCCGTCCGGGACGGTTACATGCTTGCGATTTAGGGCAGGCGTCCAACAATCCTTAACAAAAGTACGCATCCACAGACGTCGAAAGCGGACGCTCACGGCAACTGATTGGGGGGCGTCCAGCCAGCTTCGTTTTTTGGGACACCGCTTCGGCCAACATCAAGAAAATTCTTTTCCGCACCGATATGCGGGGAACCGAAAGCACTTGCCTTTGCTCATTCCTTGCCATGAAATAAGGAATAGTGAAATGAGGAGGCAAAATGGCATCGACAACTCTGACATCGAAAGGCCAAGTGACGATTCCGGTCAGCATCCGCGACCAGCTCGGACTGGCCGCCGGGGACCGTATTGAGTTCATCCTCAACGACGAAACCGGGCGCTACGAGGTCGTGCCGGCAACCCGCTCGGTGACAGCGCTCAAAGGCATCATCCGGAGCCCGGCGAAACCCGTCTCGATCGAGGACATGAATGCGGCAATCACCGAGCTAGGCATTTCGGCTCGATGATCGGTCTCGATAGTTGTAGCGTGCCAATGTATCGATGCCCTGCTTATAAGCGCGGTCAAACGCGCGAGTCAACGCTATGGATACGTCGATTTGCACCATCCGGAGAATGCCTAAAGCCGGCATTTTCTGTCGACGCGCGGCCCTACCGATTGCGCTTTAGCCCACGTGTAGCAACCGGTGGCAGATCGAATGGCACACGGGCGTGCTCCCCGTTCGCAATGACTAGCTTGCGCAGCGTACGTACGAAATTGAGTCTTTCATTTTCGCTCAGGCAGGCCATAAATTTTTCCTGCGCCGCCAGCACCCCGGGTTCCGATCGATCCAAGAGACTCTCGCCCTCAGCCGTCAACTCCAGAATCTTGTAGCGCCGGTCTCCGGGCATCGGCTTGCGGACAATAACGCCCCGCTCTTCGAGCCGCTCGGCAACATTACCGATCGTCGACTGATCGATGGCAATCAGCTGCGCGAGTCTTTTCTGGTCGCTACCCGGAAATTCTCGGATGGTGATCATCACCGCGACTTGCACCGGCGTGGTGTCGCAGCCTTCGGTTTCCTCGAATACCATCGCGGTCAGGATCTGCTGGATGCGGCGTATCAGGAAACCCGGTATGCGATTGAGGCGAAATTCATCGAAGGCCCGCTCGGAGCCGACGGTAATGTCCTGTGGCGATTGACGCGTCGAGCTGTTTTTCATGGTCGAAGACTGTTTATTTTGGCGTGACTTTATTGTGCAGGCGCCTTGCCCGCTGCGCTAGACGTAAAGTTGGGAAATCGATTCACGCAGCCACTGTATGCCGGGGTCTCGCATATAACGCCCGTGCCAGTGGTGCATCACCATATATTCGGGTACCGGAAAAGGGAGCGGCAATACTTTGATTTGGCCGCGCTGTGCCCAATGCGCCGCCAGCCTGCTCGGCACGATCGTAAGGTAATCGGTTTCCTCCACTACCGACGAAATGCCTAGAAAGTTCGGTATTTCGATACCCCGTTTTCGCTCGATTTTGTGCTCACGCATGGCTCGCTCGAGTAGCGCATGACCCGTGCCGGTGGGACTGATCAATGCATGCGATTCCCCGAGAAAAGCCTCGAGTGTGAGAGAGCTGCCGATGCGCGGATGGTTCTCGCGCAGCACACAAACGAAATGCTCGCAAAACAGTCGTTTGCGGAAAAACCCCGCGTCCAGCGGTGGCAGGAATCCGAGCGCCAAGTCGACCTTGCCTGTTTCCAATAGCGACGGCGTGTGCTCCGAGATCAGCGTGATTTCCAGTTCCACCCCTGGTGCGCTGTCGCGCAGGCGGCCGAGCAATGCGGGCAACGTGACCATCTGCCCCACATCGGTCATCGAGAGCCGGAACGTGCGCGTCGACGTAGCCGGATCGAACGTTGGGCGATTACACAGCGTCGCCTCCAGCAGGACCACCGCCTGGCTCGCCAGCAGGATCAACTCATCGGCAAGCGGCGTTGGCTCCATACCTGCCGATGTACGCACAAACAGAGGGTCGTTGAAATGCGTGCGCAGCTTGGCCAGCGTCATGCTGACGGCTGATTGGGTCGAGTGCAGGTTGGTCGCGGTGTGCGAGACGCTGCGGGTCTTCTTTAACTCGCCCAGCATCTGCAGCGTCTTGAGGTCTATGTTATCCACGATGGAACCAGTGATGATAGTGATGACGTAATACGGATGACTTCAGGTCGGACCTAAAGCTCGACGAATCTAAAGCCCAACGAATCCAAACTCGACGAACTTAAACCCAATTATCGCAGAATGGAATCCAGCCAGTCACTTCACGACAAGCGCAATCGCAATCGCAATCGCCTACGGTGTGACACACGTTTCGCTCGCGGCACTCCGGCGAGCGAAATCCACAACTTGGTGTGCGAGAAGACGCAGTTGATTCTCGACCGCAGGATCGACGCACGCGCCCTGCGCATCGAACGCTCGAACACTCGTATTGATGCCCACGCCCATTGGCGTAGGCCATCCGCGCAATGCATGAGTGATGGAGCGCAAGGCGGTCAGCGTTGTACCGATCGCTTGCCAGCCGGCCGCGCATACGATGGTACCCACCACCCTGCCCTCAAGGTAGGGCCGTTCGTCATCGCGCATGTCTTCGGTGTAGTCGAGGGTGTTCTTGACCAATCCGGAGAGCGACCCATGATAGCCAGGCGACGCGACGATGACACCATCGCTATGCCGTAGCAAGTCGACAAGCGCGTCGATCCGACTATCGTCCTGACGAGCTTCAGGTGCATACATCGGCAGCAACAGGTCGTTGCCCGTCACAATCGAGGTGCTTGCGCCATATTCCTGCGCCGCCTTAAGCGCGAAACGCAAGGCAAGCTCCGACGATGAACCGGTACGCGTGGTGCCCCCGATACCGACAATACGGGGTGTTGTGATATTCGACATAAAACGGTCTCCTGGCATAACGTGCAATAACGTGCAATAACGTGCGCCGGCATGGCCAGCACTGCTGCCGGGCAGATTCTGCGCCGGCAGCGAGGTTCAGATTCAGGCTACTGCCACGCCTGCCGGTTCGCCAAGTTCTCGCAAGGCGGGAATCACCTGCTCGGCATAAAGGCGGGTGCTCTTGAGCGTGAGATCGTGCGGCAGTGTGCCGAACTGCATCAGGCTGATGATCGTGCCGAACCCGATTTCCTTCTGGTAATGCTTGATCTGATCGCGCACCGTCGCGGCGCTTCCGCACAGGAAGATGCCGCTCTTGATCAACTCGTCGATCGTGCGGCCATCCGCCGACGCAGCAATCGCTTTCTTGGCGCGCAGCATGCCCTTCATCGATTCCACGGACGAGTAACCTGGCGGCAAGAGCATTTCCTGCGGCATGCGCAGGAATTTATTCACCATGTTCTCGATGTGCGGTTTGGCCTCCCGATACGCCTGTTCGTCGGTCTCGCCGACATACATCGGAACCGACCAACCGAGTTGCTGCGGTGTGGCCGTGTAGCCGTTCTTTTCAGCCTCTTCCTTGTACAGCTCCATGTATTTCTTAAGCGCCGTTACCGGACTGAAGGTTTGCAAGTAGGTATAGCGACGCGACGCATGAGCGGCCCACTCGATCGTCTCCCGGCTGCCCTGCGACGGGATCCAGATGGGCGGATGCGGCTGCTGGAAGATGCGCGGCCACAAGTTGACATAGTTGAAGTGGTAATGTTTGCCTTCGAACGGGAACGGACCGGTGCGCGTCCAACTCTGGACGATCAGGTCGTGTGCCTCGTGAAAACGTTCATGCGACTCTGCGGGGTTTGCCCCCCAGCTATGATATTCAGCGCCGATGCCGCGTACGAATCCGGCGATCAGCCGGCCGCCGGTGATATTGTCCAGCATCGCGTATTCTTCCGCGACGGTCAGCGGATTGTTCAACAGCGGTAGCGCGCGGCCGAGCACCGCAATTTTCACCCGCTTGGTGCGGCGGGCCAGCGCGCCTGCGATCACGCCAGGAATCGGCATCAGGCCGTAGGCATTCGAATGGTGCTCGTTGACACACACCCCGTCGAAGCCCACCTCCTCCGCGTATTCGAGCTCATCCATGTAGCGGTTGTAGAGTGCCGCACCCTTATGTGGGTCGTAATAGCTGTTCGGTAACGTAATCCAGGCCGAGTTGTATTTTTCCGAATAACTGAGGTCGAGATCCGCATAGGGCATCAGATGCATGAAATAGAACTTCATTGCGGTACCTCCTCGAAATCGTTGATGGTGTTGAGCACTTCCTGGGTTTTTTCAATGTGCGGAAGGTGGCCGCACTGCTCGATGATTTTGACGCGAGCGCTGGGAATCAACTTGCTGAATCCGGCGGCGTATTGCACGGGGATCACTTTGTCCTGCGCACCCCAAACTATCTGCACCGGCACGTCGATGCGATGCAGCCACTTGTAAAGGTGCGGGTTGTACATGCGCGGTTGCCACGTGAGCTTCGCGGTCATCAGGTTATTTTTTAGCAGTACGTCAATTTCCGCGTCGGTCGGCTCCTGCGCCAACAGCGATTTCGCAAGTTCGGGGTCGTGAAACAAGTTGTAGGCCGTTTCTTGTGCTGACCATAGGAAGATGTCGCCTTTCTGCACACCCTTGACATGAATCCCAGCGGGGGCGATCAACAGCAGCGAATTGAGCGCCGCCGTGCTGCGCACCGCCATTTCCGCGGCGATCCAGCCACCTAGCGAGGTTCCGACAAGGCGCACCGAATCAAGCTTGAGGTGCTTGATAAAGTCGAGATAGAAGTAGGCGAGGTCCGAAACGTTGTCCAGCCAGGCAGGCGTATCCGATCCTCCAAAACCCGGGTGTTCCGGAACGATCACGTCGAACGACTCGGACAGGCGCTCCATGAACGGCAGCCAGTGGGTCGCGCCGCGTGCGCCGTGCAAAAACAATAACGGTGCGCCCCGGCCACTGCGTAGCACGCGCACTCGGCACCCACTGATCTCGTGGAAGCTCTCAGTTACATCACTCATAGCTGTCTCCTCATTAGGGATAATAAGTGTACTTATTATATGAACCGTAATAAGGCAAGGAAAACCCTGATCGGCCGCCACGCCAATTTGCGACAACTAAGCGAAACGCCCTAGAAATATAGGGTTTAGCGATGCGAGCGATCAACCTCAAAAAAATTGATAGGAACTATCGGCTTGTACGTGTCGACTTCGCGCGAAGTCGAAAATATCATCGGTGCACTCTCAGCCGATACACCAAGCGAAGCGGAAGAGTTCAAATAGAAAAACTTAGACGGGAGACGGGGTAATGAAGATTCAATGGAGGCTGGTGGTCGCGACACTGGGCGTATGCACTCATCAAGCAATGGCGCAAAGCAGCGTGACGCTTTATGGCAGTCTGGGCAGCAGTGTTCAGTATGTGAACAACGAGCACGGCAAAAGCCTGGTGTTCATGAGCGCGGGAACAACCCCGGAATGGGTCGGTATAACCGGTACCGAGGACCTTGGCGATGGGCTCAAGGCCATCTTCAAGTTGGAAAACGGTATCAATACCCAGACCGGTGCCGGCCTGGTGGCCGCCGATGCCTTCTCGCGGCAGGCTTATGTCGGCTTGCTAAGCGATAAGTACGGTAAGGTCACGGCGGGCCGACAGTTCGACATCACGAACGATTTCCTGATGCCGATCTCGAACGGATATCAAACCGTCGTCTATCAGATGTACCACCCGCTCAATCTCGACGACCTCGGTAGCACGTTCTACAACAATGCCGTCAAGTACACGTCCCCTACAATGCTCGGCGTGACATTCGAGGCGATGTACGGATTGGACGACACAACCACTCAACCGGGCCGGTATGCCGGCACCGGCGTGAACTATTCAAACGGGCCGCTCAAGATCTCGGCCGTCTACGCGACAGAGCACGACCGCACGCTAGCACTCGGCGGCAGTCTCGGACTCACGAATTTCCTCGGCCAGACCTTGACGTCGACGGGCACGTTCCTCGCACGTTCGGTTACGACCGCGGCGATCGGTGCGATGTACTCGCTGACCAAGGACTGGTCGGTGCGCAGCATGTATTCGGAGGTGTCTGTGCAAGGCTTCACCGGGAATTCAACCACCATGCGCACCGTCGAGGCCGGTACCAATTACCAGACGAGTCCGTTCAACGTTGTCGCCACGGGCGCCTATTATTCCGCGTTTGCCGGTGGCCGCTATTTGGCCGCCACGATCAGCGATGTCTATTACCTGTCCAAACGGACCCAACTGTTTGCCATGATCGCGGGACAACAATCGCAGAACGTGCCGGCGGCGATGGCCTTGTTGGCTCCATCGTCGAACACGCGCCAGATAACGGCCGCGGCCGGTGTCCAACTATTCTTCTAGAGCGGCGCCTCTGCATATGTCGCAATGCGCTCGGCAGAGCGCATTGCGATTTCCGTTTGTTGGTCCGTTTTTTTAGTCCATGTCTAAACAACCCCAAGGGGGCACTGTGTCTTCGATACTCAATGTCGATGATCTAATCGACAATCAGAAGCTCGGCCGATTCAACCTGAAGCTGTTGGCCTATTTGTTCATCGTGATGCTGCTCGACGGGTACGACATCATTGCGGTCGGCTTTGCGGCGCCACACCTCGTGCGCGATTGGCATCTGTCGCCCGCAGCGCTCGCGCCCGTGTTCAGTGCCAGCCTGGTGGGCATTCTGGTTGGATCGTTATTGTTCGGATATATCGGCGATCGCTTCGGCCGGAAGCTGGCGCTGGTCTCATCGTGCCTGATATTCGGTATCTTGACCGTGATCGCAACGGCGGCTACGTCGGTTCCGGAACTGCTGATCATTCGCTTTTTGGCGGGCATCGGCATAGGCGGCGTCATGCCCAATGCCGTCGCGCTGAGCAGCGAATATTCGCCGAAGCGCTTCCGCGCGACCATGGTGATTCTGATGTTCGGCGGCAATACATTCGGCGCCTCGCTGCCCGGCCTGGTGTCCATCTTGCTGGTGCCGCGCTTCGGATGGCAGGCCTTGTTCTGGGTCGGCGGCATCCTGCCGATCGTCGTCGCGATTTTCCTCATGGCCATGCTGCCGGAATCGGTCAAGTTCCTGGTGCTTTCCGAGCGGCATCGGGCGCGAGCGATCGCCACGTTAAAGAAGGTCCTTCCTGGCGTGCACGTACCCATCGATGCGAAGTTCGTCATGCATGCCAAAACGGCGGTCGATCGCGGCATCGGTCAGTTGTTCAAGGGCTGGCTGGCATGGGTTACGCCGCTGTTGTGGCTCACCTTCGCCATGAACCTGATGGTGTTTTACTTCATCAACAGTTGGACACCCACATTGGTCACGCAAGCCGGCGTGGACGCCAGGACCGCCGCATTCGGCCTATCGATGTTTCA
>Ga0302220_10002843_pt1 | contig 12382 bp, 5 predicted proteins | sample II_Palsa_E1_3_FD_194572 | JGI IMG/M metagenome (GOLD analysis project Ga0302220, IMG submission 194572) | Peat permafrost microbial communities from Stordalen Mire near Abisko, Sweden - II_Palsa_E1_3 | ecosystem: Environmental > Terrestrial > Soil > Palsa > Peat permafrost | place: Sweden... | reverse complement strand
GGTATCGGTGCTAAGCGCGGCCCGGCCGGCTTCCGTCACCACGGTGACCTCGTCGCAGAACCCGAGCGCCTTCGGCCGGAACGTCACCTTCGCCGCGACGGCCGGCCCGGCCGACGGCGGCACCATAACGTTCAGCAGCGGCTCCACGACATTGTGCCGCGCCGTGCCCCTGACTCACGTCAGCGGCCGCACCTACCGGGCCGCCTGCACCACCACGGCCCTGCCGGCCGGCCGCGACCCGATCACCGCCGTCTACCCCGGCGACGCCAGCTATGCCCCCTCCGTCGGCAAGCTCACCCAGACCGTCACCCGGGCCCGGACCGCGCTGACCGCGAGCATCGGCCTCAGCCTGCGACTGGCGGTCACCCTCACCGCGACAGTGACCGCGTCCGGCCGCCCGCTCAGCGGCCAGCCCGTCTCGTTCAGCACCGGGCACACCCACCTGTGCGCCCGGGACACCAGCTCCCGGGGCGTGGCCACCTGCGTGCTGACCGCATCCCAGGTCCTCCTTGCCGCGCAGGGCAACGGCCTCATCCGGGCCAGCTACCCCGGAAACACCAGCTACCAGCCATCATCAGCGACCGCGGCCCTGCCGTTGTGGTGGCCCGGACTTTAGCCAGCCGTCACGTTTCGGGGGCCAGCCAGAGGACGCCGAGCGGGGGGACGGTGATGGTCGCGGAGGCGGGGCGGCCGTGCCACTTCTGCTCGACGGCCTCCACGGCGCCCAGGTTGCCGACACCGCTGCCGCCGTAGATCGCCGCGTCGGTGTTGATGACCTCCACCCAGCGGCCGGCGTGCGGCAGCCCGATCTTGTACCTTTCGTGCGGGCCGCCGGAGAAGTTCGCCACGCACGCGAGGGTCATCGCGCCCTTCGCCGAGGGCGGGAAGCCCAGCGAGCCCGCTAGCAGCGTCGCCTGTGGGCCTTCCGTGACCCCCTGCGCCCGGCCCCTGGTCAGCCCGGACGGTGCCGGCGGCGGTGCAGGCGCCTCGGACGGGGCCGGGGCGGCGAACCGCAGGAAGGACAGCGTGTTCCCGGCCGCGTCGTTGGCGTCGATCCAGCTGAAGCCATCGGGGAAGGAGTCCCGGGCCCACAGCGCCGGCGAGGCCTGGTAGAAGGCGTTCATGTCGCGGACGAGCTGCTGGACCCCGGCGTGGTACTCGTCCCCGAGCACCCACCAGTCCAGGCCCCGCTCCTCCGACCACTCCGCGCCCTGGCCGAATTCCGAGCCCATGAAGAGCAGCTGCTTGCCGGGGTGCGCCCACATGTAAGCGAGCAGGGTGCGCAGGCCCGCGAACCGCCGCCAGTCGTCGCCCGGCATCTTGCCGAGCAGCGAGCCCTTCCCGTGCACGACCTCGTCGTGCGACAGGGGCAGGATGAAGTTCTCGCTGTACGCGTAGACCAGCGAGAACGTCAGCTCGTTCTGGTGGTACTGCCGGTAGACCGGGTCGCGCCGCAGGTAGGCCAGGGTGTCGTTCATCCAGCCCATGTTCCACTTGAAGCCGAACCCGAGGCCGCCGAGGTGGACCGGCCGGGTCACCCCGGGCCAGGCCGTCGACTCCTCGGCAATCATCATGATCCCGGGCTCGCGCCGGTAGCAGGTCGCGTTGACCTCCTGCAGGAAGGACACGGCCTCCAGGTTCTCCCGCCCGCCGAACTCGTTCGGCGACCACTCGCCCGGCTCACGGGAGTAGTCCAGGTACAGCATCGAGGCGACCGCGTCCACCCGCAGGCCGTCGATGTGGAACTCCGACAGCCAGTACACCGCGTTAGCCACCAGGAAGTTGCGCACCTCGGTGCGGCCGTAGTTGAAGATGAGCGTGCCCCAGTCCGGGTGGCTGCCGCGCTGAGGGTCGGGGTGCTCGTACAACGGGGTGCCGTCGAACCGGGCCAGCGCCCAATCGTCCCGCGGGAAGTGGGCGGGCACCCAGTCGATGATCACGCCGACGCCGGCCTGGTGCAGCCGGTCCACCAGGTAGCGGAAATCGTCGGGGCTGCCGTACCGGGACGACGGGGCGTAATAGGACGTCACCTGGTAGCCCCAGGAGCCGCCGAACGGGTGCTCGGCCACCGGCAGGAACTCCACGTGCGTGAAGCCCAGGTCGGTGACGTAGGCCGGAAGCTCCTCGGCCAGCTGGCGATAGGAAAGGCCCGGCCGCCAGGAGCCGATGTGCACCTCATAGATGCTCAGCGGCTCGCGCACCATCTCGCGCTTGGGCCGCTCCTCCATCCACGCCGCGTCCTGCCACTCGTGGTGCGTCGCGACCACGACGGACGCGGTGGCCGGCGGCCGCTCGGTACCCTCCGCCATCGGGTCGGCCTTGGCCCGCCAGATGCCGTCCTGCCCGCAGATGTCGTACTTGTAGCGGGCGCCCTCCCCGACGCCGGGCAGGAAAAGCTCCCAGACACCCGCGCCGCCCAGCGAGCGCATCGGATGCCCCTGGCCGTTCCAGTGGTTGAAGTCGCCGATGACCCGGACACCCTGGGCGCTCGGGGCCCAGACCGTGAACGAGGTGCCGACGATCTCGCCCAGGCCGTCCTGGCCGAGGTCGCGGGCATGCGCGCCCAGGGCGCGCCATAGCTCCTCGTGCCGTCCCTCACCGATCAGGTACAGGTCGACTTCGCCCAGCGTGGGCAGGAACCGGTACGGGTCATCGGTGATCGTCTCGGGGCCGGTGGTGCCGTCCGCCTCGGGGTAGGCGACGGCGATCCGGTAGGCCGGGGCCCCGGTCGGCGCGCTGTCGTAGGGCACGATGGCCGCGAACACGCCCAGGTGCACATGCTCCATGGGGAACCGGCGGCCGTCCTCCAGCAGGACCGTGACGGCCGCTGCGAACGGCCGCAGGGTGCGGATCGCGTAGCCGCCCGGCCCCGGATGCGCGCCGAGGATCGAGTGCGGGTCGTGATGGACGCCCGCGACGATGCGTTCGATCTCGGCGAGGTTCACCCCGACGGTGACCGCCACCTTGTGCGGCTCGCCCGGCTCTGGGGCCGCGCCGGGCACCTCGGTGCGATCGGTCACGTCGGGCACTGCGGGTGTGTCAGCCACTTCGGGCACGTCAGGAACTTCAGGCAGGCCGGGCCCCTCAGGCAGGCCGGGCCCCTCAGGCTCGGCCGAGCCGGCCGGCCGGAAGCCGGGCCCGGCCCGGCCGCTGGGGCCGGTGACCGGAGGCGGGGAAGATGACATGTCAGCAGACCGTCCGTCAGAGGGCGTGGTCCGGAGGGGAGCCTCGCCGGGACGGCCCTCGGGGCCCGCCCCGTTTCCTTTTGTCGTCATGGTGATTCAGACCGCGCGATCAGTCGGGGAAGTCGGCCAGGGATTCCAGCGGGATCTGCAGCCAGGATGGCCGGTGCCTGGCTTCGTACATCACTTCGTACACCGCTTTGTCCAGCTGAAAGGCGCGCAGCAGCACCTCGTTGGCCACCGGGTCGGGCCCGCCCGCCTCGGCGTAACCGGCGCAGAACGCAGCACTGTTGCGCCGGATCCACTCCCGCGCCACTCCCTGCAGCCGTTCCGCGTCCGGGTGGTTGAGCAGCTGGAAGCGGGCCGCGTAGTCGAACGAGCGGAGCATTCCGGCCACGTCCCGCATGGGGGAGGAGCGGGCTCGCCGCTGGGAGAGCGGGCTGGCCGGCTCACCTTCGAAGTCGAGGATGATCCAGCCCGTCTCGGTCCGCATGACCTGGCCGAGGTGGTAGTCGCCGTGCACCCGCTGGGCCGGCACGGGCTCGTTGATCTTGGCCAGGCTGGAGTAGGCGCTGCCGATCATGTCGGTGTGCCGGGCCAGTTCGGGTACGGCGGCGGTGGTCAGGTCCAGCCGCCGGAACATCTGCTCCGCCAGGTCGTGGATGGCGTCCGGGGACAGCTCGTCCGTGCCGAACGCCTCGGCCAGGTCGCCATGCACCTCCGCCGTCGCCGCACCGAGCCGGTGGGCCTCGCCGGCGAAGTCGCCGCCGGCACCGGCCGCGTCGGCCCCGGGGCCCGGGTCGCCGGAGCCGGTCAGCCCGGAGCCGGTCAGCACGGGGAACGGGCCGGTGGCGTACGTGTCGTTCGCGTAGAGGTTGCTGGCGTACAGGTCGCGGACGCTGGTCGCCGCGAGTGTCCACCCGTCGGTGGCCGTCCGCAGGTACCGGGACAGGATCGCCAGCGTGGTCGTGACCCCATCCATGATCGTCTCGATCGAGCCGAACGGTTCGGCCACGTGCGGTGAGCCGAGCCGGGACAGCGCGGAGGTGACCTCCAGGTCGGGGTTCGGCCCGGGGAAGACCCGGCGGAACACCTTCAGGATGGACTGCTCGCCGAAGACGAGGCTGGTGTTGCTCTGCTCCGCGGTGAGCACGATGCTGTCCAGCTCGGTCTCGATCTCGGCGCCGGGCTCGCGGGAGAACGTCAGGGACTCGATGCTCTGGTTGGCCGCGATGGCGCGGATCAGGTGGCGCGTCAGAGCCGGGTCGTGCAGGGCGTCGTAGACCTGCCGGCCGTCGTCGGCCGTACCGATGCGGGCGTGCTCGAGCCAGTCAGGCAGCTGGGACCGGAGCCCGATCAGGATCTGATAGTGATCCGCGGTGGCCCCGTGCGAGACCAGGACGATCAGATGGCGCAGCGCAGGATCGCCCGCCGCGACCTCTGTGTCGGCGACTATGGCCAGGTCACGGAGGGTTCGGCCTTTGCCCGCGAACCACCGCTGCGCCAGCAGCCAGGTCGCGAGCTCATCCTCGAGTCTCATCACCTTGAGATTCCCACTCCCCCCGCAAGGGTCTCATGAAACCTCCGGGAATCGAGTGTCTCGGGAGGATTCGGGCGCTGCATTTCGGTCAGTTCAGGCCATCGGGGTAGTCAAGGCCCGATAGTTGCTCTATCGTCCCCTAGCGCTCGTGGTCGTCGCGCGGCGGGGGCAGCTGGAACCAGTAGAACCCGTGCCCGGACAGGGTGAGCAGGTAGTTCAGCTGGCCGATCCGCGGGAACGTGACCCCGCCCATGCACTCCACCGGCGTCACCCCGCGGAAGCGCCGCAGGTCCAGCTCGACCGGCTGCGGGAAGCGGGACAGGTTGTTAACACACAGGATCATGTCCGAGCCGTCCGGCCCCTGGTCGGACTCGGTGGTCCGCACGAAGGCCAGCACGCTGGGGTTGGAGGACACCAGCTCCTCGTACGCGCCGGTGCCGAAGACCGGGTGGCGCTTGCGGATCTCGATCATGCGCCGGGTCCAGTGCAGCAGCGAGCCGGGGTTACGCGTCTGCGACTCGACGTTGAGGGCCTGGTAGCCGTAGATCGGGTCCATGATCGGCGGCAGGTACAGCCGCTGCGGGTCGGTGCTGGAGAAGCCGCCGTTGCGGTCCGGGGTCCACTGCATGGGAGTGCGCACCCCGTCCCGGTCGCCGAGCCAGATGTTGTCCCCCATGCCGATCTCGTCGCCGTAGTACAGCACGGGGGAGCCCGGCAGCGACAGCAGCAGCGCGGTGAACAGCTGGAGCTGGTTACGGTCGTTGTCGAGCAGCGGCGCGAGCCGCCGCCGGATCCCGATGTTGGCCTTCATCCGGGGGTCCTTGGCGTACTCGGTCCACATGTAGTCGCGCTCGTCGTCGGTCACCATCTCGAGCGTCAGCTCGTCGTGGTTGCGCAGGAAGATGCCCCACTGGCAGCGGGCGGGGATCTGCGGGGTCTGCGCCATGATCTCCGAGATCGGATAGCGCTGCTCGCGGCGGACGGCCATGAAGATGCGCGGCATCAGCGGGAAGTGGAACGCCATGTGGCACTCGTCGCCGCCGGTCTCCGGGTCGCCGAAGTACTCGACCACGTCGGCCGGCCACTGGTTCGCCTCGGCCAGCAGCACCCGGTCCGGGTACAGCCGGTCGATCTCGGCCCGGATCCGCTTGAGGTACTCGTGCGTCTCTTTGAGGTTCTCGCAGTTGGTGCCCTCCCGCTCGTACAGGTAGGGCACCGCGTCCAGCCGGAAGCCGTCGATGCCGAGGTCGAGCCAGAAGCGCAGCACCTCGATCATCGCGTCCGCGACGGCCGGGTTCTCGAAGTTCAGGTCGGGCTGGTGGGAGAAGAACCGGTGCCAGTAGTACTGGCCGCGCACCGGGTCGTAGGTCCAGTTGGACTGCTCGGTGTCGACGAAGATGATGCGCGCCTCGGCGTACTTGTCGTCCGTGCTCGACCATACGTAGAAGTCGCCGAACGGGCCCTCCGGGTCGGCCCGCGAGGCCTGGAACCAGGGGTGCTGATCGCTGGTGTGGTTCATGACCAGGTCGGCGATGACGCGGATGCCCCGCTGGTGTGCTTCCTCGACGAGCTCGACGAAGTCCCCGATGGTGCCGTAGTCGTCCAGCACCTTCATGAAGTCGGAGATGTCGTACCCGCCGTCCTTCAGCGGCGATTCGTAGATCGGCAGCAGCCAGATGCAGTCGATGCCCAGCCACTGCAGGTAGTCCAGGCGCGAGGTCAGGCCGCGGACATCACCGGTACCGTTGCCGCCGGAGTCCTGGAAGCCGCGTACCAGCACTTCGTAGAAGACGGCGCGCTTGTACCAGTCCGGGTCCCGTGGCCGGTCGAAGGAGAACGGATCGGGTACGGGCTCGCCGGGCGACGTCATGAATTCGGCTTTTTGGGGGGTGTACCGGTCCCTCGCCGCGTCGAGCTCTCTCACGACTGGTTCTCCTGCGTGTGCGTGCTGTTACGTAACTGGCTGACCCGTCCAGCCAGCCAGGCTCTACCGATCAGCAGTGACCGTGAAGATGTGCGCCGGTGTCACCGATGGGTCCAGGCGGACGTAGTTGGCCTGCCCCCATCGGTAGGACTCGCCGGTGAGCTCGTCGGTGACGGTGAACCCGGCTCCCCAGTCCATCCCCAGCGCCGGCAGGTCCAGCCACACGGTGGCCTCACGCGGCTGGTGCGGATCGAGGTTGACGATCACCAGCACGGTGTCGGCCCGGGCGCCGCCGGGTTCTGCCCTGCCGGACGGATCTGCGGCTTCCTCCCGCGGGGTGACGCGCTTGGAGAAGCAGAGCCAATCCGACTGATCAACAGTATGAAAGCGTAGGTTACGCAGCCGGTGCAGGGCCGGGTGCGATTTCCGTATTCTATTGAGAGACGTGATCAACGGGACGATCGTGGCATTGTCCGCGGCGGCCTGGTCCCAGTCGCGCGGCCGGTATTGATATTTTTCCGAATCCATATACTCCTCGCTACCGGGCCGGAGCGGGATGTTTTCGCACAGCTCGAACCCTGAGTAGATACCCCAGGCCGGCGTCAGCATGGCAGCCAGCACGGCCCTGATTTCGAACGCCGGCCGCCCGCCCTGCTGCAAATACTCGTGCAGGATGTCGGGCGTGTTGGTGAAGAAGTTCGGCCGCATGTACGGCGCGGTCTCGCGGGCCAGTTGGCGCAGGTACTCGGTCAGTTCCTCGGCGTTGTTCCGCCAGGTGAAGTAGGTGTAGGACTGGTGGAAACCGACCATGGCCAGGGCCCGCATCGTGGCCGGCCCGGTGAACGCCTCGGCCAGGAAGATTACATCGGGGTCGGTCGCACGCACCTCGGCCAGCAGCCGTTCCCAGAACGCCAGCGGCTTGGTGTGCGGGTTGTCCACGCGGAAGATCCGGACCCCGTGATCCATCCACAACCGGACGACCCGCAGTGCCTCCGCGTAAATTCCGGCCGGGTCATTGTCGAAGTTGATCGGGTAGATGTCCTGGTACTTCTTGGGCGGATTCTCCGCATAGGCGATGCTGCCGTCCGCGCGGGTGGTGAACCACTCCGGATGTTCCTTGACCCAGGGGTGATCCGGCGAGGCCTGCAGCGCGAAGTCGAGTGCTACCTCCATGCCCAGGTCGCGGGTCCGCGCGACGAACGCGTCGAAGTCCTCGAACGTGCCCAGGTCCGGGTGGATCGAGTCGTGCCCGCCGTCCGGGGAGCCGATGGCCCAGGGTGACCCGGGATCGCCTGGCTGCGGGTCCAGGGTGTTGTTCCGGCCCTTGCGGAACGCCATGCCGATCGGGTGCACCGGCGGCAGGTAGACGACGTCGAATCCCATCTCGGCGATCGCGTCCAGCCGCCGTGTCGCAGTACGGAACGTCCCGGACACCGGCTCACGGCGCCCCATCGGGTCGATCTGGACGCCCTCGGAGCGCGGGAAGAACTCGTACCACGACCCGTACAGCGCCCGCTCCCGGTCGACGACCAGCGGCATCCGCCGGGACCGGGTGACGAACTCGCGCAGCGGATAGGCCCACAGAATGCGGATGATCTCCGGCTGCCTGGTCGCCGCGAGCCGGTCCCACGGGGTCAGCCCGGGGTCCCGGAGCGTGGCCGCCACCTCGGCCAGCGCGGCCCGCGCCACGTCCGGCGGGATCGGCTTGCCGTCCGCCGCGGGCTCGCCCGGGCCCGGTTCCGGTTGCCGGATGCGGGAGGACCTGATGATCGACTTGGACGCCCGCTCGAACAGCAGGGCACCCTCGGCCATCATCAGCTCGATGTCCTGGCCGCGCGGCACCTTGATGCCCGCGTCGTGCTGCCAATCGGCGATCGGATCCGCCCAGGCTTCGACGCGGAAGGACCACTCGCCCGGGCCGTCCGGGGCCACCTGCGTGCCGTATCGGTCGGTGCCCGGCGCGAGCGCGCGCATGATTTCCATCGGCCGGGTGCCCCCGTCCGGGCCCCGCAGGACCACGCCTGCGGCGATAATGCCGTGTCCCTCACGGAACACGGTGGCGCTCACCGGGAAGGTCTCGCCGGTCACCGCTTTGGCGGGCCAGCGGCCGCATTCCACGGCCGGCTGAACGTCAAGAATGGGGATTCGTCCGATCACGGCTGTCACGGTACCGAGAGCGCTAGTAAGCATGCCAGTGCGGTACCCACGCCACCCGGTAACTTCACCGGCTGTCCTGTTCCGGCTGTGTTTTTTTGAATCAGCGAAACAATCCTGGTGTGCACCGTGAGCCGTATGATGCGGGGTGGCAGTGCATCACACAGCCCTGACCGAACGCGTCCCGCCGGGTGGTGGCCCCGCCGGGTGGTGGCCCCGGCGGGTGGTGCAAGGCACCTGGCTGATGCGGTGTACTGGAGGTCAAGTGCTGGTCCAGACGATTGGGCGTGGTTCGGTGGCGGTAACCCCCCAGCCGGGGCGAAACGTGACAAGTGGTACGGATGCGGCGGCCGATTCCCCCGCACGGACCCGGACACACTAGGGTCACTCCTCGTGAAAGCGATCCGCCGGTTCACCGTCCGCACTGTGCTGCCCGAGCCGCTGACTCCCCTGCGCGGCCTCATGCTCAACCTCCGCTGGTCGTGGCATCCCCAAACCGTCGACCTGTTCGCGTCGATCGACCCGGCAGCGTGGGAGGCGTCCGGCGGGGACCCGATCAGGATGCTGAGCATGCTGCGGCCGGAGCGGCTGGCCGCGCTGGCGTCGGACCAGGACTTCCTGGCCCGGCTGAACGCCGCGGTGCAGGACATGAACGGCTACCTGACCGAGCCGCGCTGGTTCGAGCGGGCCACTGGCTTCAGTGACGCGGGTGACGGCCCGCTGGTCGCGGCGCCGTCCGCGATCGCCTACTTCTCACCCGAGTACGGCATCACCGAGGTGCTGCCGCAGTACTCCGGCGGGCTCGGCATCCTGGCCGGGGATCACCTCAAGGCCGCGAGCGACCTGGGCGTGCCGCTCATCGGCGTCGGCCTGCTGTACCGGCACGGCTACTTCACCCAGTCGCTGTCCGCGGACGGCTGGCAGGGGGAGCGCTACCCGTCCAACGACCCGAACGGCCTGCCGCTGGAGCTGCTCAGGGACTCCGGCGGGACGCCGGTGCGGATCACCGTCACCATGGCCGAACGCCACGTGCTGTCCGCCCGGGTCTGGCTGGCGCGGGTCGGCCGGGTGCCGCTGCTGCTGCTCGACTCCTACTGGGAGGACAACGAGCCGGCCCTGCAGGAGGTCACCGACCGGCTGTACGGCGGGGGCACCGAGCACCGGCTCCGGCAGGAACTGCTGCTGGGGATCGGCGGCATGCGGGCCGTGCGCGCGTTCTGCGCGATCACCGGGCACCCGGAGCCCGACGTGTTCCACACCAACGAGGGGCACGCCGGCTTCCTCGGCCTGGAGCGCATCCGCACCTACGCCGACCAGGGTCTCAGCTTCGATGAGGCGCTCGAGGCGTGCCGCGCGGGCACCGTGTTCACCACGCACACTCCCGTCCCGGCCGGGATCGACCGGTTTCCCCGCGACCTCATCGAGCGGTACCTCAGCAAGGAGGCCGCGGACCCGGCGCTGCCGGTGGACCGGGTGCTCGCCCTCGGTGCCGAGACCTACCCGGGCGGCGACCCGCACGTCTTCAACATGGCCGTGATGGGCATGCGGCTCGCGCAGCGGGCGAACGGCGTCAGCAAGCTGCACGGCGCGGTGAGCCGCGAGATGTTCTCCGGCCTGTGGCCGGGGTTCGAGGAGACCGAGGTCCCCATCGGCTCCATCACCAACGGCGTGCACCCGGCCACCTGGGTCGCGACCGAGATACTGGAGCTGGCCAACCCGGGTGCCGAGGTGCTGAGGGACGGCGGGAACTGGGACTGGAACCGGGTCGCGGACCTGCCCGCGGACCAGATCTGGGCCACCCGCCGCACGTTGCGCTCCAGCCTGGTCGCCGACGCACGGAAGCGGCTGCGGGCCTCCTGGCGCCAGCGCGGGGCCAGCGAAGCGGAGCTGACCTGGATCGACGAGGTGCTGGACCCGGACCGGCTGACGATCGGCTTCGCCCGCCGGGTGCCGTCCTACAAGCGCCTCACGCTCATGCTGCACGATCCGGACCGGCTTACCGAGCTGCTGCTGGACCCCAACCAGCCGATCCAGATCGTGATCGCCGGCAAGGCCCACCCGGCCGACGAGGGCGGCAAGCGGCTGATCCAGCAGATGGTCCGGTTCACCGACGACCCGCGGGTGCGGAACCGGATCGTCTTCCTGCCTGACTACGACATCCAGATGGCGCGCTCGCTGGTGCGCGGCTGCGACGTCTGGCTGAACAACCCGCTCCGCCCGCTCGAGGCCTGCGGGACCTCGGGGATGAAGGCGGCGCTGAACGGCGGGCTGAACCTGTCGGTGCGCGACGGCTGGTGGGACGAGTGGTACGACGGCGGCGACGGCTGGGCGATCCCCTCCGCCGACGGCGTGCCGGACCCGGGCCGCCGGGACGAGCTGGAAGCCTCGGCGCTGTACGACCTGCTCAGCAACTCGGTGGCGCCGCTGTTCTACCGCCAGGACGCGGCCGGGGTGCCGGACGGCTGGGTCGAGAAGATCCGGCACACGCTCCGGGTGCTGGGCCCGCGCGTGCCGGCGGAGCGCATGGTCCGCGAGTACGTCACCGCGCTGTACGCCCCCGCCACCCGGTCGTCCCGGGCGCTGGCCGACGGCGGGACCTACCGTGCCGCCCGCGAGCTGGCCGCGTGGAAGCGGCGGGTCGAGACCGCCTGGCCGCGGGTGCACATCGAGCACGTCGAAGCGGACGCGGGCGAGCCGCAGCTCGGCACGCCGCTCACCGTGCGCGCGGTGGTCGCGCTGGGCGACCTCACCCCGGATGACGTCAGTGTCGAGGTGGTCTACGGCCGGGCCAACGAGCACGACGAGATCGTCGAGCCCTCCTACCAGCCCCTCTCCCCGGACGCCGCCGACGGTGCGGCGCCGGACGGTGCGGGATCGGACAGTGCGGGATCGGACAGTGCGGGATCGGACGGTGCGGGATCGGACGGTGCGGGATCGGACGGTGCGGGATCGGATAGGGGGCCCGTGCGCTACTCGGGCGGGCTTGAGCTCGCGCAGCCAGGCCCGTTCGGTTACACGGTCCGGGTCCTGCCGCTGCACCCGCTGCTGGCCAGCCGGGCCGAGCTCGGCCTGGTGACCGCGCCGGACGCGCCGGCCGGGATGACCAACGGCGATCTGCGCTGAGCCACCGGGCCGGCTTCCGCGGGACCCGATCCTGCTGAGAAGCTGTTCCCCGGAAGGGGAGCTGTTCCCCGGAAGGCTGGGAGGACTGTCATGGGTGACTTCGTCCGCGTCGAGACCGAGGCGGGGATCGCGACCATCCGGCTGGGCCGGCCGCCGCTGAACGCTCTGAACGGCCAGGTGCAGACCGAGATCGGCGCGGCGGCCGTGCAGGCCGGCGCGGACGCCGATGTGCGTGCCGTCATCCTCTACGGCGGTGAGAAGCTCTTCGCCGCCGGCGCGGACGTCAAGGAGATGGCCGACGCCAGCCCGGCCCGGATCATGGAGTTGTCGGCCAGCATCCAGGACGCTTTCAAGGCCGTGGCCCGGATCCCGAAGCCGGTGATCGCGGCGATCACCGGGTACGCGCTGGGCGGCGGCCTGGAGCTCGCGCTCTGCGCCGACTTCCGGGACATGGGTGAG
>Ga0302220_10002842_pt1 | contig 12385 bp, 7 predicted proteins | sample II_Palsa_E1_3_FD_194572 | JGI IMG/M metagenome (GOLD analysis project Ga0302220, IMG submission 194572) | Peat permafrost microbial communities from Stordalen Mire near Abisko, Sweden - II_Palsa_E1_3 | ecosystem: Environmental > Terrestrial > Soil > Palsa > Peat permafrost | place: Sweden... | reverse complement strand
GTTGTTGATGTCGATCGTCTGCCGTTGGCCTTTGCCTTCGTAGGCATACGACTTGACGGCGTGAACAAGATCGGTGACGCGGCCAATGCTCTCTTCGATAGTGCCTACCAGTTGCATGCTGGAGACCATTGCCTCCATCCAACTCAGCGCCGCTGCAAGCAGCGGCCCATTGAAGTCATTACGGACGCATTCCAGTTCTGCGGCGTCCATGCCAATCGACACCAGGGTAGGTGCCATTTTCCAGGCATTCTCGATATTGGCCGACTCCATCCACTCTGCCAGGGCTTCTTCTGCGTCGCTTTGTTCGAGCGAGTTCATCAGAATGGGCTTAGCCGAGAGTGCCTGTTTCTGCAACTCAAAGATGCACCGTTTCTGTTCTTTGGTGAGTTCGTGCTCCGTGAAACTGGAAGAAAGCTCATGCATTCTGAGCAGGTTGTCTCGCAGCTGAGAGGCGGCGCGGCGAGCCGCTGAGCCCGGGTTGTTCAACTCATGCATTAGCCCTGCCGCAAGCGTACCCAGAGAAGCCATCTTCTCCTGCTGCAGGGTAATGCTCTGCAGCTTTTGAAATCTGTACGCCATGTTGCCGAGGATGGCTTTTCGAACACTTGGGCAGGTGGTCATCAGGCTCCAGAACTGGTCCTCGTCGAATTGCAGCAGATGGCTGGGCGCGGTCGCCTCAATGCTCGAGGAATTCGGAATGTTTGCCAGCAGAGGGAGCTCGCCGAAGGCATTTCCGCTATCGATTTTAGCTACAGTGATGTCACGTCCGTCCGCTAGTCTCTGACAAACACGGAGCTCGCCTTCGAGCAGAATCCAGAAGTAGTGCGCGACCTCACCCTGACGGGCGATCACCTCGTCCTTGCCGATGTGGAGCTCCTGTACACCCTCAATGCAGTACAACTCGTCGTCCTTCAGCGACGACAGGATGGGAACCTTGCGCAGCTGCACAAACAGTTCCTCGTTTATCTTCTCCACGATATGATTCTGGACGGCCTGGGTTTGTTCGTTCATTGGGTTATTGGGTTAACTGCCTTTCAAAGCGTCGCTAAATACTGATGCACAAACTGAATCGCGATGGACCCTTCCCCAACAGCAGAAGCGCATCGTTTCACTGAGTTATATCGAACATCTCCAGCGACAAAGATTCCGGGGACGCTGGTCTCCAGCAGATAAGGATCTCGGTCGAGTCGCCATGATACCGGAGACGTTGTTTTCAGGTCAGGGCCTGCAAGAATGAAGCCTTTGTTGTCGCACACAATATCTTTTGGCAACCAGTCTGTCTTCGGCGCGGCGCCGATAAAGATGAACAGTGAACCAGCCGGTCGAGCCTCCGTTCCCTGAGGAGTCTTCAGCGTCAGACACTCAAGGTGTGTATCGCCAGACATAGCGATGATCTCCGTGCATGTCTCCACCGTGATATTAGGCGTAGCCTCAATCTGATCGATCAGATACTTTGACATACTGCTCTCAAGTGATTTGCCGCGCACCAGCATGTGAACCGTATCGGCATAGCGGGAAAAGTGCATTGCCGCCTGACCTGCGGAATTGGCTCCGCCTACGATGTAGACAATTTCTTCTCTGCATGACATTGCCTCGGTCAGTGCTGCGCCGTAGTAGACCCCGGCTCCGCTCAACCGGTCTGCTCCCGGAACATCGAGCTTGCAGTAGGAGACCCCGGTCGCGATCAGGCAGACATGGCAGGTTACCTCCTGCCCATCGGCCATCTCAATGATGCGATATTGGTTCTCGGATCGAATGCAGGAGACGCGCTGGGTGAGAAACTCGGCACCCAACCGGTTTGCCTGCAAATACGCTCGCTTGGCCAGTTCCTCGCCGCTGAGCCCTTCAGGAAAACCAAGATAGTTTTCAATCTTCGAACTGGATCCCGCTTGTCCGCCCGGCGCTGCCTCCTCCACCACTAGAGTGCGTAGACCTTCGGAGGCTCCATACACACCTGCCGCCAGACCGGCCGGTCCTGCACCAACTACCACGACATCGTAGAACTCCTGCTGAGCCTGCGTACGCAGACCTACCTTATTTGCCATCTCCGTCGACGTAGGCTGCACCAGTGCTGTGCCATCCCCAAACAGAATGACAGGCAGCTTTTTGTCGTCGATGCCCTTTTCTTTCAGCAGTGTAAGAGCGTCCGGATTTATTTCCGGGTTCAGCCATTGATAGGGAATCCGGTTGCGCGAGAGGAAGTCGCGTACAGCATGATCGATGGCGGACCACCGAACTCCAACTACCCGAATGCCATCAAACGGTGGCTTATATCCCTCTTTCCAGCTCTCCAGAAGGTCGTCCAGCACCGGATAAAGCTTCTCTTCAGGTGGATCCCACGGTTTATTCAGATAATAATGGATCTTCGCGGAGTTGATGGCGCGAATGGCCGCCTCAGTATCGGCGTAGGCCGTCAGCAGGACACGCTTCGCATTGGGGTAGATTTTGAGCGCCTGTTGCAGGAAATCGACTCCGGTCATCCCCGGCATACGCTGGTCAGACAGGAAGAGCGCGACTGTGTCTTTCCGTTCCCTGAGTTGATTGCAAATGTCCAGCGCGGCTGCGCCCGAAGCGGCACGAACGATCCGGTAGTCCTGGCCGTAATGACGGCGCAGATCCTGAACAACAGCTTCCAGCACGCTGGTATCGTCGTCGAGGGCGAGGAGAATAGGCTTCGGCATATCTCTTGTTATACTTCGCGGGCGGCCTTCCGATAAACCCCACGTATGATTCGATTGTGCCCAGGTACTCAAAGGTTCAGAAACATATCGTGTTGATGAATAAGATTCCGGCTGAGGAGAGTTGAGGCCGAAGTTGTCCGAATTGTAGACATTACATCTTCACCGCTGCAATTCACCGATAAGGGGATTGCGGGGCAATGAACTCCCCGCAGGAGACAGAGATACTCATGAATCGAATTATTCTCGCGGACAACCAGGCCATCTTCCGGGCAGGTGCAGCGCGAGTCCTGGCGCTGGAGGACGATATGCGCATCACTGCTCAGTGCGAAGAAATAGCGAAAATGCTCAGCGCCATCGATAGTCTTCACGGTTCTATCGTCCTGGTTTCGTCCAGTCTGCGTCCGGATATGAAGGAACTCTTCGCTCGCACCCAGTCTGTTCGAAGTCGGGTCATCCTCGTCACCGAGAATACGGAGCAGATTACGGACGATATGGCTGTTCTCCTTGATGGGGTCGTTTGCCGTAACGTTGCAGGGACTGATCTGGTGGACTGCGTTCGTCGGGTCGCCCGCGGGCAGCGTTTTGTGCAACGCACCAACGTCACTACCATGCAGGCTGCTGACAGCGTGGGCACACGTGTACGCGACCGCCTGACTCCGAAGGAGATGCAGATTGTGGCTCTGATCGTTCAGGGTTGCAAGAACAAGGACATTGCAATGCAACTCGGGACGAAGGAGCAGGTCATCAAGAACTACCTGCGCGCAATCTACGACAAGACCGGAGTTTCCGACCGGCTCGAACTTGCGCTCTTCACTATCCACCATCGTGTTTTGGCTGAGGCCGCAGCCAAAGCCAGCCACATGATCCAGATGAAGACAGCTTAGACTGACTTCATCTGGCATGGACTGAAGCGTTCGGGGCATCCAGCGCGGATGCCCCTTTTTACATTCCCATCAGGGTGGATTGCTTCTCGGTAGCCTGGCTGACCTGTCCAATCTTCTCCGCAATGCTCTTGGCCTGCGTAAAGAGAAGCAGATAATCCGGTCCCCCGGCCTTGGAGTCCGTTCCGCTCATGTTAAAACCGCCGAACGGATGCGCGCCCACCATGGCTCCCGTGCACTTACGGTTAAAGTACAGATTGCCGACATGAAACTCCTCACGAGCCCGGTCCAGCTTCTCTTGCGAACTCGAGTAGATTGCGCCTGTTAGCCCATATTCTGTGTTGTTCGCAATGGATAGCGCATCGTCGAAGCTGCGTGACCGAATCACGGCCAGCACCGGCCCAAAGATCTCTTCGAGCGATATACGCGCCGTAGGAGAAACATCGGCGATGACGGTAGGAGCAACATAATAGCCGCCCTCTGGCGTCTCTATTACGTCTCCGCCGTTCAATACTCTGCCCTCGCTTCTGCCGATCTTCAGGTAGTCAAGTACCTTGCGATAGGCCTTTTCGCTGATTACCGGTCCTGTATAAAAATTCTCTACAGGATTACCTGTCCGGATCTTCTCCACGCGCGCCTGTAGCCTATCGCAGAAGGTGTCGTAGATGCTTTCGTTAACGATGACTCGGGAGCAGGCAGAGCACTTCTGTCCATTGAAGCCGAACGCACTGGTCGCAACTCCTTCGACGGCGCCGTCCAGATCGCAATCGCCCTCAACAATGATTGAATCCTTGCCGCCCATCTCGAGGATCGTCCGCTTGATAAAGATCTGCCCGGGCCGCGTCTTTGCGGCACGCTCATGGATCTCCAGTCCAACGGCCTTGGAACCGGTAAACGCAATAAACCGCGTCTGTGGATGCTCGACGACTGCACTGCCAAATTCCGGGCCCTCGCCTGGACAAAAATTGACCACGCCATCCGGCAAACCGACCTCTTCAAGCAATCCCATAAACTTCGCGGCAATTGTGGGGGCATCCACCGAAGGCTTCAGGATTACCGTGTTCCCACAGACGATGGCTGCCGCCGTCATGCCGGCCATAATGGCGAAGGGAAAGTTCCAGGGAGGAATTACCGCCCCCACACCAAGCGGAATATAGCGAAGTTGATTTCGTTCACCGGGGAGTTGGATCGGCGTCTTCGCTCCATCGAGCCGCAGCGCCTCCCGTCCGTAGAACTCCAGGAAGTCAATCGTCTCACCTACATCCGCGTCAGCTTCAGCCCAGTTCTTTCCCACTTCATAGGTCAGCCATGCGCAAAACTCAAACTTACGTTCTCGAATCAATTCAGCGACCCGAAACAACAGGCCAGCGCGATCCACAACGGAAATTCGCTTCCAGCTGGCAAAGGCCGTCTGTGCAGCCTGCATCGCATCCTCAACATGCTCCGCTCCAGCTCTCTGATGGATTCCGACCACCTGCGCCGGCTGCGCGGGATTGATCGAAACAATCTTACCCGGCGTCCTCAGCCGTTTACCGCCGATGATGAGGTCGTATTCCTGACCCAGGTTATTCTCCACCTCAGCCAGTGCAGCCTGCATTGCACGGTTGTTTTCGGAGTTGGTGAAGTCAACGAATGCTTCATTGATAAACGGTGCCGACAGGGCGTTTGTGACGGCGGACGGAGCGAAATTTACAGTAGCCATAGAGTCTCGATTCTAGCGCGAGCCCCATTCTCTCGTCGCGTGGGTTAAGTAGATCAATGGGCCGCTGGGTTTGGAGTTGAGCCCAGCCGGCTTTATAGCAGAAATCACAACTCGCCTAAACGTCCTGCGTCAGCTTTTCGGTGGCACTGGACATCTTTGCTGTGCGATCCAGCTTGTCCCAACTAAATGGTTTACCGTCAATCGCGCGCTTCACCGTTTTGAACAAGACCACGGAAAAGAGCTGCCGATAGGTAAACCGCTGGATCCAGATATGGAACAGCAGCCAGCCATCACCCTTGCTCGCGGGGTGCTTCCGCTCGAGAGCAAACGCCAGCGCCGATGCGACAAAATCAATCACAAGGAAGGCGAGGAAGAAGCCAAGCAGCTTATAAAAACTGTCTGCGGATGCCGACTCCGGATGAAAGTGCTTATCATAGAAATAGTTCAGGACCCCGGCCACAAACATCAGATCAATCAGTGGCGAGACCAGCGGTAGGAGGATCTGGAAGATAAGAATATTGGGCAGAGCGAACAGTCCCATCGCACGGTGCTTGCGGATTGCTCCCCTATGCTTCCAGACTGCCTGCAGGATGCCGAACGACCAGCGAAACCGCTGTCGAATCAAGCCATCCGCATTCACCGGAGCCTCCGTGAATGCCAGCGCCCGATCTTCGTAGATCACGCAATAACCCTGCTCCAGCAGGTTCATCGTCAAGTCGGCATCTTCGGCCACTGTATTCGAGTGATAACCGTGGCCGGCCTTGACTGACTCCGTCCGCCACGCTCCAATTGCACCTGGCACTACCATCACGACATCGAAAAGGTCCAGCGCGCGCCGTTCGAAGTTCTGGCTCGTGATGTACTCCAGCGCCTGCCAGCGCGTCCATAGGTTCACCCGGTTGCCTACCTTGGCGTTACCTGCGACCGCACCAATCTTCGGATTCGCAAAATGCGGTACCAGGTTCGCGATTGCATCATGCGCAATTACACCGTCCGCGTCGATCCCAACATACAACTCCTCATCAATCCTATCGAGAGCGAAGTTAAGTGCATCCGCCTTGCCTCCGTTCGGCTTGGTCAGTATCGTCAGCCTGCCTGAGGCAATATCCGCCGGATACGCCTCACGCGCGACGTCATAGGTTCTGTCCTTCGACCCGTCGTCGATGACGATAATCCTTAGGTTTTTGTATGTCGACATCATTACGGACCGAATCGTCCGGACGATGACCTTCTCCTCGTTATACGCAGGAATGAGCACCGCAACCCTGGGAGCATACTCCGGCGTTGCAAAGTTCTTCCTGGTGCGCAGCCGGTCGATGATAGCGAAGATCCCGATGATGATCAGCCGCGCACTCATCAGAACATCGCCAACGAAGAACACGCCCACCACAAAGTAGTGGAAGAAGCTATAGAAGAAGAAAGTGATCGAGTCCGCACGTGCCTGCCAGCGTTGATGCGGTGTCAGCGGTGGCATCACCTCGGCGCGGGTCTTCCCCACCAGTTCCGAGACGGGAACGATCTCGTAGCCGCGGCTCTGGAGGGCCTTAATCAGCACGGGTAGTGCGTCGATCGTAGCCTGGCGGTCGCCGCCTCCATCATGTAGCAGGATGATGGAGCCTTTGTTCCACGGGTGAGTTTCCATGTCCGCTATGGTCTGAAAGACGCTGTCGGTGATCTCCTGTGGCGTCTTGCGCGGGTGCTCATCCCAGTCGTTCGTGTCGATCTTGTTGCCTATGATGACGTAGCCCAGACCCTGAATTCGGTCGACCGGCGCGGCCTGATCGTTGGTATCCGGTTCCTGGTCGATCGAGTACGGAGGCCTGAAGTAGAGCGGTTGCACCCCGAGCTTGGATGCGAACAGACGCTCGGTCAGGTTCAGCTCCAGGTCCACCTGCCGGTTCGAGATTTCGCTGATATCGGGATGCGACCAGGTATGGTTGCCGATTTCGTTCCCTTCGCGATAGACCCGCTGCATGATGCCAACGTAGTCCTCGGCGACCTCGCCGATCATGAAAAAAGTGCCGTGAACCCCGTGGCTTTTCAGAATGTCCAGAATCTTCGGCGTCCACTCCGGATCGGGTCCGTCGTCGAAGCTGAGTGCGACCTTCTTCGGATGGTATCCGTACTGCTCGACGGTGTAGGAGAGCGGATACGACTCCATCGACTCCTGCGTGATCATGCGATAGTCCACAGGCACGGAGTCGTCATCATCCATTGTGACAATGCGGTTGCCTGTCTGCGGCTTGCGCGTCACGCGCAGGATGTCACCTTCTCCTTCCGTATCCACGTCGTAGCCGGGCTCAACCTGTGCCAGCTCCTTCACTGGATCAGAGGTCATCGGATGGTCCCAGATCTTCCACAACGAGTTGTCTTCTTCGCCCAGCCGCCACAGCGCGTAGGTTTGTATTCCCAACATGCGCGCTGCCCGCATTTCGTTCAAGACAGTAACCGCGTCCAGAAACCAGATCTGGTGGCGAACATGCGCGTCCACGTCATCGTAGGCGAAGTGGACGTTCAGCGAGTCGTCGTCGAGGTCGATCTGAGAGTCGGAGTCCGCCGCGGCCTGCCAGGCATCCTGAGTCGACAGATCATGCGCGGCCAGCACTTTTTCGGGAGTGGCCTTCTTCTTTGCGCCCTTGCCCGCAGCATCCGGGAGCGACATCGTCCAGTCGTAGCCGTAGCTGCCCAGCGCACAGATCACCTTTTCCTTGGGGACCTTCTTCAGGACGTTCTTCAGGTTGTCGACAAACCAGTCCTGCGAGGCGATTGGTCCCGGTCCGCTGTCGGTCTGATGCTCGTCGTAGTTCATCAGCAGCAAGCCGTCGGAGTGGTCCGCCATGAACTTCAGGTCCCAGTCGTCGTCGCCGACAGGAGTGTTCACGTAGAGGCGCAGATTGCGGGGATGGAAGTCGTCGTATAACGACGCTATCAGCGCCCTGAAGCCAGGCTGCGCACTGGTCGGAATCTCTTCAAAGTCGAGCGAGATTCCTCTATAGGCGGGATTTGCCGCGAGAAATGTATCAGTCTGCCGAATGAAGGTTGCCCGGGACTGTTCGCTTGAGAGAAAATCTCCGACCTGTGGCAACCACAGACCCTTTCTTGGATCGTAGTTGTTCACCAGCGGGAAGATGTCCAGATTCACATGATTGGCTGCAACGGTTCGGGCGACTTTGCTCTCGCGGTCGACCTGGTGGACTCCGGTCCGGTCAACGATCGCGTAGGGACGATTATCGGGGGTGAAGGCGGTCAGTTTGCCGTCCGGCGCGATCACGTGGCCCCATTCCGGAAACAGCAGGTCGATCTGGCTGATGTGCTGCTTCAGAGATGAGTAGCTCGCCGGATCGTCCTCCACGTAATACGCTGCGCGCAGACCTTCGCCTGAGTTCAAGGGAACGTCGGAGGGCTTCAGATCTGTCTTGCGGTGGGCTGAGCGGTGAAGCTTCTGCCCGGCTTTAAGTGCGAGCGTGGACCGATTGGTCAGCGCGCGATAGTTCCTCTTGGGAGCCTGTAGAAACAGCTCCGGCAGCGGCTTCATCTGCAGAAGGCCGACGACGAAGACGCTCCCCAGGACCAGCCCGAGCAGGGCGAGGACATCGAAGATTCGGCGCAGCCGCTTCCAGCGCTTGCGTTGTGGATCGTAGAAGACTTGTTTGTTCATTAAGAGATACGGGCAGCTCTGCGAAGGCGGCTAGTGTTCATCGTATGCAGCTGAACGGGCGGAGTCAACGCAGAGGCGGCCAGTCTATATTCCTCAGAGGAAAGCTCCTCGGCAGTATGATGCACATACATGATTCGCGGTCGACTGAAGATGGTGCTGTGCGCGGGGCTGGCGCTGGCGGCGGGCTTTGTGCTGCGCCTCTGGCTTGTCGCTCACGCCGGGCGCATCGACGGCGACACGCTCATCTACGGAAATATTGCGAAAAACTGGCTGCAGCATGGGGTGTATGGGTATGTCGACTCTGCCAGAGGGCCGCTGCCGACCCTGATCCGTCTGCCCGGCTATCCGCTCTTCCTTGCCGCCTGCTTCTCGGTCTTCGGCTTCGACCATTACACCGCCGCGATGTATCTGCAGTGTGTGATCGACGTGCTCACCTGCTTGCTTATCAGCGCTTTGGCGGGACGATGGTTTGGACGCCGCGCCGCGATGGCCGCGCTCTGGCTGTCGGCGCTTTGCCCGTTTACTGCAACTTATGCCGCTACTCTGCTTACCGAAACTCTGACCCTGACCACTATCGCCCTTACCTTCTACGGTCTCGAGCGCTGGCGAGCAGCGGGGCTGGGGTTCAACCGGTGGCTGTGGACCGTCGCTGGGGCTATGTCGTACTCCATTCTGCTGCGGCCGGAGCAGGGGTTGCTTGCCGCCGCCGTGATTCCTGCGATGCTCTGGATGGTGCTGCGGCCGGCGGATTCAGCCTCCGGCCTGCGTAAAGGACCTCTGCAGGCGGCGTTGCCGGTTATTCTCGCTGCGGTCTGCGTTGTTCTGCCTCTGGCTCCGTGGGGGCTGCGGAACTGGCGGACCTTTCATGTGATCCAGCCGCTGGCGCCGCGGTATGCGACCGATCCCGGGGAGAGAATTCCGTTGGGGTTTCAACGCTGGTACCGCACCTGGGCCATCGACTTTGCCTCGACCGAAGATGCCTACTGGAACTACGACAATGCCGCGATTCTGACCAGCGATCTGCCGACTCGCGCTTTCGACTCGGAAGAACAGTACGAGCGAACCGACGAGCTGCTGAGCGAATATAACCGGAGCTTCGATGCGAAGCCGGAGTTCGACGCGCGGTTCGCGGAGCTGGCCAGGGAGCGCGTCCAGGCAGATCCGATTCGTTACTATGTCGCCCTGCCGGTGGCGCGTCTGCTGAACATGGCGTTCCGGCCCCGCACCGAGAAGATGGCCGTTCCGCTCGAATGGTGGAAGTGGCGGGAGTATCCTGGCCAGGCGGCCCTTGCGTCGGCGTTCGGTGCGCTGAACCTTGTTTATTTTGCTCTGGGGGCAGTGGGGTTGTGGCTTTGGCGGAGGCGAGGCTGGGGGGCGAACGCTCCGGTGGTTTGGGCGATGCTGGCGTTCGTTGTGCTGCGCTGCGCTTTGCTGCTGACCCTCGATAACTCGGAGCCACGTTATACGCTTGAGTTCTTTCCGCTGCTGATGCTTTGGGGCAGCTACGTCTTTCGTGCCTGACTGCTGCTACCTCCCCCACCCCCTGTCAAAAGTGTGCAAAGTGTTCAAAAATAACGGCTTAGCCTGGTACTTTGGGTGTAAGGTACCACTTTTCAAGGGGGTTGTTCTGCAAAGTATTCATTCTAAAAAAGATAATCCCGGCGATAGGCCGGGATTATCTTTTTTTCTCTCTGTATCCAGTATCGCGGTTTGGGTGGAACTACTACGCCACGCGATTTCCGTTGTGGGGCAAGGGGATTGGAGGTTTCGGGGCTTGACAGGAAAAAATGGGGTTCGTCCCTTTCCGGTTAGCCCTTTGTGGTTTTGCTGTCTGTTTTGATCTCGTATTTCTTCTCGTCGATCTTTTGGTTCAGGCGGATGTTGGTGAAATAGGAGGTTTTGGTGTCCTCTGAGGGCATAAAGAACTCCTGCTTGAGAGAGACGCCGCGCGTGGGGTCGACCCAGATGATGATGTGCGTGCAGTTGTTGCGTACGCTGGCGTCCCTGGGAACCAGATCGAGCTTGGCTGTGTTGACGCCGTCGATTATGTCCTCTCCGAGGTCAGAGATGGTCCATGCCTTCTCCAGGTCCTTGCCGCTGCCGCCGAAGCCGAGCGTCAGGAAGGTCTCGATCTGGGCCTGGTTCTGCTTCGAGGTGACGGTGGTGAGGTGGTTGGGGCCGGGGTCGAAGACGCGGACGACGCCGTCTTTGTACTCAAGGAACTTCAGAGCCGGGGCGGCGATCTTTGCGCCCATCTGGGTCTTTGCGCCGTCCTTCGTGAAGTAGATGGTGCCGGTCTGGGTGGTGGTCTGCTTCACGACGCGTTCGTAGAGGTCCCAGCGAAAGTCTGCCTCAGCGGATTTGAACTTTGCGCTGGCCGCATCCATCTGGCGAAGAACCTCGTCGAGATGGCCGGGTTTGGGCTGCGCGGATGCCGTGAAGCCCAGAATGGCTGCGGAGAAGAGAAGGGAGGTCGCGATACGGCGAATCGTCATCATAGGAAAGAGGCTCCCAGCGGTTGGATGCTGCGACTGCGGTTGGAGTCTTATCGGAGCACCCAGGCGTTATAAGCGATGACTTTGCCCTGGGCGTCGTGGACGGCCTCGTAACGTTCGAGCGAGACCTCGCCCGAGATCGGCTCGACCACGCGCAGAATGGCGGCTCGGCGTTCGGAGTCGGTTGCCGCTCCGTTCATCTCGTCGGCGCGAATCTGATAGATGAAACGGCTGCTTCCGCCGGAGGTTCCGGCCTCTTTGACCAGAACTTCGCTGGCGTGGAGGGCGACGGTTTCGACCGGGCGGTCTTTGAAGTCGATGAAGTGCGGGGAGACGAACATGAAGAGGAGGATGGCCGTGACCATGACGTCGTAGTGGAAGCTGCCTCGCTCGTAGGCCCAGAAGATGTAGTTGCGAAGAAGACGAAACATGGGTTAGCTCCTGCCCGGTTGCCTGGTGATGACGGTGTCCCCGTTCATGTAAGGTACCAGCGCGTCGGGGACTCTGACGGTGCCGTCGGCCTGCTGGTAGTTTTCGAGGATGGCGAGATACGTGCGGCCCACGGCGAGGCCGCTGCCGTTGAGGGTGTGGAGGAACTCGCTCTTTTTTGCGCCTGCCGGACGGTAGCGGATGTTGGCACGGCGGGCCTGGAAGGTCTCGAAGTTCGAGCAGGAGGAGATTTCGCGGTAGAGGTTTTGTCCTGGCAGCCAGACCTCCAGATCGTAGGTCTTCGCCGAAGAGAAGCCCATGTCGCCGGTGCAGAGGAGCATGCGGCGGTAGGGAAGTGCGAGGCGTTCGAGGACGGTCTCGGCGTGGCGGGTGAGGCGTTCGTGCTCGGCGCTGGAGTCTTCGGGGCGGACGAACTTGACCAGTTCGACCTTCTGGAACTGGTGCTGGCGGATCATGCCGCGAACGTCCTTGCCGTAGGAGCCGGCCTCGGAACGGAAGCAGGGCGTCCAGGCGCAGAA
>Ga0302220_10002838_pt1 | contig 12393 bp, 10 predicted proteins | sample II_Palsa_E1_3_FD_194572 | JGI IMG/M metagenome (GOLD analysis project Ga0302220, IMG submission 194572) | Peat permafrost microbial communities from Stordalen Mire near Abisko, Sweden - II_Palsa_E1_3 | ecosystem: Environmental > Terrestrial > Soil > Palsa > Peat permafrost | place: Sweden... | reverse complement strand
GCCGGCGGCGGGGACGACGCCCATGGCGCTGGCCTCGGAGATTACCCAGCGGCTGAAGAAGTATATTCAGGACCCGGTGGTTACGGTTGTGGTGCTGGGGGTAAGCAGCCAGCGGATCTTTCTGGTTGGCGAGGTAGGGAAGGTCGGGCCGCTGCCGCTGACGCCTGGGATGACAGGCCTGCAGGCGATCGTTGCCGCAGGAGGGCTGACGCAGTTCGCGAACTCGAAGCACATCTATATACTTCGCGGGACGGCCGGGAAACAGCAAAAGATACTGTTCAACTATAAGCAGGCGCTGAAAGGCGAAAACCAGGGGGTCTCGCTTCTTCCTGGAGACACGATCGTGGTGCCATGAAGGAAAGTATGAAGATTCAGATCGCGATATCGGCGCTGTTTTTGACGGTGAGCTCTCTCTCGTATGGACAGGCCGCACCGGCCGGCGTCGCAGCCATTGCTGTCAGCCCTGCGAGCCCTACTCTGCCCACGCTCGATGGGGTGCTTCATTATGCGTTGAGCGCGTCGGAGGTTGTGCAGCTTGGGTACTACGGGGCGGGCGATGTAACGAGCTCGTCGGCGATTTCGGGTGACGTGGCCTACAGCGGGAAGAGCACGGCCCGGCCGTTCAGCCTGCTCTTTGCCGGCGGCGTTCTGCTGCCGAATCAAGGGGGGCAGGGGGTTTCGACCTTCTGGAATGCGGCGGTGTCGCAGGGGTATGTGACGCGGAAGTGGGTCTTTAATGTTTCGGACTCGTTCAGCTTTTTGCCAGAGTCGCCGACGACGGGACTGTCGGGAATTGCGGGCGTGGGCGATCTTGGGGCGACGCCGGTGTCGGGGCCTGTGGTCGGGCCGGCGGGAGGAGTTTTCTCGGTTGCCGGCAATCGGATCAGCAACTACCTGGGCGGCAGTGTGGAGCGGCAGCTCAATCACGATACCTCGATCAGCGGTTCGGGCTCGTGGGGCACGCTCCATTTTCTGGACGATAATGCGAGTGAGCTGGGGCTGGACAGCGATCAGTACTCCGGCGTGGTGTCGCTCAACCACCGCATCGACCAGCGCAGCACGGTGGCCGTGAACGCGGTGTACTCCGAGTTTGTTTACAGCGGCTCGGGAGCGCTGCAGAGCGAGCCCGACTTTCAGTCGAGGGGACTGAATCTGTCCTATTCGCGGGTATTGAGCCGTTCGCTGAACGTGAGCGCTTCGGTTGGCCCGCAGTGGGTTTCAAGCTCCAACAGCGCTTTGATTCCGACCAGCCTGGATGTCGCCGTGAGCGCGAGTCTGTCCTATTCGCGCCGATATACGAACGCTTCGCTGACGTATACGCGCGGAGTGAACAGTGGGTCCGGAGTGTTGCCGGGCGCGCTGTCGGACAGCGTTATGGGCGGAATCGGACGCGCTTATGGGCGCAACTGGGTGGTGTCGCTGGACGCAGCCTACACGCATACGTCGGGGCTGACGGTGTTTGGAATCGCGAGCGGTACGCCAACGAATGAGGCGTTTAATACGGTCTATGGCGGCGGACAGGTGACACGCCGGATCAGTTCCACTTTCTCCGGTTATGTGAGCTATACGGCCCAGCACCAATCGAGTACGAACCAGTTATTTGTGCAGAATGCTTTGAACGGCAGCTCTCAGACGTTTGGCATCGGAATTACTTACTCCCCGCGTTCGACCCGTCTGGGACAATTTTAAGGAGTCATTATGCTTGGTCATCGCCCACTGACGATGCAGGACTACACCACCATTTTGAAGCGGAGATGGTGGATCATTGCGATCCCCGCGATTATTTTTCCGATTGTCGGATATGGCATTAGCCTTATGGTGCAGCCTCAGTATCTCTCGCAGACGCTTGTCCTGGTGGAGCAGCAGAAGGTACCGGACTCGTATGTGAAGCCGGTGATTACAGAAGACCTGAGCGGACGGCTGGCGACGATGCGGGAACAGATTCTGAGCCGGTCGCGGCTGCAGCCGATTATTGAACGCTTCAACCTGTTCGCGGGCGGGAAGATGTCGATGGACGATCGCATCGACCTGACGCGGAAGAATATCGACATCAAGCCGATTCAGTCCGATATTGCGCGAACGGGAGGGCTGCCGGGGTTCTTTATCTCGTTCAAGGCAGGCGATGCGCGCACGGCCCAGCTGGTGTGCGGTGAGATTACGTCGCTCTTTGTGAGCGAGAATCTGAACGACCGGGCGGCATCCGCGGCGGGAACGACGGACTTTCTGAAGGGGCAACTGGCCGACGCCAAGGCCAAACTGGATGAGGAAGACGCGAGGCTGGCGAAGTTTCAGCAGACCTACATGGGGAAGCTGCCGGGCGCGGAGACTGCCAACATCAACATGATGACGTCGCTGAATACGCAGCTGGATGCGGCGACGCAGGCGCTGGCCCGCATGGAGCAGGACAGAAGCTATGCTGAGTCGATGCTTTCCCTGCAACAACAGAATCAGGCGACGCAGACCTCGGAACATGGAGGGATGGGACCGCAGGGGCAGCAGGTTCAGCTGCAGGATCTTCTGACCCAGGAGGCGGATCTGACGGCGCGGTACACGGACGACTACCCGGATGTGGTCAGCGTGCGGAGGAAGATCAAAGAGCTGCGGCAGGAGATGGCGCAGGCTCCTGCGGCGATGGCGACGCCGTCGGCCGCGACGCCCAAGCCGACCGACTCGCTTGGGGTGCAGCAGATTCGCGCTCAGCTTCGCTCGATGGATCAGGCGATTGCGCAGAAGAAGCGGGATCAGGGCGCGATTCAGGCGCAGCTGCGGATGTATCAGGAGCGCGTTTCGTCGAGCCCGGCTGTGGAAGAAGAGTATAAGAGCATCACACGGGATAATCAGACGGCGCAGGCGTTCTATGATGATCTGCTGAACAAGATGAATCAGTCCAAGATGGCGACGGACCTGGAGAAGCGGCAGGAGGGCGAGAATTTTCGCGTGATGGATGAGCCGAATCTGCCGGAAGCACCGTTCTCTCCGAAACGGCCGGTGTTTGTTGGCGGAGGTCTCGCACTGGGACTGGGACTGGGGCTGCTGATCGTGGCGATTCTGGAATATATGGATACGGCGCTGCGGAATGAGCGTGATGTATGGGCGTTTACGAAGCTGCCGACCCTTGCGGTCATCGGCTTCAATGGTGATACAGAACCGGTGAAGGCCAAACGCAGATGGTTTGGCCGAGGCGGCGCGGATATAGCAGCGGGCGGTAAGCCGCTGATGAATGCGGGTGGGTAACGATGTATAAGAGCTTCTTCAAACTGCAGAGCAGCCCATTCGGAACGAGTCCTGACCCTCGGTTTCTCTACATGATGCCGCATACGCGAGAGGCGCTGGCGTGCCTGGAGTATGGGATTTCGGCGCGCAAGGGGTTCACCGTGCTGACGGGCGAGGTGGGGACAGGGAAGACGACGCTGCTGCGCCGGGCGTTGAGCTCGTTCAGCGAACGAAGAGTGTCGACGGCTTTTGTCTTCAATCCGCGGCTGGATGTGCTGGACTTTCTGGAGTTTGTTTTGACGGACTTCGGAATTGTGCCGGCGACGCGGACCAAGTCCGGAATGCTGCTGCAGTTGAATCGCTGGCTGATTGAGCGGTTTCGCATGGAAGAGACGTGCGTGGTGGTGGTCGATGAGGCGCAGAATCTCTCGTGGGAGCTGCTGGAGGAGATACGGCTGCTGACGAATCTGGAGACTTCGTCGGAGAAGCTGCTGCAGATTGTGCTCTCGGGACAGCCGGAGCTCGAAGAGAAGCTGCGGCATCCGAGCGTTCGGCAGCTGAGGCAGCGGGTTTCGCTGTGGTGCCGGACGCAGGCGCTGACGGAGAGCCAGACGCACGCCTATGTCGCTGAACGGCTGAGGATTGCAGGGGCGACGTGGCCGCTGTTTTCGCTTGAGGCGCTGGATCTGGTGCATCGCTATAGCCGCGGGATTCCGCGCATCATCAACCTGCTGTGCGAGCATGCGCTGATTGTGGGGTATGTGGAACAGGTTCACCAGGTGAGCGGGACGATTGTGGAAGGGGTGGCGAGGGAGCTGGAGCTGGAGACGCAGCCGTTTATGGTCTCCTCGGCTGCGCTGGGTGGTGGAGGATCACAGTCGCCGCGGAGTGCTGCGAGCGATAGTCCCGACTTTATGACCGCTATTAATGGAGAGACTCCAGGAAGGCAAGATCGATGAGCCGTATATACGAAGCACTTCAGAAGGCGGAGTCCGAACGGGCGTTGGAGCGGCGTGAGGCAGAGCCGCGAATGCCGGAGCAACCGGCGAATGCAGAGGCGCGCTCGCAGGCTGCGGTTGCCGAGAGAGAGTACAGCCGTGTGCCGGCGATGGCCGATGTCTATGCCGAACCCGCTGCACGAGGGCTGGGGGAGGATGCGCTCGACCTGAACGGGATCGTACGGCGACCGTGGGCGCTGTCGCTGACGAAGCTTCCGGCGCTCGAGGAGCGAGGCCCGGCGGTGGAGCAGTTTCGCAGCCTGCGTTCGCGGCTCTTTGAACTTCGCGATATCAAACCGCTTAAGTCGATCCTTGTGAGCAGCGGTATGCCGCAGGAGGGCAAGAGCTTTATCTCGACGAATCTGGCGCTGAGTCTGGCGCGGCATAAGAACAGCAAGGTGCTTTTGATCGATGGCGATATGCGGCGATACACGGTGCATCAGCTGCTGGGCTGCGAGTCGCATCCGGGGCTGGCGGATTATCTTGCGGGCAAGGCAAGCCTGGTCGAGGTGATGCAGCGGGCCGAGCAGTCGACTGAGATTCAGGGAACGGGCAAGCCGGTGCTGCCGAATCTTACGTTTATTGCGGGCGGAAACGGTGGCGATAAGGCTGCCGACCTCTCGGGCAGTCCGCGGTTTGGCGAACTGATCCGGCTGGCGTCGCCACACTTCGACTGGATCATTGTGGACTCTTCGCCGGTGCTGCCGGTCTCGGACGCGGTGAATCTGGCGCGGTCGTGTGACGGAGTTTTGCTGGTTGCTCGCGGAGGAGTGACGAAGTTTCCCATTGCGCAGAGGGCTCAGAGCGAGCTGAAGGCGGCGAATATTCTGGGCTTTGTGCTGAATGCAGTCGAGGATACGCCCCAGGTTGGCGGCTATTACGAGTACGACGCCAACAAGCAGTAGAGGGAGCAACCGTAAGAATGATCCGGCTTTTCAATGTTTACTATCCGACCCGAACCATCGTTCTTCTGCTGTGTGAAGCGCTGATCGTGAGCGGTTCGTTTCTCCTGGCAACGGCATTGATGCTGGGGCCGGATACCTATCTGGTTCTGAACTACGAATACGGGGCCGTGAAGATTGTCTGTCTCACGGTGCTGACCCTGCTTTGCTCCTATTACTTCGACCTGTATGAGCCTCAGCGCATCTCCGCGAAGTGGGAGATTTATTTTCGGCTGCTGCTGGTGCTTGGATTTTTGTCGTTTCTGCTTTCGGCGGTTCTCTATTTTTTCCCGGACGCCGATATCGCCCACTATGTTCTGCTGCTTGGGCTGACATTTCTCACGGTGGCGCTGGTGGCGTGGCGCAGTGCGTATGCGTGGCTTCTGGGTAGAAAGATGTTCCAGGAGAGGGTGTATGTTCTGGGCGCCGGCGAACGGGCACAGGCGATTGTGGATCTCCTGCAGGCACGGAAGGATGCGGGTATGGAGGTGGTCGGCTGGGATGGCGTGCTGGCCGATAAGACGGAGCGGAAGGAGTCATTTACGACCGCGCTGGAGTCCTTTCGTGGGCCGAATCCGCGGGTCGATCGGGTGATTGTTGCGCTGGAGGATCGGCGGGGGGAACTGCCGCTGCGCGAGCTGCTCAAGCTGCGATTTGACGGGGTGGTGATCGAAGAGGGCGGAGCGCTGCTGGAACGGCTTACGGGGAAGCTGCATCTGGATGGACTTCGGCCGAGTAATTTTATTTACAGCGAGGGGTTTCGCGTGAAGCCGTCGCAGCAGATTGCGCGGCGGATTGTTTCGACGCTGACTGCGGCGATTGGGCTGCTGTTGTTTCTTCCCTTCTTCCCGATTGTGGTGCTGCTGGTTCGACTCTCTTCGCCGGGACCGATCTTCTTTCGGCAGACACGGGTGGGGATGGGGGGACGTAACTTCACCGTTTACAAGTTTCGGACGATGCGGACGGACGCTGAGGTTGCAGGCGCGAAGTGGGCCACCAAGAACGACCCTCGGGTGACGCGCGTTGGAATGTTTATGCGGAAGACGCGGCTGGATGAAGTGCCGCAGCTTTGGAATGTGCTGTGCGGCGATATGGGGTTTGTGGGGCCGAGGCCGGAGCGGCCGGAGTTTGTCCCGTGGCTGTCCGAGCAGATTCCGTACTTCGATCTGCGGCATATGATCCGGCCAGGACTGACGGGATGGGCGCAGGTGCGCTATGGATACGGGGCAACGCTGGCGGAGAGCCGCGAGAAGCTTGAGTTCGATCTGTACTACATCAAGCACATGACGCTTGGGCTCGATCTGCTGATTATGTTTGAGACGGTGAAGACGATTATTCGGCGGCAAGGGGCGCAGTAGAAGACTTGTCCTGCCGGACGGGCCGCCTGCGCGGCGGGCGACCACTTCGTGGTGGGTGTGCCGGTCTTGCGGGGATGATGTTTTAGGGGCCTCCCGTTGGTCGGCGGAGGATGATTCCGACCAACGGGAGGACCGATGCTTTCCGGTTCGTCAAGACAAGTTAAAAAGGCGTGCGAACGCCCGCCCTCCGCGCAGGAGGCCCGTCCGGCAGTACATAAGTTTCGATATCAGTAGATGCGGGTGCGGGAGGAGAGAGCCGGCTTGAGCGCGCGCTCCTCGGGCTTCTTATGCAGATGAGGAATGCGCAGCGGGCGGGGCGGAAGCTCCGGCATGCCGACCTCGCTCAGCTTGTAAAGCAGGGAACGGTAGCTGATCTGCAGCCACTTTGCGGTCTTCTGACGGTTCCAGCTGTTTTCCTGAAGGACCTTCAGAATGATCTGACGTTCGAGGTCCTGAGTGGCCTTTTTGGTGATGTTTTTAAGGGAGACGGGCTCGCTGAGGTCGATCTCGGTGACAATGCCGCTGCGGGGGGTCTCGGGCATGAGCTCGGCGACCAGGGCTTCTTCGCTGCCGATGAGGACGTAGCTGCGAATCAGATTCTCCAGCTGACGGATATTGCCTGGCCAGTGGTAGTTCTGCATGAGGCGGACGGCACTTTTGGAGAGTAATTCCGGTGTATGGTGGAAAACTTTTGCATAGTGCTCGATGAAATAGTCGATGAGGATCGGCAGATCGGCGATGCGCTGCCGCAGAGGCGGAAGATTAATGGTCACCGCGTTGATGCGGAAGAGGAAGTCCAGACGGAAGGTTCCGTCCTCGACCTGGGTGCGCAGATCGGTATTGGAGGCGGAGACGAGGCGGGTGGTGATGCTGCGGGGCTCATGGCCGCCGACGCGGACGAAGGTGCCGTCCTGGAGGACCTGAAGCAGTTTGGACTGAACGCCCAGATCGAGGCTGCCGACCTCGTCGAGGAAGAGCGTTCCCATGTGGGACTGCTCCACGCGGCCGAGCTTGGTGGACATTGCGCCCGTAAATGCCCCTTTTTCATAGCCAAAGAGCTCGGTTTCAAGCAGGGAATGAGGGATGGCCGGACAGCTGACCTTGACGAGCGCGCCCTGAGCCCGCATGGAAAATGCGTGCAACAGGCGGACGCAGATCTCTTTGCCGGTACCACTCTCACCCTGAATGAGGACGGGAACGTCTGTCTCTGCTACGCGCTCCAGCTTGTTTCGGACAGACTGCATCGCAGCAGTCTTGCCAAAGATAATATCCAAGGGCGGGAGATTGAGGGACGCGGCGGATTCAGCATGGTGAACCAAGGTCATTTTTTCCTATCGGTATCGAACAAAGCGGCAACTCTGCAATGCTGTTCACATAGCACGTCAATCACCAATCGTTTTGGGCGGCGGTGGAAAGCGGGGTCGTTTTGTGATTCCGGTTGGCGTGCTTTTACGCAGCAACCTTGAAATTGGATTGGGGTTGCCTGTTTTATGGGAAAATTTGAGGTTACCAGGCTTCCACTCACCAAAGTAACCTGCAAAATAAATTGTCTTTTTCCTCTCGTGCGGGGTGCTTGTAGCATGTAAGCTTAGCCTGTTTGGAAAGAGGAGTGGAAAAGGTTTCTCTCTTTTGCCGCAAAGTTATTAACATTTTTTTGTCCAAGTGTTGTCAAAACAAAATAGAATTCGCTGAGTAACGAGTTGTGAAGTCTCCCCACTTCGCAACTGTTTCAGATTCAGAGTTGACTTTGAACGGGAATTTCTCGTTCGTTAGCATTGCGAGGTTCGGGCGCAAAGATCCTGGCCAGAGCAAAATAGGGGTACTGTATGTCAGCCACGCTGTCTTATCCGGTTTCTGCCATGAAATCTGTTGCGAGGTCTCGGTCTCAGATCCTTATTCTGGAGCCGGACCTTGCCGTACTCGACTATCTTCGATTCACTTTGGCGGATCAATATTCGCTGAGCCTGTTTTCAGAGGAGCAGACGCTGCTCGATCGGCTGGGGCAGACCGATGATCCTGATCTGCTGCTGCTTGCACTGCATACGAACCGCGATCCTCTTCCTCTGCTGACCCATATCCGGTGCACGAAGCCGCACCTTCCCGTGATTGTGCTGTCGTGCTCGGCGGACCTGCGCGACATTGAGATGGTGATCCGGCTCGGGGTTCGGGCGATCGTAATGAAGCCGTTTATCGGCAGGGATATTGAGCAGGCGATTGAAGAGCATCTGGCATCCGCGGAGAAGAAGGCGGCTGCTCTGGACGCTCCCAGGGAGATTCCTCTTAATGAGACGCACTCCTTTGTCCGTTCGAGCAAGCGGATGCGGGATCTGGAGGCTCAGGCGGCACTGGTGGCACGCGCGGATATTCCGCTGCTGATTCTGGGTGAGAGTGGGACGGGAAAAGAGATTCTTGCGCTTTATACGCACAAGATGTCGGCGCGGAGCCAGAATATCTTTTTGAAGGTGAACTGCGCCGCGGTTCCGGCGGATCTGCTGGAGAGCGAGCTGTTTGGGTATGAGCAAGGCGCGTTTACCGGGGCCGTGAAGACGAAGCCAGGCAAGTTTGAGGTTTGTACGGGTGGAACTATTTTTCTCGATGAGATCGGGGAGATGCCCGCGTTGCTGCAGGCCAAGCTGCTGCAGGTGTTGCAGGACGGGACATTCTCGCGGCTGGGCAGCCGTTCGCCTATGAAGGTGGATGTTCGGGTGATTGCCGCCACGAACATTAATATGAAAGAGGCGATGGCGAACAAAACGTTCCGCGAGGATCTGTACTATCGTTTGAATGGCTTTACGCTGAGCATACCTCCGCTGCGTGAACGCAAGGAAGAGATTCCTGTGTTTGCAGATTACTTTATGCGGAAGGGCTCAAGGCGCTATGGCCGGGAGGCGCTTCCAATTTCGGCGAACCTGATTCATGCGCTGACGGAGCATACATGGCCGGGGAATCTGCGTGAGATGGAGAATGTTATCAATCGTTACCTGGTATTAGGGGACGAGAGGTCTATTCTGGAGGAGCTAAGTCCTTCCGCTGCGTCTCAGGGCGGTTCAGCTTCAACACAGGAGGTACCGAACGGCGCCGGGCTGAAGGCGATGGTACGCAGTCTTAAGGGTGATGCGGAGTCGACGGCAATTGCACAGGTACTGGAGGGAGTCGGATGGAACAGGAAGGCCGCGGCAAACGATCTGCAAATCAGTTACAAGGCGCTGCTGTACAAGATCAAGCAGTACGATCTGTCGCCGCCGCGGGATCACGCGTAGACATCAAGAAGGCCGAGGGTGGGTCGGCCGATATTCACCGGGTGATTATTCGGTATGAAAACCATACAGTTCGGGGTTTGGCGGAGGCGAGTGAACTTGGGTCGGTAGAGCAGCTTTTGCGAAACGATCCGCAGTATCCTCTTAGCTCTATTCGGCTTAAGCTGCTTGATTCGGAGTCGGTCGAAGACGTTCCAACCAAGGATGCCAAAGCGGTCTTCTTTGTGAAGACCTTCGATGGGGATCTTCGCCACAGGGCTTTGCACTTTCATGAACATGCGCCGATCGTTCAGGGGCTGTGGGTGCGGGTTTATTTTTATGACGGCGAGATGATTGAAGGGATTATCAGTAATACAAGGGATTTCGTGCTGGAGGATGGGTTTTTCCTGATGCCCACGGACCCGAACGGAAATAATAAGCTGGTCTATGTTTTGAAGGGCGGGCTTAAGGACTTTCATGTTCTGGGGATGCGGAATCCTTCGAAGAATCTGACCTGGTTCTGGGGCGAGTAGTCCTGAAGGCGTCGCACGGGACGGGTGCGGCGTGTTTTTTGGGGGTGGGGTGTCGGGGAAAGTGGGGTTCGCCGTGGTGTTTTTGCGGTGATTTTGTGGTGGAATGCGTGGTAAACGTGGTTGCCTGACGGCCTTTGTCTGAAGGCTGAAAAATGCGCCACAAATTTCCTGAATTTATTCTGGCTGGCTTCGCCCCTGGGATTTTGCCGGTTGGGGTCGGGTGCGCGATCCCGCGTTTAAATCTGGACAAACTGTTTTTCGGTGCGAGACAAACGCCTGTCCTGGATTGACATCCTTTAATAAGGCGGTATAACGTCTGGAACCTGTGTGAGAAGAATGTTTTTTCGCGGTTAAGGTTTCGAGAAAAACGGTGAGCGAATTCCTGTTGTGGAGTCTTGCAGGCAGGGATCGGAGTGGGTTGGGCGGATGGCAAAACACAGGATGTATCGCCTTTTTGTGTGCGGCTTGATTGCCGGGTTGTTTGTGGTTTCACGGGCGTTTGCGCAGGACTCGGCGGTGCAATATATCGAATATCCGCAGATTCGGGGTGTGCAGCGGGACTTCAGGCTTAGCTGGATTCCGAAGTGGGCGACGCTGGATTTTCAGTTGCGCGGGCGCACGGAGTACCAGAGTTCGACCAACTACATCTCGGGCAACGGACAGACCTATGAGCTCACGCGCGTGTATGGTGGGCTGGAGGTTCGGCCGACGAAGTTTCTGACCGGATATATTCAGTTCATCGATACGCATGCGCTGGGGCTGCCACTGAAGTACGTTGCGGCGAATCAGCGGGATGTGTTCGACGACCGGCAGGCTTATCTTGAGTTCCACATGGATAAGGTGAAGGTGTTTGCGGGACGGCAGGAGCTGAAGTACGGCGGCGAGCGATTGGTGGGTATCAGCGACTGGACGAACAACAGCCGGACGTGGGATGGATTTCTGGGCCGGTATGGGGACAAGAATCTCATCGATATCTTCAGCACGTCGGTGGTGACGGTGCATCCGAGCTCTCTGGATAAGCATGGCGCGGGGTTGACGTTCCATGGAGCGGTGGGCACGCTGGGCGCGGTGGTGCCGCATATGGTGATCCAGCCGTTTGTGTACTTCAAGTCGTTTCCGGGAGTGACGAGCCAGCAGGGGATCAAAGGTTCGGATCTGTTTGTGACGCCGGGTGTGGAGGTTGCGGCAGAGTTTCCTGTGGGGCTGAACTTCGATACGCTGATCGCGCTGCAGCGGGGGAATTACTCGAACGATACGGTGAAGGCAGCTGCGGGGTATTTCAAGGCGGGGTGGAACTTTGCGAATCTGACGTGGCAGCCGCGGTTTCGGCCGGAGTATGACTATGCCTCGGGAAATAACCGGCAGGACCTGAACCGGATCGGCACGTTCGACCAGTCGTATCCGAGCAACCATAATGCGTTCGGGCTGACCGACCTGTTTGGCTTTGAGAATATCAAGCAGGAGAGGCTGAACCTGGACCTGAACCCGACGGATCGCCTGTCGCTGCTGTTTCAGCAGGAGTGGCTGCAGATGGCGACGCGCTTCGATAACATCTACAGCGGGTCGGCGGGGACGGTGGTGAAGGCGCCGACGACGGGGCTGGCGAGCGCGGATATCGGCAGGGAGTTCGACGCATCGGGAAAATATCTGCTGAGCGATTCGCTGGTGGTGAACGTCGGTGTGGGGCATTTTTCGCCGGGAACGGTGATGCGGGAGAATGCACATGGCGCTCCGCTGACGCTCGCCTACTTCAGTCTGACCTATCGGTTCAAGGTGGATCATCCGGCAGCGAAACCGGCACCGTAGATGCGATATGCGGCCAGTTTTTGCAGAAGTTTTTTATAAGTGACATATTTCATATAGCAGTGTGTCTGGTTTGCGAAAGAAGAAAGGACGTGCATCGTGGCAGAGGAAAAGGATCAATCCATACTTAGCCGGCGCAGGTTTATCGAGGCTGGCTCGGCTGTTTTTGCGGCGGCGGCAGGGCTGCAGGTTGCCCAGGGACAGCAGCAGAGCCCGATCTATCCAACAGATACCCATACCGGAATCAATGAAAGCCAGCAGGGGCCGAGGGGAAATACGGTGCTGGAAGGGCAGAATCCGGATTCGGTGTG
>Ga0302220_10002834_pt1 | contig 12402 bp, 10 predicted proteins | sample II_Palsa_E1_3_FD_194572 | JGI IMG/M metagenome (GOLD analysis project Ga0302220, IMG submission 194572) | Peat permafrost microbial communities from Stordalen Mire near Abisko, Sweden - II_Palsa_E1_3 | ecosystem: Environmental > Terrestrial > Soil > Palsa > Peat permafrost | place: Sweden... | reverse complement strand
GTGGCGCGCGGCTTATGTCCAGCCGTCACGGCGTCCGAAGGACGGCCGTTACGGCGACAACCCGAACCGCCTGCAGCACTACTACCAGTATCAAGTGGTGCTGAAACCCGCGCCCGAAAACATCCTGGACCTGTATCTCGGCTCGCTCGAAGCGCTCGGCTTCGACCTGAAGCAGAACGACGTGCGTTTCGTGGAAGACGACTGGGAAAATCCGACGCTCGGCGCGTGGGGTCTCGGCTGGGAAGTCTGGCTGAACGGCATGGAAGTGACCCAGTTCACGTACTTCCAGCAGGTTGGCGGTATCGACTGCAAGCCGGTGCTCGGTGAGATCACCTACGGTCTCGAACGGCTCGCCATGTATTTGCAGAAGGTGGAGAACGTCTACGACCTCGTGTGGACCGAATGGGAAGAGGACACGCCGAACGGTCGCGAACTCCGGCGCCTGACCTATGGCGACGTGTATCACCAGAACGAAGTCGAGCAGTCCACCTACAACTTCGAGCACGCGAACGTCGACCTGCTGTTCACGTTATTCAAGAGCTACGAAGCCGAAGCACAGAAGATGATCGAGGCGAAGCTCTCGCTGCCTGCGTATGAGCTCGTGCTGAAAGCCGGCCACACGTTCAATTTGCTGGACGCGCGCGGCGCGATTTCGGTGACGGAGCGCGCGGCATATATCGGCCGGATCCGCGATTTGTCGCGTGCGGTCGCAAAGGGCTATTACGAGTCCCGTGAAGCGCTCGGCTTCCCGATGCTGGGCAACCCCGTACACGCCGCGCCCGGACTCACCACGGACGCACAAGATGCCGCCAAGCCCGCGTGGGCGCCGGCGCTGAAGGTCGAGCGCAATATCGATCAGGCCTGACCAGAGCACGACATAACAATGACCGAAACCAATCTTGCATCGCTGCTCGTCGAGCTGCGGACCGAAGAACTCCCGCCGAAAGCGCTCGCGCGCCTGGGCACCTCGTTTGCCGAAGGCATCGTTCAGCGGCTCGCCGCGCGCGACCTGATCGAAGGTGAAGCGAGTTTCGAAAAATACGCCACGCCGCGACGTCTCGCCGTGGTCATCAAGAACGTGCGCGCAGTCGCACCGGAACGGCAAGTACGCGAGAAGGTGCTACCGGTTTCCGTCGCACTGGACAAAGACGGCCAGCCCACCGCGCCGCTCGCGAAGAAACTCGCGGCGCTGGGTTTCCCCGACTTCGCCATCAGCGATCTCGAACGCGCCCAGGACGGTAAGGCCGAAGCGTTTTTCCTGCGCTACGCGGCACCCGGCGCAACGCTAGCCGACGGCCTGCAGACCGCGCTGCAAGAAACGCTCAGCAAGTTGCCTATTCCCAAGGTGATGACCTATCAACGGCCCGACGGCACCAGCGTACAGTTCGTGCGGCCGGTGCATGGGCTGATCGCTTTGCATGGGCGCCATATCGTGCCGGTGAGCGCACTCGGCATCGACTCCGGCGACACCACGCTGGGGCATCGCTTCATGTCGGAAGGAATTGTTGCGATCGCGCATGCGGACGATTACGCCGAAACGCTGCGCTCGAAGGGCAAGGTCGTAGCGAATTTCGACGATCGCCGCGAATCCATCCGCACGCAATTGCTGGCGTTTGCGGGCGAAGACCGCGTGGTGATGCCCGAGTCGTTGCTGGACGAAGTGAATGCGCTGGTCGAATGGCCGGTCGTGTATCAGTGCCGTTTCGACGAGTCGTTCCTGCAAGTGCCGCAGGAATGCCTGATCCTCACCATGCAGACGAACCAGAAGTATTTCGCGCTGACTGACGAGCACGGCAAGCTGCGTTCGCGTTTCCTGATTGTGTCGAACATCGACACGCAAACGCCGGGCGATATTGTGGAAGGCAACGAACGCGTGGTCCGCCCGCGTCTCGCCGACGCCAAGTTCTTCTTCGAGCAGGACAAGAAGAAACGCCTCGCCGACCGCGTGCCGCTGCTCGCGAACGTGGTGTATCACAACAAGCTCGGTTCGCAGTTGCAACGCGTGCAGCGGCTTGAAGCGCTGGCCGGCGAAATCGCGCCCATGATCGGCGTGGATGCCACCGTCACGAAGCGCGCCGCCCTGCTCGCGAAGGCCGACCTGATCACCGACATGGTCGGTGAATTCCCCGAACTGCAAGGGACCATGGGCACGTACTACGCGCGCCATGACGGTGAACCGGAAGAAGTCGCGCTCGCCTCTTCGGAACATTATCAGCCGCGTTTTTCCGGCGATGAAACCCCGCCCAACGGCGTGAGCAGCGCCGTCGCTTTGGCCGACAAACTGGAAACGCTCGTTGGCATCTGGGGCATCGGCCTGCAGCCAACCGGCGAGAAAGATCCGTTCGCACTGCGCCGTCACGCACTCGGCGTGTTGCGCATCCTGCTGGAAAAGCGCCTTGCCATCGACCTGTTCGACTTGCTGCGTATCGCACACAAGCAATTCGCCGGCATGCCGCAAGTCGTCGATTCAACCGACGCCATCTATGCGTTTTTCATGGACCGGCTGCGCGGCGTGCTGCGCGAGCGCGGTTTCAACGCAATTGAAATCGACGCTGTGCTGAGCCTGAACCCCACGCGCCTGGATGACATCGTGGCGCGTCTGGACGCTGTGCGCGAATTCGCGTCGTTGCCGGAAGCCGCATCGCTTGCCGCGGCGAACAAACGCATTTCGAATATCCTGAAGAAGTCGGCGGAAGGCGTGCCGGCGAGCGTGCAGCCAGCTCTCCTTCAAGAGGCGGCCGAAAAGGCGCTGTACGCTCAGCTCGAGCAAGTCGCACCGCGCGTGCAAACGCAACTGGCAGAGCGCAACTACACGGAAGCGCTATCGGCGCTGTCCGCGTTGCGCGACGCCGTGGATACTTTCTTCAACGACGTGATGGTGAACGCGGAGGATCCGGCGCTGCGAAGTAACCGCCTGGCTCTTCTCGGCGCACTGCATCAGCAGATGAATTGCGTCGCGGACATTTCGAAGCTTGCCGCCTGATGCGCCACACCATGCCGACCAACACAAACAAAAAACTGGTGGTTCTCGATCGTGACGGCGTAATCAACGTCGACTCCGACGCGTTCATCAAGTCGCCCGACGAATGGGTTGCCATCCCCGGCAGCCTGGAAGCGATCGCGCGTTTGAACCAGGCCGGCTACCGCGTGGCGATTGCATCGAATCAATCGGGTATAGGCCGTGGTCTGTTCGACATGGCTGCGCTCAACGCAATGCACGAAAAGATGAACCGGGCGGCGGCGGCAGTGGGTGGCCGCATAGACGCGGTGTTTTTCTGTCCGCACACGCAAGAAGACGAGTGCGAGTGCAGGAAGCCTAAGCCCGGCATGTTGCAGCAGATTGTGGAGCGCTTCGAGATCGATCCCGCTGACACGCCCATGGTCGGCGACTCGCTGCGCGATCTGCAAGCAGGCGCGGCGCTCGGCTTTGCGCTGCATCTCGTGCTGACCGGCAAGGGACGTAAAACGCTGGCAGCGGGCAATCTGCCGCCGAATACGAAAGTACACGACGACCTGCGCACCTTCGCGCTCGATTTCCTCGCCGCACATCACGACTGACCTGACTGATCCAACTGATCTAACGCAGGGGTTTTTTCGTCACATCACATAAGACTTATTCAAGCCGATGCGCTTCATTCGTTCGCTGTTGCTGATGGTTTTTTTCGCCGTTTATACGGTGCCGTACGCGTGTGTGTGCTTCCTCGTGTTCCCGTTCATGCGCGCTGAAAAGCGTTACTGGATGGCGGCGTACTGGTGCAAGTCGTGCATCGTGGTGATGCGATACCTGAACGGCATCCGCTACCAGATCGAAGGCATGGAGAACCTCCCCAACGGCCCGGCCGTGCTGTTGTCGAAACACCAGTCGGCTTGGGAAACGCTGGCATTCCCCGCGTTAATGCCACGACCGCTCTGCTATGTGTTCAAGCGTGAGTTGCTGTTCGTACCGTTTTTCGGTTGGACCATGGGCATGCTGAAGATGGTTCATATCGACCGGCGTCAGGGCAAGGACGCGTTTGCATCGGTGGCGCGGCAAGGGCGTGAGCGCATGGCCGAGGGAGCGTGGGTCATCATGTTCCCGGAAGGCACGCGTACACGCGTGGGCCAGCAAGGCAAGTACAAGTCAGGCGGTGCGCGCTTCGCATGCGCGGCGGGCGCGCCGGTCGTCCCGATTGCTCACAACGCCGGACACGTATGGCCGCGGAAATCGTTTCTCAAATATGCGGGTATAGTCACTATGTCAATCGGTCGTCCGATCGACACGACAGGCCTCACGCCAGAAGAAGTCAACTTGCGCGTGGAGCGCTGGATCGAAACGGAAATGCGTCGTATTGATCCGGACTCGTACGGTCCCGCCGATCGTTTCGCTGCTGAGTCTGACTCTACGTCCGAATCCAGGTCTGATTCTGATTCTGAGTCCAAGTCTCACGGCGCGGCTACCGGCCTGTAGAGCAAGGTGTCGTTATCGTTACGTTCGTTACGTTCGTTTCTAGCGTTAGTGCCGTTCTTTCCGTCATTCCCGCGCCGCGTGCGCCAAGCTGAGCCGATGCAGAAGACTCCCTCGCGACAGCGTCCCGCTGCCGCGCTCGACAACCCGCAACTCGACCTGCCGCTCAACCTCCCCAGTGAGCCAAGGCTGTCGAGTGCGGCACCATCGCCTGCCATTCCTTCCGCACCTGTCCCCGCCATGCCTGCAACATTGCGTGGCGACATCGCGCCGACCGATACAACCGAGACCGCAAGTCCTTGTGCGCCGCCCTTTCGTGCGCCCGGTTCGCCCACTGCGCCCGACGGCACGCGCAACCGGCAACTCGTGCTCGGTTCGCAGATGCTCGATTACCGCTTGAAACGTTCGTCGCGCCGGACGATCGGCTTCACTATCGACGGCACCGGTCTGGCGATTACCGCGCCGCGCTGGGTGACCATCGGCGCAATAGAAAGCGCGATTGCGGAGAAGGAAAAGTGGATCTTCAAGAAGCTCACCGAATGGCAAACGCGCGTGGAACAACGCGTGGTACCCCGGATTGAATGGAAGGATGGCGCGCAGCTTCCGTATCTCGGGCGGACCGTCACGGTCATGATGACCTCTGCGCCGGGTACAACGGGCAAGAGCGCGGCACAAGCGGCCTTCGATACAGAAAGCGACGTGCTGTGGCTCGGCCTTCCCGCGCTGGCAGATGGTCAGCTCATTCGCGAGCGCGTGCAACGCTGGCTGCATGTTCAGGCGATGCAGGTTTTCGGCGAACGGCTGCCGGTGTATGCGGCCAAATTAGGCGTGGAGTTCAGGGCGTATGCGTTGTCGTCCGCCGCTACGCGCTGGGGCAGTTGTTCCAGCGACGGCAAGATTCGCCTCAACTGGCGGCTGATTCATTTCCCCGTGCATGTCATTGACTACGTGGTCGCGCACGAACTCGCCCATCTTCGCGAAATGAATCACAGTGCGCGCTTCTGGCACACCGTCGAATCCATTTTCCCGGACTTCCGCGAAGCGCGGCATACGCTCAAGCATCATCCGCCTGAATTGCTGCCCCTGCTTTAACCCCTCGTGAGCGCGGAGTGGGCACAGAGCAGCGCGCTGCGAGCCTTTGCCACGGGCGTTACAATTTTGGATGTGGCCGTTTTCATCGTGCGCGCTGTTCACTGAGACACAGGAAAAGACACGGTAAAGCGGACCATCCGTTCCATCGACATTCCCCACAGGAACCCCATCATGCGACTTCTTCACACCATGCTGCGAGTCGGCGACTTGCAGCGATCCATCGATTTCTACACGCGCATTCTCGGCATGAAAGTGCTGCGTCAAAGCGAAAACACCGAGTACAAGTACACGCTTGCGTTCGTCGGTTACGGCGATGAAAGCGAAAACAGCGTGCTCGAACTGACTTACAACTGGGGCGTCGACAAGTACGACCTGGGTTCGGCGTATGGCCACATCGCGTTGGAAGTGGACGACGCGGCGGCGGCTTGCAGTCGCATCCGTGAAGCCGGCGGCAAGGTTTCGCGCGAAGCCGGGCCGGTGAAAGGCGGAACAACGGTGATCGCGTTTGTTGAAGATCCGGATGGGTACAAGGTCGAGTTGATCGAGAAACACGCTTGAGGCGGTTTGGGGTAACGGTCTGCCAGCGATGGCGGGTTATCTCCAAATTTTTTACGACGGTCAAATTCCCACTTGTTGCTACCCAGCCGCAAAAAGTGGCACTTTTCGACGCCACGAGTTGATGCCACGAAATTGCTGTTTCCTATCTATATACTGATCACAGATAGGTGAGCGAGGTTCGCAACGACGTCTATCTACCTCCTGCACGAGCAGGGTCCAGCCGTGCTGGTATGCTGGTTTCCAGTCAAGAGCACCCTTGCTGTGTGAGGCTCCTTCGGGAGCCTCATTCTTTTTGAGCCAGGCATTCCGTATCACGCATTATTGCCGGAACAAAACGAACATATTAATCAGATATCCTTATTTAATTATAAAACTCACACTCACACCATCACCACGCCCACCCGCATGCTACATCGCAACGTTCGTGCACTGCACAACCGGTAACGCCAGCCTCATGCAATGCAAACCCGCATGACAGCCCAACGCCATCAATGGCAGAATGCGCCGGAGACTTGACCCAACAACCGGTTAAAAAACAATAATTCGATGAGCACCACTGCCCTGCCCTTGCGCCGCGCGCCCGACGCCACCGCCATCTTGCTGATGATCGCGCTATGCGCCGTGTGGGGTTTCCAGCAGGTCGCAATCAAAGGCGCGAACGCCTCTTTCCCGCCGTTGCTTCAAGCCGGCATCCGCTCAACCATAGCGACAATCCTCGTCTGGCTATGGACACGTTCACGCGGTGTCGCGCTGTTTCGCCGCGACGATACCCTCGCATCCGGCCTGCTCGCCGGCGTGTTGTTCGGCGGCGAGTTCGTGTGCATTTTCCTGGGACTGACATTGACCAGCGCCACGCGCATGGTCGTCTTTCTCTACACCGCGCCGTGTTTCATGGCGCTTGGCCTGCACTGGTTCGTCGCGGGAGAAAAGCTGAAGCGGGTCCAATGGGTGGGGATAGCGCTGGCGTTCGGCGGCATCACACTCGCTTTCGCCGATGGCTTCCTGCACCCGGCCACGGGCACCGCATCGACATGGCAAGGCACTGCCGGCGATGCCCTCGGCGTACTCGGCGGCGTGTTCTGGGCGGCGACAACGGTCGTCATCCGCGCATCACCGCTCGCTCGTGCAAGCGCCAGCAAGACGTTGTTTTATCAACTCGGGGTATCGGCGATTGTGTTACTCGCGCTCGCCTTCGCGCTCGGGCAGACGCATGTGAGCACAATCACGCCGGCTGCCGTCGCCAGCCTCGCCTATCAGGCAATCGTGGTCGCGTTCCTGAGCTATCTCACGTGGTTCTGGCTGCTGACGCGCTACATGGCGTCGCGGCTCTCGGTGTTCTCGTTTCTCACGCCTATCTTTGGTGTCGCGTTCGGCGTCGTACTGCTGGGGGAAACGCTCACTACACGTTTCATGATTGCATCGGCGCTTGTTGTCATGGGCATTGCACTGGTCAATGCACCCGCCGGACGGCGGCGCACCTGAAAAGGCCCGCTACCGGGCATGTCCAGCCGCCTGAGCGGCGCGGCTGGCGTCATTCATGATCTGCCCGGCAAGCGCGAGCGCCACATCTGCCGCTGCGGATTGCGTCCGATCCGCAAGACAAACAAGTGCGAACTGGAGCCCAAGTTTGCGCGAATGAACAATCGGCACGCGCACGAGCCGCTGGCCATCGGGATCTCGCTGTAACACTGAAGCCGTGCAAAACATCACGGCATCCGATCGCGCGACCACGTCCTTCAGCACGGCGACATCGTTACATTCCAACTGCACGGGAACAGCTTCATGCGCGCGAAACTTGAGCAGTCGCCGCAACGCGTCTTCCATGAACGCGGACAGCGGCACGGACACCATCGGAAAATCTTTTAACGCCGCCAGCGGCACCGGCGCACGCGCGAGCAATGGATGGCCCGGGCGCACGAACCAGCCGCCGTCGTGACTGATCAGACGGTGGGTGGTTACGTCGGGCGCCGCCGGCGTTTCACGACGATCCACCACCACGAAGTCGGCAGCCTCCGAGCGCAGGCTTTGCATCAGCACACTGGCTTCTGCTATTTGTACGGATACCTTGGTGGCAGGAAACTGCCGTGCACACTCAACCAGCAGATTCGGAAAGAGGATCGCGGCGGCATAAGGTCCGAGGCCAATCCTCACTTCGCCCAGCGCGTCGGACCGGATCAACTCGACATCGCGAAAAAGACAGCGTGCTTCGAACAACACCCGTCGGGCACGTTCGACCAGCATCCGGCCGGCGGCGGTGGTCGCCACACCACGTGCCGCGCGATCGAAGAGCTTGATATCGAACTCATCTTCCAGCGCCTGGATGCTGCGGCTCAGCGCGGGCTGGCTCAGATGAACCCGCTCCGCCGCACGCGCGAAACTACCCTCTTCGGCGAGCGCGACCAGATGCGCGAGGCGACGCGAATTGATCTCATGCATGATTTAAAACGGAACCCTAAATGATTTTTGATCGCTGGTTTCGAAGCCGGGTGGTTATATCATTTCCCACGGCCACCGAGCCACGCATACCGGCGTCGAACGATCGCAGAAAGCGCGCAAACGTCCAGCGGCATCCCACGCCGGATGCTGCCGGACCTGATTCAAAACTGCTTCAGAACCTGTGCCGGATCCCGGTCATCACGCCAAGCTGCGTGCTTTTTTGCGCGAGACTGACAGCGTTGACTCCTTGCAACTGCGAGCCGATCAAATCAGCTCTATAAAGTGAATAATCGGTTGTCAGATACACATCGGTGCGCTTGGACAAGTCGTAATCAGCGACCAGTTGGAATTGCCACGCCGAGCCGTCCTGCGGTTGGGTCTTGCCGTCTTGCAGAGTGCGCCACACGTTCCCGGCGAAATGCCACGCTCCGACTTGCTGCGTAACGCCGCCAAGAATCATCCGGCGTTTCTTGAAGTCGGACCATTTCAGCGCGGCGAGCCCCGGTGCGGCGAACGGTCCGTTGGCGAAAGTGGAGAACCCCTTGTCGTTCTGATTGACGATATAACCGAGCGCGAAGCGCGTCTTGTCCCACGTGTACGAACCGCCGACGGTCCACGCCTTGGCGTCGCTGCCGTTGATCGAGTCCTTTGTCTCCTTGAACGCTCCACCGAGCGTGACAGGGCCGTTCGCCGGCGCATAAGCTGCTGCCACGCCGTACTGGCTGCCGTATGCCATATGGCCGGCGTTGCCGCTGAATGAATACGCGGTGGAAATGCGGAAGTCCTTGTACTTTCCGTGATACTGAATCTGGTTGCTGCTCCAGATGCCGCCGGTCATGGTGACTTCGGGCTGGAAGTTGAAGTCGAACGGAATCCACGGATTGCTCGAGTAGCCGCCCATCACAATGCCCTCGATCATCACGTTGTACTGACGGCCTAACACAACCTCTCCGTACGTCGATGACCGCAGTCCGATCTGCGCCTCGTTAAAAAACGGCATGGTGGGATCGCTCTGGCCGCTGTTCAGGAAGAAACGGTTTTCGAGTTTGAAGGTGGTCGCCCAGCCGCCGCCCAGATCTTCAACGCCCTTGATGCCCCAGCGGCTCTCGCTCATGCCGCCGGGTCCCATCAGGAAGCGGCCGTTACCCTGTGTGTCGGCGTTGGACAGATATCGCACGCTCACGTCGGCGATGCCGTAGAGCGTGACGCTGGATTGTGCTTCGCTTGTTTCGCAGGCGAACGCAGCGGGCAGCAAAGCACAACTCACCTTGCACCATTTTCCCAACCCGCCCGTTTTTCTAAGTTGTCCCGATCTGTTCATACGTCTCCTCGTGATGTCGTAATGCGACGATCAGGCCTCGCCTGTATCGCCACGAATCAAAGAAGTCGTTGCCTGTCTCCGATGCACCCGCGTCATGCCGCTGAAGCGGTTGCCCTTTATTAGAGTCTGCTGCGCGTGCGCGCTGCCAATTTGAGACTAACGAGGGGATTAACTCCAGTGCATTCCTTGCATCGAGAGAATGCAGGAGCCACATGGGAGCAAGGAGAAAAGAGAAGCGGGACAGAGGTCGCGCGGTTCGCGTAAGCGAACCCGGAATAGTGAGATAGAAAAGATCAGATCAACGGCAGCAGGTGCGATAGCAGCCCGATAGAACGGCCTTGGCGCGACCGGCGGAGCGCGCCATTCCGCCGGTCGCGCACGCGACATCGAAACGCGCCTGCGGCCTTAAAAGCGGCTACTGCGCCGCCTTCACCACCTGCGCCAGTTTCACAAACTCGGCCACGGGCACTTCTTCCGCACGCCGCGAAAGGTCAAATCCCAGCGCATCGAAATCCACGCGATCTCGATACACGCCCAGCGTATTGCGCATCATCTTGCGCCGCTGCGAAAACGCCGCGAGCACGACTTCACCGAGCACCTTGTCATCCACGTCCGGCAACTCGTTCGGCGCGAAGGGAATCATCCGCACGATGGCCGAATTCACCTTCGGCGGCGGATTGAACGATTCGGGCGGAACGTCGATGAGTTTATCGATGGCATACCGGTACTGCAGCATCACCGTCAGCCGGCCAAAATCCTTGTTGCCCGGCTCGGCGATCATCCGGTCCACCACTTCGTCCTGCAGCATGAAATGCTGATCGATGACCTTCGGTGCGAACGCGGTCAGGTGAAACAGCAGCGGGCTGGAAATGTTGTACGGCAGATTCCCGACAATCCGCAGCGACGGTTTTTCGCCTTCCAGCGCGAGCGAACCAAAGTCGAACGCGAGCGCATCGCCGGCATGCAGCGCCAGCAGATTGCCAAATCGCTTCTCAAGCCGCCCGATCAAGTCACGATCCAGTTCGACCGCGTGCAGCGGCGACTCCGGCGTGGAGAGCCGTTCGATCAACGGCGCGGTGAGCGCGGCGAGACCCGGCCCGATCTCGACCATACGTTCGCCGCGCTTGGGCGCGATGGTGTCGACGATCGAATCGATCACGCTTTGATCGACGAGGAAGTTCTGCCCGAAGCGCTTGCGCGCGAAGTGGCCCTGGTGCTTGATGGACATCGGAGAAGCCGATTAAAACCGCAATGAAAAGGAGACAGGCAAGAGGTCAGGAACGGCGGTGGCGCGCCATGGCAACGGCTGTATCGATGGCAACCATCAGGCTGCCCGGATCCGCACGGCCCGTGCCGGCCAAGTCGAGCGCGGTGCCGTGATCGACCGACGTACGGATGATCGGCAACCCGAGCGTGATGTTGATGCCTTCGCCGAACGTCGCGAATTTCAGGACCGGCAAACCTTGGTCGTGGAACATCGCGAGCACGCAATCGGCATCTTTGAGATAACGCGGCTGGAACAAAGTGTCCGCCGGATAGGGACCGGGGGCGTCGATACCCAGCGCGCGCGCTTGCAGAAGCGCGGGCGTGATGACATCGATTTCTTCTCGGCCCAGGTAGCCGTTTTCGCCCGCATGCGGGTTGAGTCCGGTCACCAGGATGCGCGGCTTCGGCAGACCGAACAGCGCTTTCAGATCGCGATCAATAATGCTCAGCGTTTCGACAATGCCATCCACCGTCAACGCCGCCGACACGTCCTTCAGCGGCAGATGGGTGGTAGCAAGCGCGACGCGTAGCGGCCGATCGCCCATGCCCGCGAGCATCATGACCACGCGCGGGGTATGGGTGCGTTCAGCGAGATATTCAGTGTGGCCGGTGAAGGGAACGCCGGCGTCGTTGATGGTGCTTTTCTGCAGCGGCGCGGTGACGATAGCATCGAAACGACCGCTCACCGCCCCGTCTATGGCTGCGTCGAGCAGGCCGAGCACGTAGCGCCCATTCGCGGCATTCAGCGTACCCGCGGTGACGGGTACGCTCAGCGCGTGATGCTCTATCTCAATGTCTGCGCCCGTAGACAGCCACGGCGAAGAACCCGCCCGCTCAGCCATCAGCTCACGGTCGCCGAGCACGGTAAACCGCACCGACGGCCAGCGCTGCGCCGCTTCAGCCAGCGCCGCCACGGTCAATTCAGGCCCCACACCCGCCGGTTCCCCGGTGGTAATGGCGACTGACAATGGAGACGCTGCGTTCATCTCAAGCCTTACTGGTTCAGCGCTTGCTGAGCCGCAACGCCCTTGTACTGCACATAGGCGGTGTCGCGCAGTTCACGCAGCCAGTCGGAATATGCTTGCTCGGCCTTGCGCTGACCGATCGCCTGACGTGCCGTATCCAGTTGCTGCTGGACCGAGCCTTCTGCATCGCGGCGTCCCAGCACCTGGATCAAGTGATAACCGTACTCGCTGCGAACCGGGTCGCTGACCTGGTTGTCTTTCAGGTTGTTCATGGCGCGCTCGAATTCCGGCACGGTTTCACCCGGGCTGATCCAGCCGAG
>Ga0302220_10002830_pt1 | contig 12408 bp, 11 predicted proteins | sample II_Palsa_E1_3_FD_194572 | JGI IMG/M metagenome (GOLD analysis project Ga0302220, IMG submission 194572) | Peat permafrost microbial communities from Stordalen Mire near Abisko, Sweden - II_Palsa_E1_3 | ecosystem: Environmental > Terrestrial > Soil > Palsa > Peat permafrost | place: Sweden... | reverse complement strand
CGCCCAGGCCAGCCATGACAAACCGCTGGACAAGCCTACGAAGAATTCGGCGTGTTTGATCAGCTCAGCCCGCTCCAGCAGCGGCCGGTCGCCGGTAAAATCTTCGGCGCCGTGGGGAATGGCGTTTCATAACAGGCCATAGCCATTCACTTGCTGCTTATCCACGCAGAGCACGCGGTAGCCGAGGTGGTTCAGGTGTTCGACCGTCTTGATCCAGCCCAGGGGGTGATTCCAATGCTTGCTTTGCGCTGATGCGTGCGTAGCGATACAGATATACGGCTGCGCAATAGTGCGCACCGAATCGCTGGGCAGGCCAATCCGGGGGCGCAATTCCGTGGGTGGCAGACCGAGCAGGAACGGTATCGTCTTTTGCAGCCCGCTGACCCGGAAATCGGTGGGTTGATGCGATCGATCGGCACAAGGGAAAAAGATGCCGAGATAGTAGCTGGCGTAGAAATCCTTGCGGCGCGCGGCTTCGTCTTTGGCCTCGATATATTCCAGCTCCGGATACGCGTGCTCGAACAGCGACCAGACGCTTGGCGCCATCGATAGCACCACATGGCAACCATGTTTGCGCCGAAACGCATCCACGTACGGAAACCACGCGATGATGTCGCCCAGGGTACCCTGCGGCAAACGGAAGTAGACGGTTTTGCCGCGCGGATCGAAGCTGTGTTCGAATACCAGCACATTGTCGCGCAGCACTTCGAGTTTGAATCGAACCCAATATTTTTTGGTGCTGCTGATGATGGCGTCGCAGGTGTCTTCATCGAACAACACGACGCCGGCTTCTTCGTCGCGTATGCGCACCCGCCAGCCGCCACCGTCCACTTTGACACGGCAGCCGTAGTTGAAATCGTAGAGTATGCCTTGCGGCCCGCTCATCACAGGCGGCTCATGGATCGGGAAAATAGGATGACTGGAGCCGTTTTCGGTAGGTGGCGGAGAGGCGTCGATGGGCGCTACGTCAGCCGGCACCGCAAGTTTGGCGCTTGTCTCGCCGCGCAGCAGCGTTTGCGCCGCCGATGCCATGGCCGTGCGCGTAACTACGCTGGGCCCGGGGTTGGCGTTGTCAGTGCCGTTTTGCGTGCGACGGTACACGGTCTTGTGTTTCATAGCGGGTGGCGGTGCCTTCCGTAGTAAACAAGGGAGCGCGTGAGTCGATCAACAGCGATTTAATGATTTAAGATTAGGATAGCCTATTAATAGATTTAAACAACAATATAAACCTTGATGATGCGAGGACCCCACACGTTCGTGATTCATCCATTTCACAGTCGGCGCGGGCGGCCCACGACAATCCAGCAAGCGACTGGACCTGAAAGACAGTCTGTTCGTCGGGTCACAGGTAAGGCGGATAAGTGCGCTTTATAATGAGATGGGGACACCGCTCATTAAAGACAAGGACCACACCATGGCGCAACACCGTATCGCTGTGATACCGGGGGACGGTATCGGCAAGGAAGTCATACCCGAAGGCATTCGCGCGTTGGACGCGACCGCACGCCGCTTCGGCATCGACCTGCAATTCGATCAGTTCGACTGGTCGAGCTGGGATCATTACGAAAAGCACGGCAAGATGCTGCCCGATAACTGGTTCGAAGTGCTCAGCCGCTACGACGCGATCTATTTCGGCGCGGTCGGCTGGCCCGAGAAAATCGCCGATCATGTGTCGCTGTGGGGTTCCTTGTTGCGCTTCAGGCGCGATTTCGACCAGTACGTGAATCTGCGGCCCTGTCGCCTGATGCCGGGCGTGCGCTCGCCGCTGGCGGACCGTAAGCCTGGCGATATCGATTTCTACGTGGTGCGCGAAAACACCGAGGGCGAGTATTCGAGCATAGGCGGGCGCATGTACGAGGGCACGGAACGCGAGATCGTCATGCAGGAGACGGTGATGTCGCGTCACGGTGTCGATCGGATCTTGAAATATGCGTTCGAGCTGGCCGCACGGCGCCCGAACAAGCATCTGACCTCGGCCACCAAATCCAATGGCATCGCCATCACCATGCCGTATTGGGATGAGCGTGTCGAAGCGATGGCTCAGCGCTACCCGCAGGTCAAGCAGGACAAATATCACATCGACATCCTGACCGCGCAGTTTGTCGCGCATCCCGACTGGTTTGACGTGGTGGTGGCCAGCAACCTGTTCGGCGACATCCTGTCGGATCTGGGGCCTGCGGTGTGCGGCACGATCGGTATCGCGCCGTCGGCCAATATCAATCCGGAACGCAAATTCCCGAGCCTGTTCGAACCGGTGCATGGTTCGGCACCGGACATCGCCGGCAAAGGTATTGCCAATCCGATCGGGCAAATCTGGTGTGGAGGCTTGATGCTCGAACACCTGGGCTATCCGGAAGCGGGCGCGGCGGTACTGACCGGGATAGAGCAGGTGCTGAGCAGCGGCGTGGCGCATGCGCCGTTGACCGCCGACTTGGGCGGCAAGGGCAATACCGTCGACTTGGGCACTGCCATTGCGCAAGCCATAGCGAGCGCGGGGGCCTGATCAGTCGAACCCGACTGGGGCTGGGGGCGGTGTCGCGGACAGGGCGTGCAGGTAACGCTTCGCCCGCTTCGCGGACTGCGCGTGATCGAGGGAAAGTCCCGATGCGACAAGGGTTTGTGTCGCGGTACTATGGCTTTGACGTTGATCACGTCTCACAATTTATGTTTCAGTATTCTTAGGCCGCCAGGGCTCATAGCCGGGCGGCTTTCTCTTTTGTCAGGCCGCGCGGATGTTTTCGCCTACCACGACGAGTGCGCCACCTCGTTCCAGATCGGTCAATAGCGATACCAGCAATGCCTTACAAACGACATCATCGTCATCGGTAAGCGTCTGACCCAGCAGCGTCTCTGCGCAAACCCGCATGATGGCCGCGTCGTGCAGCATCGCAAGCAGCTCGACCATCGACAGCGTCCGCGTCTCCAGCAGCTTGAACACGATCAGCACCTTCAGCGCATGGCGGGCATTGCGCAATGGCTCGGCGCGCAAATAGGCGAGCCGGGAGAACGCGCGCTCCAGCGCCGCCTCCGTATTTTCAAAGGGTGCGCCGTGGCCGGGGATAATCATGCGCGGTTTCAACCGCGCAATTTCCTCGAGTACCGCCTGCTGCTCGGCAAACCCGCTATCGCCGATCAGCTCCGGAAAGATCACGCCAAAACCGTTTTCCCACAATGCGTCGGCGCTGATCAAAATGCTGTGAGCGTCGCAATACAGCATCAGCGAATGCGGGTCGTGGCCAGGTGCTCCAAGGATGCGCCATTCGAGATCCCCGAGTTCGATCGTCGAGTTGGGCGTGAGCATGCGATCGGACGTGAACGGTGGGCAGGTCTGGCCGGTTGCCTTGAAGCCGAGTTGCGCGTCGTCCCAGTTGCGCACGGCATCGGCTTGGTGCGCCGCGATCGCAATGTGCGTACCGTAATGCTGTTGCAGCAAGGCATTGCCGCCGCAGTGATCGGAGTGCAGGTGGGTATTGACGATCAAGTCTAGCGCTTGCTCGCCCAAGGCGTTTTGCACGAGTGCCAGCGTTTGCGGCGCGTGCGTGGAGTAGCCGGTGTCGATCAGAGCATTACCGTCGCGACCACGCAGCAGAATATTGTTCGACGACAGCCAGCCACGTTCGAAGACGTGCATCGACGCCGGTAATCTGGGCCGGGTCATGCGCAAGCCGTGCGGTCCGTGTCCGCTACCGCCGTGCCGGGTTTCGGCATCACCAGAATTTTTCCGCAGCCCACAGTCACGATTTCACCGCGCTGGTTCACGATTTCGCCGGCCAGCGTGACCAGATCGCCGTTCAGGCTTTCCTTCCAGTGAGATTCGGTCACTTCCCAACTCATCGTCAGCGTATCGCCGAGATGCGCCGCTTTCCTCAGCTTCATCGAAAACTCGAGGCCCAACGGTTGGCGATCGTCGCAAAAATGGCTGGCCAGCATCGCCATGAAATAGGCGACAGGTTGGGTGCCCGACGCGATCAAGCCGCCGAAACGCGACTGTGCCGCATATTCGTTGTCGTGATGCAGCGGATTGAAGTCTTCGACGCGTGTGGCGAACGATTTGATGTTCTCTTCGTTCAGCGTCAGATTCTTGGAACAGCGCTCTCCGACATTGACGAGCCGTGCAGGCAGCTTCATTACAGCGACACTCCCGTGGATTGGTCGCGCTGCTCTTGCAGCGCGCGTCGCTGCCGCAGCGTCGCGCGCAGTCGACGCTGTTGCTCGGCGCTCAACTGCGACCATGTGGCGATTTCACCCAGCGTGCGCAGGCACCCGTCGCAAAGCTGCGTCTCGGGGTTCATAGTGCATACGCTGGTGCAAGGGGACGGACGTTGGGCGGGCATGTCAGTACGGTTTGAGCTGGCAGGTCATGATTCAGGAGCTCTGCAGTTCGAGATCGGATTCGCGCAGCGCCACGTCGCATACCGGTGCGCCCGTTAGCTCGACCAATTGTGCCGGCGTCACATTGAATACCGCATGCGGATGACCCGCCGCAGCCCACAGGCTTTCCAGTTCGAGCAAGTCGGCATCGATCAGGGTCACGGGCTTCGTTGCATGTGCGATGGGGGCGACCCCGCCGATTGCGTAACCGGTTTTTTCGCGCACGTATCGAGCGTTGGCTTTGCCGATCGGTCCGGTACGTGCCGCTACCTTGGCCTCGTCGACGCGGTTCGCGCCGCTTGCGATCACCAGTACCGGCACATCGTCGCTAAGACGTCTGAAGATAATCGACTTGGCGATCTGTGCGACAGCGCACCCGAGGCCAGCAGCAGCTTCAGCCGACGTACGGCCGGTTTCGGGCAACATTACGACGGGCAGGTCCATGCCGCGTGCGCGCAGCACTTCGATAATCCGTTGTGCTGCGTCAGGGAATGCGGAGCCTGATGTGGGGCTGGCGCTTGAGTCAGGAGAGTTCATAAAGGTCGAGGAACGCAATCGTGCTTCACGTTGTGCTTCACATCGTACTTAAGCATTGTCTAGACTTCGGCCGCAGCGCGTTGCTTGGCCAGTAGTGCCTTGCCTGCGCGCGATGCATTGGGCTTGCCGATCGCCGTGGAAATGAAATCGCCTGCAGCGACCACCTGCGCCAGATCGATGCCGGTGTGTATGCCCAGGCCATGCAGCAGATACAGCACGTCTTCGGTGGCCACATTGCCGGTCGCGCCCTTCGCATACGGGCAACCGCCCAGGCCGGCGAGCGACGCGTGGAAAATCGAAATGCCTTCTTCCAGCGACGCATAGATGTTGGCGAGCGCCTGCCCATACGTGTCGTGGAAATGTCCCGACAAGCGTTCACGCGGAAAGGTACGAACGGCCGCGGCCATGACCTCGCGGGTCAACGCCGCAGTGCCCACGCCTATCGTGTCGGCAATATCGATTTCGTCGCAACCGAGCGCGGCAAGCCGCTCGATCACGTCGACCACTGACGATACCGGTACTTCGCCTTGATACGGGCAACCCAGCGCGCACGAAACACTGCCGCGCAGCCGCAAGCCATGTTGCTTGGCTGCTTGCGCCACCGGTTCGAAGCGGGCGATGCTTTCGGCGATGCCGCAATTGATATTGCGCTGCGAGAACGCCTCGCTGGCGGCAGCGAAGATCACTACCTCGTCCACGTTTGCCGCGACCGCGTTTTCGAAGCCACGCAGGTTCGGTGTCAATGCCGAATAGATCGTGTTCGGACCGCGCTTGATGCGTGCCATCACTTCCGAGCCGTCCGCCATTTGCGGCACCCACTTGGGCGACACGAACGACGCAGCCTCGATGTTGGCGAAACCGGCGGCAGTCAGCCGGTCTATCAGTTCGACCTTGGTGGCGGTGGGTACCCAGTCTTTTTCGTTCTGCAGGCCGTCGCGCGGGCCCACTTCAACCACTTTGACGTGTTCGGGAAATTTCATGGCATGTCTCCTGTGCAATGCGCCGGTTCAGCCGGCCCCGGCTTTTTTAGCGGCCTGACTTATTCTTAATATCCTCGGGCAACCTCAACCATACCCTTTACCGCCATCCCTTGCTCCCGCGCGGCGATCTTGGCCACGATCTGTTCGATACTTTCGTCGCGCAGGGTCAGAGCTGAAATATGCGGCGTAATGGTAATGCGCGGTTCGCTCCAGAACGGATGGTCTTGCGGCAGCGGTTCTTCGCGAAACACGTCCAGCGTGGCCGCGGCAATCTGCTGCTGCGCGAGCGCTGTGAGCAGGTCGGCCTCCACCAGATGTGCGCCACGCGCCACGTTGATCAGATAAGCGGGCTCTCCCTGCTCGGCCAGCTTGGCGAAGGTGTCGCGATTCAGGATGTCGCGCGTTTGCGGCGTGTTGGGCAGCAGGTTCACCAGCACGCGTACGCCGCTGAGAAACGCATCGAACTGCGCGCCGAACGGTTGTTCACCGCAAAAGCTGGCGATACCCGGCAAGTCCTTGGCGCTGCGGCTCCAGCCGCGCACCGGCAGACCGAGTCCGACCAAGGTTTGCGCCACCTGCGCGCCGAGTTGCCCGAGACCCAGCACGCCTACTTGAAAGCTCGTGCGCGGATGCGGCTTGAGCGGGCGCCATTCACGCCGTGCTTGCTGCGCCGCGTATTCGTCAAATCGGCGCATATATCGCAACACCGTATGCGCGACGTATTCCGCCATCTGGCTCGCCATGCCCGCGTCGTCCAGGCGGATCAGCGGAAGCTCGGGCGGCAGCAATCCCGGTGTGGCCCGCTCCAGGTCGAGCAGTGCATCGACGCCCGCACCGAGGTTGAAGATCGCGCGCCAGCCTTGGCGTGTTGCCAGCATCTGCGCCGGCGGTTTCCAGACGATCGCGTAGTCGGCGTGGCCGCTATCGCCCGGCGTCCACGCGCGCACGCGCGCATGGGGCATCCGCTTGGCAAAACCTGCGAGCCACTTTGCAGGATCGGTATCTGCGAGATAAACCAGTAAATCCATGCCCATCATCCATTGAAGATCAGTGCTACATCGCTAGCTCACGCTTGGGCCCATGGCACTGCGCGTCGCCCGAGCGTGAGCCGCTTCAGGTTTCGAGCGCGGCGCCTAGACTGCCGCGAGCGCAACCTCGGCCTCGGCTGGTGTGAACGCCAGCAACTGCGCGCCCTCCTGAACCTGATCGCCGATCGCAAACAAAATGTCATCCACCGTGCCGGCGGCCGGCGCGTGGATCGTGTGCTCCATCTTCATCGCTTCCATCACCAGCAGCGCGTCGCCTTTTTCAACCGAACTACCCGGCGCAACCAAAATCGCGATGACCTTGCCGGGCATCGGTGCGGTGAGCTTGCCTTCACGATGATCGCCTTCGTCGGCATGGCTTAGCGGGTCTTGCCATTCAAGCGGCATCGCGCGGCCCTGATGAAACACGGTGAATGTGTCGCCTTGCGCGAATACGCGGCCGTTGGCGCGCGCATCGTCCAGCGTCACCGTTAGGCTATACGCGTTGCCGTTGCCGTTGCCGTTGCCCGCGCTGTTGCGGGTGCCTTCGCTGTTACTGGCGCTGTCAGCGCCATCGCACATCCAGCCGAAGCGGGTGCTTACACCGTTGTAGGTCAGTTGCGAACCGCTAGGATCACTACTCAACGTGGCGCTCACCTCAGTCTCGCTGACCGGATCGAGCCAGCTCAGGTTGCGCGTGTATCGACCGTTAAGCTGCCAACCGTGCAATGCCTGCCAAGGCGAATGCGGATCGGCCCGATCGGCGCTGCCGCTGCCGCCGTACCGGCCGGCTTCGCGCGCGAGCAGGCTGGCCGTGGCCAGGGCTACCGCTGCGGCCGGCAGTGCCGGTGGTGCCGCGAACAAACTGTCGTGATGACGTTCGATCATGCCTGTATCGAGATCGGCCGTGCTGAACGGCACGCTGATCACGAGCCGCTCCAGAAACGCCAGGTTGGTATGCAGCCCCACCACTTCGAATTCACGCAGCGCCTGTGCCATGCGCGCCAGCGCCTGGGCACGGTCCTGGCCCCACACGATCAGCTTGGCGATCATCGGATCGTAATATGGGCTGATCGTATCGTGTTCGCGTATGCCGCTGTCGATGCGCACCGCGGCTGGCTGCGCGCCGTCACCCACGGTGAATTGCACCGCTGCCGGCGTGCGCAGATAGCGCAGCGTGCCGGTAGAAGGCAGGAAGTTGCGCGCGGGGTTTTCCGCATACACGCGCGCTTCGATCGCATGACCGTTCGCGATGAGCTCGTGTTGCGCGAGCGGCAGCGCTTGGCCCGCAGCCACGCGCAATTGCCATTCGACTAGATCCAGGCCCGTGATCATTTCCGTCACCGGATGTTCGACCTGCAGGCGCGTGTTCATTTCCATGAAATAGAACGGACCTTCGCCGCCGTCGGGGGCTGCCGCCACGATAAATTCGACGGTACCGGCGCCGACATAGCCGACTGCGCGCGCCGCAGCCACCGCGGCTTCGCCCATCGCCCGACGACGCTCGTCCGACAAACCGGGCGCCGGCGCTTCTTCCAGCACCTTCTGATGACGGCGCTGCACCGAGCAATCGCGCTCGAACAGGTAGACGCAATTGCCCAGGCTATCGGCGAACACCTGAATTTCGACATGGCGCGGGCGCTGCAGATATTTCTCGATCAGTACGCGATCGTCGCCAAAGCTGCTGCGCGCCTCACGTTGGCACGAGCTCAGCGCCGTTTCGAAGTCTTCACTGCGCTCGACTACGCGCATGCCCTTGCCGCCGCCACCGGCGCTTGCCTTGAGCAACACCGGATAGCCCATCTGATCGGCTTCACGGTGCAGGAGTGCCGGGCTTTGATCGGCACCGTGATAGCCCGGCACCAGGGGCACGCCGGCTTTGCCCATCAGCGCCTTGGCGGCCGCCTTGGAGCCCATGGCCGCGATCGCTTCAACCGGCGGTCCGATGAAGGCGATGCCGTGCTGCGCGCAAGCCTGTGCAAACGCTTCGTTCTCGGACAGAAAACCGTAACCCGGATGGATCGCCTGCGCACCCGTTTCCAGCGCTGCAGCGATGATCGCATCGATGCGCAAATAGCTGGCGTTGACGCTGGCCTCGCCGATGCGCACCGCTTCGTCGCATACCGCAACATGGCGTGCCTGCAGGTCGGCGTCCGAATAGACGGCTACGCTGGCAATACCCATGCGCTTGCAGGTCGCTGCCACCCGGCAGGCGATTTCGCCGCGATTGGCGATCAGGACTTTGTTGAACATGGTGTCTCCTAGGCTACGGTGCGGCTTGCGTGTTATGCGGTTGCGGCCGGTTTTTCGTTATGGTCGACGCCCTCGGCACGCATGCCCAGCCGCTGCAACAACGCGCGGTCGGCCTCGGCCTGCGGGTTGCCGGTGGTGAGCAAGCGCTCGCCGTAAAAAATCGAATTGGCGCCGGCGGCAAAACACAGTGCCTGCAACGCTTCGTCCATTTGCTCACGTCCGGCCGACAGCCTGACCATTGCGCGCGGCATGGTGATACGCGCCACTGCGATCGTGCGCACGAATTCGAACGGATCGAGCGCCGCGGTGCCGGCCAGCGGCGTGCCTTCGACTTGCACCAGGTTATTGATAGGCACCGATTCCGGATACGGATCGAGGTTGGCCAACTGGGCGATCAAGCCGGCGCGCTCACGGCGCGATTCGCCCATCCCGACGATGCCGCCGCAACACACGTTGATGCCGGCGTCGCGCACATGTTCGAGCGTGTCCAGGCGGTCCTGGTACGTGCGGGTGCTGATGATCTGGCCGTAGAACTCGGGCGACGTGTCGAGATTGTGGTTGTAGTAGTCCAGGCCCGCTTCCTTGAGCGACTGCGCCTGATTTTCCTTGAGCATGCCCAGCGTCACGCAGGTTTCCATGCCGAGCGCCTTGACCTCGCGGATCATCTCGGCCACTTGCGCAACTTGGTGTTCTTTCGGGCTGCGCCACGCAGCACCCATGCAAAAGCGGGTCGCGCCATGTTGTTTGGCGGCGCGCGCCGCTTCGATCACTTCGGCGATCGGCATCAGCTTGTCGGCTTCGACACCGGTGTCGTGATGCGCCGACTGTGGGCAATACGCGCAATCCTCGGGGCAGCCGCCCGTCTTGATCGACAGCAGCGTCGAGAGCTGCACCAGGTTCGGATCGAAGTGCTCGCGGTGCACTTGTTGCGCGCGAAACATCAGGTCGTTGAACGGCAGGTCGTAGAGCGCGATGACATCGGCCACTTTCCATGCGGCTGACGCGCTTTTAGCGGCCGTTGCGTTGACCGACGCGGCGGTGCCCGTCAGGGTTTGAGTCGGGGTTAGTGTCGGTGTCAGCGTATTGAGCGTCATAGTCGGATTCCTTTAAATCGTCGAGTGCGTGCTGGCGTAATGTACGCCGAGCAGCGGTTTAATATTCAGATAATGGGCCGCGCCTGCAGCGCTGGGTGGATTCAGAAAAGGGATACTGCCCAGCAGCGGCGTGCCGTACTGCCGCTCGAGCCGGGTCCGCAAGGTCTCGATATTGGCCTCGCGGTGAAGCATGTGGGGATCGACCTGATTGGCGATCCAGCCCACCAGCGTCAAGCCGCGTGCGACGATGGCTTCGGCGCTAAGCAATGCATGGCTGATGCAGCCCAGCCGTATGCCGACCACGAGCACCACCGGCAAGCCCAACGCCACCGTCAGGTCGGCCGTGTCGTGCGTGTCGTCGAGTGGCACGCAAAAGCCGCCGACCCCTTCGATCACCACGACATCGGCGCGTGTGCGTACCTCTTCGTAACACGCCACGATGCGTTCGACTTCGAGCTTGACGCCGGCCGCAGCGGCAACCAGATGCGGTGCAGCGGGTTCCTCGAACAAGTACGGCGTGGTCATCTCCAGCGGCAACTTGACGTTGACGGTGGCCGCGAGCTGTTCGACGTCGTCGTTGAGCAAGCGGCCGTCGTGCCAAACCGCGCCCGATGCAATCGGCTTCATCGCCGCGGTACGCGCGCCCATCGCGCCGAACGCGTGCACCAACGCGCTCGATGCCAGCGTCTTGCCGATGCCAGTGTCTGTGCCGGTGACGAAGATCGACCGGGGCATCGGCGCTTGATGCGGTAACGACGCCTGAGGCGATATCGACCCTTGAGCCGATAACGAGGCTTGATCAGCCGTTGAGGCGTGATCAGGTATTAAGGCTTTCATGCAGCCACCTTGCTGACGTCGCGCAGCCCCGCTTCGAGCCGATCGAGATCGGCGTCGGTATGCGCGGCCGACAACGAGATACGCAAGCGCGAACTACCGCGCGGCACGGTCGGCGGTCGGATCGCTGGCACCCACATGCCGTGCGCGTCGAGTGCTGCGGCGAGCGCGAGCGTAGGCTGGTTCTCGCCGATGATGAGCGGCTGGATCGCGGTGTGCGAATCGACCGGTTGCCATGGCGTGCGTTTGAGCATGTCGCGCACGCGTGCAATCGACTGATGCAAGCGCAGCCGCCGTGCAGAACCTTCATCCGAGGCGATCAGCCGCACGCTGGCCGACACCGCGTGGGCAACGGCCGGGGGCGCCGCGGTCGTGAAGATGTAAGGGCGCGCACGTTGCAGCAGCCACTCGATCACGGTTTCGTGCGCCACGACAAACGCGCCGGCCACGCCTGCTGCTTTGCCCAGCGTGCCGACGTACACGAGGTAGGGCGAGTGCACTTGCGCGTGCGCCAGGATGCCGGCGCCGCCGCCGATCACGCCGAAGCCATGGGCATCGTCGATCACCAGCCACGCATGATGGCGCTCGGCCAGCGCAAGCAAGCCCGGAATCGGCGCGAGGTCGCCGTCCATGCTGAACACGCCGTCGCTGACGATCACCTTGGTAGCGCAGGAGCAGGCGTTCAATTGCCGTTCGAGCGTGACCAAGTCCAGATGCGGATAAACCTGCACCGCCGCACGCGAGAGCCGCGTGCCATCGATCAGCGACGCATGGTTCAGCGCGTCCGAAAAAATCATCGCGTCTTTGTCGGCGAGCGTCGAGATTACCGCCAGATTCGCCATGTAGCCTGTCGAAAAATACAGCGCGCGCGGTGCATCGCTAAAGCCGCCGGTGAAGGCCGCCAGATCGTCCTCGGCCTGCGCATGAGCACGCGAGTGACCGCCCAGCAGGTGCGAACCGCCACTGCCGGCGCCGTACAGCGATGCGCCTTCGGCCATCGCCGCCACCAGCGCCGGGTGGGCCGCCAGGCCCAGGTAATCGTTGCTCGCGAAGCCGATGATGTCGCGCCCGTCGATCTTCATGTGCGCATCGCACGGGGTGTCGGCGATCCGGCGTCGGCGGGTCAGCCGCTGCACCTCGATCTCGCGCAACTGTTGTTTCAGTGAGTCCAGCAATTCCATGACAACCAACCTTAAATTATTCGTACGCGTTCAGTACATATTCCAGCGTCGCGCGTGTGCGCCAGGCCAGGAGTTCGAGCTCGGCATCGGTCAGCACATACGGCGGCATGAAGTACACGGTGCGCCCGATCGG
>Ga0302220_10002820_pt1 | contig 12432 bp, 13 predicted proteins | sample II_Palsa_E1_3_FD_194572 | JGI IMG/M metagenome (GOLD analysis project Ga0302220, IMG submission 194572) | Peat permafrost microbial communities from Stordalen Mire near Abisko, Sweden - II_Palsa_E1_3 | ecosystem: Environmental > Terrestrial > Soil > Palsa > Peat permafrost | place: Sweden... | reverse complement strand
GATGTCACAGATCCGACTTACTTCACCGAGCTGTCCATGTACCAAAGGTGCAATATCAGCCCGCACTTGACCCAGATCAACCGTTCGCGAACGGCGCCCGACTAAAGTCATCTCAATCGCCGAGTTTCAGGGCTGCCAAAGGAACCTCAAATCCGGTGGCTTGTCACGGAAAACCTCACGCATCAACACCATTTCTCTCTCGCCCCTGGCCGTTCGAATCGCGAGGACTCGCGCGTCGATTCGTCCGCATCGCTGCAAGACAAGCACGACTTAAAGGAACTTCATGGACACGCGCTCGCGAACCATTTCGACCGATCAACCCGCGTTTGCACCGCAACCGGTCGCACTCTCGCCCACCAACGCTTTTCGCGCACTCGATTACAGGAAGGAGGCCGCGATAGCTCGCTTCACGGGCGGTCTGTCGCCGGCATCACTATCGCTGGCCTTCGCCGACTGGTTCATCCATCTCGCGTCGGCGCCGGGAAAACGAGCGGAACTAGCATCGCTATGGGCCGCGAACGCGGGTCGGATTAACGACTACCTGCTCCGCGGCTTGGCCGGCGATACGACCCAAACGCTGACCAAAACGCTCGCGACACCCGCGCCCGCGGACCATCGATTTCGCGCCGACGCCTGGCAGACCGAGCCTTTTAAGCTGTGGTCCCAGATGTTCCTGCTCACCGAGCAATGGTGGAGTTGCGCCACCCACGACGTACCCGGTGCGACAAAACATCACGAGAACGTCGTCGGTTTTGGCGCACGCCAGTTGCTCGACATGGCATCACCCGGGAATTTGCCGTTCACCAACCCTGAGGTCGTACAGCGAACCCAGGCCACGCTCGGCGGCAATCTGCTGCAGGGCGCCTGCAACATGCTCGAAGACGCGCGACGCCAGGCAAACGGCGAACCGGCCGCAGGCGTCGACCAGTTCAAGGTCGGTGTCGCGCTCGCCGTGACCCCCGGCAAGGTGGTCTTTCGCAATCGACTGATCGAACTGATCCAGTACAGCCCCACTACCGAAAAGGTTTACGCCGAGCCGATCCTGATCGTGCCCGCATGGATCATGAAGTACTACATCCTCGACCTCTCGCCGCACAACTCGCTGATTCGCTTTCTGGTCGGCCAAGGCCACACGGTGTTTTGCGTTTCGTGGCGCAACGTCGATGCCGATGACCGTGAACTGAGCCTGGAGGACTACCGCACGCTCGGCGTCATGGCGGCACTCGATACGATAGGCGAGATCGTGCCGGGCCAGCAAATCCATGCGACAGGTTATTGCCTCGGCGGCACGCTGCTGTCGATCGCTGCAGCGGCAATGGCGGGCGCCGGCGACGATCGGCTTGCATCGGTGTCGCTACTCGCGGCCCAGACAGATTTCACCGAGCCCGGAGAGTTGCAGCTCTTTATCGACGACAGCGAAGTCTATTTCATCGAAAGCATGATGTGGGCTAAGGGTTATCTCGATGCCAGTCAAATGTCGGGCGCGTTCCAGATGCTGGAATCGAACGACCTGGTCTGGTCGCATGTGATCCATGACTACATGCTGGGCGACCGCACGCCGATATTCGACCTGATGGCGTGGGACGCCGATTCGACGCGCATGCCGTATCGGATGCATTCGGAGTATCTGCGCCAGTTGTTCCTCGGCAACGACCTGGCGGCCAGCCGGTATCGCGTCGACGGGCGACCCATCTCGTTGCGCAACATCCGTGTGCCGATGTTCCTGGTCGGCACCGAGCGCGACCATATCGCGCCGTGGCGCTCGGTCTACAAGATCCACTATCTGTCGAGTACCGACATCACGTTCGTGCTAACGAGCGGCGGCCACAACGCCGGCATCGTCAGCGAGCCAGGGCACGCGAACCGGCAGTTCAGGATCGAATACGCCGCGGGCGCCGACCTTCGCGTCGGCCCCGACGAATGGATCGCTGCAGTCGAACCGCGCGACGGTTCATGGTGGCTCGCCTGGGCCGACTGGCTTGCCGGCCGTGGCGCCAAAGATCTCGTCGCACCGCCGCACATGGGGCCCGCTGCGCAAAAGCTGGCAGACCTCGTCGACGCGCCCGGCACCTATGTGCTGCAAAATTGAAAGCAGACTGAGAGCAACCCATGGACGACAACCTTCTTCACAACCGCACCTACGATGAACTCGCGATCGGCGAGTCAGCCTCGCTCGTGCGCACCGCCGGGCTCGACGATATCGAGCTATTCGCCGCAATGTCCGGCGACGTGAATCCCGCCCACGTCGATGCCGCTTTCGCGGTGCACGATATGTTCGGCCACGTCGTCGTACAGGGGATGTGGACAGCCGGGCTTATTTCCGCGCTGCTGGGCACGCGACTGCCGGGGCCGGGGACGATCTATCTCGACCAGGATCTGCAGTTCCGTCACCCGGTCGTACCGGGCGATATCGTGACGGCGACAGTCACGGTCACGGAGAAACGCGCCGACAAACGGATCGTGATACTGGATACGCGTTGTACCAACCAGCGAGGCGAAACGGTCCTGATCGGCGTGGCGACAGTGATCGCACCAGCTGAAGCCATCGTCTGGCCACGGATCGCACGGCCCGATGTCTCGGTGCGGCGACACGATCGCTACGACGCGTTTATCCGTGAAGCCCGCGCACTGCCGGCCCTGCGCGCAGCAATCGTGCACCCCTGCTCCGCGGACGCGATCATGGCCGCGATCGAGGCGCGCGACCAGGGCATGCTCGATCCTATCCTGATCGGACCGGAAGCGAAGATCCGTGCGGCGGCCGAACTGGCCCAAGTAAGCCTGGCCGGGGTGACGATCGTAGCGGTAGAACACAGTCATGCGGCCGCAGCATGCGCCGTCGAAATGGGTGCCGCAGGCAAGGTCGCCGCGCTGATGAAAGGCAGCCTGGAGACGAGCGAATTGCTTGCGGCAATCGTGAGCCCGACGTCGGGTCTGCGGACCGGGCGGCGTATCAGTCACGTCTATGCGATGGACGTGCCCGCCTATTCCAAGCCCTTGTTCATCACCGACGCCGCCGTCAACGTCACGCCATCGCTCGAACAGAAACGCGATATCTGCCAGAACACGATAGACCTGCTGCATCTGCTCGGCATCGAGCAGCCGCGAGTGGCGGTGCTCGCTGCGGTGGAAACCGTCAATCCGCGCATGCCGACCACGCTCGACGCCGCCGCGCTCACCGTGATGGCCGCACGTGGCCAGATCCGCGGCGCGCTGGTCGATGGCCCGCTCGCGTTCGATAACGCCATCAGCCTCGCCGCGGCAAAAACGAAGGGCATCGTCTCGACGGTCGCGGGCCAGGCCGACATCCTGCTGGTACCTGACCTCGAGGCGGGAAATATGCTCGCCAAGCAACTGGTGTACTTCGGCGGTGCGGACGCCGCAGGCCTCGTGCTCGGTGCTCGCCTGCCTATCATCATGACCAGCCGTGCCGACAGCCTGAGGGTGCGGCTGGCTTCGGTCGCGTTGGCGAGCATCGTCGCGCAGCGCACGCTACGCGCCGTGGCATTGCCATCATGAGCGCCCCGCTGCTGTTGACGTTCAACCCCGGCTCATCGACCGTCAAGATCGGCCTGTTCAGCGTCGCGGCCGATGGCGCGAAGCGTATCGGCATGGGCTCGATCGACTTCCGGCACTCCCCATTGTCGCTGCACCTCATCGACGGCGACAAGGTTCGTGACATCGCGCTGAAAGCGGTCGTCACCGAGGATCTGCATGAAGTGCTGGACGAAACGCTGAACTGGTTCGCGACGCATTTTACGCTGACGGATCTCGTCTCGGTCGGTCATCGCGTGGTGCATGGCGGCGACCGATTCGCTGGGGCCGTCGCGATCACCGATGAAACGCTCGCGGCCATCGTCGAGCTGATCCCGCTCGCACCGTTGCATCAGCCGCAAAGCGTGCGGCTGATACGCGCGATTCGACACCTGCGCCCTGACCTCGCGCAATCGGCCTCGTTCGATACGGCCTTTCATCGCACGCAAACGGACCTGGTACGCCGCTTCGCGCTGCCACGCCGTCTCTTTGATAGCGGCATCAAACGATACGGCTTTCACGGTCTCTCGTATCGCTTTATCGCCGGCGCGCTCGCGCGGCAATTTCCTTTGTTCGCGCGCAGCAAGGTAATTGCTGCGCACCTGGGCAGTGGTGCGAGCTTATGTGCACTGAGCGGGGGGGCGAGCCGCGACACCAGCACGGGCTTCTCGACCCTCGACGGCATTCCCATGGCTACGCGCTGCGGCGCACTCGATGCGGGCGTGCTCCTCTACTTGATCCAGCAGCAAGGCATGAGCACAGGCGAGATCGAAAAGCTCCTGTATGAGCAGTCCGGTTTGCTCGGTGTCTCCGGGATCAGCGCGGACAGCCGTGAACTTGCCGCCAGTACGCGGCCGGAAGCACGCGAAGCGCTCGAACTCTTTACATTTCGAATCGCAGGCGAAGCAGCACGGCTTGCGACCACGCTTGGTGGCCTCGACTGCCTCGTATTCACCGCGGGAATAGGCGAGCACCAGCCTCAGGTTCGGGCTGCCGTGTGCGAGCGTCTCGCCTGGCTCGGCATCGAACTCGACGGCCCAGCAAACGCCGCCAATGCGAGCGTCATCAGTTCGGCGGCCAGTCGCGTCACTGTGCTGGTCCTCGCGACCGACGAGGAGCAGGTCATCGCTGACGAAGCCGTTTCGATTCTTCATCGCCAAGGAGCAACGGTATGAGTGGCATCATCGATCTATCCGGTAAGCGAGGCCTGGTCGTCGGCATCGCCAACGAGCACAGCATCGCTGCCGGGTGCGCACACATGTTTCGCGCCGCCGGGGCCGAACTGGCGATCACCTATCTGAACGACAAAGCCGAGCCCTATGTGCGCGCGGTCGCGCAGACGCTGCCGGCGGCCCTCATCATGCCTTGCGACGTCACTGTGCCAGGCCAGCTCGAAGCTGTCTTCGAACAGATCAAAGAGCAATGGGGAAAGCTCGACTTCGTGCTCCATTCGATCGCGTTCGCGCCCGCCGCCGATTTACACGCGAGCCTCGTCGATTGCTCGGCCGAAGGCTTCGCGCTCGCGATGGACGTGTCATGCCATTCGTTCATCCGCATGACAAAGCTCGCCTTGCCGCTGATGACCGATGGCGGCAGCCTGATGACGGTGAGCTTCTACGGCGCTGAGCGAGCAGTCGACCACTACAACCTGATGGGGCCGGTGAAGGCAGCGCTCGAATCGAGCGTGCGTTATCTGGCTGTCGATCTCGCGTCGCGCCGGGTTCATGTCCATGCTATTTCCGCAGGGGCGGTAAAAACACGCGCGGCATCCGGGCTGGATCATTTCGATGTGCTGCTCGACGAGGTTCGCGCCCACACACCAGCGCAACACCTGGTCACGATCGAGGAAATCGGACGCGTCGCGGCCATGCTCGCAAGCGACGTTGGCATGACGTTGACCGGCTCGACCCTCTACGCCGATGGCGGCTTCCATGTGGAGGCCTGACACATATGGATAAGCCCATGGATACGCGCATGGACAACGTATCGGCCGACCAAGCTGCCCCGCTTCGCGATGCCGAAGCGGACGAACCGCACGGCCGGGTGACCGCAGTGCGCGGCGCGGTCGTCGACGTCGCTTTCGATGCAGGCACTCTTCCGATGATCGAAGAAGCGCTCATCATCATGACAGACGACGGCCCCCCGATTCTCGCCGAGGTGCAGGCGCATCTGGATGAAGGCACCGTGCGCACCCTTGCCCTGCGTTCAACGAACGGGCTTCGGCGCGGTGCCCCCGTGCGAGCGTCGGGTGGCCCGATCGAAGTACCGGTCGGTGAGGCCATGCTTGGCCGCCTCATCGATGTGACCGGCGTGCCGGGTGACAACGGCGCACCGTTGCCGGCCGACGTGCCGCGCCGGGCGATTCATCGCAAGCCCCCGCCGCTCGCGTCGCAAGGCGCGGACACGAAGATTTTCGCGACCGGCATCAAAGTGATCGATCTGCTCACGCCGCTCGCTCAAGGGGGCAAGGCCGCGATGTTCGGCGGCGCGGGCGTCGGCAAGACCGTACTCGTGATGGAGTTGATCCACGCGATGGTCGAGCGTTATCAGGGAATTTCGGTCTTCGCCGGTGTCGGCGAGCGTTGCCGCGAAGGCCACGAGATGCTCTCTGACATGCGCAACTCGGGTGTGCTGCCGCGCACGGTGCTCGTCTACGGCCAGATGAACGAGCCGCCCGGTGCGAGATGGCGGGTGCCGTTGACCGCACTCACGGTCGCCGAATATTTCCGCGACGAACGCCATCAGAACGTCCTGCTGCTGATGGACAACGTGTTTCGCTTCGTACAGGCCGGTGCGGAAGTGTCCGGCCTGCTCGGCCGGCTGCCGTCGCGAGTCGGTTATCAGCCCACGCTCGCCACCGAGGTGGCGGCGTTGCAGGAGCGGATCGTGTCGGTGGGCGATGTGTCGGTGACCGCGATCGAGGCCGTCTATGTGCCCGCCGACGACTTCACCGATCCGGCCGTAACTGCAATCGCTGCGCACGTCGATAGCATGGTGGTACTGTCCCGGGCGATGGCCGCCGAAGGCATGTATCCCGCCATCGACCCGATTGCGTCGTCGTCGGTGCTGCTCGATCCGCTCGTGGTCGGCGAAGAGCACGCGCAGATCGCCACGGAAGTGCGGCGCGCGGTCGAGCATTACCGCGAGTTGCAGGACGTGATTTCGCTCTTGGGGGTGGAAGAACTAGGCGCGGACGACCGGCGCATTGTCGGCCGCGCGCGGCGCTTGCAGCGTTTTCTGACGCAACCGTTCGCGGTGACCGAAGCGTTCACCGGCGTGCCCGGCCGATCGGTTGCGGTCGCCGATACGCTCGCCGGCTGCAAGGCGATCCTCGGCGGCGAGTGTGACGACTGGCAGGAAAGTTCGCTATACATGATCGGTAAGCTGGACGAGGCGCGCGAGCGGGAACACGCTACGCAGAAGGCAAAGCCGGCCGGCGGGAGCGTAAAGACATGAGCCCGACGATGCGCTTAACCCTCTCCACACCCGCGAGCATCCTCGTCGACGCCGAAGCGATCGTCTCGCTGCGTGCCGAAGACGAGAGCGGCAGCTTCGGCATCCTGTCCGGACACGCCGACTTCCTGACCGTGCTCACGCCATCGGTGCTGCGCTGGCGTGGCGCAGAAAACGTCGAGCGTTTTTGCGCGGTGGAAGAAGGCGTGCTCAGAGTGTCTGAAGGCTGTCGCGTGAACATCGCGTGCCGCAATGGCGTGCTCGGCGATTCGCTCGCGGCGCTTGAAGCGCAGATCGATGCGGCGCATGCAAGCCAAGTCGATACCGCTCGCAATGCGCGTGTCGAACAGACCCGCTTGCATGCGCAAGCCGTGCGGCAGTTGTTGCACTATTTGCGCCCGAATCGGAGCGACGCATGAACGAGCCCGACGAACCGAACGATAGCGAGCGCATCACGCGTGCCGCCCGGCAAGCCAGCCTGCGCGAGCGCCGGGGCCGCGACGAACCTGAGCCCTCGCTCGGCAGCCGTCTTGGCCAGATCGGTATTCTCGGCTGGTCTATCGTGATTCCGACGCTGCTCGGACTCGTCATCGGTCACTGGCTCGACCGGCACTTCGGCACCGGCGTGTTTTTTTCCGCCCCGCTTTTGATGATCGGCGCCGCGTTTGGCCTGTGGTCGGCGTGGAAATGGATGCATCGGCAGACACGGAGCAAGAATCATGATTGAACACTTGACGTTAGCCGCACAAGTGCCCACCGGGTTGATCACCGGCTTCGCCGCGGGCCTGTTTCATTTCTCGACGCTGCACCGCAACGTTCGGTTGCTGGCGTTCGGCTCAGCGAGCAAAGCGTTGGCGATGCAGCTCGCACGCCTGGGACTGATGCTCGTGGTCCTGTTCGTGTTGGCGAAGCTCGGACCCTGGGCCTTGCTATGCGGCGCACTCGGCGTGCTGGTCGCCCGGTCGGTCGTGGTGCGCCGGGCCCGCGTGGCGACGCCATGATCCACTCCCCACTTCTCACCACGCCGCTGTTCCATGCGGGCCCGATTCCGGTTACGGCGCCGGTCGTCACGACGTGGGCGATCATGGCGATCCTCGTCATCGGCGCTGCGCTCGCGACGCGTCGATTGTCGCTCACGCCATCGAAATTTCAGACCGTGCTGGAACTGCTGGTCACCACCATCGATGCGCAAATTCTCGACACCATGCAAACCGAGCCGCAAAAGTATCGGTCGCTGATTGGTACGCTATTCCTGTTCATCCTGATCAGCAATTGCTCGTCGCTGATCCCGAACGTGGAGCCGCCGACCGCCCACATAGAAACCGATGCCGCGCTGGCGCTCGTCGTCTTCTGCGCGACGATCTTCTACGGCATTCGCACGCGCGGGGTGCTGCGCTATCTCGCCACCTTCGCCGAACCGACCTGGATCATGATCCCGCTCAACGTAGTCGAGCAGATCACGCGAACCTTTTCGCTCACCGTGCGGCTCTTCGGCAACGTGATGAGCGGTGTGTTCGTGGTGGGCATCGTCCTGTCGCTCGCGGGGCTGCTGGTGCCGATTCCGCTGATGGCGCTCGACCTGCTCACCGGCGCTGTCCAGGCCTATATTTTCACGGTGCTGGCGATGGTCTTCATCGGTGCAGCGCTCGCTGATAGCTCGAGTTCAGACAAACCCACGATACGACAAGGAACCCCATGACCAATCTCATCCAGGCGATCAGCATACTCGCCGCTGCCATCGCCGTCTCGTTCGGTGCGATCGGACCGGCGCTGGGCGAAGGCCGTGCTGTCGCCGCCGCGATGGACGCCATTGCCCGCCAGCCCGAATCGGCTGGCACCATCTCGCGCACCCTCTTCGTCGGCCTTGCCATGATCGAGACGATGGCAATCTACTGCCTCGTGATTGCGCTGCTGGTGCTGTTCGCGAACCCGTTCGTCAAGTGAGACCGGAGCGATCATGCACATAGACTGGTGGACGCTCGGGCTGCAAACGGTCAACGCGCTTGTGCTCATCTGGCTATTGGCGCGCTTCCTGTTTCGGCCGATCGCGAAGATGGTCGCGCAGCGGCAACAAGCAGCCGCGGCGCTGATGGCCGATGCGGTGCAGGCAAAGGCAGCCGCGCTTGCCGAACAAAGCCATGCGGCCGACGAAACTGCCCGCATTGCGCAACAGCGTGGCGATATGCTCGCGGCAGCCTCGGCGGAGGCGGAAAAATTAAAGGCGTCGCTCGAAAGCGCCGCTCACGCCGATGCCGAGCGTCTGCGCGCGGCGGCCAAGACCGACATTGCAAGCGCGCAGCAAGCGGCAGCGGCGGCCGACGCCGACCGCGCTTCACGGCTCGCGGTTGACATTGCGGCGAAACTGCTCGACCGCTTGCCGCAGCAAACACGAATCATGGGCTTTATCGACGGCCTTGCGGATGAACTCGCCAAGCTGCCCGACTCGACTCGGGCGGAGCTGGGCCGTGATGGGGTGGCGGGCCGCCTGATAGCGCCACGCGCGCTCAAAGACGATGAACTCGCCGCCTGCCAAGCGGCGCTCGCGCATGTGCTTGGCCGTGACTTGCCGTTGCGGGTCGGCGTGGATCCAACCCTGCTCGCGGGCCTTGAACTCGAAACGCCACACGCGATCGTGCGCAACAGTTTCCGCGCCGATCTGGCCTATCTCCAAACCGAACTTCTCGCCCATGATACCGACCACGCTTGATCCCGCCGCAGACGCCTGGCTCGAGCGCGGCCGTGCCACGCTGACGAAAGCCCAACCCGGTGCGCACGCCGACGCGGTCGGTCGCGTCGAGCACGTTGCCGATGGCATCGCGCTCGTCTCGGGCCTGCCCGACGTGCGTTTGAACGAGTTGCTGCGCTTCGACGGCGAGTGCTTCGGCTTCGCCCTCACGCTGGACGCCGACACCATTGGCGCGGTGTTGCTCGACGATGGCGACGCGATCGCCGCCGGCTCGATTGTCACCGGCACGGGACAGGTCGTACAGATACCCGTCGGGCCGGGCTTGCTCGGACGCGTCGTCGATCCGCTGGGCCGGCCGCTCGATGACGGCGGCCCCGTGCGGGAAGAGGCGCGGATGCCGATCGAAAGGCCGGCGCCGAGCATCATCGAGCGCGATCTGGTAAAAGAGCCGATTGCCACCGGCATCCTGCTGATCGACGCGTTGTTTGCGATCGGTCGCGGCCAGCGCGAGTTGATCATCGGCGACCGGGCGACGGGTAAAACCGCAATTGCAATCGACACGATCGTCAATCAGAAGCACGGTGATGTTATCTGTGTGTACGTGGCGATCGGCCAGCGCGCGTCGGCCGTCGAACGGGTGATCGCGGCCGTGCGCGAGCACGGTGCGCCCGAGCGCTGCGTGTTCGTGTTCGCTTCGGGTGCGGCATCGGCTGGGCTGCAATGGATCGCGCCGTTTAGCGCGATGACGATTGCCGAATATTTCCGTGATCGTGGGCAGCACGCGCTCGTCGTGATCGACGATCTGACCAAGCACGCGGCAACTCACCGCGAGCTGGCGTTGCTTACGCGCGAGCCACCGGGGCGCGAAGCCTATCCGGGCGATATTTTCTATCTGCATGCGCGCCTGCTGGAGCGGGCGGCAAAGCTTTCTGCGGAGCGCGGCGGCGGTTCATTGACGGCATTACCGATCGCAGAAACCGATGCCGGCAATCTGTCCGCGTATATCCCGACCAACTTGATTTCGATCACCGATGGCCAGATCGTCTTGAACACCGGCTTGTTCGCTGCGAACCAGCGACCTGCGGTCGATGTCGGCTTAAGTGTGAGCCGCGTCGGTGGCAAAGCGCAGATGCCGGCCTTGCGGAACGTATCGGGACGCTTGCGTCTGGACTATTCGCAGTTCCTGGAGCTGGAGATGTTTTCGCGTTTCGGCGGCCTGAGCGACGCACGCGTGAAGGCCCAGGTAGTGCGCGGCAAGCATATCCGTGCGTTGATCACGCAGCCACGCTTTACGGCGCTACGTCCAGTCGATGAAGTGGCACTTCTTGCGGCCTTGGCAGAGGGCGTGTTCGATGGGCTTCCGGTCGAAAGCATTGCCACGATACGAACCCGTCTTGCGGCACACCTCGATGCGCATGGCGGCAATGCGGCAGCTACCTTGAAAGACACCGGCACGCTTGATGCGACCGCTCAAGCGGTGCTTGTGGCGGCTGTGCGCGATCTGGCGCAGGCCTGCGCAACGATAGCGCCGGTCTTAGCGGAGGCACCGAAAGAGCCGGCACCTTCGGCTCCGACCGTGACAGCCTCGCCCACTACGGCAACCAGCCCGAAATCATCATGAGCAACAAGCTTAGCGAGGTTCAGGGCCGTATTTCGAGCGTGCATCAGCTCGAATCGGTAGTGAGCGCGATGCGCGGCATCGCCGCGGCGCGCTCGCGCGAAGCACAAGGCCGCATCGCCGGTATTCGTGCATGTGCGAGCATGATCGCCGACGCTATTGGCGACGCCCTGACGCTCGATCAGAGCGACGAAGCGAGAGTGCATCTGAAGGACACCGTCGACGCCGAGGTCATCATCATTCTCTGTGCGGAGCAGGGATTCGTCGGCACGTTCAATGAACACGTCGTCGATATCGCAACGCAACGCGCTCCATCGCATCCGCCCGAATACTTTCTGATCGGCGATCGAGGTGTACCCGTCGCCATGGAACACGGCCTGACCATAGCCTGGTCTGCGCCGATGGTGGCTCACGCCGATGAAGTCTCGGCTCTGGCAGATCGCATCACCGAAGCTCTTTACGAGCGGCTGAATGCAGGGAAAGCCACGCGAGTGACGCTGCTGCATGCGGTGCCGAACCCATCGGAGACGATCGAGGTGATCGAAAGCGCTTTGTGGCCGTTCGACTTCACGCGCTTTAAACAGACGCTTCGTGACTATCCACCGCTCATCACGCTGACGCCAAAGAGATTGCTCGCCAAACTCGCCGAAGAATACATCTACACGCAGTTATGCGAGGCGATCATGCTGTCGTTCGCCGCCGAGAACGAGGCCCGCATGCGCGCGATGATCGCTGCGAGAACCAACGTCCATAACACGCTCGATGGGTTGATCCAGGAGTCTCGACGCCTGAGGCAGGATGAAATTACGTCGGAGATCGTCGAGTTGTCATCGGTCACGTTGGCTGCGGCGACGCCTCGACGAAAGAAATTTCTTCTTTGAAGTGCGAACTCATAGCGATACCTACCTTCGGTCACACACCTATCGCAGACATTTTTTTATAAGTAGAATTTTTACTTTCCACGAATTCATTGTAAAACGCTATGAATGTAAATATCCGTCAGCTCGAAGGCTTCATTCAGGTCGCCCGGCTAGGCGGCTTCTCCCACGCCGCAAATCGCCTGCATTTGACCCAAGCTGGTTTGAGCATTCTGATCCGCAAGCTCGAGGAGAGTCTCGATATGCGGCTGTTCGAACGCACGACT
>Ga0302220_10002817_pt1 | contig 12458 bp, 14 predicted proteins | sample II_Palsa_E1_3_FD_194572 | JGI IMG/M metagenome (GOLD analysis project Ga0302220, IMG submission 194572) | Peat permafrost microbial communities from Stordalen Mire near Abisko, Sweden - II_Palsa_E1_3 | ecosystem: Environmental > Terrestrial > Soil > Palsa > Peat permafrost | place: Sweden... | reverse complement strand
TCGACCCGTGAGCGATGGCGTCGTTGTACGCCTGGTCCTGCTTGATCTCCTCATAAATACCGATGGCGATGGACACAGCCGCAGCCACACAAAGAATCTGCAGCGTGCGGTCCTGCAGCGCATCCCACGCGAGCATGTAAAAGGGCACCTGCTTGGGCGGCTCGATAAAATTGCGTCCAAACTGCAGACGCCGGTTTCCAAAAAGCTCCTGGACGGTCACACCAGCCGGGTTCGTCACGGTGTCCACCTCTTCTGTCAGACCCTTCTTCAGGTCAGACTTGAGCTTTCGTGCGACCTCGTCCAGCCCCCCCAGGTCCTTGCAGTGGTGATAAAAAACACAAAGGGCTCAGAAAAAACAGACAAACACTCCAATCCCCGACACACTCACCTGCAGCTTCTGAACCGACTTGGGATCGACCAGGTCTTGCAGCTCGGACGTCTTGAGCGCGTAGAACGAGTACTTGTCGACGGTTGTGTGTCCCGCGTTGATCCTACAGGCGAGCCCATTGGAGAGAAAACACACGAGGAAAAAAAAAAAGAGGTACGTACACTGCGTCGCTCGTTGACGTGAGACGTGCTGTTGCCACCGCGCTGGCGCTGCCAGAGGACAACTCAATGTCCTCGGCCGGCGGAGGAGTCATAATCTTTGTGTAGACGCGCTCTGTCGAGTAATAAAGAGGAAGGGTGAAAAAGGAGGGCCCGGTCAGTACGAGTCCAGTGCACGAGGCAATGAGGGAAGGTGTGTGTGTGTTTGTTTGTTTGTTTTGGCCGTGGGGGCGAGGCTTACCAGTCATGTTTGCAAAATGGCCAAGGGACCTGCGCACTGGAGAAGAGCGAGCGAGCCTTAGCGGCCTGAAGGAGGGAATGGGGGGAAAAAAAATCTGAGAAGCCTGATAAAGATAGAGACACTTGACCAAAGTGAAAAACAAAAAAAAAAACAAAAAAAAAACACATGTTTACCTTCATAAAACACATAATCGACATCCCAAATCAAAGAAAACACGCAAAGAAAGCACGCAAGGATGTTTGAAATCCAACCAAGAAACAAAAGCCAAGAGGTCAAGAGGCACTTGGAAACACGTAGTCGAAAAAATTTTCAACCTTCCGCGATGGAAGGTGGGCCAAAAAAAAAGAACGTTCCAATTGATGATCATTGATACCATCTCTGTCCGAGTCCTCGACGGAATTTCGAACGCAAGGCTGCAAGGAAGCCCGCAAGGAAGCGGCAAGGAAGCGGCAAGGAAGCGGCCGTGTGTGCTTGGAACAAGGGTCGGCTGCTTTCCAGTGTGGAAGCACGGGGCGACTCAATCTGATGAGACACTGCGGCAGAAACCGCGACCTTCGTTTGTCGTTTTCCGTCTAAATTTGATCTCTTTGCTAACGCTCGAAAAGGAAAGGCAGAACTGAGGGTTCGGCAACATGGTTCCACTGACAGGGCTCGGCGCCAGCAAGTGTTTTATAAGATATTAATCCGCCTCTGAGGAAACGTATCTACGGTAAGTGGTGCGCCCAGTCGACAACCATCAAGAGGCACAGCATGGAGGCACAGGCGGCCGGCAGCGGACCAAGCGGCCTTCCAAATTGCCGGACCTAGGGAACACACTTGCCAAAATGTCTGAAGCCGCTGAAGTTGGCCTTGCTGACCTGCTATACCGCGCGGCGTCACAAGGCGACGAGCCCGAGGTGCGAGATCTGCTGCGCCGTAGCAGTAGCGGCGTAAACCTCTGCAAGGCTGGTAAAAAAATAAATATAAAAAGACACGCCTCTCTTCGGTTGTTCAATCCCCGTCCGTCTGTCCCCCAAACAAACAGACGCAGACACTGCCCTGCACGTCGCCGTGCGCAAGGGCCACCGGGTCGTGGTGGAGCAGCTGCTCCTGTTTGGCATGAGTGCGCTGGTCAAGGACGCGGGTACTCTTTTTTCTTTTCTGTTGACCACGGCTCATAAACCTCCTTGGCCCCTGCACAGACGGACAGACGCCCCTGCACCACGCCGTCAAGCACGACCAGAGCGGGATGGTGCAGATGCTCGTTGAGCGAGGCGTGCCTGTCAACGTCGCCGACAACGCGGGTAGGACGCCGTTGCATGTCGTCGCCGAGGTGGGCTTCCCTGACGTGCTCCTGTTTCTGCTGGACCATTTGGCCGACCTGGCTGCCCTTGACAACCGTACGCACAAACTACGCGGCACGTTGCGTTTCGCTAATGGAACCTAACAATTAGGGAAATGGACTGCGTTGCACTATGCCGTCGCAAACAACCACGATGCCGTGGTGAACCTCCTCCTGCAGAAGGGCGCTGATGTGAATGCAATGACAAACGGTACCTCCTGTTGGCAGCGGTCGACACTCACAGTGACCCACTTGATAAAATAATAATAATAGATGCGGGGACACCGCTGCACATTGCGTGTAGCAACAACAACCTTTACCTGGCACAGTTGCTGTTCTCGAACAAGGCCGACCTGAACGCGGTCGATGGCGCGGGGAGAACCGCTCTGCACATTGCCTGCGCCAACCAGCACGACGACATTATCGCGTGGCTCTTGAAGGAGGCGGCGCAACTCTCGAGGATTGAGGACGCGGCACAAATGACCCCGCTCAATGTCGCCTGCTCGCTCGGCCGCGTCGACCTCGTCCAGCAGCTCATCAACGCCGGCGCCATCACCAGCACCCTCATCGGCGGCGACAACCGGTCTGCCCTCATTACCACCTGCGAGCATATGCGCCAATCCGTCGCTGCCAAGCACCCCAACTACGACGCCGTCATTGCCCTCCTCTTGACCGCGGGCGCATTTGTGGATGCTCGCCAGGATGGTATGTAAAAGTTTTTTGTTCCCGCCTTTTCTCAACTTCAGATTTGACAACCATGACTTTTTCTGCTGCCCAGAGACCCTCCTGACCCCGCTGATGCTCGCAGCCCAGGCTGGCAATGTCAAGGCCCTGCAGATCCTCATCGACGCTGGCGCTCAGATCGGACCGGGCGATAAAGACGGCGCGACGGCCCTCCACCACGCCGTCGTGCACTCGCAGAAGGCCGTCATTTCCATCCTAATCCGAAACTTTGCCGATATTGACGAGGGTGACGCTGGAGGGAGAACACCGCTGCACTACGCTGCCCAGCTTGGACTCACCACAGTGGCCGCAGACCTGATCGAGCACGGCGCCACTGTCGACGCCAAAGACGACACACTCAACACCCCCCTCGTCCTCGCCATCACCGCCAAGTATCTCGAGACGAGCCAGTTCCTGCTCGCAATGGGCGCCAATCCTGTGTCCAAAAATGGTAGTCTGTATTTTGTTGCCTTTTTTGTTTTATTATTGTCCAAAAAGCCGCCGACCTCACACCCTCCGAGCTGGCACCCGACGATATCGCCCCCCTCGTGCATCAAATGTTCAAGCCAGGTATTGAAAAAAAAAATTTTTTTTTTCTCAACTTTTCATTTTAAACATAGCATTGGATCTACAAAATCGCCAGCTGCTCAACATCCCACCGGCGGCATTGCAGCAAACACGTGCGTTTGTCTTGCGCCTGGACAACAACTGCCTGCAGGCCAAAAGCCTATCAGAGCTGACGTGGGCCGCGCCTGCTCTTTTGACGGGTCTCTTCCTCGACCGCAACGTCGTCTTTGGCAGCGTCCTCGCCAGCACTCTGGCGCCCCTCAAGTCGCTGCTGAACCTGAGCCTGGTCGGCTGCAATCTCACATCCAAGGACATTGTCGGCATCACGGGGGTGTCCACGCTGCGAGTCCTCAACCTGAATGAGAACGCCCTCCAGGACCTGCCTGCAGAGTTTTCCAAGCTGCAGCAGCTCAGACGGCTCGGCCTGGCCCACTGCAGCCTCTCTTCGGTCCCGTCGATCCTATTTGAGATGATCGCGATCGCCTCGCTAGACCTCCGCGGCAATCTTATTTCATCGGTCCCCCTGTGTATGTGGTGGACCTTTCGTTTTCCGGAACTCACTTGTTTTTGTTATTTAGCACTCACCCTCCTGCCCAATCTCACACACATCAACCTGGGTGGATGCCATCTGCAGGGCACCGCCGCATACTACCAGCTGGCCGACGTGCGCGGGCTCCTGCCGTTCCTGTACACGACGGCGACAGACCCCAACAAGTCGTACTCTGCACGAGTTGTTTTCCTGGGCCACCGCAACACGGGCAAGACCACGCTGTGTTCGTCCCTCTTCCCGCCCAAGGGCATCCTGTCCAAGCGCAGCCCCAACGTCGTCAATAAGATGCGCGATGTCTGGCAGGAGCGTCTGTGCGAGCTCGACTGGACCACGCTCACGTACTCGCGTCCAATCAGCGCACCCAAGACGGGCACGAGCACCAGCGCCGCGCTGTCGACAGTGTGGGAGACGGCCGGGACGATCCCTCTCGCCCGATCCACCGTGACCATCACCGCTCCCGACACGTTCAGCATCGTCTGCGACGGTGACACACGCCCCTATGAGTTCAAGTAATTTCTTTTCCATGATTAAAAAAATTAATAAAATAAAATATCCATGCAATAATTTTTCTAGGTGCAACTCGGTCGCCGAGTGCCACGACTGGTACTATGCGCTCGTGGTAAGGACGGGGGAGAGCCACCACCGCCAGCCGTGGGTATCACTGCGCTCGATCCCCAGCTACGACCTGGACCAGGCCATCGCAAACGTGCCGCCCACCGCCATGACCACCTCCACGACGCGGCTCAACCGCGTTCCCTCCAAGACCAGCCTAACGGTGACGGTTTGCGACGTGCGCGGGCAGCAGAACGTCCTGGACGGTACCCGCTTCTACATGAACGTCATGCCCACGGTCTACATTATCACTTGGACGGCTGACCCACGCAACAACTCTGCCAAGCGAGCAATCGCCACTGCCGAGCTGCGCATGTGGCTCCAGGCCCTGCAGTTGCAGCTGACGTCTGCCGGCGTCGATCCCCAGAACGTGCTCGTGTACATTGTGGGTACGCACGCCATCGACGTGGACGAGCAGCGAGACCAGCTGGTCGCGACCGTGTCGGCCACCATCCAGGCGATCCAGTTCACCCTCCCGCACCGGATCGCCCTCGTGGACAGCCTCAACCCGGCCAACCTCGCGTCCCTCCACGACATGCTCCTGGCCGACCTGGCCACGAGGCCCAGCGTCGGCGAAGACCTCCCGCAGGTCTACTCGACCATCGCCAACGGCATCATCCGCGGCTTCCACCTCCCGCTCCTATGCTCCCTCCAGGCCATCTCCTCTGCAGCCAAAAGGCCGCATCCGTCGACGCACTCGCCGCCCACGCACAGCGCCCATCCGCACGACAAGGCCCACCATCACCACCACCACCACCAGCAGCAACAGGCTCAGCAGCAACCACAACAGCAGGCTCAGCAGCAACAGGCTCAGCAACAGCAACCACTGGTCCCTTTGAGCCCCATCGTCCAGATCGAACAGGTCCTCAAGGACGTGCATGTGGCCGACATCACGCGTCACCAGATGCGTCGTGTGCTGGACTTTCTCAGCTCGCGCGGCGACATCCTCGCCTTCCCCCATGCCCGCGCGCCGCTGAGCCAGGCCATCGTCCACTCGCCCGAGTGGTTCATCGACGACCTCTACGCTGGGACCGTCCACCGCGTCAGCCTGCAGAACACGCCCACGGACTCGGCCGCTCGCGCCACCAACACGGCCATCTGGTACCTTGCCAGCCACAACGAGGACGGCGCCGTCACGACCGCGGGCGCACCACAGCTGCAGCCGCTCAATTCGGAGCTGCAGTTGGAGCTGCCACCGAGTGTGCAGCAGCAGCAAGAGTCCCTAGTCGTCTGCCACAACCGTCTGTTTACCGGTCCCCTCGCATCGATCTGGAGCCCTCTGTTGGCGTCAGAGGACTCGACTGCTGCTGCAGAGATCGCAATCAGCGCCCTCTACGCCCTTGAACTCGCCCTGCCGTGGGACGACAAGCGGCCCGGCGTGCTCAACAGCAGCCTGCCCTTCAAGGAACGCAGCACCGTCTTCCCCGCGAGCCTGCCCGTGTTCCCGCCCAAGAGCTTTGACTGGCTCCCGATCCTCGACCGATCAGCGGACCTGCAGGACAAGGTACACGTTATGCAGCTGGGCGCGGTACCCCTCGGCCTCCACGGGCTCCTGTTGGTGCGTCTGGCCGCCGCCCTCGACGGCTTCGACATCACCACCAGCTGGCGGTGCGGCTTCGTCTTTGTCCGGCCAAAACGATCGATCCTCGTCACGGTGCACGATGACATGCAGCGCATCCGCGTTTGCGTCCGTGGCGAGGGCGATCCGTCCGACGTCTTCAACCTGTGCTTTGGCTCAGCCTCCAAGCCGGGCATCGTCCGCCAGGTGCTCAAGGCTCACTTTTCTGCCGTTCAAGTCGTCAACTATGTGCGTAGTATCCTAATGATGAGTTTTTGAAATATTTTCTTCGTCTCAGTTTGTCGAGTGCCCGTGCAACGAGTGCAGGACCCAGCTCGCGTGGTACTGGAGATCACATGTCGCTGACGTGGTCGCGGAGGACAAGCAGATGGCGCTACTGGGACGGCGAGAGCTGTGGCAAGAGGTGGACGCGTCCATGCGTGTGTTTGTGCACGCAAAGGGTCTCCCGCACGAGTTTCCCCTCGAAGACGTCCACGGGGCCCAGCGGCGACTGCAGGAGATTGACGGTCTCGCGTGCGCCCACAGCAAACTGGTCGTGCCCCTGGTCATGCTGGTCGCCGGCATTCGTATGACAGTCCTCACACTGTGCCGTTGTTCCAATATTTATTTCTATAGCGTCGAGGGACGAAGCGCAAGCAGCCTCGACGAAAAAGGCGCTGCGCGAGTCTGCCTCGATCCAGTCGCCCGCAATCCGGTTGCGACCATCGCAGTCCTCCGCCGCCAGCGGCAGCAGCAGAACCTCTTTGAGCACGTCACAGGACCGCAACCGCTTTGAGCGCACCACATCCTTCCCCAGAGCCCTGTCGGTCGTGCCCGCGGTGCGGCCCTCTGTCAACAACAAGGCTGTCATGGACACGATCCGACAGCTGTACACGCAGCTGGACGACCTTGTGTCCACGCGGCGGCTGCGCCTGAACGAAGGGATCCTTCAGCTGGCCACGACCTTTGCCTACTATACGACACTCATCGAGTTGCTCGCCACTGCGTGCATCGCCGGCCATCTGCTCAACTCATACTCGTTCGAGACCATCACAACGGCCACAGCCAAGCCCGCCGGTGCCGTCGCTGCATTTGCCGTGGCCATCGCCCCCGCAGCCACCGAGGAGCAAACGGCCACGCTGAAAAAGCTCGCAGCCATGCAGGACTTTGGCAGGACCCTCGGCCTCCTCGAGAAGCTGGGCGAGCTGCTGTGCTCGCTCCGCCTCGTGCAGCTCTTTGAACCAGCGGCGGCCACTTCGTCTTCATCGGCCACGACGTCCCTCGCACTCTTTGGCCAGCCCGTGGCCCAATCGTCCCTCGCCGATCGAATCGCGTGGAGCTCGATCCCGGCCGTGCGCTCTGCCCAAAACCTGGTAAGCTTTTTAACGCCGCCGTGCTCAACACGCTGACAAAAAAAACAATAGGCGTGGACCGACGTCGAGACCGTCCTCAAGTTTTGGATGAGCCTCGATCAGGAGCAGTTTGCCCAGGGCGTGCTCGACCCAGACTCGTTTGCGCACAGCCTTGTCATGGACTGGCAGGTGGCGCAGAACCAGAACACGTTCTGATAGCCGGCCGCGATGTATTATTATTTTCTCGGGCGATGGTCGGAGTCGAAAAAAAAATTTTTACTCAGGTTCAGGCAGTGAAGCCAGTTTTTCCGAGTTGTTTCGTTGAGTTTGTTCATGCGGACTGTCTGGCAATGAAACTCTACAACTGGGACTCGTCGCCGTACTGCGCCAGGGTAGGGCCGTTCCAGCTCGTCCGGTGGTAGCTAACCTCGTCTCTCTCTCTCTCTTTCTTGCTGCAGGTGCGCTACTTTGTGTACTCGCGGTACATCCCCGGTGTGGAGATTGTGCCGCGCACTGCCGATCCCGCGGGTTTCCAGGCTGCGAGCCCACTGGGCAAGGTGCCTGCGCTGGTGACGGACACGGGCGCGTTCCTGTTTGAGAGCGAGGCGATCAACGAGTACCTGGCCGAGCTGTGCAAGCCGCCGGTGTTCGTGCCCATGCTGCCCACAGACCCGGACGAACGTGCACTGTCGCGTGCGGTCTCGCGCGTCGTCGACATCCACATTGGCGCCAACATGCCCGTGCTCTGGACCAAGGTCGACGACGCAGCGCGCGCCAAGGCCATTGCGGAGATCCATAAGGCGCTGGACGCAATCGAGGGCAAGATCACGGGCCCGCTCGTCACCTCGCACAAGAAGCCCGTGCTCGCAGATGCCGCACTCGCAACCACGCTCATCCATGTGACCATCTTTGGCTCTCGCTACGGGCTCAAGCCGTTTGAAAACAGGCCCAAGCTCACACTCTTCAACGAGACCATGCTCAAGGTTCTTTGTGCTTTTGCTTATTTATTTGTTTACTTTTCTTTTTTTTTTTTTTCACTGCAGGATCCTGACTTCAAAAAGGTGCACCAAGAAGTCCATGGCGAGATCGAGAGGGCTCGCCAGGCGGCAAAGGCAGCTCAGGCCAAGGCTCAGGCCAAGCTCTAAAAGCCATGAAATCATAGTATCGATTTTTTCTTTTCTATTTTATTATCGTGAAATAGCCGCAGTTGAATATTCCCAATTGCTTCGGGTATGTGGGAACCGATTTATTGAAGCGGTAGGCTCGGTCCTGTCCTTTCAATTCTGAAGCGGAAAATTGTTGTGGCCATGATTATTTTTGTTTGCGTCCCAGGACCATGAAGAACTTGCACCTGAACGAGTAACGAACCCAGCCAGACGACCACACGCTAACGTTCCGCTGCAGGTCCGACCCACGGCCCTACCCCGTCGTCAAGGCCGTGCCGCGCTTCTGGGAAGTGGTCTCGTCCTTTAACGAGCTGGACGTGGCCAAGGCTGCCAGTGTGACTGCTGTGGGATACGTCTACGGCACCCTTACCTGTACGCACACGTCTTGTTTTGGGTGGGCTTTGTCGACTGACCCGGAACATGCACCTTGTAGCGCGAGCGGAAAAGAAGAACATTGCGTACGTGGCCACGACAACGGCCATCTCGGGCCTCGCCGGTTTTATGGTTGCCTACCAGAACGCGTCTGGCCGCCTCATGGGCCTGCTGCCCAACGCGGACGAGGTCAAGAGCGCCGGCTTGTGAGGAAGAGCGTGAAAAAAAGGTAATGCGTTTGGTTGTTTCGGGAGTGGGGAGTGGGGAGGAGGGGCTCTGATGCTATTCGACGACATTTGTGTGAGAGTTCCTATCTGTGTTTTTCTCCTTCTGCTGGGCCGTTCGTGCTATTGACCGATGCGGCGTGGCTTGCATGGCTCAGTGGGAGTCGGATAGACACAGTAATTACTCTGGTGCAACGGAGGACCGCAACTCTTTGTGATCCAAAGACGCAATGTCTAAATCTTCTCTCTGATCGCCCACCCTTTTGTTCCTTCCCAGATGGTCTATTTCCAAAATAAATAAAAGTGCCTACTAACCTCATTGGATCATAGGCTTTCCCCCCCGATCGACTTATATTTTTCGCCCATTGTAAAGGTTTTCCATAAATGTTTTTTTTTTACTTTACGCTTTTGGAAACGGAGAAGCAGACCTCATTCACCGAATGAGAAGGAATCGAGCAGCAGCAGCAGAAAGAGAGAGAGAGAGAGAGAGAGCGCGAGGGAGAAAAGAATACACACCATGAATATAATAATAATATTAATAAAAACAGAAAGCACTTGTTAGGCGCTCATCCAGGGGTGGGCGCGGATCGTGTCAATGGTGGCCCGGTACGAGGCCGTGGGGTGGAGCATCCTGGAGATGAGGTCTGTGCACGACGCTGTGACGCCTCGAGGCCGGCTGAAGACGCCGAGCATGGTCTGCTGGAGGCTGCCAAAGGGCGTCGAGCCTGCGACCATGGTGTAGAGGAGGACTCCCAGTGTCCAGATCTCTGCGGCGGCGGGGTCAAAGGGCGTGCCGTCGAGGACCTCGGGCGCGGCGTAGTGGATGGTGCCGGTAAAGTCCTTGAGGCGCATGGTCTGGTTGCGCAGGGTGCACGCGCCAAAGTCGATCAGGCGCACGTTGAACTGGCGGTCGATCAGGATGTTCTCGTCCTTGATGTCGCCGTGGCACAGGTTCATGCTGTGCATGTGCGCGACCGCGGACACCAGCTGCGCAAAGATGTGCCGTGCGAGGGTCTCGGGCAGACGGCGGTAGTGCTCGATGCAGTCAAACAGGTCGTGCGTGTACGTGCGGCGCATGGTCTGTGGCAGGAAGACTTGGAACGACGGGTCCGAGGGCGTGTGGCAGCGGCTGCTGCTGCTGGTCGTCGTGCTGTCGCCGCTGTCGTTCTCGTCGTTGTCCAGAGGGTACTCGAAGAAGCGGTCGCGATCGGCCGTGGCGCTGAGAGGGAGAGCCGCGGTGGTCCCGTTGGCGTGCTGGCTCAGCTGCATCATCGACATGGGCCTGCGCAGGTTGGAGGGCTGCGACACCTGGGCAGGCGGCTGGTAGTGCGCCTCGGCAGGGCTGTTGGTCGCGCTAAACATGGACGCAGGCAGCGAGGCACGGCGATGACGGCGGCTGGCGGCAAAGACGGTGGCGAGGGGGATGGGGCTGCTGCTCTTGGGGTTGGAGCTGCAGTTGTTGGTGGTTGCTGAGGAGGTCGCGGGCTCAAAGACAACACGGCCAGACAGCTTGTCCAGCGAGGCGGTCGACTGGTGGCGGGCCTGGTGCTCGCTGCCCGCCGTCGTCCTGTGGATCGACGACGCGAGGGGCTCGTTGCCCATGGGCTTGTGGCGTAGATGGTCCAGGTAGCTCGTGGGCGTCCACGTGGAGCCGTGCAGCTCGGTCACGAGGTAGAAATAGGTGGCGTCGCTAAAGCTGTCGACGTAGCGGATGATGTTTGTGTGCGAGAGCGAGCGGATGACGGCCAGCTCCAGTGGCACCGGCGTGTCCTCTCCGTTGTCGCTGTTGTACTCGTGCACAGGATCGCGCACCAGGCTGCCCTCGGGGAGACACGCGCGCACGATAAACTTGACGGCAACGAGCTGTCCCGTCGAGCGCTGGCGCGCCATCAGCACAAAGCCAAACGCACCGACGCCAATCTCACGCACGAGCTCGTACTCGCGCACAAAGCGGGGGTCCAGCGGCGTCAGGCCCAGCATTGCGTGTGTCGCATCTTGGCGGCGCTCGCGCAGCACGTTGTTGGAGGCGGGTGCGGCAGCCTTGGCGGCGGGCTTGGCGGGTTTCTTCTCTGCTTTGGTGGTGGTGGTTGAAGCGGGCTTGTGCAAGAGGGCGCCAGAGGACGACGAGGAGGCAGACGAGGCAGACGACAGTGGGGCCGTGTCGGTGCTGTAGGCCGAGCGCAGCGTCTTGTCCTCATGGCCGTTGCCACTGTGGCTGCTGCTATCTGCAAAACCGGGAAAGAAAAAGAAGGGAAAAAAAAGAAAAGAAATGGTCAGGACGGATGAAACATGACTGAAACACGATGAAACAGCGCGGGTTTACCAATGGAAGAGCGGGCCTTCTTGAGCCTTTTGGTCACTGGGGGCTGCTTGCTGAGGGTGGTGGAGGAGGTGCCGTCCTTTTCGCTAAAGCCTCGGCGCACCCACTCGTTGAACTGGACCCACTGGGAGTGCATTTCATTCGAGGCAACGACCTGTTGCTGTTGCTGCTGCTGCTGCTGCTGCTGCTGCTTGAGGGCCTGTGGGTCGACTTCGACACGGGCCGAGCGACGGTTGCCGCCTGTAAAAACTTGAAGGGCGCGCTGCACCTTGTTGGGCATCTTTACCGAAAAAATTGGTACTGCCAGTGGGAGGGGGTGTGTGCAGCAGTTAACAACATCGATCTGTCGTCGACAGGAATGAACAGTGACAAGCAACACGAGACAAAGTACGCACAAAGCCACAGACAATTGGAAACCCTTCTCGCAAGCAGCAACTCACTATCTAAAAAATGCACACAGACCTCAATTGAGCACAAGGGGCTCATTTATTTATCACAGATCAACAAAAGAACGTTCTTTGGACCCTTCCAAAGGGCAGCACAAACACAGAAAGAGGACTTTGGAAAAGGGTGTCCACAAGCCTGCAGTGCCAAAGACACTCTGCTGGCCCAGCCACCACGTTGCAAATTCGCAAAAGGAGGTGGCCATCAGGGGACAGTTCGTGTTTCACGTGGTACGGGCCTAGAAGAAGCAGCTGGATTGGCAGCTGCGCACCGTGCCTCGTGTTGTCGGAGGCAAATGCAGACAGATAAAAGAAAGCAGGTGCCCCACCCCACAAAAAAAAACATGAATTAATTTTTAGATTTATAATTTCTACTTTGACCTTCAGTTCACTGAGCGCTCTTTGCAAAGTTGTATATGGTGCCCAACCCGACCTGCGTTCATTTGTGCAATTGACACTAATT
>Ga0302220_10002815_pt1 | contig 12462 bp, 11 predicted proteins | sample II_Palsa_E1_3_FD_194572 | JGI IMG/M metagenome (GOLD analysis project Ga0302220, IMG submission 194572) | Peat permafrost microbial communities from Stordalen Mire near Abisko, Sweden - II_Palsa_E1_3 | ecosystem: Environmental > Terrestrial > Soil > Palsa > Peat permafrost | place: Sweden... | reverse complement strand
TGACGCCTGCGGACATCGATGACGATGCGCCGCTGTTCGAAACCGATGGCATCGGGCTCGATTCGATCGACGCACTCGAGATCGGCATTGTGCTGCGCAAACACTATCAATTGACGATTGCGGCGAATGACGAACGCACGCGAGAGCACTTCCGTTCGATCAGCACGCTCGCCGCGCTGGTCGCCAGCCAGCGAGCCGGGCTGAGCGCTACGAACGACATCGGGGAAAAGGGGAGTAAATCGTGACCGAGACAGAGATCCTTGAGCGCATCCGCGCCATCTTCAAAGAGAACTTCGCGATCGAGCCCGATCGCGTGACGCCACAAGCGCATCTGTACGAGGACCTCGACCTGGATAGCATCGACGCCGTCGATCTCGCCATCAAGCTGCAGGAAATGACCGGACGGCGCATCAAGCCGGAAGAGTTCAAGTCGGTACGCACGGTTGGCGATGTGATCGGTGCGGTGGAATCGCTGCTGGCGGAACAGGGGTGATGCAAGCGGAGCATTCACGTTCCGGCGGGCAGGGCGCCCCGGTGCCCGAGGCTGACGGCTGTAACTCGCAAGCGAGGCCGCAAGGCTTGCTGCGCGCGGTACTGCAAGTCGCTCTGAAGGTTGCTTACCCGTTGATGATCTTGTGTGCATGGCGCTGGGATTCGCCGCGATACATCGGCGCCGCGCTATTTGCTCTGCTATGGCTGCAGCGCTGGGCCGGGACGGGCACGTTCGCGACGTCGCTGCGGCAGCTTAGCGCGACCGACTGGTGCGTCGCGGGCCTTCTAAGCTGCGCGTCGGCGGGGATCGTATTGTCCGGCAGTGAATTGCTCTTGCATCTGTATCCCTCGTTTGTGAACCTCGGACTGCTGGTCGCGTTCGGCGCGACGCTTGCGCGCGGGCCATCGATGATCGAAAAATTCGCGCGCATGGGCAATCCGGCGCTTGGCGCGCATGCGGTGCAATACACGCGCCGGGTCACGCAAATGTGGTGTGTGTTTTTCACGTTGAACGGTGCATTTTCCGCCTATACCGCGTTGTTCTGGACGCGTGCTGCATGGTCGCTGTACAACGGCGCGATCGCGTATGGCCTGATCGGTGTGTTGCTGGTTGGAGAGATAGTATGGCGCTACGTGGCCGTGCTGCCGCGCGCCGCGCGCTCGGAGGCAGCATGATCGCGTTGCACGATCTGTTGTGGGCCAAGCGTGATGCCGGCACGGCCGTTTGCCGCAACGGTGCTGACGTGCTCGATTTCGCCACGTTCCTCGCGCGAGTGCGGGCTATCGCCGCGCGTTTAAGCGAGCAGCCAGCGCGCCGCTATGCATTGTGCATCGACGACCCGTTCCACTTCGCCTGCGCGCTTTTTGCGTTATTCGCCTGCGGCAAGGAACCGGTCATTCCAGCACATGCAGCGCCCGGTTATCTGGCCGATCTCTCGAATGCCTACGACGCTGTATTAACCGATGCCGACATGCCTGCGCCGGCGTCTAGTTCGGAGTACGTTGGATTTTTAGCATCGATCGACCCGCACGCGCCGCTCACGCTGTACACGTCGGGCAGCACCGGCACGCCGAAGCCAATCCGCAAGACACTCGCGCAATTCAACGCTGAAGTTCATACGCTCGAGGCGGAGTGGGGCATGCTTGTCGGCGACGCGACCGTGCTCGGCAGCGTCCCGCATCATCATATCTATGGGCTGCTGTTTCGCGTGTTCTGGCCACTCGCGGCCGGGCGGGCATTCGACCGCGCGCTCAGCATCGAACCACAACAGTTGCAGGCGCGGATCACGCAATGCAGGTTGGGGTCTTCCGTCGTCGTGTCCACGCCGGCGCAACTATCGCGCTGGCCTGAACTCGATGGTTTCGCAAGTTTGAGTCCTGCACCCCGTGTGTTTTTTTCATCCGGTGGTCCGCTTGCGGGAGACGCAGCCAGGAAATACGCCGAGGCCTTCGGCGCGGCGCCGGTCGAGATCTATGGCAGTACGGAGACGGGCGGTATCGCATGGCGTCGGCAGGATCAGACGGACGCGTGGCAAGCGTTGAGCGGTATCGAGGTACATCGCGGTGACGGCGGGACGCTTAACCTGCGTTCACCGCATCTGGGTCATGACGACTGGCATCGTACCGATGACACCATTGCGGTTGACCCGGATGGCCGCTTTCGTTTGCAAGGCCGCCTCGACCGCGTGATCAAGCTCGATGGCAAGCGCGTGTCGCTGCCCGAACTCGAAGCTCGCCTCGGGCTGCATCCGTACGTGGCGCAGGGAGCGGTTGTATCGCTTGAAGGGATGTCGCGCGAGCGTGTCGGCGCGGTGGTGGCGCTCACCGACGCCGGTAGTAAAGCTTTGCTTGAGCGAGGCCGTGTTGCGCTCGCCAAGGTCCTGCGCCGTCACCTTGCGGCGTATTTCGATATCGTCGTACTGCCGCGTTTCTGGCGCTTCCGTTTTACACTTCCCTTCGATGCCCGTGGCAAGTTGCCGGCCGCTGCAGTTGCCGCGGCGTTCGACGCACGCGCGCACGGCGTCGAAGTGCTCTCCGAAGTGCGCAGCGAAACCGCGCTGCACTACGAACTTCGCGTGCCGCCGACGCTCGTGCATTTCGCCGGCCACTTCCCCGGCTTGCCGATCCTGCCGGGTGTTGTACAGATCGACTGGGTGATGCGATTGGCGGCCGAGCAAGTGCCCGGCGTGCGCATGCTGGCATCGATCGATCAGTTGAAATTCAAGGCGCCGGTGCCACCGGGCGCGCTGCTCGATCTCACCTTGACACATGACGCGTCGCGCCGGCGCGTGCAATTTGCGTATCGGCTTGGGCGCCGCGAGTGCGCATCGGGCGTCATTGTTTATCAGGGGATCGCATGAGCCTTGGGTCGCCCAACCTGCCGTGCATCATTATTCCGATCTACAACCACAAGGAAGCGATCAGCTCGACCGTCGAAAATCTGAGCGTGCATGGGTTGCCGTTTTTTGTTGTCGATGACGGCAGCGACCAGGCCACCCAGGACGTGCTCGCCACGCTTCGCCGACAGTTCGCGGACACGCTCACGCTGATCCGACTGCCGATAAACGGCGGCAAGGGCGCGGCGGTGATGGCGGGCCTGCGGGCAGCGCGGCAGGCGGGTTTCACGCATGGCTTGCAGATCGACGCGGACGGACAGCATGACAGCGCCGATGTACCGCAATTCATCGAAGCTGCGCGCGCCGAGCCTCGCGCTGTGATTCTCGGCCGCCCCATCTATGACGATTCCGTGCCGAAGTCGCGTCTCTACGGCCGCTACCTGACGCATGTGTGGGTGTGGATCGAAACGCTCTCGTTCACGATTCGCGATTCGATGTGCGGTTTTCGCCTGTATCCACTCGACGTGGTCTGCGCGCTGATCGATGACGTGAAGTTGCCGACGCGAATGGATTTCGACATCGAGATACTCGTGCGGCTGTACTGGCGCCGGACAGCGTTCCGTTCGATCCCGACGCGCGTCACCTACGCGAGCGACGGCGTTTCGCACTTCGACGTGCTGTGGGACAACGTGCGTATCAGCCGTACTCACACGCGGCTCTTTTTAGGCATGCTGGGGCGGCTGCCAATGCTGCTTGCACACAAGCTGATGCCGCGCGAATCGGTCACTTCATCGACTGAAAACGAGCAGCACTGGTGGCATATCGCTGAGCGCGGCAGCCATCTCGGCATGTCCCTGCTTGCGCTTAGCTGCCGTCTCTTCGGCACGCGCTTCACCGCGTTGTGGCTGCATCCGATCGTCGCGTATTTCCTGCTGACCGGGAGCCGCGCACGCGCTGCGTCGCGCAGCTATTTCGTGCACCTTCAGCAAGCCGCACCGCAGGATCAAACGCCTCAGCCAGGCTGGTGGTCCGCGTATAAACACATGCTGGCATTCGCGCGATCCGGTTTCGATAAACTCGCTGCATGGTCGGGTCGCGTCAACATGGACGACGTGAAATTCGAGGACCCGAGCGCGTTCGAAGCGTTGAGCGCGAGCGGCCGTGGCGCACTCGTGATCGGCGCGCATCTCGGCAACCTCGAGATGACGCGGGCGCTTGCCTCGCGCGGCGCGCATGCGAAGGTCACCGCTGTTGTCTATACGGAGCACGCGCGCCGATTCAACAGCGTGCTGGCATCGGCGAATAGCGAGTTCGCGCAACGTCTTGTCGAGGTCAGCGACTTCGGCCCCGAGACGGCGATGATGATGCAGGATCGGGTGGAGGCGGGCGAGCTGCTGGTGATCGTCGGCGACCGGGTGCCCGCGCATGATTCCGGCCGCACGACCGAGGCACAGTTTCTTGGCTCGACGGCGCCTTTCGCCCAAGGTCCATACGTGCTGGCCCATGCGCTCGGTTGCCCCGTGTACCTGTTTTTCTGCCTGAAGGAAGAGCAAGGCTACAGGCTTTACTTCGAGCCGTTCGCTGAGCGCATCGAGTTGCCGCGCCGGGAACGTGCGCAGCATCTCGCCGCGTGGGCACAGCGTTATGCGTCGCGTCTCGAACACTATTGCCGCAAGGCGCCGTATCAATGGTTCAATTTTTTCGATTTCTGGGCGCGTCCCAATGGCAATGGTAATGGCACTGGAGGCGCGAATGGCCGAACATGATTCGAGCGGCAAAATGGCCGGCGTACGCAACGTAGCGGTGCGAGCCGAAGCAGCGATCGTCATCGGCGGCAGGCGGCTGACGATCGAAGAGGTCGTATCGATTGCGAATCAGCGAAGGCCTGTGGCTTTAAGCCCCGACCCCGCGTGGCGCGCACGCATTGAACGCGGCGCCGATTTCCTGCGCCGCCATCTGGCACAGGGCGCGACCGTCTATGGCGTCAATACCGGTTACGGCGACTCGTGCGTGGTCGATGTACCCATGGAACTGGTCGAAGTGTTGCCCCTGCAATTGCTGCGTTATCACGGCTGCGGCATGGGCCAGCATCTCGACGACGCGCAGACGCTCGCCGTTATCGCCGCGCGGCTCAATTCGCTGGCATACGGGTTCTCAGGAGTACGGCATGTGCTGCTTGAACGGCTCGCCGACCTGATCAATCATCGCGTGCTGCCGCGGATTCCATCGGAGGGATCGGTGGGAGCGAGTGGTGACCTGACGCCGCTGTCCTACGTGGCGGCCGCGCTGGTGGGCGAGCGCGACGTGCGGTTTCGCGACGAGTTATGCGATGCCCGCAGCGTCTGGGCCAAACTTGGGCATACACCGCTCACGCTCGCGCCGAAAGAGGGGCTCGCGCTGATGAACGGCACGGCGGTCATGACGGGCCTAGCATGCCTCGCGTTCGCCCGTGCCGCTCACCTGACGCGGCTCGCAGCACGCCTGAGCGCATTGTCCACTGTCGCGCTCGACGGCCGCGCCGCGCACTTCGACCCGATGCTGTTCGAAGTCAAACCACACGCGGGGCAGGCCGAAGCCGCGGCATGGATTCGCGAGGATCTCGCTGGCCGTGAGGACACGCCGGGGCATCGCCTGCAGGATCGCTATTCCATCCGCTGTGCGCCACACGTGATCGGCGTTGCGCGCGATGCGCTGTCATGGGTGCGGCGCGATGTCGAAAATGAGTTGAATAGCGCCAACGACAATCCCCTGATCGATCCCGATGGTGAACGCGTGCTGCATGGCGGCAACTTCTATGGCGGCCATATTGCCTTTGCGATGGACGCGCTGAAAGTGGCGGTCGCAAATCTTGCCGACCTGATGGATCGCCAACTGGCGCTGCTCGTCGACGATAAATTCAACAACGGCTTGCCGCGCAGCTTGTCGGGCGCGGCGCCTGAGCGAGCATCGATCAATCACGGCTTCAAGGCGGTGCAGATATCGTCGTCGGCATGGACCGCGGAAGCGCTCAAGCTGACCATGCCCGCCAGCGTGTTTTCACGTTCGACCGAAGCGCATAACCAGGACAAGGTGAGCATGGGCACGATCGCCGCACGTGATTGCCTGCGGATCCTGGAGCTGAGCGAGCAAGTCGCCGCCGCACATACGCTCGCTACTGTTCAGGCTGCGCGCTTGCGTCTACGCATCAACAATACGACACCCATCCCCCTGCCGTTGCAAACATTCATGGACAGCGTGACAGCCGGATCGCCGTTCGTCGATGAAGACCGCGCGCTTGAAAGCGACCTGCGCGCATTGACTGCGCGAATCGCGGCTTGCGATATGGTCGGGGGCTATGGTGGAGAGGATCAGCATGAGTGAAGCTGCAGCCCCCAGGGTCCTGACGGCGAGCGCGGCCGTTGAAGTCCCGTTCCACGACGTCGACGCCATGAACGTCTGCTGGCATGGCCACTACTTGAAGTACTTCGAGATCGGCCGGGCGGCGCTGCTGCGCGTGTTCGACTATGACTATCGTGAGATGCAGGCGTCGGGTTATCTCTGGCCCATCGTCGAAGTGCATCTCAAGTACGTGCGCCCGGCTACTTACGGGCAGAAGATCGAGGTACGCGCGCAGTTGCTGGAATATGAAAACCGCCTGAAAATTGGCTACGAGATTGTCGATGCCGCTTCACGCGAGCGGCTGACCAAGGGCTATACGATCCAGGTTGCTATTCACGCCGCGACGCAGGAACTGCAGTTCGTGTCGCCACCCGTGATGATCGAGAAACTGGAGCGCGCATGGGCACGTTGAATTGGCGCAGTCTTGTTGCGGCTGGGTTTATCGCCTTAGCACCGCCCGTGTTCGCTGCGCAGCCAGCGCCAGCGAGCGACACGGGTCTCGTTTCGCAGATAGCAGGGCATCTCGCCCAAGCGAAGGGCGTTCGCGCGCAATTCACGCAAACTCAAACGCTGTCCGCGATGAAACAGCCGCTCGTCAGCACGGGTTCGCTGGTTTTTTTCCGCGAACGCGGCGTGATCTGGCAGATCGATACACCGTACAAAGCGACCTACGTCATCACCGACACCGGCGTGAGCGAAGTGAACGCCAACGGCCAGCGGACGAACTCGAAGAGCAGCGACGGCGTGCGCGGCGTGGCGCAGGTTTCGCGGATGATGCGCGCGATGCTGGGTGGCGATCTCTCGGCGCTCTACGCACAATTCGACGTGCACGCGGACGGCACGCCGGCGCAATGGCGTATGCAACTGACGCCGAATCAGCCCCAGCTCGCGCAGTCGATCAAGGGCCTTGAGATGAGCGGCGGGGATTATTTGCAGGCGCTGCGCATTACGCTTGCGAATGGCGACGTCACGCGCATCGACTTTGCGAACAGCGCGGCGGTGAGTGAGTTGCCGCCGGCCGATCGCACGCTGTTCGGAGCGCGGTAATGCAGGTGCAGCAATCACAGGTCGCAAAACCCGCGTGGGGCATGCGCGTCGGTTGGCTACTGCTCGCGCTCGTCGCAACGCTTTATTGCGTGTGGCGATTCGCCGGGCCGTCGCCACTGCAGACGAACCTGCTTGCGTTATTGCCCGCAACAGAAGCGGATCCAGTCGCTGAAAAAGCCGTCGATACATTGGCGACCGCGCTGGGTGATCGTACGGTTTTCCTCGTGACCAGCCACGACGCAGCGCACGCTAAAGCCGCGGCGAAACAGCTTGGCGCGACATTGTCGGCAAGCGGAGCGTTTGGCTCGGTGACAGCGGAGTTGCCCCCGTTCGATGTATCAAAGATCGCCGGGCTGTACATGCCGTATCGATTCGGCTTGCTTGCACCTGCCGATCGCGCCGCGCTCGCAGACGGCACGCTCTCTTTACACGACACACTCGCGCGACGCCTCTATAGCCCGCTGCACGGCGGACTCGCGACCCAGCTCGCCGACGATCCGTTCGGCTGGCTCGAACACTGGCTTGCGGGCTTGCCGCTGGCGACCTCGAATCTGGAGGTTGAAGACGGTTTGCTGGTGGCGCATCGAGGCAATGCGGCCAGCGTGCTTGTGATGGCGACGTTGCCGGGCTCGGCGTATGAGTCGAAGGTCCAGCATGCGGTCCATGAAGCTGTGGCGCACGGCGAAGGCGCTCTCAGGCAAAATTTTCCCGATGTCACCCTGGCCCGCACCGGCGCTGTTTTCTACGCAGAAGCGGCGCGCGCTGCGTCGGAGCGCGAGGTGCATTTGATCGGTATTGCATCGCTCTGCGGAATTGCGTTGCTGATGTTGTGGGTGTTCCGTTCGCCCCGGCTGATCCTGCTGGGTTTCGTCTCGACAGCGCTCGGCATTGTCTGTGCGCTCGCCGCCACCATGCTGATATTCGGCAAGCTGCATCTGCTGACGCTGGTATTCGGTGCGAGCCTGATCGGCGAAGCCGTCGACTATTCGATCCAGTATTTTGTTGTCTATCTCGGTGCGGGACGTGACTGGGATGCGCAACGCGGCGTGCGGGCCGTGCGGCCCGCACTGATGGTCGCGCTCACGACAAGCCTGTTGGGTTACGCCATCCTGACGTGGGTGCCGTTTCCTGCGCTCAAGCAGATCGCTTGTTTTGCGATCGTGGGTATCTGTACCGCGTTCGCGTCAGTGATGTGGCTTTTGCCGGCGTTGCTGGTCCGTGCGCCCAAGCGCAGTCCGCAGCGCGTATTCGCCGGGGCGGCACGTTTGCTTGGGGCGTGGCGCATGGTGATCGGTGGGCGGCGGGCGTGGGGCGTGGCGGCTCTCCTGCTGATTCTTGCAGTGCCGGGCTGGCTGCGGCTCACGAGTGACGACGACATCCATTTGCTGATCCAGCGCGATCCTGTGCTGCTGGCGCAGGAGCAGAAGGTCCGCGACGCGGTCGGTTTCGATAACAGCACCCAGTTCTTCGTTGTGCGTGGCGAGACGCCGGAGATCGTGCTGGAGCGCGCTGAAGCGCTGGGCGCGAAGCTCGACGGTTTGACGGGCGCGGCCCGGCTGAGTAGCTGGCAATCGATAACGTCGTTCGTCCCGTCGGCAAAGCGGCAGGACGAAGACCGGACGCTGCTTGGTCAACGTGTATTCAATGATCCGTCCGCGTTACGCGGGACGCTTGTTCAAGCCGGTTTCCGCGATGAAGTCGCTGACGGGTGGCTCGCGGCCTACGCAAAGTCGGACCACTCGGTGCTGAGCATCGATAGCTGGCTTGCGGCACCATGGTCGCAGCCATTTCGTCACTTGTGGCTCGGCAGAGTCGACGCGGCATCAACGTCAGGCGGTTATGCCGCCGTCGTGATTCCGCAAGGCGTTACACCGGCGAACCAGCCTGCGCTAATTGCCACTGCTCACACGCTGCCAGGCGTGACGTTTGTCGATAAAGCCGCGAGCGTGTCGACGCTATTTGGTGCTTATCGCGTCGACAGCGGCATCTGGCTGGCGGGCGCGCTGCTATGCGTTCTCTTGCTGATGATGGCGCGCTACCGGCCGCTCGGCGGCATTGTCGTCACGCTGCCGGTGTTGCTGGCGGTCGGTGTAACACTCGCCGTATTCGGCTATGCAGGCGTGCCGCTGAACCTGTTCAACTGGCTCGCATTGATGCTCGTGCTCGGCGTGGGCGCAAACTATGCCGTGTTCCTGCGCGAAGGCGCCGCGCGCGCGGACGCCGATCTTGGCGCGGTGTGGACGGGCGTGCTGCTGTCGGCGGCAACGACCTTGCTTTCCTTCGGCCTTCTCGCCATGAGCGCCATGCCCGCGCTCAGGAGTTTCGGCGCGACGCTTGGCACTGGTATCGCGGTATCGGTGCTGCTTGCGCCGATCGGCATGCCATCGCAACGAAGGAGGGCCGCATGAACAGGCCACGGGTTTATCTACATGCACTCGGCATGATCAATGCGCTCGGCGATAGTATCGACTCGATCATGCCGGCGCTCGCAGCCGGTATATCTCCCGGCATGGGAACGATCCATACCGGCATCGGCGATGCGTTTGCCGGCAGCGTTACCGTGCCGCTCGCTCTCGCGCCTGCGGACTCGCTCGCGCGTTACGACTGTCGCAATAACCGGCTGCTGCTCGCCGCGCTTGCGCAGATCGCGCCTGCGGTGGAAGCCGCTCGTGAGCGTTATGGCGGGCACCGGATTGGCGTGGTGCTTGGAACGAGTACGTCGGGTATTGAAGCGGCCGAGGCTGCGTTCGTGTATCACGCACAAGCAGGCAAGTTGCCGGTGGACTTCGATTATCGGCAAGTGGAAATTGGTACGGTAGCGCCGTTCGCCGCCGCAGCGCTCGACCTTCATGGCCCGGCATTCACGATCTCGACCGCATGCACATCGAGCGCCAAGGCATTCGTCTCCGCGCGTCGGTTACTCCAGTTGCACCTGTGCGATGCGGTCGTGGTCGGCGGTGTGGATTCCTTATGCGAATTGACCGTGCAGGGTTTCGCATCGCTCGAATCGACCAGTGCAGTCCGCTCCAATCCGATGAGTCGCAATCGCTGCGGGATCAATGTGGGCGAGGGCGCAGCCGTGTTCCTGATGAGCCGCGACGAAGGCTCGGTCGTACTCGCGGGCGTGGGCGAATCGAGCGATGCGCATCACATTTCCGCGCCCGATCCACATGGCGCGGGCGGTGAAATCGCATTGCGCGCAGCGCTGGCAGACGCCGGTCTTGCGCCGGCTGATATTGCTTATGTGAACCTCCATGCAACGGCTACGCGCAAGAACGACGACATGGAAGCGCACCTGATGGCGCGGGTGTTCGGGGGCGGCGTCGCGGCCAGCGGCACCAAGCCGCTGACCGGACATCAACTCGGCGCAGCGGGCGCGACTGAGCTCGGGTTCGCGTGGCTCACGCTCGCACGCGACGACGTCGCTTTGCCGCGGCATCTGTGGGACGGCGAGGCTGACACGGCGTTGCCGCCGCTTGATCTCGTCGAAAGCGAGCGTTATCTGCCGCGCATGGCGGGCGCGCAGTATGTGATGAGCAATTCGTTTGCGTTCGGCGGCAGCAACGTCAGCCTGATTCTCGGCCGGTGATACTGTGACGATCCCTATGAATAACAACAGCTTTGGCTCCATTGAAACGATCTTGCCGCACCGAGGCACGATGCTGCTGCTCGACGGCGTCAACGCCTGCACGGACGAAACCCTGACCGCTTACGCAATCGTCCGGGCGGATGCCTGGTACGCCGATGCCGACGGCGCGATGCCGGCGTGGATCGGCATCGAACTGATGGCGCAGGCGATTGCCGCTCACGTCGCTTTACTTGCGATGCGTGCAGGCGGGCGGGCACGTCCCGGCGTATTGCTCGGATCTCGCCGGTACGAGGCACACATACCGGTGTTTGGCCGCGGTGCCCGGTTGCGCATTGAAGTGAAAGAACTGCTGCGTGGCGACGAAGGCCACGGCGCGTATGAATGTTCGATCCATCACGACCAGGAACGCGACCAGAATCGCGGCAGCGTGTGCTGCGCCGAGGCAGTCATCAAGGTGTATCAACCGGCTGATTTTCAGTCGTTTATCGAAGGGAGTCTCGGATCATGAGCCGGCGTGTTCTTGTAACGGGCGCAAGCCGCGGCATTGGCCGCGCGATAGCCTATCAACTCGCGACAGACGGCTTCACGGTCTCCGTGCATTGCCGCAGCGGCCGTACCGAAGCTGAAGCTGTCGCAACCGGCATTGCCGCGCAGGGCGGCACGGCGCGCGTGCTGCAATTCGATGTACGCGACCGCGCCGCATGCCGCGAGGTGCTCGAAGCAGACGTCGCCAGCCATGGCGCGTATTACGGCATCGTCTGTTGCGCGGGCGTGACGCGTGACGCGGCGTTCCCGGCGCTCACGGAAGAGGACTGGGACATCGTGATCGAAACGGGTCTCGACTCCTTCTATAACGTCGTCCATCCGCTGACCATGCCGCTCGTGCGCGCGAAGCAGGGCGGCCGCATCGTGACGATCGCTTCGGTCTCGGGCGTGATGGGCAATCGCGGGCAGGTGAACTACAGCGCGGCGAAGGCGGGACTCATCGGCGCCACGAAGGCGCTCGCCGTCGAACTGGCAACGCGCAATATCACCGTCAACTGCGTGGCGCCTGGATTGATCGACACCGGCATGCTTGAGGGTGTACCGCTCGATCAGGCATTGAAGACGGTGCCGATGAACCGCGTCGGGCAACCGGCTGAAGTGGCGTCCGTGGTGAGTTTTCTCATGTCGGATGCCGCCTCGTACATCACGCGCCAGGTGATCGGCGTCAACGGCGGGATGATCTGATGAAGCGCGTAGTCATTACCGGCATGGGCGGCGTCTCGGCATTCGGCAATGCCTGGGACGAGATCGAAGCAAACCTGAGAAGCGGTCGCAACGCTGTGCGCCGGATGCCCGAGTGGGACTACTTCGAGCTGCTGCATACGCGGCTCGCGTGCCCATTGCCCGCCTTCACTACGCCAGCGCACTACCCGCGCAAGAAAACCCGTTCGATGGGACCCGTGTCGCTGTATTCGGTACGCGCGAGCGAACTGGCGCTGGCCGACGCAGGTCTCGCCGACGACCTGACGATCAAGGACGGCCGCATGGGCGTGGCCTACGGATCGTCGTCCGGATCGGTCCAGCCGATTCGCGCATTCGGCAAGATGATCGAAACCGGTTCGATGAGCGACGTGA
>Ga0302220_10002810_pt1 | contig 12475 bp, 14 predicted proteins | sample II_Palsa_E1_3_FD_194572 | JGI IMG/M metagenome (GOLD analysis project Ga0302220, IMG submission 194572) | Peat permafrost microbial communities from Stordalen Mire near Abisko, Sweden - II_Palsa_E1_3 | ecosystem: Environmental > Terrestrial > Soil > Palsa > Peat permafrost | place: Sweden... | reverse complement strand
TTGGCGTGTCGCGGACTCATTGAATCCAACCGACCGCTTCCCTGCGTAATGCAGCCGCACCATCGTCCGATAGACGCGCGCGACGAGTGTCGCGTGTTGGCCGCACTGAGTCAGATAACGACCGGCTCAGGACGACCCATTCCGGTCCTTCGAAGTTTCGCGGAGCGGTCATTCGAGTTGCGTCGAATCCGGCTATTCGGCCAGTAAAGCAGGATAACCACTTACGTCCACATTCGATATCAGGTCTCAACTCGCTCGCCTTACGGCATTGACGCTTGCCCGTAAATTTCTCGACACTCAAATTTAAGTTGGCCGTCACCGCAGTTAACTATTACAGACAACATCGAATCATTAACAGACCGGCTCACCTCGAAACTTAGAACAAATGCTGGATATTTTCCAGGCGAAACATCAACCACTAAATTAATTAAACCGACGGCTATGAATCGCGCCGGTTGCAACCCCGGATGTTCCGGCGGATTGAAAAAATTACTGTAGATATCGTCAACACTGATCGCCAGTTCATTCCGTATGGGGTTCCATTCCAGGAAGTTAACATGCGAATCATGCAGGTTTCCAAGCAAGGAAAAGAATTCCTCGGGATTCTCAATCAGTGACGCATTCGAAGAGTCTAATTTTGGAAGCATGAAAACTAACCCCATATTTAGTCAACTTATTACGATCTGTTTGAACTGCAAAACTTGAGGCATCGGACAACCTAGATTGTGAGGGTGACTGTCTCTTGTTGGGTGCGCTGAGCCAGATGACGACTAGCTTAGGAGGACCCGTTGGCTAAGCGACAAACAGTTCGACAACGCTTTCGACGCTGAGTCGCACAGAGTTTCTATCGCCAATGCGCTAGCACCTATTGGACGACCATGTATCGAAAAGATTTAGCGTGTACTATCGGGTCAGGCCTTTCGTAGCTCGGGTTACATCTGAAATGCACCGTGCTGGCTACCAGTGAGACTGAGCATGAGAGTATGAGCCCGTCGAGCGTTGCACTGTGAACGAAAAGAAAATCGAATACACCATCGAAAAACAAAACGTATTTTTCGACGCCGCCCCTTTCAGATTGACGATCTAATCTCAGGGTCAAGGTCGCACGATCACCGAGACCACAGCGCATAGAGCCAGAGTCATCCACAAATCGGCCGTCTGTAAATTCAGCAGAAGTAATGCACGAGTCATGCAGTCCGTGAGTTGCTCGGAGGAACTCGCCAATTGATTCATCGCTGTCAACAGTCGTCCACTTTTCAATCGACATGACTTTCCCTTTCCCGCTTACTGGATTTGTTCGGTCGTCGGATTGAAAATCATCTAGCGGGCCTCCCACCGCCGCCCTGACGGGCGACGGGGTTAAAGTGAGTTCGCCAAAACCGCTTTAACCGGAAGGAGGTCATTATGAACTATAGCGGCATTGACCTGCATTCGAACAACAGTGTGGTGAGCGTGATCGACGAAACGGACCGCGTGATTGCTGAAAGGCGGCTCCCGAACGACCTGGCGAAGATTCTCGCGTTCCTTGCCCCGTGGCAAGCTGAGCTGGCAGGCGTTGTGGTCGAATCGCCGAGTGAATGTTTTTATATCGCATTGGCGCTGCCCTTTACGCTTTGGATAAAAACTAGCTCCCCAATTGTTATCGATTTGATAACGTTCGTCGAGCGGCCGCTTGTGGCCGCATAGACGCGGATGTCCACCGTCTCAAGCGGCCCCTCATCAACGCAGGAACTATTCCCGCACGTGACATCGGAATTCGTCGTACATCGTCCATTGCGAGTCTTCGCTGATATGTATGCTGATAGGTGCAACCGGATGACTAGCCAGCGCCACGTTGAGTCGATCCATGAACTCGCTTTCCGAGCGAGTGTAGTATGTCCACTCTCTGAGATTTTCTCCCGTAGAAACCAGCACGAGGTTTGCAAAATGTTCTTTTTCTACAGCTAACTTAAGTGCATCTTCTGTGGAGTCCATCCATTCACGAACATCAGTGGGCGGCATTCCTGTTTCAGAGTCGTAGCTCCAGGCAATGATGATCCGGATAGGGGTAGTAATTCGGTCAAAATTCTCACCGAATTCCTTGATGAAGCGAAAGATGATCGCGCGCCCATTGCTCTGGTTTTTCGATATAGCAGTTGCCCACACGGTTGCCGCCATTTTGTTATCCTTTGCGTTATCAGCTATTACGATTCCAATTGCCCGGTTCGTTAGCGTGGCGAGTGAAAGCAGCGTGCATCGCACTGACGGATTAGTGTCTTGACCATTATTAGGTATGCCAATAAATAAATATTGACGACCACGAAATTTGCAAGTTCACTTATCTGATTTTCTCCCTGTCAGCAAGCTGGTCAGGTCGTAAGGCGCAGACTGATCAACCAGAGGCTTGAAGTCCGTATATTGCGCAGTTGGCATATAACGGATGTGCGCACGCACGTCATCCGCGATTCGCTTCTGTTTCGGAAAATCGTTCAACGACGGCTGTATGAATACGTCGACGTATCCGCTTCTTCCTAAAACAACTGCCTCGTAACTCACCTGCTCTGATGCCGAACATCCCGAGGAGCACCCGGCTTTTATGGTCACGGCCCATGCCAGGTTGTGAGCAGCAGCATCGTAGACCGGAGGAAGCATCCAACCGCTGATCTCCACGCTCGGTCGTCCACGCTGCTTGCTAAAAGCGTTGGCCGCGGTCACCTCTGCTTGCAAGCTATGCAAGATGTTGTCGGCAGTCCACGTGCGTGCGGTCTCATTCACGTGGCCGTCGTGTCTGATCGTTAATAGGACAAACCAGTCCGCTTCACTAAAAAGTCCGCATGAATAGACCATTCCCGCACCGACCCGGCTGTCTCCAGCCTGGCCTAAGGCATGGAAGAATTGCACAGTGGGACCGGTGCCGACGAAGCATTCATCTTTAGTTAGCGTCAACTCCGCTCCGCCGCCAAGGGCGATTCGGCGTGGTCCACGAACCATTGAGTGATCGATATTTGCGGTAGCAGCATCCAGATATATCTCTGATGCTCGCTTTTCGGCTGAACAGTTGGAGACGAGCGCAAATGAAAACGAAAATGCCAAAAGCCAAGCAAAAATTTTCGTTTTTTGCATTTTATAAGAGCGCATCGAAAATTCCATTGTGTTTCGCGACTATTTATAGATCTGAATGAATATTATATATAATAAATTCAGTGACAATTGTTTGGGTAAAATTTGATTGTGGCTTTTCAATTTTTCATAAAAGAAAAAATAACCTATCAAATTAGATGAATAAGATAAAAGATCAAAACATCCTTTACGGTCCGGCAGCGGGGGCAGTCGTTCTCTTGCGCAGAGCGATTGCTTTCGCGCTTGATAGCCTGGTTTTAGGCGCCATCGGCATGGCGCTCATCTTCTTTTTCTTCGACCCCCTGTCGGCGCTTGGCGAGCGTGGCAGGCTGATTGGTTTTGCCATTGGCTCCGCGTACTTCGGATGGTTTGAAGGTGGCTCGCGCCGGCATCAGTCTCCCGGCAAACGGGTGATGCAGCTCAAGGTCGTGCGCTGCGGCGAACAAGGCACTACCCCTCTCAGCGTCGCGCGAGCGTGGTATCGATACGCTATCGTGGCGATTCCGTTCGTACTGCACGGCCTGACCTTTGTTGACCTGCCGCAGGGCACTCCAGGCTGGCAGTCCTTTCTTACGCTGAACGACACCATCATCATGATTTGGGAGGGCGCGCTAGCCTATCTGTTTGTCTTCAATCGGCCGTCACGGCGTTCGTTGCATGATCTCGCCACGTCCAGCGCGGTGGTGCCGTGGTCGACGGACCACGCGACGAGCGCGCCGGTGGCGCGCGGGCATTGGCTTGGTATCGCAGGCTTGGCCGCGCTGCTTGTATCGACGCTCGTGATTGTTGGGCACCTCATTCCGCCCAAGCAAGGCGTTGATCTGGCTGCACTCCAGCAATCTGTTGCCTCGGTGAAGGGTGTGTCGGTGACCTCGATCACTACGCGTAGCGAGCATTGGGTCGGCGGCAACGGACCGGCAAGCTACAGTTGGGCGACGATCGATGTCCGCGTCAGGCAGCCATCCAAGCTAAACGCCGAAAGCGCACTGGCCGTCGCCAAAACCATTGTTCTGGCTGGCGCTTCGCATCTGCCGCAAGAGCAGGTGCAGGTGAATTTCTCCCAGACGGCCAACCTCGGCATTGCTAACCGGACCAGTTGGCGCAGCGCAAGCCTCGATGCGAAGCAACTGATTTCAAAGGTCAGCGTGACCGACCAGCGTGAGATCGATCTCGAATCCGAAGCCGTTTCCCGTGATCCCGAGGTGCTGGCCATGCTGGATCGCGGTGACTACGCGGGTCTCGACAAAAAGCTTGGTTCGCTGCAGAAACGTTTCGAAGCGGGCCAGTTGGATGAGCTCAGCCTTAAGGCGATCTATCAGCCGTTCACCCTCCTGACGCCTGCACAGGAGGTCGCGTTACAGGCATGGGCGAAAGCCAGACCGGCCTCGTATACGGCGCATCTGGCACTCGGATATCACTACAAGGTGCTGGCCTGGAAGGCGCGAGGCGATGATTTCACCGCCGATACACCACGGCAGAATTTTGTGAAAATGTACCGTTGGCTGGAGCTTTCAAACCGCGAATTGCAACTGTCGATGAAGCTCACGCCAAAGCCGTACATGACGGTGTATCACCTGCAGGACATCGCGTCCCTTGTGGGCAATAAGCAAGCATCGGATCAGCTTGTCGCAGCGGGTACTCTGATGCTTCCTCATGCGCGGCTGGTGCGAGAGCGATACCTGCGCTCCCTCATGCCACGGTGGGGCGGATCGTATGAACAGATGCGCGAGTTCATCGATATGTCGCGCAAGGACGGCGCGGATCCTGCGTGCGTGGAGCAGATGGAAATCTCATTGGACGGCCAGATGGCGTCTCACGCGTGGCGAGAGAAAAATTATGCCGAAGCAAATCGTCTCTATCTGATCGTGCTTGATCGAGCGAGTCAGTTAGGATTGAAATCGGGCACCTATATCGACGATGCATACCGCTACATCTGCACCACAAGCAAAGAAGCGCGCTATTGCGGAGCTGGCACTTCAACGCGGTTCGATCTTGCGCATTTAAGTCAGTGCGTGTCGGGGATTCATTGTTGTCAACGATTCGCACATGCGGGATGAATGTCCCTTTTTGGCCGCGTGCTGGCCGGCGCATGTCGACCAGAAGCGATCTGTCAGATCTCCCATAAACGGATGGGCCAGGAAGCAGATATCCATGTTTTGTCGGGAGCTGCTAATTATTTACTTTCTCCAGGACATCGATACTTTAATCAGCGCATGTCCATTGACTCTGTGAAACGTCAAAGCGAAATGGCATCGGGTCAGACGAAGAAATCGGAAAAGTGGGAGGAACGTCATCTAGGTTGGACCATGAATATCCCCATCCCTGTGTTCGAATATACGAAGTGGGAACCCCAGCGTGTCCGCCCAAAGGATAGGCATAGCACGACCACAGTTGATACATGCGTCTGTTTTCAAACATGAGATGTACAAGTTGCTTTTCCTGAATGCTATACAACAAGCCATTTAGGTCTCGGCCTGCTCCGCCTACGTTGCCCAGCCCCTGCTCGGATCTAACGATCTTGCCATTGATTAGAAGGATTCCCCAACTACCGTCCAAACTAGCTTGTGCTGTGGGGACTGGGCCGCTGGATATCCAAATTATGTTTGCAATTGCGCGTAACTGTGCCAGATCGTCCCTCGCAAGTATGATGTCCCGACGATGTGTGATCTTGGAATGCGCCTCGCCACCGGCCCATTCCAATCCGAAATCGATCACCGAGAGCGTACCCATATCGAAATCAACGAGTCTCGCTCTCATTCCGCCAAGCCCACCACCTGAGACCACAAACCCATGGCGTAACCGTAACTGCTTGAAAGGGGATCCTTCGGGTATGGGAGCCGATGAGCAATTAGCACCACACGATTGCTGCGACGCCTGAGATCCGAATTCGGATGTCGCGGCGAGACGTATCATTCGAGGTTGACGTGCGTCGACGGAATGCAGGTAGTCGTCCACCTTACCGATCTCGGCTGTGAACCGCTGCGTAACACGGCCCTGCTCAAGGATTTGACTGCTTTGATCCCGAATATTTAGCGTAGCGGCGGCTTGCAAGGCGGCGTTGTCTTCTGTGGCGCCTATCTGGTAACGGCGTTGAGCAAACTCACCGTACGTTAGCTTCTGTTGCGAGAGGGCGACGGTAAGTTGGCGGACCTTCACTTCGCCCACACTGCCGAACGCCGCCCTCTGCAGGACGACCGATTGCTCCGCCGGCGTCAGATCCGGCGAGCTCAGATCAATCTCATGCTCTTGCTTTATGCACGCATCACGGAGTTCGTTCCACTTCATGATCAACGGTACGTCAGCATTTGTGGGAAAAGCATCAAGCGATGCGTACGTGTGCGGCACGGGCGCCAACGGGTCGTGAAGGATCTCAATCTTGTTGCGGATTTCATTCAACTCGGGCGTGGACATGGCGAATGCGCATCCTTTACGCCATGCATAGAGTCGCGCGTCAATCTCTTTGTATCGGTCTGCAGTCACTTCGTTTTGGGGTTTGGTCGTCGAAGTGAGTTGCAGAGGTGGCGGTCCACTTACTCCATATGTCTTTGCCGTCGTATTCGGCGTGCATGCCGGCGTCGCGGATCCAGATACGCAACTGGAAGAGAGATTGGTCGATGCTGGGCCGTAGGAATTGCAACCACTCAGCAATGCCATAACGGCTAACGCCGCAGTATGTTTTCTCATCGTGGAGTTCTTCAGGCAGACTTCGTTAAAGAGCTGGTGAGTTTCGCTCGTAGACGATTTTCATTTCGTTATCGCCTTGGTTATCCGTTTCCACGCGCCCGTATGACCGTCGCCAAAACATGCAAAAATATATACAACGTCGCGGCTCCGCCTGTCGCCAGCAGGAAGCGAAACGGGACGTTGGCGCCGAAGTTTTCGCCGAACGGACGCTGCGGCGTCTTAAGCAAGTTTACCTACCCGAAAAACTCCCCATTAGTTGGCGGACCGTTTGAGGCGTTTCTTGACCCAGAGTGGAGCGCCAATAACGATGCAGGTCGTGCCCAACACAACTTTCTCGGGTTGATGCCTGCATCAATCCTACCTGGGCAAAGCTTACAAACCGATAACTAGGCAAATGTACGTCTTTTGCATGCATGTCTCAGTTGATTGCTAGCATGTCGAGTCTCCTTCTAAGTGAATGGAGATCTAGTTTGCCCCTACCCAATGACTTGCCGCGACCCTGAGCAGCCATTCCCCTCTCCATATAACGGACGTTCAATTTGGTGATTGCAGTTCCAATGGAATGGAATCTTGACCGGTTAGGCCGCACAGTTTGATATATTGCGTTTTCCGCTGACCGTACATCGACGGGAGCAGTAATCCTATGCGCCACACTATCCTTGCGGTGTTCCTGGCCAGTTTCACATTGCCGGCGCTCGCCGAGTCACCACCGTTTCATGCGGCAGTCACGCGCCTCACGGTGCAAGATGCCACCGCGCCAATCGATACTGCGGTGTTTTACCCAACGCAAGCCCCTGAAACGCCGTGGCACGCCGGTCCATTCATCGTCGACGCGAGCCGTGATGCGCCATTCATCGACAACCGCAGCTTCCCTGTTGTTTTGCTCTCGCACGGACGGGGTGGCGGCCCCCTAAGTCACCGAGAATTGGCTACCGCGTTGGCACGAAACGGATTCGTGGTAGTCGTGCCGACGCACGTCGGCGACGCGTCAGGTTTCCCTGCTGCGAAAACGCAAGCGCAAATCCTAATCGACCGTCCGAGGCAAGCGGAGGAGGCACTCAATGCCGTGCTGTCGAATCCGCGCTTTGCACCACACGTGGATGCCAATCGCATCGGCATGATCGGATATTCGGCAGGTGGTTACACAGCACTAATTCTTGCCGGCGCTCGGCCTGACTTTGGCTACGCAAACCAGTTCTGCACTACTCACGACGATCCTGCCTCATGTGGTCGTCGTCGGACCAGTGAGGCGGAAGCGACCTTGCCAACGGCCGCAAGCTCGGTCCAGACGGCATCCACAAACCTCGCCGTCTGGAATCCGCCGACCGAACCTCGCCTGAAAGCGCTGGTGTTGATGGATCCGCTCGCGGTAATGTTCAATGCATCCAGTTTTTCTGCCATACATATCCCGACACTGCTCTATCGGCCGCAAAGCGACGCGTTACTCAGCGCCCCACGCAATGCGCTCGCCGTTGCCTCGGGTTTGCCGGTGACGCCGCAACAGCAGATCGTGCCAGGTAGCCACTTTGTCTTCATCGATCCGTGCCCATCGCAGATCGCAGCCGATGCGCCTCTCGTCTGCGAAGATGCACCGGGAGTCGATAGACCGGCGATTCATCGCCAGATCGAGAACCAGGTAGCAGATTTCTTGCACGCCCATCTATGATCGCAGCACTCCATGGGATGCGGGTGGATTTAACAGAACGTCAATCGCGCACGATTGTATCGAACGGCCGCATTTGGCCGCACCCAGTCCGACGATGACCTGCTGGAGTCGACTGAACAGTCGATCGACTTGCCCATAAGCACCCACTCAAGACCCGTGCATAGCGGTCTACTGCCCGGACTCATCGCCAACAGCGGTTACGGCGATGCCAGCCGATAGTACGCGTTCTGGGTCGCGCAGAGGCATCTGGATTCTAGTTATCTTTAGCTGCTTTAATCAACATCGTGACCCCGAGCGCAACACCAACCAATCCGACTCCAATCTCAGCGACTACGTAGAACCAGTACCAATCAGGACTTTGATCAGGTGTGCTTGTTACGCAGGTACGTGAAAAATGCCCACACGAAACTGCCGCGTGTGAATACAACGCAGTCAAACCAAAATAAAGAGGGAAGAACGACCCAAGCAACCAACCAATGCCTTTCGCGCGGCTTGCCTTCATTCGCTCTTTCCAGGAACCTGAACAGCCACCGTTCATGTGTTTTTCCTGTATTCGGTAGACCATATGCAAGTCATCGTGCCCTTTCGAGTTGTTGTTCGCAATCTACGCAGTCCCGGCAAATGGCTGCGTCTGCCCGACTAGAGTCCGACGTGCGGTGACGCCAGAAGCGCTCGAAGCCACCGTTTGAAAAGTCGGCTTTCAGCTACCGCTGAGAACTGGGTCTCGCCCTGGATCTTTCGCATGAGCAGCCATCAGAATTAGCCACATTAAATGGCCCATCTGCCGTTCGCTGACTTTATTGCCGTTTCCTACGAGACCAAACAGGGCGCGGGTGTTGGTCTGATGAACAACGACGAGATCGTCTATCGGATCCACGATAATGAATTGACCGTCTGAGCCGTCCGCCCAAAAACTGCCTGCTGGCAAGTCTTGAGTATCTAGATGTTGGCCACTTCTACTGGTCCACCATAGATAACCGTAGCCGGCGTGCATGATCGCGTCGGAGTGAGGCGTCGTACTCTCCGCGACCCATGCCGCAGGTATAACCTGCCGATCTTTCCACTGGCCGCCGTTAAGATATAACAGGCCAAACCGAGCGAGGTCGCGCGCACTCATCTTGAATAGGTATGCGGCATGCAACGAGTCTGAACCTCGCTCGTAGCTCCCGTCGCTCACACGATAGTCTTGCATTTCCATGCGGACCAGCTATCTGGCTTTCGAATGCTTCGAAGATCGACTTCCCAACAGCCTTTTCGTAAATGGACCCAAGTGCATTGAAATCCCAATTGTTGTAATACCAGAAAGTGCCGGCCGCATGCGATCCCCGTGCGGGCCTCACGCGCCGCTCGCGATCAGTTTCATAGAGTGCGACATGGTAAACGCCGGACTTTGATTCGAGTAAGTCTCGTACAGTCGCTCTCTTTTCGAGATCGGTGAGCGCCGGAGACACGTCGTCTATTCCCAGCTTCCCAAGCGTGTCGTCCAGATCGAGCTGATGGGCATTGACGGCAATACCAGTGAGCGCGCTCAACAAGCTCTTGCGTGCGGAGTAGAGCTTGTACCGATGATCAATGTCACCCCAACTCGCGACGATAGTCCCGTGTTGGATTGCGATGAAACTTGTCGTCCCTATCTGTTTCGAGTACTCGCGCGCTTCCGTCAAGATCTGGGCATCCCATCCGCCCGCTTCAGGAGTAGTGCGGCTCCATTCGGCGCCTGGGTATAGAGTCGGCTGCGCCGCGTCAGCGGAGATCTGACTGAACATAGCAGAAATGGACAAGACAGAAAGTGATATACATCTCGAAAAAATGCCTTGTCGCCGGCTGGTCATATCAGAATTCCGCAGGAGGGTTAAACGTGGATGAATGCATGCTAGCGCATCGACCATCCAGGCAGTTACACCGGGCTGGTTTTACTTTTATGGGGGTTGGGCTGTTTTCAGATCGAGGTCCACCCATGTTGCATTGAGGTGGTTAGCAATGCGCTCGGATAACCAGCTTTTCCCCGAGCCGGAATTCCCAATAACAAGCGTCTTGGTTAGATCCATGTCTTAAAAAATCACCCGCAGTGTACGTTGCGCGGCCTGAACCAGTCCGAAACGTGTTCAATTGCCTCATCGAGTTTTCCCAGTACCCTGAAGCTCAGCTTGACGACCTCGCGGGTTGGGTGTTTCAGGTCCGGCACGATGACGACTGCCGCTCCGGCGCTAACCGCCGCACGTGCTCCGTGGTCACTATCTTCAAACGCAAGACAAGCATGTACCGACTCGCCCAAGCGATGGGCCGCCAACCTATAGACCGCTGGGTCAGGCTTCTCCCGGGCGACCTCATCGCCGCCAGCTACCGCCTCGAAGAAATGGAGGACACCCACCCGTTCAAGGCGCGACTTGATGTCCTCGACGGAGGACGAAGAGGCGACGGCGCACGGAATGCCCCTGCGTGCAAGTTCGACTAGGAGCGCATGTGCTCCCGACTTGAGCGGAAATGTTGGTTGCCCCGCAGGCGCGTCCAATTGCTGCCGGACTCGGATCAATGCTTCCCCGAAAGTAGTTGCCCCGCCGAACAGATCGGTCAATATCTCGTGGCATTCCGTAGACGATCTCCCGACAATTCGAAGATAGTCCGGCGGTGACAGGGTGATCCCAAGGTCAAGTCCCGCGGCGATCCACATTTTCATGATCGTACGTTCGGAATCGACGAGTAAGCCATCCATGTCGAAGATCGCTGCAGAGAACATATGCCTCACTCCCTCAAGTCGAGTTCAGAGCTTGACCGTAGCCTTTATAGGTCAGTTGGAGATTTTTTACCGTATGGGCTTCGCGATGAAGGCTAGCTTTTCGCGCCCGTTAAAACCGGCTGACTCATAAAACTGCACGGTTGCTTTATCCTTTCTTCCCGTAAGCAGCATGACCTTATAGCAACCAGTCGTATAGGGGCCGCTCGGCCCTATAAACATTGACACCACTATCGCGGCCGTGAGTACGATGATGAAAGATGGTCGGGGCCTTAGCCTGGTTCGAACGCGCCATGATCCGGGAGCGGACCTCTGCCGGTCTCGCCACGGGGCTGAAGGCCGTGTTGGCGGACGACGGAAGAAACTCGACGTAGGAAAGCGCAAGGAGATAGCAATGTTGAAACAGGCAATTCCGAACATCTTCGTCAAAGACTTCCAAGCGGCACTCGCCCACTACACGGGGCCGCTCGGCTTCCGTCCATTGTTCGTCTACGGCGAACCCCCTTTCTACGCTCACGTGGCGCGTGATGAGGCAATTCTGGCAATCCGCCATGTAACCAGGCCCGTAATCGATCACGCCGCCGGCGAGGCGCTGCTCAGCGCGTTCGTCGAGGTTTCCGACGTCAACGCCCTGCACGATTCACTGCAAACATCTGGCGCTCATATTTGGCAAGCACCGCGCGACGAACCTTGGGCCATGCGTAGCCTGATCGTTAGCGATCTCGACGGCAACCTGATCTGCTTTGCGTCCAATCTGGCCGGGTAAATGGATCGCGTGGCGGGCTAGCTAGGAAGAGTTGGATATCAATCTTAGAAAGACTAGGCTTACCCATCGCGTCGCGGACGGCGCAAAGTGAAGCTTTCGAACGGGGAGATCTGCCCATCCGGGCCTACCACGTCGTAGTAGGTCACTTGGATCGTGGTCATGTCGCCCGGATGATGGCCAGGATCGAGGTCGAACGCGGCGAAGCCATAGGCGTGGGCGGCATTGCGCACCGCCGACCAAGGCGCGTCTTCCTTTTCATAGATGGGTGAGTGCTTGCCGGTTTGGGGATCGCGGTCGCCCACGCGCATGACCACGCGACAGCATGGTGGGTTGAAGAACAACTGGTTGGATGGCATCGAGGTGCCACCGCCGCCGATCACCATGTGTACCGTGCCCTGCGTGGTGTCGATGATCGTGGTGTCCGTGGCAACCGGAATCGGCGTCAGCGTGCCGTTGGCCTGCTGGCCGCGGATGGGGTGCGAGCGCTCGTAATGGTGTTCGTGGCCGCATACAACCAGATCCACGC